>ENA-OQCN01000234-OQCN01000234.1-human-gut-metagenome-genome-assembly--contig:-NODE-234-length-29026-cov-2.934461_pt1 | contig 29026 bp, 40 predicted proteins | sample MGYA00242497_ERZ504576 | MGnify/ENA primary metagenome ERZ504576 (study PRJEB26092, sample SAMD00036296) | human gut metagenome | host: Homo sapiens | study: EMG produced TPA metagenomics assembly of...
ATAAAAAATAAAAAACACTAAAAAAAACCTTGACGAAATGCGAGTTTCTTAATATAATGCGTATGATGTCCAATTTTTGCAACGGCGTTAAAAAACGCCGAAAAATCGCACTTTTGGTGCAAGCTGTGGGACTGATACCCACAGTGTAAGAAACAGTATTATTTGAAAACTAACACAGAAAACAAGGAGGTGTTTTGTTATGAAGATGACATTTCAGCCAAAGAAGAGATCCCATGCAAAGGTTCATGGTTTCCGTGCAAGAATGAGCACAAAGGGAGGAAGAAAGGTTCTGGCAGCAAGAAGAGCAAAGGGAAGAAAGGTTCTCTCTGCTTAATTGAGCAGTATCAACTCTCTTAAAAAGAACAGAGACTTTCAGAGAGTCTACAGCAAACGGCAGTCTTTTGCAAATCGTTCGCTGGTCATGTACAAGATGTCAAACGACCGCGCTGATACCCGCATTGGCATATCTGTCAGTAAAAAGGTAGGAAACAGTGTGGTCAGGCATCGGGTTACAAGAGTGATCCGTGAATGCTGCCGCTTACACGAAAAAGAATTAATACAAGGATTGGACATAGTGATTGTTGCCAGACCGTTGGCGAAGGAACAAGGATTAATGGAAATTGAGGAAGCTTTTTTTCATGTAGGAAGAAAGCTGAATATTTTTTAGAATCGAAGTAGGGTCGGGACTATGAAGAAGATTATGATTTATATGATAAGGTTTTACCAGAAGTATTTATCACCTCTCAAAGTCCGGACCCACTGTATATATACCCCAACCTGTTCGCAGTATGCAATAGAAGCGTTGGAAAAGTATGGAGCTTTGAAAGGCTCCTTACTTGCTATATGGAGGATATTGCGCTGCAATCCATTTTCAAAAGGGGGGTACGACCCTGTTCCGTAGGTAGCTTAAGGAGGAAAACAAGTGGATTTTTTATCATTAACACAAAGTAACTGGTTTCTTGTAGGGCCAGTTGCGAAGGTGCTTGGTGTTGTCATGAATGGAATTTACGAGTTCCTGGATATGTTTGGCATTGCAAGCATTGGATTGGCGATCATTTTATTCACGATTATTATTAAAGCATTGATGCTTCCGCTTTCCATCAAGCAGCAGAAGTTTACAAAGCTTAATAGTATTATGGCGCCAGAACTTCAGCAGGTTCAGAAAAAGTATGCAAATCTGGACAAGTCAAGCCCGAAGTACAATGAAATGCTTTTGAAGCAGAATGAAGAGATGAAGGAAGTCTATGCAAAGTACGGAACGAGCCCGACAGGCGGTTGTGTTCAGATGCTGATTCAGATGCCGATTCTGTTCGCTTTGTATCAGGTTATTTACAAGATTCCGGGCTATATCACAAAGGTAAGAGCGTTCTATGAGCCGATTGTTGAGGCACTGCAGAACATTCCTACTTACATGGATAACGCAGATTTCGTGACATTGGCACAGCAAAACGGCATCAATGCAGCAGGATTGAGTGATTCTAACAAGCTGATAGATCTGCTTTACAACTTCGATAAGGCTGAGTGGACTAAGTTTACCGAGATCTTCCCGAATTTGAATGAGTACGTAGCCAAGCACTGCCAAGTATCGAGAAAGCAAATTATTTCCTGGGAATGGATTTGGCAACTGCACCTGCACAGCAGCTGTGGCCTGGTGTTTTAATTCCTATTCTTGCCGGTCTTACTCAGTGGCTTAGCTCTAAGATGATGCAGACAGATAATGGAAGCAAGAATTCAGATGACACAATGGGAAGCACAATGAAGACCATGAACATCATGATGCCTCTTATGTCAGTGTTCTTCTGTTTCACATTCTCTGCAGGTATCGGTGTATACTGGATTGCATCTTCTGTTGTTATGATTCTGATTCAGATGATCGTAAACAAGTATATGGAGCGCATTGATATTAATCAGATGGTTGAAAAGAACATTGAAAAGGCTAATGTAAAGCGTGTTAAGAAGGGTCAGAAGCCGCTTAAGGCAAAGGCTGTTATGAATGTTCGTACTATCGAAGAAGAAAGAGAACTCGAAGAAAAGAAAGAAGCTGAGCTGAAAGAGCGTGTGACAAAGCAGGTTGAGAAATCAACTGAGTACTATTCCACCACCCAGAAAAAGAAGGGTAAGCTGCATCTAAGGCCGGAATGGTTCAGCAGTACAACGAAAAGAGTGAAAAGAAGAACAGAAAGTAATCAGTGATTGTAAGGTTGATTACTTGCTTGGGGAAGCTTGCAGATTCAGAAAGGTAAGGTTTGTATGACAGAGTTTGCTACGTTCACTGGAAAGAATGTAGATGAAGCCGTAAACAATGCACTGCTTCAGCTTCAGATCACCAGTGAAAAACTTGAGTATGAGGTTGTTGAAAAAGGTTCGAATGGTCTGCTTGGTTTTATCGGTTCTAAGCCGGCGGTGATCCGTGCACGTAAAAAGTCAGATTTTATCGATGAGGGAGAAGAATTTTTACAGAATATTTTCCACGAGATGAATATGGAAGTTGATATCGCAGTTGCCTACAATAAAGAAGAACAGGTTGTTGATATCGTTCTGACCGGAGAAGACATGGGAATCCTGATCGGAAAAAGAGGACAGACACTGGATTCACTGCAGCATCTGGTGAGCCTTGTTATAAACAAACACAGCGAAGAATATATTCGTGTCAAGCTGGATACTGAGAATTACCGTGAAAGAAGAAAGGAAACTCTCGAGCAGCTGGCAAAGAATATTGCCTACAAGGTAAAGAGAACAAGACGTCCGGCATCGCTTGAGCCGATGAATCCTTACGAGAGAAGGATCATCCACTCTGCACTTCAGGACGACAAGTTTGTATATACCAAGAGCGAGGGCGAGGATCCATTTCGTCATGTAGTGGTACTTCCTAAAAAAGAAGCAATTCCGCAGAGAAGATACTACAAAAGCTATGACAAAGGATACAAAACAAATTATGACAGAAGCGCAGCTGGTACAAGAGAAACAGCTGAAAAGCTGACTTCTGAGGAATAATAGAGAAAGTGCCATTCAAAGTTCATACGGACTATTGAGTGGCATTTTCTGTATCATTCTTGGAAACTTACGAAAATCGAAGTGAGGTAGAATATGAAAGAAAATAGTACAATTGCGGCGATTGCAACGGCACTTAGTCCAGCAGGAATTAGCATTATTCGAATAAGTGGACCTCAGGCGCTTGATGTGATTGATCGTATTTATAGAACAAAAAAAGAGGTAGAGTCGATTAAAAAAGGAGCATTTGCTGCGGCAGCGTCATCTTCAGCGAAAAAGCTCTCAAATGCACCTACACATACCATTCATTACGGCTATATTTGTGATGAAAATGAGGTAATTGATGAGGTTATGGTATCCATCATGAAAGGACCTCGTTCCTTTACTGCAGAGGATACAGTAGAGATTAACTGTCACGGAGGCATTCTTGTTACGAGACGTGTATTAGATTGTGTGTTTAAAAATGGGGCAGCACCGGCACAGCCTGGTGAGTTTACAAAGAGAGCCTTTTTAAACGGACGAATTGATTTGTCTCAGGCAGAGGCTGTTATGGAGCTTATATCTGCAAAGAATCGTTTTGCAATAGATGCATCACTAGAACAGCTATCTGGAAAAATTAAAAACCGCATACAAGACCTCAGAAGCACGCTTTTAGACGAGATTGCTTATATAGAGGCAGCACTTGACGATCCAGAGCATATTTCGCTTGAAGGCTATACAGAGGGCCTCACAGAACGTGTTCAAAAAATTAGAGCAGCAGTAAAGAAGATGGCAGACTCCTTTGATAATGGAAAGGTTTTAACAGAGGGGATTCGCACTGTGATTGTAGGAAAGCCAAATGCCGGAAAGTCATCTTTGCTCAATGCGTTATCAGGAAGACAGAGGGCAATTGTCACAGAGATTGCCGGTACGACGAGAGATACTCTTGAGGAGCAGATTATGCTTGGTGATTTGAGTTTAATTTTGGTGGACACAGCTGGTATTCGTGACACATCTGATGTTGTTGAAAAAATTGGCGTAGAGAAGGCGCGTGAGGCTGCTGCAAAGGCAGACCTATTGATTTACGTGGCAGATTCATCCCGAAATCTCGATGAAGATGATCATAAGATTATGGAGTTGCTAAAAAACAAAAAAAGTATTATTCTGTTAAATAAGTCCGATTTATCTTCTGTAATTCAGCCTAAGGATTTAAAGGAGGCTGGAGTGGATGCGCCTGTTCTTTGGATATCAGCGGCAAATGAAGATGGATTAGATGCGCTTGAGCAGACAATACGTGACATGTTTGAACAGGGAATGATTGCAGGAAACGATGAGGTTGTTATCACGAATGCACGTCAAAAAACATGTCTGTTAAATGCCTGCGAAAGCCTGAGGCTTGCAGAGGAGGGCATTGAAAATGGGATGCCGGAGGATATGCTGACAATCGACATGATGGATGCTTATACCAGTTTGGGAGAAGTAATCGGCGAGGAGATTGAAGAAGATCTGGTAAACCGTATTTTTGCAAAGTTCTGTATGGGTAAGTAACTAGATAGTGGAGGCAAAATATGGCTGTTTTAGAAGAATATTATGATGCGGTGGTGATTGGAGCAGGACATGCCGGCTGTGAGGCGGCGTTAGCTTGTGCCAGACTGGGATTAGAGACGATTGTTTTTACTGTGAGTGTGGAAAGTATAGCAATGATGCCGTGCAATCCGAATATAGGAGGAAGCTCTAAGGGTCATCTTGTAAGAGAAGTGGATGCGCTTGGCGGAGAGATGGGCAAAAATATTGATAAGACGTTTATTCAGTCTAAGATGTTAAATACATCAAAAGGACCATCTGTGCATTCACTTCGTGCACAGGCGGATAAGCGTGCATACTCGCAGGAGATGCGCCATACCATGGAAAATACCGACAAGCTGACAATACGACAGGCAGAGGTATGTAACTTCTTGTTGATGAAAATAATAATATAAATGGAGTTGTAACGTATTCTGGTGCAATTTACCATTGTAAATGTGTAGTGCTTGCAACTGGAACATATTTAAAGGCACGCTGCATTTATGGTGATATCAGCAATGAAACAGGTCCAAATGGATTGCAGTCAGCGACACATCTGACAGATTCATTAAAGGAACTCGGCATTGAGATGTTTAGATTTAAGACTGGAACACCAGCGAGAGTTGATAAAAGAAGTATTGATTTTTCAAAAATGCAGGAACAAAAAGGTGATGAGCGAGTTGTTCCATTCTCATTCACAACAGATCCTGAGAGCGTTCAAAGGATCAGGTTCCTGCTGGCTGACGTATACAAATGAGCAGACACATGAGATTATCAGAAGTAATCTGGATCGCTCACCGCTTTATTCTGGCGTGATTCATGGAACTGGACCTCGTTATTGTCCGTCTATTGAGGATAAGGTAGTGCGTTTTGCTGATAAGGATCATCATCAGGTGTTTATTGAGCCGGAAGGCTTGTATACAAATGAGATGTATCTGGGCGGTATGTCAAGTTCTATGCCAGAAGATGTGCAGTACGAAATGTACCATACAGTAGCAGGTCTGGAAAATGTAAAAATTGTACGAAACGCATATGCAATTGAATATGACTGTATTAATCCAAGACAGCTAAAGCCGACGCTTGAGTTTAAAAAAATAGGAGGATTATACAGCGCAGGACAGTTTAATGGAAGCTCTGGATATGAAGAGGCAGCGGCACAGGGAATTATAGCAGGAATCAATGCGGCGCTGCATGTTTTTAAAACGTCAGGAATTAGTGTTAGACCGTTCACAGGCATATATTGGTGTTTTGATTGATGATCTTGTGACAAAGGAGAATCATGAGCCATATCGCATGATGACATCACGCGCAGAATATCGTTTGCTGCTTCGTCAGGATAATGCAGATCTTCGTTTAACTGCAATTGGTCATGAAATCGGATTAATATCTGATGAGCGTTATCAAAAACTAAATGATAAAAAAGACAGATCGATGAAGAAATCAAGCGTCTTCAAACGGCAACTATCGGCACAACACCGCAGGTACAGGCATTCCTTGAACAGCATAACAGCACACTTTTAAAGAGTGGAATGACACTTGAGGAGCTGTTAAAACGTCCGGAAATCTGTTATAATGATTTGAAAGAAATAGATACAAAGCAACCAGAACTGCCAGAAGCAGTGACGCAGCAGGTAGAGATCAGTATAAAGTATGAAGGCTATATTAAGCGTCAGCTGCAGCAGGTAGAACAGTTTAAAAAGCTTGAAAAGAAAAAGCTTTCACTTGATTTTGACTACAGTCAGGTACCGAATCTGAGAAAAGAAGCTATTCAAAAGCTTAATGAATATCAGCCGGCATCAATCGGGCAGGCGTCAAGAATATCAGGTGTTTCACCAGCTGATGTATCAGTATTACTTGTCTATTTAAATAGATAAAAAGAATGCATAAACAGGAGGAAATAAATGGCAGAAGCGATACAGCATGGAGAATGTATTGAAAAATTATGAATGCGTTTGCCCAGATTGGACACGAACTAACCAATAAGCAGGCAGAACAGTTTTTTCAATATTATGAAATGTTAGTTGAAACAAATAAGGTAATGAATTTAACCGCAATCACAGAGTTCGATGAAGTGCTGCAGAAACATTTTGTGGACAGCGTGCTAAAATCAGAGATTTTTATTAAGGAAGATACGAAGACTCTGATTGATGTTGGAACTGGAGCAGGATTTCCAGGTGTTCCATTAAAGATTATGTATCCACAGTTAAAGGTAACATTGCTTGATTCTCTGAATAAGAGATTAAACTTTTTGAATCAGGTTATTGAAAAGCTTGGTCTTGAAAATATCACAACTGTTCATTATCGTGCAGAGGATGGCGCTAGAAAGGCGGAACTAAGAGAACAATTTGATTGCGTTGTATCAAGAGCTGTTGCCAATATGTCTACATTGTGTGAATATTGCCTTCCATATGCAAAGGTAGGAGGATGTTTTGTAGCTTATAAATCAGGCAATGCAGAAGAGGAGATTGATAAGGCAAAGAAAGCAGTTCATCTGCTTGGTGGAGTAAAGGAAAATGCAATCTACTTTGATCTTCCGGATTCAGATATTGGACGCAGTCTTGTTATTGTGAAGAAAAAAGAGCCTACATCAAAAAAATATCCTAGAAAAGCGGGATTGCCGAGTAAGGAACCACTGCAGTAAGGAAAATTACAGTTCACGGGACGCCAATTCGCAAAACGCGAACAATGTTCCACGTGGAACATGAACAATTAAAAATACAAAAGAGATGTTCCACGGGAGATAATGTTCCACGTGGAACATTTTTTTATGGCATTTTGAAGAAAGAAGTGCTATACTGTAGAAAAGATGCAAAAAAACGTTACAGTTCACAGGAAACCCATTCGCAAAAACGCACGTTCCGTGTGAATTGTAATAAAATCATGCTATTTAGCAGAAATGAGGATATTATGGGAAGAATTATAGCTGTTGCAAATCAGAAGGGTGGAGTTGGCAAGACTACTACTGCAATCAATCTGGCAGCTTCATTAGCAGAATACCAGAAAAATGTACTTATCATTGATATGGATCCTCAGGGAAATACAACCAGTGGATTCGGCGTTGATAAAAATGAACTTGAGCATTCACTGTATGATCTGATTACAGATAACTGTACAATACAAGAATGCATTCTTGAAAATGTATTATTCGATACCCTTTCACTTATTGGGTCAAATGTGAACCTGTCAGGAGCGGAAATCGAATTGATTGATGTGGAACGTAAGGAATTTATTTTAAAAGATGCATTAGACGAGATTAAGGATCAGTATGATTTTATTGTAATTGATTGCCCGCCATCTTTAAGTATGCTCACTGTTAATGCGCTTAGTGCAGCTGACACAGTACTTGTTCCAATTCAGTGTGAATATTATGCACTTGAAGGTCTGACACAGCTGTTACACACAATTAATCTGGTAAAGAGCCGCTTGAATCCGGATCTGGAAATGGAAGGTGTTGTATTTACCATGTATGATGCGAGAACTAATCTGTCACTTCAGGTAGTGGAGAATGTAAAAGACAATTTGCAGGAGCGAGTTTATAAGACAATTATTCCAAGAAATGTGCGTCTTGCAGAGGCACCGAGCCATGGACTGCCAATCAATTTGTATGACGCAAGATCAACAGGAGCAGAAGCATATCACCAACTGGCAGAAGAGGTTATAAACAGAGAGTAGTTAAAAAATTATTCGCAAAATTGCAAATGGTACTGAATGATAGAAAGGATGAAAGAATGGCACTCAATAAAAAAGGTGGTCTTGGAAAAGGTCTCGGCAAAGGTATCGATTCCTTGATCAGCAATGCGTATGCAGTAGAAACAAAGAAAAAAGATTCAACAGCTGATAAAAAAGAGCCAGAGACAACAGTAAAGCTGCGTCTTGTGGAGCCGGCATCTTCTCAACCAAGACTGAAATTTGATGAGGATACATTGACTGAACTTGCAGAATCTATCAAAAAATATGGCGTAATTCAACCGATTGTAGTAAAGAAGGTAGAGGATCATTATCAGATTATTGCTGGAGAACGCAGATGGAGAGCAGCAAAGCAGGCTGGATTGAAGGATATTCCAGTCATTATAAAAGATTATGATGAACAGCAGATCGCAGAAATTGCACTGATTGAGAATTTACAGAGAGAAGATTTAAACCCTATTGAAGAAGCAAAAGCATATCAGTCATTGATTGAAAAGTATCAGCTAAAACAGGAAGAGATTGCAGAGAAAGTATTTAAAAGCCGAAGTGTAATCACAAATGCACTTAGATTGCTTAGCTAGATGAAGAGGTTCAGCTTATGCTTATGGAAGGTAAGATTACAAACGGACATGCGAAGGCGATTTTGGGACTGGAAGATAAAGAAGAACAGCGTGCTGTTGCACAGAAGGTTGTGGAAGAACAACTAAGCGTGCGCGATACTGAAAAGTATATTAAGAGTTTGTTGGATAAGAAAATTGAGCCAGCTGTTACAAAGCCAGTTTTAAAGAACCAGACATTATATGAGACACTGGAGAGTCGTATGAAGTCTCGCATGGGTACGAAGGTGCAGATTAAGAGAAAATCTGATGACAAGGGTAAGATTGAAATTGACTATTATTCAAATGACGATCTTGAGCGTATCATTGAATTGATGGGAATTACTGAGGATACAATCGAGTAAATTAGTTAAAACTTAGAAAAAGAAAAATTGAACAGAGGATAACTGTTCAACTAGAGGAAAGGAAAATAAAATATGGAAATTCTGAATCAGGCGATGGAATTTACACAGCAGTACAGCCTGTTTTTTCTGGCAGGAATGTTCGCTGTGATTTTGATTCTTGTGATCTGCATGACTGTTATGAACAGCAGAATGAAAGAATTGCAGGCAGCATATGATGATTTTATGCGCGGTAATGATGGAAAATCACTTGAGGGCATTTTAAAGACAGTAGTAGAAGATAATAAGCGTGTAAAGATCCAGTGCAAGCGTGATATTGATGAGATCATTAGCATGAAGAAAGGACTTAAGGCAACATACAAAAAGATTGGTATTATGAAATATGATACCTTTCGAGGAATGGCTGGAAAGCTGAGCTTTTCACTGGCACTTCTTGATGGTGATGACAGCGGTTTTGTATTAAGCAGTATGCATACGCAGGATGGCTGCTACAGCTATTTAAAAGAAATTATTCATGGACAATCACATGCAACACTCAGCAATGAGGAGCGAGATGCTTTGGAGATGGCATTAAATTATAATGTCGATGCAGCTAAATTAGAAGAGAAACAAGCGCAGCAGGCAACTCTAGTACAGCAGGATATGGATGCGGCTAAAAATTAAATAGAATAATCATCATTATAAAAAAACGGTTTCCAAGAAAAATTCTAGGAAGCCGTTTTCTTGCTTTATTTGAAAATAGAGTGTAGCTGCCTATAAAATCGAAAGCAGTTCATTTAACTGTTTGATTTCATAGGTTGGTTTCTGCAACATGGTATTTACAGCTTTTTTGGGATTAAACCAACATGTATCAATGCCATATTGGATTCCACCGATGATATCAGAAGTTAAAGAGTCACCAATGACAAGAGCCTTAGAAGCAGGAATTTGAAGCTTTGAAAATACAACATCGAAAAATTCTTTTTGGGTTTTTGACATCCGAGTTCTTCAGAAATGAATAGGTCTAAAATCATTGGTGTCAATTCAGAGTGGGATAGTCGGCTGTGCTGAGTGGTGCTTCGTCCATTTGTAATGATGGAAAGCTTATATCCTCTTTCATACAGAATGCGGCATACACGAAGGGCATCGTGAATAGGAGTGCAGTCTTCACCAAGGCTGGTCTGATAAAGCTGACACATTAGCGCCGGATCACCGTCTTTGCCAACAGCAGCAAGAAAATCGCGAAATCTGGCAATCGCTAATGCAGCAGGAGTAATTTCACCGCGTTCATATGCTTTCCAATAGGAAAGATTTATGCGCTGATAGAGTGAAAGTACTTCATCAGAGTATGGAATATGAAAAGTATCGCACACCTTATGAAAAGCATAAGTTTCTCCAGCATCAAAGTCAAAGAGCGTACCATCAAGGTCAAATAATAAATGGGTATAAGTCATGTTAGTTTCCTTTCTGGTGATGATATATGCTATCTTAACACTAAAGCAGACAATTGACAACAGGTGATGTTCCACGTGGAACGTAATGCTACCCGGAAGTTTAACAAAGCGGTTCGACGATTGTTTTGTCGGCGTCTCTTTTCCGCGGACACCTGTTACATTTCTTTTTATTATACATTATTTTGAAAGTTCCGCTACAACGTTCCGCCTCGTAAAATCAACTCGTCTCACCGCTAATCTAGGTTACAATTGACAACAGGTGATGTTCCACGTGGAACATGCGGTTTTGTGAATGGGTGTCTCGTGAACAGCGACAATATAATCAACCCCACAACCTACTTTACAAAAGAGAATCCGTGGTATATAATAAATAATGTCTGTTTTCCTTATAAAACAAGGCATTTATTGAGTATGAGAGTAGAGACAGAAAGGTTTGGAAAACTATGTTAGATATCAAGTTTGTCCGTGAGAATCCGGACGTTGTAAGACAGAATATCCGTAATAAGTTTCAGGATGTAAAGCTTCCGCTGGTTGATGAGGTAATCGCTCTGGATCTTCGCAACCGTGAAATCAAAAAGGAAGTTGAGACACTTCGTGCAAATCATAAGAAGGCATCTAAGCAGTATGGTGCACTTCGTGCACAGGGAAAGTTAGAAGAGGCTGAAAAGCTGCGTGCAGAGGATGCTGCGTCAGAAGAGCGCATGACAGCACTGAGTGCAGAGGAGAAGCAGGTTGAGGCAGATCTGAAGCAGAAGATGATGATTATCCCGAATATCATTGATCCATCTGTTCCGATTGGAAAGATGACAGTGAGAATGTAGAGTTGAGCGCTTTGGCGAACCAGTTGTTCCGGACTTTGAGGTTCCGTATCACACTGATATTATGGAGTCTTTCAACGGTATTGATCTGGACAGTGCAAGAAAAGTAGCTGGAAACGGATTCTATTATTTAATGGGTGATATCGCAAGACTGCATTCAGCAGTAATTTCCTACGCAAGAGATTTCATGATCAATCGTGGATTTACTTATTGCGTACCGCCTTTCATGATCAGAAGCGATGTTGTTACAGGTGTTATGAGCTTTGCAGAGATGGATGCAATGATGTATAAGATCGAGGGTGAGGATCTTTACCTGATCGGAACAAGTGAGCATTCCATGATTGGAAAGTTTATTGATACTGTTAACAAGGAAGAAAATCTTCCATACACTCTGACAAGCTACTCACCATGTTTCCGTAAGGAAAAGGGAGCTCATGGTTTGGAGGAGAGAGGTGTATACCGTATCCATCAGTTCGAGAAGCAGGAGATGATCGTAATTTGTAAGCCGGAAGACAGCATGATGTGGTATGACAAGCTGTGGAAGAACACTGTAGATTTATTCCGCAGCATGGACATTCCAGTTCGTACACTTGAGTGCTGCTCTGGTGATTTGGCTGACCTTAAGGTAAAGTCTGTCGATGTTGAGGCATGGTCTCCGCGTCAGAAGAAGTATTTTGAAGTAGGAAGCTGCTCTAACTTAGGTGATGCACAGGCACGTCGTCTTGGAATCCGTGTTGTTGGACCGGATAAGACAAAGTATCTGGCTCATACTTTAAATAACACTGTAGTAGCTCCGCCGCGTATGTTGATTGCATTCTTAGAGAACAATCTGCAGGCAGATGGAAGTGTTCGTATTCCAGAAGTTCTTCGTCCATATATGGGCGGAATGGAGAAAATGGTTCCGAAGAAATAAAAGTATAAAATGATAAAGGAGGGAATTTTATGCACGCATACTTACCAGCAATCGGATTTGGGCAAATCAAGAAAAAGTCTCAGCTTCAGCAGCTGTTAAGCAGCGTGCAGAATTTCCCAGATCAGGTTCAAAAAATTCGTCTGGATGAGGAGAGTAGTCTTGTCGTCTATACAAAGGAAGTTGCACCAGACATCGGTCTTATGATCTGTGGAGAAGAGGATATGCAGGGCAGCTTTCAGATGGAATATTATGAGCCATATATTAACAGTAATGTCTGTTCTTCTAAGGCAGAATGCAGCATAGAAAAGGAAAGTGCGAGAGAAGCGTATGATGCGTCTGTGATGATTGCCGATTAGGACTGAATCTGATTTTTTCTGTAAATAATTTTATGGAATATCGAAAATATCAGGTACTGCAGGGATTTTTTCCAACGGTGACAGATGCCTGTCTTTCTGCTTTGTGTACGCAGGGAAAAATTTTACTCCCCATTTTGAAGAGACCAGAGGCTGCTCGTATTGCAAAGAAAAAGGAACAGGGACGTCAGAAACTGATTGAGGCAGCAAGAGAAGGAAATCAAGAAGCAATTGACAGCCTGACAATTGATGATATGAATTTGAGTAATAAAGTAGGCAGGTTGTTAAATAGTTGTGATATCTATACAATGGTTGAATCAAGTATTATGCCATGTGGAATGGAGAGTGATCGATATACAATCATTGGTGAAATTCTAAATGTGGTGCCTCTTGTAAATGAAATCAGCAAGGAGCCACTGTGCCAGATGGATGTGAAGTGCAATAATATTTGTATACGCGTTTTGGTGAACCGTTCAGGCTTATGGGAGAGCCAATGGCAGGACGGCGTTTCAAAGGCGATATTTGGCTGCAGGGAGTGGTAACTTCGTTTGACAAATATAATAAAATATGATATCATGAATGGCGTGAGAAATGCTATTTTGTTAAAAACAAAAGGCTTGCGGCATATATGAATAAAGTTCTCTTAGTTAAATGGATATAACAGGGACCTCCTAAGCGGTAGATGGTTCGAGTCTAAATCTTGCATAAAACTTAATATTTTGATAAATGTCCATGTAGCTCAGCTGGATAGAGCACACGCCTCCTAAGCGTGGGGTCGGAGGTTCAAATCCTCTCATGGACGCCAGCGAACAACGCTGCAAGCCTTTATTCATAAGGGTTTGCAGCTTTTTTTGTTCAGCCGCAGCCTTTTGTTAAAACCATCTACCAGGGTTGGAGGGTTACTTTTTTGTTTATGCGTTACAATGAATTTTTTGCTAATTGGAAACGAACTAAAATGGAGAGCTTGCTAAGAAAAATGGACTTCTTGCTAATTTGAGATTTTAGCCAGCCTTTTGAGCGGTAAGCAATGCTGCCAGGGTGCTTGCAAGCTCCGGGGATTTTTGGAGCTGTTCCACCAATGCCGCCAGGTCTAAGGTTTGTGCTTGAGGCTGTTCCGGCTCCTGGGGAGGCTTTACATTCCGCAGATCAGGATTAGCATAAAAGGCACTCTCAAACTTCTGGGCATTGATCTTACGGTCCTCGTCGAGGATGTGGCGTACACTTTTGTAATCATATCAATTTCAGCGTGGCCCGTGTCCCCCTGGGTGGCTTTCAGATCGCCGTGGTTGAGTTTCAGCTTATAAGTAGTGCTGGAATGTCTGAGAGAGTGGAACACCACATTAGGCAATCCGGCTTTTTCTTTCAGCAGAGAAAATTCTTTCTCAATAATCCGGTTCTCACATGGCCTGCCATTAGGCAGGGCAACCACTAAATCATAATCTTGGTATTCCTCACCGAGGAAGCTCTTTAGCTCATCCTGTGCTTTTTTCCATTCACGGAGGATATAAGCAACGGTTTTCGGCAGCCAGACTTTTCTCTCACTTGATTTTGTTTTCGGTTTTTTCAAGATCAGCCGTGTGCTGGTGTTAGGCATAAGCGGAGTGAAGATATGGAAAATATCTTTTTCTCCTATCATTTCAATCGCCTGTTTGGAAGCCCTTATCAGCTCTGCCTCAATGTAAACATAGGCATTATCCGCCGCTATGTTTCATCCTCAATGTGGACATTCTTCCAGGTCAGACCAAGAATTTCTCCCATCCGCAAAGAACACGCAAATGCAAGGTTCATAGCAACATACAATTTGCTGTCAGTACACTGGTCCAGAGCGATACGGATGGTATCGGCGTCCCAGATGTCACGTTTCTTGTACTCTGTTTTCGGTAATACGGTATTCTCAAAGGGATTTTTTGCAATCAGCTCCCAGCGGACAGCCTGCTTAAAGGCACAGCGGAGAAGTTTGATGATCTTCTCAATGTTCTGATTGGAAATAAACTCTGTTTTCGGTTTTCGGTTCCTCTTACAAACAGGAGGGGTCTTTTGGAGAGTCTGAATGTATTTATCTACACACGGGGAGTAATTGCCTGAACCTCCATATCACCGATAATCGGATTGATGTAGTTGGCGATCAGGCGGTTTGACTGTCATACATGGACACGCCCCATTGTTTTGCCCCATAGGTGGAAACAAAATCATACAGAAAATCAGATACTTCTGATTGTTGGGAGGAAGAAAAGTACCGGTGTTGATCTGGTTCTCAACCTCCGCTTTCCGTTTTAGAGCCTCTTTATGGGTATGCCAGGTTTCCCACTTTTGTTTCGTTTCTCCATTTTCGTCTATGTAGTTGTAAACAACAGAATATGCTTTTTTTCGTTTGATGATGGATGCCATGATCGATCTTCCTTTCTTTGTCCGTTAGAACGCCTGAGCGTCTAACCATTCGTCAAATGATTTTTTGGAAATTCGTATGGCATTACCAACTCGAACGGTTTTGAAATGTCCCTCTTTCACAAGGTTATATGCAGAAGTACGGCCGATATTTAACATCACGGCTATATCTTCAACCTTGTAAGTTCTCTGTTCGGGGACATTGCCAGGTGTACGATTTTCGGCCTGGTTCATAATGTCCTCCTTTCAGCAGCCGATCAATCATACAAAACATAACTTCTATCATCATTATGCCGCGCTTTATATGAATTGTCAGCTGCTAATAAAAAGTTTTCGATTTATCCATATTAAAAAGGACAAAACAGACGGCCATTAGCATGGCTCCACGGGAATTTCACCCCCGCATGGTTCTCATCCGGCCCTACCCATTGCTTGCGACGCTATCAACGCTCGACTGATGGCTGTAAGGGAGTATCATTGTCCTCTTTGGGTATCATGGCCCACAGCCTGCCAAAGCTGTTTTGTGGCATGGTATTGATCGCTCGCTTAAAAAGGTCATGGCGCACCTGCCAGATGGCTCCACCGAAAGAGAATGTATCTGCCTGTCCTATGCTGTCACGGAGTTATCGTCCGGACTTTCTTTGTCAAGGTGCATTTATGGCTCCGATCCGGTTCAAATACCAGGCGAGGAAAGAGAGGACAAAACACGCCTGTAATATGTACCTTAGACCGGCAGAACCTTGAAACCTGTTACAATGCTATACAGCAGTTTAGCCTCCAGGCGAAGCCTCATATCTTCGTCCACATAGAGGTGTTCGTTGCCATATTCATCTTTCATAGGTCTCATGGCGAGGAAACGAATATAGCCCTTGTAATGATTGAGTACAGCATTTAAGGCTCTCTCGTCACCCTCTGAGGCTGCAGGATCACTGGCAGCGGTATGGGCTCTCTTATGTTTCGGGCCATTCAAATCCCTCCTTTTCCAAATACTCACGCAGTTCTTTGAGGATACCGCTGCGCCGTTTACTGATAGCCTGACGAACCACATTAAGCTGTTCGCTTATTTCACGGTCCGTCATTCCCAGGAAGTAGGACAGCAGGATTACATCCCGCTTGTCCTCCGGCAACTGTGACAGAGCCTCTGCCAGCAGATCACCGACCACAAACACTTTCTGCCCAAGCACTTCAAAGACATATTCGTCCTGAAAATACTTGTCATAGGAGGCGGCCTGTGCCAGCTCGTCCGGCGATAGTTCATCCAGAGATTTCTCGCGGTCACGCTGCCTTGCGTATTCATTCAGAATACGGTTGGCCTCGTTCTTCAAAACCCTGGTACAAAAACCGCCAAACTGATTTTGAACACGCTGCTCATAGGAGTTTTTCATTTTCTCACCTCCCTTCGCAGCCGCAAAGGCGGGTGATAGTTCTCCTCCTTTCGCAGGGGTAATCATGGAAACCGCAATTTGGCAACCAAGATCGGAGAAAAATTTTATAAAAGGCCCTGCTATTTTGCGAAGTCCCGAATAAACAGAAAAAAGCGCCTGACTGCAAGACGCAGACAGACGCAAAGGAATTAACAGCAGTATTTAGATGATTTAAAAGTTCATATTCAGGGGTAGAAACATCCCCGGTGGTAGTCGGGCTTTTTTGATAAGTCAAAGAATGTAAGAATTTGTTGATATGGTTTATAGCTCATGGCGGCTTCCTCCTATAGCCGCCGCTTTTACCAGTGGTACCGCGTCATTTCTTGAGAAGATAAAAAGAAACAGCGGCTTTGATTTTGTCAAAACCGCCGTTTGGCTTTTTCTTTATTGCATTAAAATTTTGCTGCCCACACAACGGTTTTTTTATTAACCGCAAGCAGCTTTTTTCATTTTAATCATGTCGTTTTAATGTAATAATAGCATGGCATATTAAACCGAATACAAGGGCAAAGCAAAAACCTCCAAATAGTGACGCTCCCCAGCCTGTACCGGACATTGTCATCAGACCACCCACAAAGAAAATACCAATGCCGATAAAGATACCAACTGCGTAAAATAATCCGATTGCTATATCATACTTATTAAACGGTCGTTTTGTTTTTTCCATATTTGTTTCCATTTTTATGATTACCTCCTTCGCAAGATCATCCATGTGGACTCCAAAAAGAAAGCAGATTTTTTTCAACGTATTTATATCGGGTTCATTGACATCCCTCTCCCAATTCGATAGCGCCTGCCGGGTAACATTTAATTCCCCGGCTAATTCCTCTTGTGTCATTCCCGATTGTGTCCGCAGATGACGTATTTGCTTTCCTGTTGTAATATCTGTCTGTTCCTTGTTCAAAATAGTTCCTCCTCTCTGCTACTGATTCTATCAATGATATTCCGCAATAGCCAGCAATGAACGCTAGCATTGCGCAAGACCTTACATGATCTTCTGAAACATATGACGAACCTTATCCAGCCGGCTATTGGGGCGGCGGGGCTGTACTGCAGGTTCCCCTGAAGTTTCCTGATACCCTTTCAATTCCGTCAGGCAAACACTTCTTCCATTTGTGTAGAAATTCAGATCGCTTTTGTATTCCCCAATCCGTCTTGCCGGTATTTCTCCAGTTAAGATCGCTTCATTATTTTTTATTGAAGTTGTTTCAATTACCGCATCGTATTTCACAGCATCATGATAAGCCCGTGAAAGATATTCCTGCGGTGCAAACAGGGTAAAAGAAAGATAGGGTTCTAAAACCTGTGTTCCTGCTTTTTTTAATGCCAGTTCCAGCACAATGGGCGCAAGAAAGCGGAAATCTGACGGAGTACTGACTGGGCTGTAATAAATTCCGTATTCAAAACAGATCCTGCAATCTGTCACCTCCCATCCATACACTCCCTGCTCCAATCCATACTGAATCCCTTCCATAACTGCGTTTTGAAAACTTTGGTTTAAATAACCAAGTGACACCTTGCTTTCATATTCTGTTCCGCTCCCAGCAGGAAGGGGAGTGACTGCCAGACCAATCGACGCCCAAAAGGGATTTGGCGGCACTTCAATATGAATTGTATAATGCTCCTCTTTTCGTGGTCTTTCCATATAAATGACCGTAGGCTCTTTTACCTCTGCCTCGATGCAATATTTTTCATTCAATAAAGAACAAACAACTTCTAACTGTACTTTCCCCAAAAAGGAAAGAATGATTTCATGAGTGACAGGATCAATCACAAAGCGCAGAAGCGGATCAGTATCCGCAATCTCTGTAAGGGCATCCAGCAACACTTCCCTTTGCTCTGCTTTGGCTGGCTCTATCGTTGTCCTAAGAAGCGGCAGGGGATTATCCGTCCATGCCTTGCGTGGCAACAGTTTTTCGTCTCCCAGAATATCATTTAACTTTAATGTGTTGTCAGACAAAATAACAATCTCCCCGGAATCAGCAGTATCTGTCTGGACAATTTCTCCCTTAAATGGAATTGACATCTCTGTAATCTTAATCTTTTCCTTTTGCAAAAAAATCGTTTCCCGTAAGCAAAGCGTACCACTATACAGCCTTACATAGCACCGTCGTTTTTTCTGCTCGGTATATTCAATTTTAAAAACGTACCCGCACAGTTCCGATTGACAGTTATCCGTTTTCGATGAAAAAATATCTGTGATTACATCAAGCAATTCTTTTGTCCCGATATTCTCTTTTGCGCTTCCATGATATACCGGAAAAAAAGTTCCCTGCTGTACCCTTCGCTTTATTTCTTCCTGAAGTTCCCGCAATGTCAAAGGCGCTCCTGAAAGATATTTTTCTAAAAGATCATCATTCCCGGCAATCACAGCATCCCACTTTTCAAAATCCGCAACGTCGGAAAGTGTTAGTTCTGAAAATAAATGAACTTCCTGCATAACCATCATATCTTCTGTCAATTTTTCTCTGATATTTTGATAAGTCTGTGCAGGAACAAAGCCTTCCTGATCGATTTTATTGATAAAAATAATGGTTGGTATCTTCATCTTCCTCAGCGCATGGAACAGCACTCTGGTCTGTGCCTGTACGCCATCTTTTGCAGACACTACTAAAATCGCTCCGTCCAGAACTGATAAAGAACGGTACACTTCTGTCAAAAAATCCATGTGTCCCGGTGTATCTACAAGATTCACTTTGTACTCTTTCCAGTGAAAAGACGTAACGGCAGCCTGAATGGTAATTCCCCTTTGACGTTCCAAAGCCATAGAATCCGTTCTTGTTGTGCCTTTATCTACACTGCCCGGTTCTATGATTGCCCCGCTTGTATACAGCAGGCTTTCTGTCAGTGTTGTTTTTCCTGCATCAACGTGTGCAAGAATGCCAATATTGATTATTTTCATGTGTCATCCTCCATTCACAGCCAAAAAAAGGCATAAAAATCCCCAGCAGCAAAATACTCTTACCGCTGGGGATTTAATCTTTGGACATACACATAAAAGACATACGCCAACAGACGCTTGTCACTTGTCTTGCTATGTCAATATATAAGGCAAAAAGTATTTTTAAATAGGCACAAAAAAACCAAGCCCTTGTTCCAAAGGACATCCCAAAGTTTTTTGTTCCCACTATTTGGTTATAGTTTTATTTAAGAATACCCTGCCGCATATTTTTTAACTCCTTTTTGGAAATATCATGATTATAACACATCCGCACCCGAAAAGCAAGCATGAAATAAATCTTTCAATCATCACAATTCTAATCTCATAGAAATGACCTCCTGAAATCCGGCTATGCGGGAGCAAAATCCTTTGGGATTTCTTCCAAACTCGACAAATCCAGCCTGTTCATACATAGAAACGGCTCTTTCGTTTTCAGCAACCACATTAAGTTCAAGCTGGCTATAGCCGCTGCTTTAGCACATTCGATACATGAAGCCAGCAAAGCCTTACCAATTCCAAGCCCCCAATATTTTTTCGCAACGCTGATGCCAAATTCTGCCCGATGCCGTACCTTATACTTTGTACCGATTGCCTCGATTCCTGCTGTTCCTGTAATGACACCGTCAACTATGGCAATCAGTTCAATCTCCCTTTCACTCTCAGCCTTTTCTTTCAGGAACTGGCTTTCCTGTTCGGCATTAAAACTGTTTTCATCTGGATATGTAAGCAAATAATCGGTTTCGCTATGTGTCAGATTGAAATTATCCAATACAAGCTGACCATCACTTTCTGTTCCATTCCTCAAACAACATTCCACACCATTACTTAACATTATTGTTTTATTATATCTCATGCCTGCCCCTTCACTGACAACCGCCCTTAAAGTCAGCTTCTTCATCTATGCAATATCCTAAACAGAAAAATATTTTCTCATTTCATATTGTTTAACAAATACACGAAACTTCATTTTCTTCAAAAATATGTTTAATGCCTGATCTCGCTCATCCACGTTTATTACTTTCATCTCTAAACTCTTTGTTTGTTTCGATAAATCCAACAAAATCTCTGTGGCAACTCCCATTCTGCGATATTGAGGATGTACCGCTAACTGCACAATATCTCCTTTTATTTTGTCCACAATACCATAGCCGATCAGGTTTCCGTCAAATTTAACAATCGTATAAGAAAAGGATCTGGCGATTGCGCATACAGCATCTTTTGCGTTTTGCCATGAAGGTGGATACGTCCAAAAATCCTTGACTATTGTCCATTGAGCTTCTTGTATTTTTTCTGGATGTTCCAGTTTCCACGCTTTATATATGCCTGGTTCTTTTATCCCACCTGTCAGTTGGTAACAATTCAATACTCTGTCAACTTGAAATCCCTGCTTTTTATATAAAGTAAGCGCCTTCTCATTATCCTGAATCACTTCCAGCTGATACACTCTGATTTTATTTTTTATACATATAGCACTGACCAGATTCAATAATTCCCCCATGATTCCTGTTCTGCGAAAATCAGGGATAACTCCTGTTCCGAGGTCATAGACTGTTTTTTCATTATCCCACTCTCTCACTCCATTCAAGATAAAAGCGACAAGCGTTTTATCTACAAAGGCTCCAACTGAAACCGCAGGCATAAATCCATTTCTTTTCAACATTGTCTCAAAGGATTTAAAAGACATATCAACTGAAACCTGATAATCAGAAAATGCCTGTGTAAACGCTTCGTATATACAAATGGAATCTATGTTTTCCAATGTCCGGTATTCCATATTTTCTCCTACTAAAATGTCATATTTACTCTATTGGAAGATTGTGCTGTTTCAAAAATGAGAGTTTATCCCAATAGCCTCGTTGGAATAAAATCTTTCCGTTCACCACCTGAAAAAAGCCACATCCCCGTAACCCCAATGGATCACGCCATTCAAGGATTGCCCATTGCCCATCCTCAAAAATATTTTCTACGATAGCTGTCATATCCGCTGTTGAAAATTCGGCTGTAAACATGGTACGGATTGCTTCAATGCCTACTACTGGCTCATTCGCTACTTGGTGATTTGTCGCATTTTCATGATAAAGAGCTGTAATTGCTTCCACATCATGGTTATTGAATGCATCTACCCATAACTGAACAACTTCTTTCGGTCTTAACATGGTAGTAATCCTCTCCTTGTAATTTCATAATTTTTCTTGTTTGTGCTATTGTATTTGATAAGCAAATGGTTTTTTCTTGCCATTCATATGATTATACCTTGTCATGTCAAGAATATCAACCGAAATCATGAATTATTTTGGCTTATGTTGGGAATTGTGTAGACATATTCAATGAGAAAAAGGAACTGTAAAATGTAATCGGGTGAATGAATATGGCAAAAAGACCTGTAGAAAAAATCGACTTTGGCCCCTATGGGTCAGCAATTAAGGCGGCGAGGACAGGACAGAAGGAGTCTCGTAACAAAGTAGGTGATGAGATGTATCTTTCTCCCCGCTATCTCGCCAATATTGAGAATAAGGGACAACATCCGAGCCTCCAAATCTTTTTTGAGCTCATGTCCCGCTATCATATCTCCGTGGATCAATTTCTTTTTGGGGATACGACATATGGGAAAACTACGTTGCGCCGACAGCTTGACGCTCTGGCAGATGAATTGACCGATCGGGAAATCGGAATTATCATTGCCACCGTACAAGCCGTGTTGGATGCCAGAGAAAAAGGGGAGTAACCATGCTCCTGACACAACTGGACAGAGAATGAGAAACGCTATGAACGAATGAAGTTTGTAGCGCTTTTTCTTTGCATTTTCGGTAGCCAAACGGAGGTTTTCGGGATTACCTAAGTACGAAGAACTAAAGAACAGCAAGCACAGCAAACGAGTACCCGTTTGCGATTTTTCTAATTTTCAGGTCCTTTGCCCGAAAATGAAAAATGCTTGTTGGGATAATCCCAAACCCTTAGAAGAACGGAGGAAACCGATGGCGAACCGAAAGAGAAATATTCAGATGAAGTTTTGGGTGACAGCCGAGGAAAAAGGGCTGATAGATGAAAAGATGAAACTGCTCCCCACACAACGGTATGGGGCTTATCTGCGGAAGATGGCGATTGACGGATATATCATCTACACTGACACCACGGACATAAAGGAGATGAATAAAATCCTGTCAGCCATCAGCAGGAACATCAACCAGATCGCAAAGCGGCTCAATGCGGGAGGTTCCGCCTATGCGGCGGACATTCAGGAGATCAGGGAAAGGCAGGATGAGATATGGCAGTTACAAAGACACATCCTATCAAAACAACGCTGAATAAGGCCATAGCCTATATCTGCAATCCTGGGAAAACGGATGAAACCCTCCTGGTGTCCTCCTTTGGGTGTTCCGCAGAAACCGCCGACATAGAATTTTCCTGGACACGCCGCCATGCCATAGACAAGGGCACCAACCTGGGTCGCCACCTGATACAGGCATTTTCTCCTGGGGAGGTCACGCCGAAACAGGCCCATGAAATCGGCATGAAGCTGGCAAATGAAGTGTTGGGCGGCAAGTATGAATTTGTCCTCACGACCCACATAGACAAGGGGCATATTCATAATCACATCATTTTTAACTCTGTCAGTTTTGTGGATTATCGGAAGTACCACTCCAACAAGCAGAGCTATCATTTCATCCGCCGCACCAGCGACCGGCTATGCAAGGAATATGGTCTGTCCGTGATCGTGCCGGGACAGGACAAAGGGAAGCGCTACATTGAACATACCACAGAGAAAGCGGGAACCAGCTATAAGGCGAAATTGAAAACAGTCATTGACCGGCTCATTCCCCAGGTATCTGATTTTGAGGAACTTCTGAAAAGGCTGGAGGCAGAGGGATACGAGATCAAGCGGGGTAAGTACATTTCCTGCAAAGCCACGGGACAGGAACGGTTTACCCGTCTGAAAACCCTGGGCGTAGATTACACGGAGGAAGCCGTTTCCTCCAGGATTGCCGGAGCCTCCGCCCATCCAAGCAGCCGAAGTTAGGCAGTCAGAAGATCAGCCTGCTCATTGATATACAGAACAATCTCAAAGCCCAGGAAAGTGGTGGCTTTGCACATTGGGCGAAGATCAACAATCTAAAGGAGGCAGCCCGTACATTCAATTTCCTCACGGAACACGGCATTACCCACTATGAGCAGTTACAGGGTAAGGTTGATGAAGTGATGACGGAACAGGACCGGCTCCTGTCCTCCATCAAGGCAAAGGAACAACGGATAGGCGAGATCGGCCTGCTGATAAAGCACGTTTCCGCCTACCGGGAACACAGGCCAGTCTATGAGCAGTACAGGAAATCTTCCGACAAGGAAAAATTTCTGAGAGGACAGGAAAGCCAGATCATCCTCTTTGAGAGTGCTGCCAAAGCCCTCAAACAGATGGGCGTTCAAAAGTTGCCAGATATTACTGCCTTGAAAAAAGAGATGGACTCCCTCACCGCAGAGAAACAGCAGGAGTATGGAACTTATCAGAAAATCAAAGTTCAGGTAAAGGAACTGGATACCATCAAGCGGAATGTGGACCAGTTCTTATCTGCACCACAAAAGGAAGAACGGGAGAAGAACAAGGAACGAGGGTAAGCGTTCATTGAAACACAAAAGCATACATGATATAATTTACAAAAGTAATTTTTTCAGGTGGGGTACAAATTGTACCTACCTGAAATGGAATAGACATTAAAACGGGAGGGCAAAATAATGAGCGAAAAAAATAATTCAATCCAAATGTTTGAAGATAGACAAATCCGCACTGCCTGGAATGCCGAGCAGGAGGAATGGTATTTCTCTGTTACCGATGTTATCGCTGTCTTGACCGATAGTGCAGACCCAAAACAATACATCAAAAAAATGCGTTCCCGTGACTCTGAGCTTGACGCAAGGTGGGGTACAATTTGTACCCTAACTTCAATGGTAGCAAGTGATGGAAAGAAATATCGGACAAATGCCGCAACAATGGAGGGGATTTTCCGTATCATCCAGTCTGTTACTTCTCCCAAGGTTGAACCGCTGAAAGCATGGCTTGCGAAAGTCGGCAGCGAGCGTATCGAGGAAACCATTGACCCGGAGAAGGCCATTGACCGCGCTTTTGCTACATATCTGAAAAAGGGATATGATGAAGACTGGATCAATCAAAGACTCCTGACTATCCGTGTCCGCAAAGAGCTTACAGACGAATGGCAGAAGCGTGGCGTACAGGAGGGAAAAGAATTTGCCATCCTGACGGATGAGATTACCAAAGCCTGGCGGGTATGTCTACCCGTCAATATAAAGCCTTGAAAGGTTTGAAAAAAGAAAATCTCCGTGATAACATGAGCACCACAGAGCTTGTCTTAAATATGCTTGCGGAAACTTCCACAAAAGATATTTCTGCCGCTGTTCATCCTGCGGGATTTGAAGAAAGCCGCAGAGTTGCCCGCAGAGGCGGTGAAGTAGCCGGAATTGCGAGAAAGGCCCTGGAAGAACAGACAGGTGCCCTGGTTGTTACCAGCATGAAGGCCGCAGATTTCCATAACCTCCTTACTTCTATCATAGAGGCTGCCCCTGCTCTGATTGAGGAAGAAGATGGTGAGGATACCGATAATAACGAATAATTCTGCACCGTGGAAATGTGCATAACAGACCATTACACCGATGGAAAACGCATTCACAGTACATGGAAAAGCCGGGGCTTTCCCACATCCTGCAAACGCCGTTTCCCACAGTTCCATGATACAGCCAGTTATACACATTCCCACAGCGCCTACGACTGCGAACATCCATCCATTCTTTCCTACCTGGATAAAAGAGAATAAGAGCATAAAAAATGGGGAGTACAGCTACCACCACACAAGCGGTAACTGTACTCCATTTTTGTGTCTGGAAAAGTGGCGAAAATCGACACTTTTTCCTATCATTTTGCCCCGTAGGGAGCAGAGGACAAATCCTATTGCCTATGTATTTTGAGCCTTGCAGAGCTGATAAAATCCTCTGTTTTCAACCTTTTTCCCGCCTCTTTTTTGCCCTATCTGTCTGGTAGAGAGGACAGGCAACAATTCCAGCCCGGAAACTCTGCTTGCAGCTATGGATACATTTTCTGCAGATCTTGTTGTACTGCCGCCTGCCGTTCTCCCCAAGAAAGAAGCTCCATTCCTGTTTCCACTTTTTACTTCGGCTCATAGTTCCGGCTCATCCTTTCCGGGCTTGCCGAGCTCCGGGGGCTTTCGCTCGGCACATTCCTTTTTGGCCTGAGAGAGCTGCCCCAGGACAGAGGCTTATCCATTCCCGGCTCCTTATCCTTTGACCGTTCTCCGTTGTTAATGATACCGTCAATCATACCGTAATCGTCCTCCACCTGAACCTCTGCATTTTTCAGATGGTTCTTTGGGTCTGTCAGCATAAGCAGAAAATTCTCCCGATCATCCACGGTTAGATCAGGGAGGGCTCTCACCAGATCAATTACTGCCTCCTGCACAAGTGGACTTTCTTTGAAGTGTTCCACCAGGCACAAGTTGTCCAAGTCAATCCGGTTTCCCCGTACCAGAGGATACTCCATACCGCTGTATATGCTGCCATCCTCCAGGGTGAAGCCGATACCTTTTATGCCGTGAAGCCGATTTGCCGGGATTGCCTGGTATGCGGCGACCGCCTCCTGCAGGGTCAGGTTGTTATGGTATTCTCCTAAAGAGGGAAACTCCATACACTCCGCTGTATAAAAGGTGATCTGCCCCATATCCGGCTCTGCCTTTTCTGGCTGCTGTTCCAAAAACTCCGGAACTTCCTTGTATCCAAAACGGTCACAGAAATGGGCGGTCTCTTTCCCATATTCCTGCAAGACTACCACGTCCGACACAGAAAGACTATGTCCCCGGAAGTTATCCGGGCGGTGGATATTGAGATCGGTATAAATGCTTTCCAGGTTCTCTCTAGGGGTGAACGGGGCAGCGTAGACCGCCTCATAGTTCGCCCGGTCAATAGAAAGCCCGGCAGCCTCCAGATACTCGCTGCCCTCAAAGTGGTATGGGTGAAGTTCCTCTACCTCTTTTAGCTGATATACGGTGTAGGTGTTGATACCATATTCCTTTTCATAATCGGTGAGCCGTCCGATCAGCGGAGAGGTTTCTTCTCTAAGGTCCATTTCCCGGCTCATATTGAGAAGTCCGGTTTTGATAAGGGAAGTGTTCCCGTCAAGGAGGGCGTCAGCGATCGCCTCCCTCTGTACCTGCTCTTTTGGAAATGCCTGTTCATAATCGGCACTGTATCCCCGGAAATGTAAATCCAGATCGAGGGCAAGTTCCGTTGATACATCCAGGCGGTCAAGGTCAGGTTCCAGTTCTTCCACTTCCTCCGGGGAGACCATCACGCGGTATTCCTCCGGGATATTCTCACGGTCTCCGTCATAATATTCCTCAAAGCGGCTCTGATTGTCATACACATAACCGTAATCGGTGAAAGCTCCCGTGTCTCCCAGGGCAATATCACGCCCGTATGCCTCATAGTCGATATAGTTCTGCAGGTACTCCGGCACCTGCATGGTTCCCAGCTCGTCAATGTAATACCGGCCCAGATCGTCGTAGTCGTCAATGCCGGGGTACACATCATATTTATCCAGATTGTCAGTCAGGTTGATAAGGTCTTTTAAGCTGCCGGTGTAGTCGCTGATCTCCATAGCTGCCTGGAAGTGTTCATATTCCGACTCGCCCAGTTCCTCCAGTTTGGAAGCCAGGTAGTTGAGTTCGTCTAGGTTCTCGTATTCCCCTAAGAGGTTATAGAGTCCATCTACATAACAGTCATAGTCCGTGATGAACCATTCCTCATAGGGATTGCCGAAATCATCCGCAGAGCCAATACCGATACGCTCAAATACTTCCTGCAGCTTTTCCGGGGTAGTAGGGAACTTACCCATTCCCCCACAAGCTCGCCCTCATTGTATTTTCCCAAGTTGGTGATAAATGCTGCAAACGGAAATTCGCTGTCATGGCTGTATCCCATATAATTGCACCTCCTTACAGTTCCGGCCCGTGTTTGTCTGCTTTTGGCGGCAGCACCTCACGGGCGGCACATTCTTTCTTTGCCTGTTTCAAAAAATCCTTGACGGAGGGTTTGACCTCCTTGTCCTGTTTCACCGTAGGTTTTCCCGCTCCCATTCATCCCCGGATAAGAGGACATACCCCTTATCCGTGAAATATCCGTTGTCCTGTTCCCGGACTTTGCGACCGAAAGCCTCCGGGTCAATGCCGGCTTTCCACACCTCCGGCATTTCTACCATGCCGCTCTCATAGAGCTGGTAGCGTCCCAGAGCCTCATCACTGTTCATCCCCGGAATGAGGATGAAATAATCAAAGTTGTGGGGATACTCTTTGAACTGCTCAAAGTCCGTCAGCCGCAGGGGTGTTTCCTGGACGGCCATCAGCTTGTTAAATTCATGGTCGGGCAGATCGGAAAGTTCCTGTGCCAGCATTGCCAGATCATCACATGGGCGTACATGGGGAGAGCCAGCCTAAGCCCTGGTACATTCGAGACATAATCATCAAAGAAATACATATCCGGCGTGGCAGAGATCGGCAGTCCAATCTCTGTAAAGGCAGCGGTGATTTCCTCTGCATTTGCCGGGAAATAGAGCCAGGTTCCGGCATTGTCACGTTCTCCGCTGTCATAGGCAGCCGTGTTGGTGATATACGCCTTGAAAATATAATCAGAGGAATTATCCTGCATTAGCGGCCTCCTTTCCCTTTGGTGAACTCGGTCTTAAAGTTGATATACTTCCCGCCTGTATCCTCCATCACGATAACCGCGTCATAGGTGGTATCTTTCTTTTCGGAATAGAGCCCCTTGACTTTGGTTTTCCCTTTAGAGAGCAGATCGGCGGCCATCTTCTTTGTCAGCTCTTTTCTGCGGGAAGTCCAGAAACGGTCATTCTTCCACAGAACAAAGCCGCAGCCCCGGTCTCCGCAGTAAAAATTCTTCTTTCCCTCAAAGACTGGCTGGCCGCAGCGGGGACAGACACCCACAGACTCTTTCTGCGGGGCAAACAGCTTTTGCTTGTCCTCGGAGATATGGGAGTAGCGGGCGATCAGTTCTTTTGCCATGCTTTCAATCCCCTCCATGAATGTTTCCGGGGAAAGTTCTCCCTTTGCCACTAAGGACAGCTTATTCTCCCAGTCAGCGGTGAGTTGGGGCGAGGTCAGGACTTCCGGGAGGACCGTTACCAGATTGATACCGTTCCTGGTAGGGATAAGGTTCTTGCCCTTACGCTCCACAAAACCGGAGGACACCAGCTTTTCAATGATGGAGGCCCTGGTGGCAGGTGTGCCAAGCCCTTTCCGCTCCACATCATCCGGCATATCCTCTGTTCCTGCGTGCTCCATAGCAGACAGCAGGGTATCCTCCGTATAAGGTTTGGGCGGCGTGGTGAAATGCTCCGTTATCGTGGCGGCCACATGGTCGAATATCTGCCCCTGGGAGAGTGCCGGGAGAGTTGCCACATCTTCCAGATCATCCTCTGGTTTCTCTTTCAGAGAGGAACGGAATAGCCGTTCGATCTCTTTCCATCCTGAGAACAACATCTTTGTCTTCTG
>ENA-OQCN01000239-OQCN01000239.1-human-gut-metagenome-genome-assembly--contig:-NODE-239-length-28690-cov-3.073487_pt1 | contig 28690 bp, 30 predicted proteins | sample MGYA00242497_ERZ504576 | MGnify/ENA primary metagenome ERZ504576 (study PRJEB26092, sample SAMD00036296) | human gut metagenome | host: Homo sapiens | study: EMG produced TPA metagenomics assembly of...
GCAAATGTAGCAATGAATAAGAAAAATGCTCCATTCCCATCTGCAACACAGAGTGAATACAAGCAGATGATCGACTTTTTGGAGGAAAGGCCGGAAAAGACGCCTACAGCAGAGGCAGCAAAGTCAGAAGAGAAATCTGAATAAAAATGTTTGTCTAGCTGCGAATTTGCCTGCATAGCAAAGAAAGTGAGAGGGGTATGGATAAAAGACGAAAGAAAAGGGTATGGTTTTTGACAGTCCTAGCAACAGTGGCTGCTCTGTCACTCTTCGTTTTTTAGCGGATGCGCAAAGCTTGCATCCGCGATTAACGATATCAAGGGCAGCCTGATTGGAAATCAGTATACCATTTACACGTATGATAATTTTGGAAATCTAGTACTAGAGACAAGCGGAAAGAAGATAGACATTGCCGGAAATCCAGTCAAAAATACTAGCTACGATGAAAACGGCAAGGTTATTACCGGATATGAATTATCATCTGTTATCACAATCACTATTGATGGCAATGAGATTGAGTCATGTGGCGATACCTGCATCTTTGTGCAAAAAGGACTGACTCCAGATGTTGATTTTACAACTGAGACAATTCAAAGTTTCAGGCTCTGTTTTAGACATTACATCCTTGTCTGCAAAGCTGAATCAGTACAAGAACAAGTTTGGAAAAGCGCGTGTCGTAGTAATTAAATCGCAGCTTGGAAATCCAATCATGGCATTTTCAGGAGACAGTGTCTACTGGGAGATTCCGGAGGATTTGCCAAAAATGACGAAGCTTATGATCGATGGAAAGGCACTCTATATTCACAGGGCAAACTTCCAGATTATTGATAAGGAATTAATTCAGTAATAAGTATATAGCAATGATTTAAAGGTGCGCCGAGGAAAGTAATCGGCGTGCCTTTTTTCTATCAAATATTTGCGTATAGCAGTTCATATTTGACAACATTAAAATAATCTCAAATAAATTAAAAGAGTTGCATTGAGTCTAAGAACACAAGGCAGAGGAGCAAATCTTATGGAAGATAAAGTTCAGGAGTTTTTGAAGAAATATGAAATAAATCCGTATGCAGAAGACTGTTTTGCTATGGAAGAAAAATTATTAAGTGTACCAGTCGAAGAATTTTCAGATGAAGTATTGGAATTTCTAATTTCTAATGAGATTGGCATTATAGGACTGGCTCATCTGGATTTTCCAGAAAAATGGCTGATAAGATTCATGAAATACGACTCGATGGCTGCGTATAGGTTGGCACATAAATATTATACTGATGAGAAATGTTCAGAAGCAAAATTTCTTGATTTCTTAAAACAATGTGCGAATACATATCCTGATATTGTGTTGAATCTTTTGGCGTTTCCTGAATGCAGCATAAAAGACAGATATTGATAAAGGCTTGCGTGGAATTTGATAACAGTGATATTCGAGAATGTGCAAAAAGCTATGCGTCAGCTGAGGCGGTGAAGAATTTAAAGGATGAGTGCCAAATAGCAAAGATATATTGTGAGGAAAAAGCGAATCCAATTGTGTTAAAAGCGATTGCTGCGAATTCTTTTGCACCGTTAGAAATATTAAATATGCTGACAGAAGTGAAAGATATAAAAGGTGCAAAATCAATTCGGGTAGCGGCAAAGAAAACGATTCAAAAAAAGAATCTTTACTAGTATCGTTTTCTTGAGGAAATGTATGATTCTGGTGGCTACTGTGAACGACAATACTACAGTAAGGTGAGAAAGGAAACTTGTATTGGGTTTGGGTAAATGATATAAATATTGCTTTTCAGAACATATGTGATATGATAAGAACAAATTAATTACTATGGAGGAAAAATCATGGGAGAAATGACAAAAAATCAAAAAAAGGAAGCACTTCGTGCATGGAGACAAAAAGAGAAAAAAAGCTACTGCTTAGAGAAGGAAGAGGTGGAGGAGCTTTTTGAATATCTAGAGGAAGCTTTAGAAGAGGAAGAGTGTGATAATTCGTTAAAAAATACAGAACAGTGGATAATTGATAACATTGATGATGAAGAAAGACGCGATCAAGTAAGACGAGAAATAAAAGAAGATGGCGGTTATTGTGACTGTGAAGTATTGGGTAATTGCTACGAGGAGTATGATATTTAAATGTATAAAAAAGGTGCACCGAGGAAAGTAATTGGCGCACATTTTTTTATACCAAATTAGGCAGAGTAGCATGTCCATAGGAGCGATGCACCGCATGAGCGTGGAGACTTCATCAAATTAGAAGGTGGTGATTCGAAATGGGAAATTCAAAAGAAACGATATGTGGAGAATTGCTATATGAATTCATGGTTCATGAAAAAGGTTTTAAAATATCAGGAAGATGGAATAATCATGAACAGAAAAAATTGCTTAATGATTTTGCCGTGATGAGACAACTGATACAACTAATTGAGTTAGAAATAGATGTTTCTTTTGGAGAAATAAAAGAGATTGTCTTATATTTGAAAAATGCAGATGTTTATGTAGGAAATGTACTACAGAGAAAAGACTCTGACATGATGAAATTTTGTGGCAAAGCAAATGTAAAAACTGATTCTAAAATGCTTGAATTAATTGAAAAAGGTGAAAGAATCATTCAGGAGAGCCAGAAGACAAAAGGGTTAAAAAGACTTGTTTCTGAAAAAAAGAGAAAAGAACAAATGTGGCTTATTCTGATGGGACTTCATAATTTACCAAGAATTTATTTGGATGGAGAAGGAGAAATTGATGATTTGAAAAAGTGGTTAATTTCTCAGGAGGAAGCATTTGCGTATAGTAGTTCATATTTGGCAGCATTAATAGAATCTCAGATAAAAAAGAATCTTTTATATTGAAAAATAAGAGGATGAAATTTGATGAAAAAGATAATCGTTAACGACTGTGCGCAGTATTTTACTGCCCTAAAAGAAATAAAGAAAGGCATTAAGGCACAGATATTGGATTATGATGAAGATGAGGAAATAGATGGAGGTTTTGCAGCAGAGGAAATTACAAAGCTGTCAGATGGAGTTCCAGTCGAGCTATGGACAGCAAATATGATAGATTATGATTATAAGAAAAAATATATAGGTCATATGTGGCAAAATATAAGAAAAAAGTATATGCTCGCTGTAACCGAAGAGATAGAAAAGAATTGTGAAGAAAGTGCTTATCTGATACAGTTCGGAAAGGCAAGAATAGCACAAAAAAGCATAAAACAAGCAGTTAACTATTTAAAAGGTGCAAGTATGTCATCTTTTTTATTGATTGGAGAATTTGAGCAAGTGGATAAACTAATGGAGTTATTGCCCAAACTTGAAAAAAATTATAAAGAGATTGCGAGTATTATTAATCTTGTATGTGATGAAAAAGGAATAAATAAAGTGATATATTTGATTCATGGAATGGATGGTGCTTCACTAGTATCGTTTTCTTTTGGAGGAGAGAGTTAATACAATGGAAATTTATTTGAGTTCAGAAACTGAGGGGCGTGCTGATAGTTTGTTACTTCCCATACGAAATATGTAGATTCGCTTTTGGATGATATCAGAAAAAATGAGTATGGAAGCGCGTTAACAAGTGTTGGTGTATTCGCAATCATAATGAAGGAAGAAATGTATGATTCTGGTGGCTACTGCGAACGACAATACTACAGTAAGGTAAGGAAGGAAGCAGATATCAGGCTGCGGTTAAATTATAAAAGTTTTTGTAATGCAGAACCTGAAAAACGCGTGGAACTATATAAGCAGCATGTAAGCAGAGCGTTAGAAATAGCAGCCAACAAAGCGAAAATTGCTGATCCTGAATTTCAAAGGGACAAGTTAATATGTGATGTTAGACAGGCATTTGGTCTAACAGAAAAGGAAGAAAGTGAAAAATAAAAGTACAGTTATTTATCTGGCAGGGGAGACAGAGGAAAAGGCTGTGAAATGTTTTCGTGAAGTAATGCAAGTAGTTGATCCGATGTTGGATGAAATAAGAGCCAGAAGCTACGGAAATGCATTGAGAGAGCTTGGCATTTTTGCAGTCATTATGAAAGAAAGTTCTTATGAGGAAAGCTGTTGGAAAGAGAAGCGATATTATAGTGCTACAAAGATGACTGCAGAGGTGAGACTGCGAATAAATTATAGAAATTTTGTTTTTGCAAAGCCAGAAAATCAGATTAATATGTATAAGGAACTGATTACAAGAGCATTTGAGATTGCTGTGGAAAGGATACAAAAAATCGACAAGCAGTTTTGTGGTGAAGAATTGCTTTGTGATGTAAATAAAGCATTGGGAGTAGTGAAAAGAAACTTGTATTGGGTTTGAGGTTGCGAAGTGTTGGGTAATTGCTACGAGGAGTATGATATTTAAATGTATAAAAAGGTGCGCCGAGAAAAGTAATCGGCGTACCTTTTTCGTACGTTTTATAAATTTTCAAGAGCAATCTTCATCATGTTAGTGAAGCAAGTCTGACGTTCTTCTGCAGTAGTGATCTCTGGGCTTATAAAGCTGTCAGAGATTGTTAAAAGGCAGGCTGCTTCTTTGCCTAGTACAGAAGCATTTGCAAACAGTGCAAAGCTTTCCATTTCAACAGCCAGACAGCCGCGCTCGTCGCGAAGCTTTTCCCAATAGGTTGGCTTTTCATCAGACGGCTGGCGGTAGAAGACGTCACTAGAGTGAATTGCACCCTCAATCATATTAATTCCAAGACGCTTTGCAGCAGCGCGAAGGGAATCATTGAGTGCTTTGGATGGATAGCTCTCATCTTGTCGTAGCCAGACTGAACCTTTGCATAGGTGGACTCACTGACTGCGGAAGTAGCAAGAACGACATCATAAATCTTTGCGTCAGAGCTGTAGCTTCCAGCGCTTCCGATACGAATGATACGGTCTACATCATATTCCTTAAATAACTCGTAGGAGTAGATACCGATACTTGGCATACCCATTCCGCTGCCCATAACGGTAACTGGTTTTCCATTATAAGTTCCGGTATAAGCAAGCATACCACGTACTTCATTTACAAGAACGGCATCCTGTAAAAAGGTATCAGCGATAAATTTTGCGCGCAGCGGATCGCCAGGCATTAAAACAGTTTTTGCAATCTGACCTTTTTGTGCATTATTATGTGGTGTTGGCATAAAAAAAAACCTCCTGTCTTTTCTGAAAAAGTGTTATACTAGATTTAGTATAACATAAATTTAATGGTATGCCAATATAAATTTGTGCAGATGAGAAGGGAGAATATCAATGTTTGAACGAAAAAAGGCATTAAAGGAAATCGAAGAAAAATTAAATACAGTTCAAATGTATTTGGAAAATAATTATAAGGATCTTACGCTGCAGTCATATAAGGATGCAAAAGAAGTGGTTGAGCGGTATGAGAAAAGCGGTCTGCTAAAACAAAAAGATAAGGATATGATTCAGAAAAAGATGGCAGAGTTTGATGCCAAGCTTGTGCACTACGGACATACGAATGTATCAGAGTTTTTAAAAGAGCGCTATTAGTTTTCGTAAGGAATTTGTAAAAAATAACGTGTTTTATTAAGGTGACATTGCAGAGAACGGCTGTTATACTGAAAGTAAAGAAAAGGTGAGGGAGAATGACCCTGACCGGACAGGAGGTCCGATATGATGAAGATGAAACGACAAAAAGCAAAATGGAGTGCCGTGTTGACATCAGCCGCTATGCTCATGATTAATATTCCAGTATCGGCAGAGGAACAAAGCCAATATATAAATGGAGTTACTCAGATAAATGGATATACAGAATTTGAGCAGCCGCAGGTGATCGAAAATCAGGATATGGCACAGCTTGGCTACAGCGATATCCGTGCATATAAGATTGAGAATGCAGGAGAACTGGCATGGTTTGTTCAGCATTTTTATGTAGGAGATTTAGAGACACAGAATGTAAGCTTAGCCGACAACATTGACATGAGCGCGTTAGCAGCGTATTCATGGACACCGCTTGGATATTATAATGTCGAGACACAGACAGGAAAAAGCTATGACGGTGTATTTGATGGAAATGGTTACAGTATCAGTAATATCATTCTGAACCAGATAAACGGTGTGGACTTAGTCAGCAAGGTATCAGAAGAACAGGCAGCAGTGCTTGGAACACAGCCTATTGAAAATATTGCGCAAAATGCGCTTGCAGGTGTATTTGGCTATATTGGAAGTGCAGGCCATGTTACAGAGCTTAAACTGGAAAACACATCTATCACGTCAAATGCAGATGCAGGTGTGTTAACAGGACGAAATGAAGGAAGCATTAGTGCCTGCGTCACATCAGGCGCATCAGTGACTTCTTCAAAAAGTGATGCGTTTGTAAGTGAGTTTGCTGCTGATAATGAAAACAGGATTGAATCTGTTTACTCAAGTAATTTCAGCATTACAAATATATTGGGAGAAGATGCAGTTACGCCGATTCTGTTAAATTATGCACCAGGATATTCAAGCATAACAGGAAATGGAAGCGTATCAGCTGCATTTACAGAGCATAAGGAAAGTGTAGAAAACAGTCTTTTTGTGACAGAAGCGCCTGCAGGTGTAACAGTACTTGACACGTCACAGTTTGCAGATGGAGCGGCATCATGGTCATTAAATTCAGGTTTTACAGATCCGAAGTTTTCACAGCTTATAGGAACGGATCAGATGCCTGTATTGATTAAAAAGACAGACGAGAGTTACTCACGTGTCTATAAGTGGACACTTGATTATGCGGATGAAGCAAGAGAGGATTCTGTTGTCTATACAAATGGTATTGTGCCAGACAGCATTTTTACAGATGGATGTCAGTGGCAGATGGCAGGAGCAGATGGCACGCTGACTGATGTTGTATCAGGTATGGCAATTGAAAATGATGTAACATTAATTGAAAAGTCAGTCGAACCAACGCCAGAATCAACTCCAGAGCCAACGCCAGAACCTACACCGGAGCCGACACCAGAGCCGACACCAGAGCCGACACCAGAACCAGTTCAGAAGATGGATCCGGTTTATACACCTCCAGTTCTGGAAGGATATGTGACAAGACCATTGTCAGAGATTGAGCTTCCGAGTGATTCTAATGGTCATTTTGAGTGGCAGACTGATCCGGCAACGACACTTCCAGCACAAGAGGAAGCACCAGCAGCAGTTCGTTATGTTCCAAATGACACTGAAAACTACAATATAGTAGAAAATATTGTCATTACAATCAAGATCAATAAATTAGATCCGACACCGCAGACGCAGTGTCCGGACAGTATCAGTATTGATGAGGGACAGTCACTTTCAACTGTTGAACTGCCTGAAGGATGGAGCTGGCTTGAAGCAAGCATTATCCCTGAAAATGGTATTTATACAGCAGTTTATACACCAGAAGACACGTCTATCTATAATACAATTACTGCATCAGTAAATGTGACTGTAAATCCGACAAAGCCAGCCGATACAGAACCGCCTGTTATCGCAGGAATTGAAGATGGAAAAACATATTGTGAAGCACAGACAGTAACGGTGACAGATGAAAATGCTGTTACAATTACAGTAAACGGACAGCCAGTTTCACTTGATGAAAATGGAAGTTTTACGTTAGAGCCGGGAGAGAATCAGTTAATTGTTTCTGCAGTAGATGAGGCAGGAAACATGACTACTGTAAATGTAATCGTGAATAATGGTCATACATTTTCAGAGGGAAGCTGCGTCATCTGTGGTGCATCTGATCCTGATTATGTGCCAGAACCTACAGAAGATACAAATATTCCTGATATCACGCTCACAGCATTAAATGAGGATGGTACAGTGGCAGACGGACAGGGTACAGATGACTGGTATCGCACAAAAAATATTACTCTCACTGCACCAGAAGGCTATAACATTATTGAAAATCTGTATGACAGATCAGGCAGAATGCCAACTCTTGATATTGAATTAGAGGAAGGCGAGAACCATATCGTATATTATCTGATAAAAGAAGATAATACAACAGTCAGTGAGCAGCGTACAAAGATTTTATATCTTGATACAAAAGCCCCACAGATCAATGGTCTTGAAGAAGGAAAGGTTTATTGTGAAGCAGTAACCTTTAGTGTTGTTGAAGAAAACCTTGATCTTGCATCAAGCAGCATTCCAGAGTCAGTAAGCCAAAATTCAGATGGAAGCTTTACTGCATCACCGGCAGCAGGTGTTCAGGAAATCGTATTACGTGATAAGGCAGGAAATGAGACATCAGTTCATATCACAGTAAATGGAACTCATACATTTGAAAATGGTGTTTGCGTTCACTGTGGAGCATCTGATCCTGATTATGTGCCAGAACCTACAGAAGATACAAATATTCCTGATATCACGCTCAAAGCATTAAATGAGGATGGTACTGCGGCAGATGGACAGGGTACAGATGGCTGGTATCGCACCAAATACATTACTCTTACTGCACCAGAAGGCTACAATATTGTTGAAAATCCTTATGCAAGATTACGCAGAATGCCGACTCTTGATATTGAATTAAAGGAAGGTGAAAATGAGATTGAGTATTATCTGATTAAAGAAGATAATACAACAATAAGTGAGCTGCGTACACGTAAATTGTATCTTGATACAAAAGCCCCGCAGATCAATGGTCTTGAAGAGGGAAAGGTTTATTGTGAAGCAGTAACCTTTAGTGTTGTTGAAGAAAACCTTGATCTTGCATCAAGCAGCATTCCAGAGTCAGTAAGCCAAAATTCAGATGGAAGCTTTACTGCATCACCAGCAGCAGGTGTTCAGGAAATCGTATTACGCGATAAGGCAGGAAATGAGACATCAGTTCATATCACGGTAAATGGAACTCATACATTTGAAGATGGTGTTTGCGTTCACTGTGGAGCATCTGATCCTAATTATAAGGCACCGGCAGTACAGTCAAATGATGTACCAGATGCAGTGCCGACAACACCAGATGCAGCAGGAAACTGGTACCGCAAAAACACCATCAAACTGACAGCACCTACAGGCTATTATATTAGCCAGACAAGTGATGAGTCATCATTTGGCACAGCAACTAGTCTTGATCTTACATTGAATGAAGGCGAAAACAAGATTACCTACTATCTGCTAAGCACAGACGGCAAGGTTATCAGTACAGAGAAGACATTAACAGCGAATTTCGATCAGACAGCGCCTGTAATTAGTGGCGTAGAAGGCAAAAAGACATATTGTGAGGCTCCAACGCTTACAATTAGTGATGCAAATCTTGTACAGGTTACGGTAAATGGCACTCCAGTATCGCTGACTGCAGAAGGAACACTTACAGTCTCTCCAGCAGAGACAGAACAGACCATTAAGCAGTTGATGCAGCAGGAAATGAAGCAAGCATTACCATTACGGTGCACAACGGCCACAGCTATGCAAACGGCATCTGTACTGTATGCGGACAATATGATCCGCAGTACACTGTAAATGTAGATGCACAATTCTTAACGCAGGGTCTTGGAAGTAATGGCTGGTATCGTGCAAATGCTACGCTGAAAGCACCAGATGGATTCTATATTGCATTTACGAATGACAGAGGAACCTTTGGAACAAACAAACAAATCGTAATCACTGAAGAGGGAAGCTATACAATGAAATATTATCTTATGAATATTTCAAGTGGAGCAATTAGTCAGGAAAAGCAGATAAGCATTAAGCTTGACAAGACACCACCAGTGATTAGCGGAGCTGAATCTAATAAGACATATTGCTTAGATCAAAAGATTACACTTACGGTAAAAGATGAAAATCTATATTCTGTTAAGTTAAATAATCAGGAGATTGCATCAGAGAGCAGCTTAAATACAAATGATACCTTTACACATGAAATTACAAAGGCAGGCACGTATGTATTTACAGCAGCCGATGCCGCCGGCAATTTGGCAAGTGTAAGATTTACTGTGAATGAGAATCATACATGGAATGATGGTGTTGTACAGAAAGAAGCAACGACAACCGCAGTTGGAGAAAAGCTTTATACTTGTACAGTATGTGGTGCAACAAAGACAGAAGAGATTCCGATGGTAACGACACCAGAGGCAACAACGCAGACACAGACGACTACGACACCAGAGGCAACAACGCAGACACAGACGACTACGACGCCAGAGGCAACTACACAGACACAGGCGACTACAGCACCAAGTACAGCGCCAAGTACGGCACCGAGCACAGCGCCAAGTACGGCACCGAGCACAGCCCCAAGCACGGCACCGTCATCAGCTGCATCAGAGGCCAGCACAACACTTCCAATGCCAACAACACAGTCTGGTCAAATCAATCAGATTCTTGGTATTGAGGATGCCAGCGGAATAATCGGAATTATTCTGGTTGTGATTGGAATCATTCTTGCGGCAGCAGTAGTGGCAATGATCATTCTTACAAAGCGCAGTAAAAAGTAAATAAAAATGATTAGCCCAAAATAAACAAGGCGGTATCCGTAAAGGGTACCGCTTGATTTATCTAATAGAATTGAACACTTATTTATGAGCTGCATTTTGAAAAGAAGCAAATTCATGATAAAGACGAGAAATAGGAAGGCCAACAACGTTAAAATAGTCGCCTTCAATACCTGAGACATAGATTGAAAAAGTACCCTGAATTCCATAGGCTCCAGCCTTATCAAGTGGTTCACCTGTTGCAACGTAAGAAGCAATTTCATCCTTTGTCATTTGGCAGACATGTACATTTGTCTCCTCGTAGAAGCTTTTTTCGCGAAGACTGCCATCAGTGCAGACTTCAATTAGTGTCACACCGGTATAGACCTGATGTGTGCTGCCCTGAAGCATAGAGACCATTCGCACGGCATCTGCGCTGTCCTTTGGTTTTCCCAATATGCGATTTTCAAATGCAACTATAGTATCAGCGCCAATCACATAGCAAGGAGCTGTTTGTGCCTTTGCAATTTCAAATGCCTTTTGATGAGCCAGTTCACATACAATATCACATGGAAGTGTTTTTGTGGTGACTTCCTCACCATTTGCCGGGCGGACAGTAAAATTGAAGCCGGCAAGAGCTAACAATTCTTTTCGGCGTGGGGAGCCAGATGCTAAAATAACAGGTTTTGTAAGATTCACGATAAATACCATGCCTTTCCATATTCGTTTACTTCGCTGATACTATACCTTTTTTTAAGTAAAAGTAAACAGGAAAAGAAATCAAATTTCTATGCAAGCATGAAATTTATCGTCTCAGTGTACTGAGACAGCTATCAGTATGTGTGAACTGAAAAATCAAGTTGTTTAAAGAAAAAAATTATGGTACAATAAACAAAATAAATAAAGGGAAAGGATTTATGAACATGAGTCAACAAAGGAAAAACATGCAGGATTATCTGCTGATTTGGATTGACGCGGTTTGTCTCGTGATAAGCTATATTGCAGCTTGTTTTCTTGCATCCGTTTTTCGGAAGTTTATATTTGATTTTTCTTCCGTATTATCATCTCTTTGGATGATTTTGATCAGCTATTTTTTGGTATTTCTGTCGTTCAACATGAATCGTTATTTCATGAAGCGAAACAAATATGAAGAAATTACATATACGATCAAGTTAAATATTATTATGGGAGCTGTGCTTATTGCTGTATTTTATGTTACTAAAAATACAGAGCTGATCAGCAGAAGCGTATGGGCATTAACAGTACTAATCAATATGGTTCTGATGGCGTTGACACATTTGATCTGCAAGAGAATGCTTCGTACTATTTTTAAAAATAAAAAAGCAGATCATCTTCTTGTATTAACGACATCTGATCGTGTAAAAACGCTTGCAGAGGACTTAAGACGATATAATACTTACGAGAATTATCTGATTACGCTTGCGATTACAGATGGTGATTATGTTGGAGAAGATATCGAAGGCTATCGTGTTGTGGCAAATGGCGACAATGTGATTGAGGTAGCAAGCAGGGAAATTGTTGATGAAGTATTTTTAGTGCTTGATGATCAAAGAAAAAACGAAATCATTGAGTATGCTGAGCAGTTTGCTCAGATGGGTGTAATTGTTCATGTAAATATTGACCTTCTTGATCATCTTGGCGCAGGTTATCAAAGAGAAGTTACTCAGATTGGAAATCACTATGCGCTCAGCGTGGCACCAAGATTTTTTGATTTTAACAAGCTTGTAATGAAGCGTATAATAGACATTGTAGGAGCGATAGTAGGACTGATGATTACAGCAGTTGTGATGCTTTTTATCGCACCAGCTGTAAAGCTAGAGTCCCCTGGACCACTCATATTTAAGCAAAAGCGTGTGGGAAAAAATGGCCGTTATTTCTATATTTATAAGGTGCGCTCTATGTATCAGGATGCAGAGGCGCGCAAGGCCGAGCTTATGGAAAAGAATGAAATGAAGGGCTTTATGTTTAAGATGACGGATGATCCGAGAATCACAAAGGTCGGCAAATTTATTCGTTCAACTAGTATTGATGAGCTTCCTCAGTTTTGGAATGTACTAAAGGGTGATATGAGTCTTGTTGGAACAAGACACCTACAGTAGATGAGTTTAAACAATATGAGGCGCGTCATAAGAGACGTCTAAGCATGAAGCCTGGTCTGACAGGATTGTGGCAGGTCAGTGGACGAAGCAACATTGAAGACTTTGAGGAGGTTGTTCGTCTGGACTGTGAATATATTGATAACTGGAGCATTCAACTTGATATTCAAATTATCTTAAAAACTGTTGTTGTAATCTTTAAGAAAGTTGGATCAAAATAAAAGACAACAAAAAAGGACCGGTGTGTGGGAGCCGGTCTTTTTTTGTACAAAGAAAGTGTGTAAAATAAGAAACTAACCAACTAATGTGTGTGAAGCAATGTTGATGTAGTACAAAAAATTTAACGCTTTTATGCGAAAAAGTCAATATAGTATGAACGAAAAGCAAAATTTATGAATGAAAAGCAAAAATCAAATTTCCAAAGTTTGATCTCGTGTCTTTGAAAAACAGTAGTCACGCCAGGTTTGTTCAATACGCTTGGCATTGCGCAGTGTAACTGGAAGAGTCTGGCCGTTTGAAAGAAGACAGCTGCCAGAAGAAAAGCATTTAATATCATCCATGTTGCACAGGACACCTCTGCTGACAAGAAGAAAATTACGGTCATGCAAAAGCTGCTTAGAAAATGTACCAAAGGCAGCACATGGTGGTATGTCTGACCGTTTCGGTCAGTGATCCATGTATAGTGAGAGTCAGCCACGATGCATACAATTTGTGAAGCAAAATGCGAACCTCAATTGCATTTACTGAGAATGAAATGAAGGTTTCAGAAGCTGGAAGGTGCAAAGAGGCATCATTCAGACATGCAAAAATCGCATCTTTCTGATATGGTTTTAGAATATAGTGGAATGCATGGACACGAAAGGCATCTGGCATGTAATCAGCAGAGGCAGTCAGAAAAATTAAAATAACATGGCTGTCAATCTGACGCATTTTGCTTGCCGTCTCAACACCGCTCATACCATTCATAAAAATGTCCATAAAAACAATATCGTATTTATCAGACGAAAAGGAAGACAAAAAAGCATCTCCGCTGTCAAAACAATCAGATTCAAATAAAATCTGCTTTTCGCATCCATAGTCAGTAATCAAAGACAGAAGTATCCCACGTTCAATTTCAGAATCATCTACCAGTGCAATGCGCATAACGATTTATCCACACCTTTCTATTATATTTAGCAACGCTTTTTTATGCTTAAAGAAAGCTCCGCATATGTGTCAAACAACGCGAAGCTTTCTTTTTATGTACTATTTAAGTACGATTCATCAGATAAATTACTGTGGCTGCTTTCCAATGTAAGCTAAGATACCACCATCTACGTAAAGAACATGTCCGTTTACGAAGTTGGAAGCATCAGAAGCAAGGAATACTGCCGGGCCTGCCAGGTCCTCAGCTTCTCCCCAGCGAGCTGCCGGAGTCTTGGCAATGATGAACTGGTCAAACGGATGACGGGAACCGTCTGGCTGAATCTCACGAAGCGGAGCGGTCTGCGGAGTAGCAATGTAGCCAGGTCCAATACCGTTACACTGAATGTTGTACTCACCGTACTCAGAGCAGATGTTTCTGGTTAGCATCTTTAAGCCACCTTTAGCTGCTGCATAAGCAGATACGGTCTCACGTCCAAGTTCAGACATCATGGAGCAGATGTTGATGATCTTTCCATGACCCTTCTTGATCATGCTCGGAATAACAGCCTTTGCTACGATAAACGGAGCATTTAAGTCAACATCGATAACCTGTCTGAACTGAGCAGCGGTCATCTCGCACATCGGGATTCTCTTGATGATTCCGGCATTGTTTACGAGAATGTCGATTACACCAACCTCAGCCTCGATCTTTGCAACAAGCTCGTTTACAGCGTCCTCATTAGTAACGTCACAAACATAGCCATGAGCCTTGATTCCAGCTTCTTCGTATGCAGCAAGACCCTTATCAACTAACTCCTGCTTAATATCGTTAAATACGATTGTAGCACCGGCAGCAGCCATACCCTTAGCGATAGCCATACCGATACCATAGGAAGCGCCAGTAATCAGCGCAATCTTACCTTCCAGAGAAAAAGAAGACATATCCATGGTAAAAAACCTCCTTAAATTTTTTGACGGAACATACAAAAATATGTCCGTCTAATTGTGTATAGTATACCATATCAAAAGAAACCAGTCAACAATAACGCGTGTTGTAAAATGTAAGATATTTGTAAGCGTAATATCTTTGCAAAAAAGGGCGTAGTATGGTAGTATTGGTATGATAGAGCTGCGTAATGCAGGAGAGTAATGTTGGAAATGAAAGTGGCAACATATAGTGTATGGAGGGAACGTTTCATGAAAAAAAGAATGATGCTGTTTGCGGCAGGGATAGTGATTTTTGTCAGCACGGCACAGAATACTTTGCAGAAGAGGAAACGGGTGGAATAAGAAAGATTGCAGATATGGTCACAGAAGCACGGCGGATAAAAGAGGGAACTGAAATGTTTTCAGCCTCAATGACGTTTGGTGATATGGAAGTATCGGCCGGAATGACGATCCGTATGACGCCAGACAGTGCATCTGTGGACATGCTGTATTTAAGTGCACCAAATGGTGATGGAACTTTTTTTGATTTTGTATCAGAGGATGTACTTCGTGTATTTGGTACTAAGGCATATTTAAATACAGAATCGGTTAAAAGAGATGATATCGGAATTGACAGAGGAGAACCGCATTGACGAGGAAGAGAATGAGAATGTGCTGCAGGCAGCAGATTCAATTACAGAAGACTGGATTGGTCTGGTAGGTTCTTCAATAGGTCTGGATGAGTTTAAATATGATGATTTGATAGGAGTGTTTTCAGGTCTTGCGGCGGCACATGATGCAGGCTCTTACACGATTAATCTGAAAAATGATCAGATAGGGCAGCTTTTGGAGCGCATCGATATGCAGATTGAGCAGGGACAGTTAGATAAAACATTTGTCATTGACTGGGAGCCACTTCTTACACCATATGTGGATGCAGTAATAGAAGGAATGAAAGAAGCTGATCCGGAAAATGCTTTTGATCAGGATAAAAAGAAAAAGCAGATATTTGATACTCTTCAGACTACATTTTGTCCGCATGAAGATTATGAGAAAGAACCATTAGCTGTGCAGTTTGAGAATGCAGTTTCAAAAGGTCTTGAAGTTAATGCATCAATCTGTGCGGGAAAAGATGGCGCAGCAGGCACATATGCATTTGAAGTGACAATTGAAGCAGAGATTTCAGACAAACTTCAAGAAGAATGGGGAATTGAAGAGCTTTCACCAGTTGTCGGTGAGACGGAAGGGCTTTTGACACAGACAGATGAGCCAGATATAAAGAATGCATTATTTAGTTTTGTAGTAAGCATTGAGCCAGCAGAAGAACCGATTGAAATAGAGGAACCAGGGGATGGTATTTTGTGGATGACAGACTTACTGAGAGAATGGGCAGCACAGGGTTTGATTTTACAGTAAAAATGGGGATAGGAAAATTTTCCTATCCCCGATTATTTTTATAAAGTTACGCCGTTTTTCTCAAGAAGTTTTCTTGCAGATTCAACAGAGTCTACACCAGTCGGATTTTTAACAGGTGCAAATGCTTTCTCACGCTCAACCTCAAATGGACAGCAGCTGTCCATCATATGGATCATGTCGAGAATTAAGGATTCAAACTTATAGCCATTTGGTGTAGTTGGCTTAATCAGATTGCCATCACCATCAATGTAAGGAATCTTCTTCTCAACAAATATGTAACGGAAGACGTTTGCTTTTGATCTCAGTTAAACGATCCAAATTAAACATGTAGTTTAAGATAACACCAAAGTTGTAGAGCAGATTTCCATTCTCATCCTTTAAGTGAATCATATCATCAGTCATCTCATAATATTCAACGATGGAAGGCTTGCCATCCTCAGTACAAAGAACGCCGACACGTTCATTTGGGTCAGCCTTTCTTACAACCATACCGCCGCAGTCACAGCCAGAATCAATGACAGCACCGACAAATGCCGGATCATTAATTCTTTGAAGAACATTGTCAACAGCAAATGCAGTCAGCCATTCAACACCAGCTTCCTTCATCTGCTTGTCATATCCGTAGCGGCAAAGAGATGAGAACCATCCGCCATTTCCATTTGGAGAGAGTGACAGGTGATCAGGTGCTTCCATAAGAAGCTTTCCATTGTAATCTACGCTTGGTGCCATCTCTTGCTTGAAGAAGTGAATATATTCAGCATTATAGCCAAAATAATTTTTCTCCTTCAAAAAAGCAGTAGTATCATCATAATTTTTGTCACTTGTCATGATATAAAATGGAATCCAGCACCGGCCTTTTTTACAATCTCCATTACATTATTGATCAGACACTCAAAAATGTAAAGCTCTCTTGTGACACCGATATTGTACATACCCTTTGGCTTATCAAAACCAAGACGGGTACCCTGACCTCCTGCAAGCAAAACGGCAGCAACCTTGCCCTCGCGGATTGCCTGTAATCCAACTTCTTCAAGATGTGCGCGGTTTGCGTCAATCTGGGACAGCTCCATGGCAGACAGCGGTGCAAATGTGCCGCGTGCATTTACTGTTTTATGTGTCTTTAATACATCAAGCAAGGACCAGTCAATTCCTTCAATCTGAGCAAGGAGATTTTCTTGTTGCTCTGGTGTAAGAGTGTCATAAAATGAAAGCAGCTGCAGCTGATCCTTCTGTGTTAATAAGTTAATAGCGTCCTGTTTAGTCATAATACGAACCTTTCTTCAAATATTGAATTTGGACAATTTACAGAATGCCGATGCCCACGGCATATGCGGGATTAAATTGACATCCCTATATTTGTAACTTTACGATAACACAGAGCCAGAAAAAAGTAAAGGTCATAATCGTCCGAAAAATGTAAGAAATTTGAAATGTGAAAAACTTTGAAAGTATGGTATGATAAGAAAAACACTGTTAATTTATGTGCTCAGATGTATAAAGAAAGTTTGAAAAGGTATTGCAAAAACACCATATTATTATGTATAATAAGAATCTGGGCGCATGAATAGAAATAGAAAGGAAAAAGGCGGATGTTTTACTACAAAAACAAGAATGATAAGAAAAAACGCATCCTAGCAGGTGCAGTTGCAGTGATTATCGTATTAGCCATGATTGCTTCTATGGTCGTCTCTGCTTTTGCAGAAGAGACGCAAGGCCAGGTTCAGGCAAAGTCCTACGATCTGACGTTCAATAAAAAACAACAGGCGTGTTTGGACGCGGCGTCAGCTATGAGGGAATTAGTCTCGAAGGAAAGACGTATGATGAGGCTGTATCAGAGATTAACGAATATGCTAATGATCGTCTGACAAGATACATGCAGTGGGATGTGCTTGGATATAAATATGATTATGATGGAAGCTCCTTTTCAACTACATGGACAAATCCTGATGTAGTCAGCCAGCTTTCGAATATGACATTAGAGGGAAATCTTGTAGAGCAGTACAAGAAGCAAAAGGATCTTGATCAAAGCCCGATTGATCTTGATTTACAGTTTACAGTAGATGAAGATGCAGTAAGAAGTACTGTTGCAGAGTACACAAGTCATTTTTATAAGGATCCTCAGAATGCAACTGTAACGCGTGAAAACGGACAATTCGTTGTAACTGACGGTGTGACTGGAGTTTCTTTTGATACAGATGCTATTACAGCGGAGCTGTTGGCAAAGATTGAGGATTTCTCTACTGCTGATTCTATTCAGTATAGTTTCCCATTTACAGAGACACCACCGACATATGACAGCTCATACTTTAATTTTTCACCGACCCCACTCGGAAGCTACACAACCACTCGTCTAGGTGATGCACCGAGAACCAATAATATCCGGATATCCGCACAGAACCTGAATGGCAATGTAATTTATCCTGGAGAGACTGCTTCAACGCTCAAGATGTTCCATGATGTAACAGAGGAAAATGGCTACCAGATGGGTCTTGGCTATGAACTTGGAAAGGTTGTGCCTAGTATGGGCGGCGGTATCTGCCAGACGACGACCACATTATACAATGCCGTCATTCGAGCAGAACTTACCGTTGTAAGCAGAAAATCTCATTCCATGATCGTCAGCTACGTAGAGCCAGCGCTTGATGCTACCGTGGATTATAAGTCAGGTCTGGATTTTACTTTCACAAACACACTCAATTATCCGATTTACATTGAATCTTATGTAGACGGAGACAGCGTAACCGTCAACATCTGGGGCGTGGAGGAACGTGAGGCAAACCGTACTATTGCATTCACAAGTACGAGAACAACAGATTTTGTATGGAAGGATCCGCTGTACGTTCAGAGAGTGGATGATGTAATGTAGATTGGTAAGTTGTAAATGTAAGCGTATAAGCAGAAGAACACTGACCGATCCGCATCCAGGATTTACCGCACAGTCTTACAAACATGTGTACATTGATGGGGTAGAACAGTCTGTAGAATTGCTAAATACATCTGTCTATGGTCCGGCGTCTGGTGAACTGATTCATGCATCAGACTGTACCATTCAGGCAAGGCCGAACGAAGTTCCGACTGGATCTTCCTGGGCAACGCTCCCGAACATTGGCATTGCGTTTACAATCGATACGTATACGCTTTCAGGTCAGCTGTGGCCGTATTATCCATATTAAATTACGATACGCTAAATAGTAGACTTTTGTACATGCGCCGCTTATTGCAAGGGGCGCATGTTTCTACGTAAGAAGGAGTTTCACAGAATGAGATCATTAAAGGAAATGAAGAAAAAGGCAGCTGCGGCAGCGTTTTTGCTGCTTGGAGCGGTTGGAGTGGTATCATATGCATCAGAGGCAGATACTGCTAAGACACCATTTGTATTATCGCTCAATACTAGTACGACTGGTGTATTTCCAAGAGGTGTAAGCTATGAAGGAATAAGCCTTGAGGGAAAAACGCTTGAAGAAGCAAAAAGCGAGATCTCTGATTATATAGAAGACAGGCAGTCACGATATATGGTATGGAACATTGTGGGAAATACTTATGAGTACAGTGCGTCCTCCTTCGGCGTAGCATGTACAAATGCAGAGATTGTATCTTCTCTTGACAATTTAACTATGAGCGGAAATATCGTAGAGCAGTATAAAAAGCAAAAGGATATGGATGTAAATCCCGTGGATCTTGATCTGCAGTTTTCGCTAGATACGCAGACTCTCCATGATACAATAAGTGAATATACATCGACCCTGTCAAGAACAGTATCAAATGCAAGCGTAAAACGTGAGAATGCACAGTTTGTTGTAACAGAGGCAGTAAATGGAATTGCGTTTGATACAGAGGCTATTTATAATGAGCTGACAGGCATGATAAATGATTTTTCAACGGCTGATCCTATAAATTATACGTTTCCTTACACGGAAACACCAGCGACATATACTAGTGCTGATTTTGCATTTAGTGAGCTGCCGCTTGGAAGCTTTTACACAGATGGTCTTGGAGACAAGAACAGACGAAATAACATTTCCCGTGCTGCAGAAGGTATGAATGGTCGTATTTTCTATCCGGGCGAAACAATATCTGCACTTGATTTGTACGGTGCAGTTACGACAGAAAATGGTTACGCAGAGGCACCAGGCTACAATCAGGGAAGGGTAGAGATGGTAGTTGGCGGAGGAGTCTGTCAGGTAACAACGACACTTTATAATGCAGTTTTGCGTGCTGAACTTGATGTTTCCTATCGTAAAAATCATTCAATGATGGTTAACTATGTATATCCAGGCATGGATGCAATGGTAGCGCCGCAGGATAATTCTGATTTTAAATTTGTAAACAGCTCAAATCATCCGATTTATATTGAAGCATATGTAGTAGACGACCGCATCTGTATCAATATCTGGGGAATTGAGAAGCGCGATGCAAACCGTTCTGTAAGATTTAGAACAGAGATTTTATCTGTTTCATGGCCAGAGACGCTATACAACATTGTTGTAAATGATAGCGAATGTCAGGTTGGAGAGGTTCGTGTTAACTATAAGCATAAAGTTGAGGTCGAGGTTCATCCAGCATTGTCGTGCGTATCCTATAAGCAGATTTATATTGATGGACAGCTTGTGGAGGAAACAGAACTAAATCGTGACACTTATAAGGCTGCATCGGGACTTATTTACCGCGCATCAGATTGTAATGTCAGTGCATCAGTTCGTCCGGGAAATGCAGGCGAGTCTATGGTATTTCCATACATCGGCTGGACAATTGATATCTCAGTAACAACGCTTAGCGGAGAAGATTGGCCATATTATGAATAAAAGAAAGGGCAAAAAATATGCGAACAGGAAGATATTCGTATAATGCGCAGCAAAGAAGCATTGTACGGCCAATTAAAAGAGTGCAAAAGCTGGCAGAAGGCTTTGCACAAAATTATGATTGCGCAGTGATTTGCCATGAAAAAAAGGAGATTGTCTCAGAAGCAATGATGACAGTTTCGGCAAAAGAGGATATCGCACTTGCATTTTACAGAGCATGCAACACAGTTTTTGCGCAGCGTGGATGTACGAAGCTTGTAAATGTCAGCTTTCTTTGGCCGGAAGACAGCGAAGAAGCATTTATGGCAGAGTTAACTGGTTATATAGCTGCATTGTGTCAGAAAGAAGCAGTCAAGCTTGGCTTAGTGACAGCAGGTGTTAGCAGCTTCGTGCAAAAGGCAGTCATATCAGTTACAGCAGTTGGATATGCTAACGAAGACTTCACAGATAATGATGACAAAAATCAGAACAAAACACTTCAGGCAGGAAGTACACTTTGCATGGCAGGTCATGCGGGAATGGCAGGAATTGGACTGCTTGCGGCTTACGGAGAAGACGCACTGACAAAGCAGTATACGCAGGGCTTTATACGTCAGGCACAGCAGTTTTTGGATACACTTAGTATTCGTCCTGTAAAAGAAGCTCTTGAGGATATTGATGCTTGTATATATCCAATTCAAGAGGGCGGTGTTTTAAACGCACTTTGGAATTATGCAGATGGTATCGGTGCAGGACTCGACATAGACATGCGAAAGATTCCTATTCGTCAGGAATCAGTTGAAATCAGTGAGTTTTATGGTATAAATCCTTATCTGCTGATGGGAGATGGTGCTTGTCTTATATCTTCAATGCAGCCGGAAAAGGTGTGTGCAGCACTTGCAAAAGCAGGAGTTAGCTGCGTTGTAATTGGTCAGGTAACAAAAGAAAACGCACGTGTGATTCGCAGAGATGATGAAGTAAGATATCTTGATAAACCTGCACAGGATGAGCTTGTGCGTATTAGAAAGTAAGAAGAAAGGCAAATGGTATGAATGTAGTATTATTAGAGCCGGAGATTCCGGCAAATACAGGAAATATTGGAAGAACATGTGTGGCAACAGGAACAACACTTCACCTGATTAAGCCGCTTGGTTTTTCACTCGATGAGAAAGCGTTAAAAAGAGCAGGTCTTGATTACTGGCAGCATCTCGATGTGCGCGTTTATGAAAATTTCAATGATTTTCTCGAGAAGAATCCAGATGCATCTAAAAAGCTGTATTTAGCAACAACAAAAGGACATCACGTATATAGTGATGCCCAGTATGATGAGGATGCGTATCTGATGTTTGGAAAGGAGAGTGCTGGAATCCCGGAAGAGATTTTGCTTGACTATGAAGACCAGTGTTTCCGTATTCCAATGAATCCACAGATTCGTTCCTTGAATTTATCAAATTCTGTTGCGATTGTGCTGTATGAGGCACTTCGTCAGAATCATTTTGCAAGTATGCAGTTAAATGGTGAGCTTCATCGTCTGCACTGGAATCATCCAAACGAGTAAAAACATTATTCGCTTTTTGCGGGTTTTGTTTGAAATTTGTAGCCGACTCCCCATACGGTAGCGATAGACCAGCTGTTTTTGCCTGGAAGCTTTGCGCGCAGGCGTTTAATATGGACATCTACCGTGCGGGTATCGCCTACATACTCATAGCCCCACACATGATCAAGAAGCTGTTCTCTTGTAAAAACCTGATTAGGTGAGGAGGCTAAAAAATATAAAAGCTCTAATTCGCGCGGCGGCATTTCAATTGTAGCACCGCGGTAGCTGACCGAATAATTGGTCAGATTGATAACAAGGCCAGGGAATGTAATACATTTGGCTGAAGAATCGCTGTCAGCTGACGGTGATGTGCCAGACAATGTAGAGAAGTCTGGTATGTTTGAATGGGAACGGCGGACAATTGCACGGATACGAGCAATAAGCTCACGTGAATCAAAGTCTTTTGTCATAAAATCATCACATCCAATTTCAAGAGAAAGCACCTTATCGACGATATTATCGTCATTAGACAGCATTAAAATCGGAATATTGCAGGCATTGTGAAATTCACGGCACAAATCAAGACTATTCATAGTTGGAATCTGACGGTCTACCAGCAAAATATGCGGCTGAAAGGAAAGCAGATTTTTTCTTGCATCAGTTTTATTGTTAACGGTGACTGTTTCATATGCATTTTCTGTCAGGCACAAGATGAGCTTTTTAATCATCTCATCATCCTGACTGGCAATTAAGACACGAATAATGTCGAATTCATGGTTGATCATATTTATTCCCCTCTCTTTTTCTTACTTAAAAGTAACAATGGTAACACCACTGTCGCCCTCACCAAATTCCCCTAAATGGAAGGACTTTACATATTTGAGCTTGCGCAGATGCTGATGAACACCGTTTCTAAGGGCACCTGTACCGCGTCCGTGTACGACACGAACCTTTTCAAGATGTGCCAGATAAGCATCATCGAGATATTTGTCGAGTTCTGGAATTGCCTCATCAACTGTTTTTCCAATCAGATTGATTTCAGGAGAAACAGTGGCAGATTTTGACATACGAATCTTGCCGCTTCCATTGCCCTTTTGTTTTGTGCGCATTGCAGGTACGCCATCACCAGAAATAGTCTGCTCATCAATCAGCTCCAAATCATTAATATTGACCTGAGAACGAAGAATACCCATCTGGACAAATAAATCTCCTCTTGCATTTGGAAGAGAACTTACAATACCACGAAGATTAAGTGAAACTACCTTAACGGCATCACCAAGCTTAAGCTTTTTAGCGTCTGGCTTTTTAGATGGAGAAGCCTTTGGCTGTGAAATCTGTGCCTTTGATGCTGTCTTGTCAAGCTTAGTACGAAGCTTAGTACGTTCTTCCTCAAGAAGACGGCTAACCTCGCCTCCATCAGTCTTTTTGTTGATAATTCGTATGGTCTCATCAGCGTAATCTTTGGCATCCTGAAGAACCTTGCGTGCTTTTTCGTTGGCATCCTGTAAGATTTTTGCCTTTTGCTGCTCAAGCTTTTCTTTCTGGGCAGAAAGCTGCTTCTTAAGAGACTCCATTTCCTCTTTATAAGCCGCAATTTGTTCCTTATCCTGCTCCATTTGGACACGTGAAGCCTCAAGATTAGAGATTACATCCTCAAAGCTCTCATCCTGACTGTCGATATGCTTTTTAGCATCGTCAATAATAAATTCTGGAAGACCAAGCTTTCTTGAAATTGCAAAAGCGTTACTCTTTCCTGGAATGCCGACTAATAGACGGTATGTCGGACGAAGTGTTTCCACGTTAAATTCACAGCTGGCATTTTCGACACCAGGAGTGGAAAGAGCAAAAAGCTTTAATTCGCTGTAATGTGTAGTGGCCATTGTGCGAACCTTCATGTTGTGAAGGAAGGATAAAATTGCCATTGCAAGTGCAGCACCCTCAACAGGTCGGTACCAGCGCCAAGCTCATCAAACAGCACCAGAGAATCCTTATCAGCCTTGTCTAAGAATTTAACTGTGTTTGTCATATGAGATGAGAAGGTACTTAAATTCTGCTCAATGCTCTGCTCATCGCCAATGTCTGCGTAAACCTCAGTAAAGACGCTTAGAGTTGTTCCCTCAGCAGCTGGTACGTGAAGTCCGGCAAGACCCATAAGTGTCAGAAGACCAACTGTCTTTAATGAAACAGTCTTACCGCCAGTATTTGGTCCGGTAACGATCAAAAGATCAAAGTTCTCACCGAGCGTAAGTGTAATAGGTACAACGCGGTGCGGATCAAGAAGTGGATGACGCGCATTTTTCAGACGGATGATGCCATCTTTATTTAATCTTGGCTCACAGCCGCGGTAATGGCGGGAGAGAGCAGCCTTTGCAAAGATAAAATCAAGCTCTCCGATAAGTTCAAGATCAAGTGTCAGCTCATCTAAATGATCACATGTCTGATTGCTTAGAGCTGCAAGAACAGCTTCGATTTCCTTTTGTTCACGGATCTCTAATTCGCGAAGCTCATTATTTAGTTTTACAACGCTTAACGGCTCGACAAAAATGGTAGAACCACTAGAGCTTTGGTCATGTACCATTCCTGGCACGTTGGATTTGTGCTCAGCCTTTACAGGTACACAGTAACGGCCATTTCTCATTGTGATAACGCCATCCTGCAGATAAGTACGTGAGTTTACAACAAGACTGTTTAACTGCGTGCGGATCTTCTCGGCAGCAGTTTCATGGCACGGCGCACAGAGCGAAGTCCGTTGCTTGCATCATCAGCGATCTCCTCCTCAGAGAGGATACAGCGGTCAATTTCCTTTGCAAGAGAAACGACAGGTGCAAGCTCACGAAACATTGCGTCAAGTGCATCGTCCTCCTCGCCAGGTTCATGGTCGCGCTTGCCATAGTCGCTTGCGCGAAGTGCAACGCGAAGAAGTGCGCTTACACGCAAAAGCTCAGCGATGCTTAATGATGAGCCAACCTTCAAACGAAGAAGTGAGTCGCGTATATCCTTTGCACCAGAAAAAGAGATGCTTCCCTTTCGAAGAATGCGTGCTAGTGCATCGCTTGTCTGCGCCTGCGCAGTTTTGATCTCTTGAAGATCATTCATCGGAACGAGTTCGCGACAGCGCTTTTTGCCCATTGAGGTAGATGCATATTCCTCAAGCTGGGCGATTATTTTTGTATATTCAAGTGTTGATAAAGCTTTTTGATTCATAAATTTTCCCCTTAATAAAAAATACAATAGAAGTATAATAAAAAATACAATAAAGTGCAAGAAAATTTCGCTGATTCTGGTGTGTGTTACAGTTTACGGATAAGCCGATATTGCTGTAAGCCCGAAGGTGAATGGCTTTCACGAGCCGGACACTTGGAGCAGGTCTTTCAATGTAACGTATAATAATAATGAGCATAACAGGAGCCTGCGGAGTTTGGTACGGCGACGAAACCATTGCACCGAAGGCTTTCGTAACATGATTCGTGAACTGTAACTGTTTTACAGGCAACTTCAGTATACTACAGAGGAAAAAGAAAAACCACAGTTTTTTTACTTATAAAAGCATTTACAAGCATTGCGAAGTTGTTTATAATAAGATAAAAGGGGGATAATCCCCTTAAATAAGTATCAAAAAAGTGAGAGAGGTAAAAGATTATGAAATATATTCAGGAGCTGCGTGAGGGAGAACGCCTGTCGCAGATTTTTTTCTGTAAAAATAAAACGATTGCAACGACAAAAGCAGGAAAGACATATTATTCGCTGACTTTACAGGATAAGACAGGTGTGCTTGATGGCAAGGTATGGGAGCTGTCTGGTGCAATTGAGCATTTTGAAAATCTTGACTTTATTAAAATTGATGGCGATGTCACTCTGTTTAATGGCAGTCTGCAGTTAAATTGCCGCCGCATTCGCAAGGCAAAAGAGGGCGAATATGATCAGAAGGATTATTTCCCAGTTTCTGAAAAAGATCCGGCTGTAATGTTTAAGGAGCTTGATGGCTTTATTCAGAAGGTTAAGGAGCCGCATCTGCATGAGCTTCTTTTGAGCTTTTTTGGCGACAAGGAGTTTGTAAAGAATTTCTGTCAGCATTCAGCAGCAAAGTCTGTTCACCATGGCTTTATCGGTGGTCTTCTTGAGCATACCTTGTCTGTTACTAAGATTTGTGATTTTTTCTGCACGCTTTACCCAATGATCAATCGTGATCTGCTTTTGACCGCAGCTATGTTCCATGATATTGGAAAGGTAAATGAGCTGTCTGATTTCCCAGAAAATGACTACACAGATGATGGTCAGCTGCTTGGTCACATTGTAATGGGCGTTGAAATGATTGGAAGTCATATCCGTGAGATTCCAGGTTTCCCGCCAGTATTAGCATCTGAGTTAAAGCATTGCATTTTAGCACATCACGGTGAGTTTGAGTATGGTTCACCGAAAAAGCCTGCTATCATTGAGGCAGCAGCGCTTAACTTTGCAGATAATGCAGATGCAAAGCTTGAAATTATGAAGGAGCAGCTTGCATCAGCAACACCAGGTGAGTGGATTGGATTTAACCGTTTAATGGACAGCAATATTAAGAAAACAGTATTGCAGTAACAAGAAAAAGAGTTGGAGAAGTATGGAAGTGAAAAAAAATCAGGATTACATTGTAACAATCGAAGATTTAAGTGTGGAAGGTGAAGGCATCGGCAAGATAAGCGAGGGTGAGCTTGGCAATGAGAATGGATTTCCTCTGTTTATCAAGGATACGGTAATTGGAGATGTTGCAAAGGTCCGTGTCATTAAGGTCAAAAAGAATTATGGCTATGGACGCCTGATGGAAATCATCACGCCATCGCCAAATCGTGTAAAGCCGCTGTGTCCTGTCGCACGTCAGTGCGGCGGCTGCACGCTTCAATGTATGACTTATGAGGAACAGCTAAAGTTCAAGCGCCGTAAGGTAGAGAATAATCTGCGACGCATTGGAGGATTAAAGGATATTGAAGTGCCAATGACGCTTGGCATGGAAAAGCCGTGGCGTTATCGCAATAAGGCACAGGTGCCATTTGGCTCCGATAAGGAAGGCATTTGCGCTGGATTTTATGCAGGACGCACTCACACTATTATTGACAGTGAGGATTGTCTGATCGCACCAGAAATCAATCAGACTATTATACGAGAGATCAAGTCATTCATGGAGGAGTATCACGTTGCGCCATATGATGAAGAACGTGGTACAGGAATAGTGCGCCATGCGCTGATTAGAGTGGGCTTTCATACAGGACAGATTCTTGTATGTCTTGTCATCAATGCCGACAGTCTGCCTCATGCTGACAAGCTTACAGAGCGTTTGATAAAGATACAGGGCATGACATCTGTATGTTTAAATATCAATAAGAAAAAGACAAATGTAATTCTTGGAGAAAAAGTTGTCAATTTGTTTGGACCAGGATATTTAGAGGATAAGATTGGCGAAGTAACATTTCAGATTTCACCGCAGAGCTTCTTTCAGGTAAATCCGTCCCAGACAGAGGTGCTCTACAAAAAAGCACTCGAATTTGCCGGTCTTACCGGACAGGAAACAGTGTGGGATTTGTATTGCGGCATCGGAACGATTTCCCTGTTTTTGGCACGCAGTGCAAAGAAGGTTTACGGAGTAGAGATTATTCCAGCAGCCATTGAAGATGCGCGCGGAAACGCAGCGCGAAATGGTCTTGACAATACGGAGTTCTTTGTTGGAAAGGCAGAAGAAGTGCTGCCAGAGTGGTACGAAAAGCGTGACAGCAAAGAAGAACGCCATGCAGACGTTATCGTCGTGGATCCTCCGAGAAAAGGCTGTGACAGCGTACTTTTAGACACCATCACAGCTATGCATCCAGACCGCATAGTGTATGTAAGTTGCGACAGTGCAACACTTGCTAGAGACTTAAAGTATCTGACCGAAAAAGTGTGCAACGAAGGTAAAGAAAGCGAGTACCGCTATCAGGTAGAAAAGGTACAGCCAGTCGATATGTTCCCGTGGAGTGCACATGTGGAGACGGTTGTTCTTTTGTCAAAACTGCAGCAGAAATAAAAAGAGTCTGATAGAGCGGGATTTGACGGAGGTAATGAAATGTTTGAAGAATTAGGAATTAGTTTTGGCACAGCACTAATCGTTTTACTTACATTGTATTTTATAGTTAAGTGGGCTGTCAAAAATGGAATAAAAGAAGCCTATAGAGATATTACAGGGAAAGTCACTACCGAAGATATTGAGGCAGAACAAATATGTAATGAACTAGGTCTTAACGAAGAGGAGAAATAGTTAATAAAGAGAGGTGCATATGCTATGCCAGGTATACTCGTGGTTGAAGATGATGAAAAATTTAAAAGCTACGTACGTCTGAGCATCGATCGATGTACAGCTACGTACGTCTGAGCATCGATCGATGTACAGCTACGTACGTCTGAGCATCGATCGATGTACAGCTCGTACGTCTGAGCATCGATC
>ENA-OQCN01000240-OQCN01000240.1-human-gut-metagenome-genome-assembly--contig:-NODE-240-length-28688-cov-2.466790_pt1 | contig 28688 bp, 30 predicted proteins | sample MGYA00242497_ERZ504576 | MGnify/ENA primary metagenome ERZ504576 (study PRJEB26092, sample SAMD00036296) | human gut metagenome | host: Homo sapiens | study: EMG produced TPA metagenomics assembly of...
TATAAATAATTACACCATCAGATGTATTTTTATGAGTTGCTGCTTTAAGCTGCGTTGGATCCTTCTTTCTGGATGCCAACATAATATTTGCCTGTTTTTCCATTTCTTTTTTCAACATCGAAATTATAGAGATTTAAAAATGGATTATCAGTTACCTTCTCTACTCCTTTTACGCGATCTACCATAGCTGTACCTCTCCTTACCGGCATTGAACAAATCTTTACACTATGCCATATTTTCAACTCGATTCCGCTAGAAATCAGCCTTTTTTATTATACCGTACTCGTGCGCAAAAGAAAAGCCCGCAAAGCAAAGTTTGCCTTGCGGGGTTATTCTGTTAATGTACAGCCTCCCTGACTTCCTGCGTGATAGTCTCGCCTCCATTTTCATACCATTTGGTGACAAATTCATCAAATGCATCAATGTCACGCTCTCCTGTGACGATCTGAAGGTAATATTCTTTTTCCATTTTGCGAAGCTTCCACCACTGCGTGCCCATAGTTTCTGTCTCATCAAAATAAAGTGATTCAACCTTATTTGTTTTTGCATCCGCCAGCAAAGAGCAGGCTGTGATTCGGGATGTGTATGCCGCCCACTCCTCTGGCGTAGCACTATCTGTGTTATCCAGATAGGCCTTACAGGATCTATAATATGAATACTCCAATAAATCAAGATCTTCTGGCTCTTTTTTTCCTGAAAGCACATCTGTTAATTCGTGATAACATTTTGTCAGCGCATAGCTGTAATCAACATTGATTGCAAGTGGTCTGGCTGTTGGATCTACATTGTTCTGATAATATTCTTCAAACTCACTGTTATATGTTCCATCATAGCGCACATAATCAAACAATCCATTTATAATTTTGCAGGCGATCTCCGGATGCTCATAACCCTTTCTCACAACAACATACTTGTAAGTTGGATTTTGTGAATAATAGCTTGTGCTTCCATCGTCATCTGTCTGAATAAGAAATGGCTCCCAAACAGCATCGGGATTAGCTGCAATAGCTTCCATAAGTGGATTATTCGCTGCCCACCAAGGTCCAAAAAATGATCCGCAAAGTCCCTTCGTTATGAGTTCAATATTGTTTACAGAGGTACGAAGCAAAAAATTCTGATCTAATATATTGCGCTCATACATGCTTTTAAGCTTAGCCAATGCATCTTTTGCCTGCGGCAAAACTGATCCGTAAGAGACCTCTCCATTTTCATCTTCAATCCATTGTTTCGGATAGGCACCATTTGCTGCAAACACAATATCCATCAAATATTCGCTGCTGTAGCCGCACTCACCCGATAACTCTGGATCACATACAAAACCAACTGTCTTGCCTTCTCCATTTTCACCAGGATCCTTCTCTATAAATGCCTGAACAATTGTCTCTGCATCCTCTATTGTTTTAGGACTTCAAGACCTAGCTTATCCATCCAGTCGCGCCTTAGCCATAAAAGGTTTGGACCATCATCAATATTTGTCTCTGGAATTGCCATTATTTTTCCATCAAAGGTAACACCATCTATTATGCCCTCTCCATAGCTTGCATAAATATCTTTGATTCGGTCTGTCAAACAATTTTCATAACTTTTTGTCAAATCCTCAATCAAATCAAGCGCTACGAGCTGGCGCAAATCCTCAATACTCCCTACAAGCATTAAATCAGGAAGATTATACGAAGACATAGCCACTGACACACTGACATTATACTGATCATCCTTTTCCTCAAATACATCCTTATTTTGAATGTTAAAGTACTCACGCAGATAACGTGTATAAGCATTGTTCTCGTAAGTCTCACCTTTAGGAAGATTGGAGTTATTTGCTCCAGTCATTTTTCCAAGCGTGTATGTTACAAGCTCTGGATATTTGCCATCAGGTGTTGTACTGGCATACTCCCACTGCTCTTTTTTTGCTAATTCGTTTGCCGGCACTGTCTGACAAACAGACAGCACCGATACAAACATCATTCCAACACACTTTTTTGGATTTTCTTTTCCATAGACATCTCCGTTTTTATCCCTTAACAGCTCCTGATACACCTTCCTGGTAGCATTTTTGCATTGACATAAATAAAATGACAATCGGAATGGAAATCAGCACGGCACCTGCTGCGAAGCAGTTAAACCAACTGTTTACATATTCCTTTTCAAGCATGTTCCAAAGACCAATTGATACCGTATAGTACTTTGCATTCGCACGGCAAATTACTTTCGCAAAGATAAAATCAAGCCATGGTGCCATAAATGCCTGCAGGATCGTGTAGACAATAATAGGCTTACTAAGCGGAATAGTTATCTTTGTAAACACCTGAAATCTTGTCGCACCATCCAGATAAGCAGCCTCATCAATAGACTTTGGAATAGTGTCAAAAAAGCCTTTTGCAATATAAAAGCCTAATCCCGCACCGCCAGAATATACAAGCACTAATGCTACACGAATCATAGCACCCTCTGACAGACCAACTGACTTTAAAATATAATAAACAGCGATCATTGACATAAAGCCCGGAAACATACCAAGAACAAGTGCAATGTTCATCATCGGTTTTCTCATCTTAAAACGCATACGTGACATACAATATGATACAGACAAAACAAAGAAAGGTAGAGATTACGCAAGAGAAAATTGAGATGATAAGTGTATTAATAAACATCTGCGGAAAATTTAAAATCTGCGTATCTGTAAACAGCTTCTTATAGTTGTTCAGTGTAAATGTCTTCGGAATGAGTGTGGAAATATATTGTCCACTCTCTCCTCTAAAGCTGATCATAATAATCCACGCAATCGGAATGACCCAAATAACTGCCAAAACAGCAAGAATCACATGAACTATTGTGTTTGTAATAAATCTTTTGCTTTTTGCCGAAGCAGTATTTTGCTTTTTCATCATTGGAAGCCCTCCTCATTCTTATAGGAACCTGTATTCCGATACGTGATCAGTGATACAACGGCCAGAACCACGAAGGTCAAAATACCGATGACTGCACCAAGATTATAATACTGGTTATCAACTGTCAGCTTATACAGCCAGGTAACAAGAAGATCCGTCCTTCCTGCTGTTGATCCTACAGGTGTAGGATTTCCGCCTGTGAGCAAATAAATTACGTTAAAGTTATTTACATTTCCAGTAAAGGTTGTAATAAGATACGGACCTGTTACAAACAGCATATATGGCAGTGTGATTGAGAAAAATGTTCTCACTGGACCTGCACCGTCCACTGTTGCCGCCTCATACAAATCTGCCGGAATATTCTGAAGAACACCAGTTACCTGAAGCATGGTAAATGGAATACCAACCAGATATTTATTACAACTACCATCACTCGCGCCAGCATTGTATTTGACCAAAACGGAATAGCCTTTTCAATGATGCCTGCATTTAATAATAGCGTATTTACAATACCATTCTGACTAAAGATAGTTCTCATTAACAGCAACGAAACAAACTGCGGAACTGCTGCTGAAAGAACAAAGCAAAAGCGCCAGAATGCCTTACATCTTGTACCCTTACGGTTGATGACAATTGCAAGAATCATACCTAAGATATAGTTACTAAAAGTCGCTGCTACAGCCCAGATAAGAGTCCAGCCAAGTACTGACCAGAATGTGCTTCCAATGGAATCACCAATATTTAATACCTTCGCAAAATTTGCCAGTCCTACCCAATCAAAGATTGTTGTATGAGCATCTACCTTACTATAATTTGTAAATGCCATACAAATCATGAATACAAGCGGAAGAACTGTGAAAATTAGTATACCAAGAATTGGCAGTGTAAGAAGTGTACGATGCAGATTTTTATCAAAAAGACTCTTGATATCTTCCTTAAAAGTAGGAATCTTTTTACCAGCCTCTGACAGACACTGCATTTTATATGCACTCTTTACGCTTCCACGCCAGAAAATAATAAATGCTGCAACTAAAAAGCATGTAGCCACACCAAACAAAAGCATAAGAAGTGAATTATCACCCTTTGTATACTCATAAATCTGCTTTGCCTCACTCCATACCTTCTGCTGCTCTTGTCCTCCAAGGTGAACAAGATCTACAATATAGCCTGCACCTTCAAGCACCATAAATGCGATAAAAGCAATTTCAATGGCAAGCATGCCAAGACCCTTTATTATCTGATGATGTGCAATGTTTCCGAGTCCGAGTACAACCATGGAAAGCTTTGTCAATACATTTCCCTTTGTAACTGCTTTCGCAACAGAGTACGGATTATCAAATTCTTTGCCCCTTTTTTTCTTTTCGGACATAAAAAACCTCCCGTTAAATCTTAATAGTTACATGAATTTGAAAATAAATGCTCCAGGCCCGCAAGGCGGAACCCGGAGCTCTTTTATTTTATTTCACTTTTTTATTTAGTCAACGATGCTCTGATTCATTGAATCGCTTAACTTATCAGTCATCTCTTCTGCATTGTCTAATGTAACTTCACCGTTTACGATAGACTTACCGAAGTTCTCTGCCGGTGTCCAGTAATTATTCATAGCGCTTACGAATGGCTGCAGAATAGAAGTCTCATCAAATGTCTCATTCTGAGCAATTACAAGCTCATCCTTCTGGATATCCTCTTCCTCTAATAAAGCAGTGTTGCACGGAACGATGCTTCTTGCATCATAGTGCATCTGCTGTGACTCCTCATTTCCAAGGAACAGTGCAAGTGCTACTGCTACCTGCGGATACTCACAGTTAGGATTTACACCGATTGCCTTAGAACCTGCGAATGATTCCATCTGGATATCTTCGCGTCTAAGTTGTAGGTTGGAAGCTTTGCTATTCCAAGATTGTCACCCATTGCTTCTGACAGCTTGGTGTAATCCCAAGAACCACTAAACATTGCATTGATGCTTCCATCGCACATACCAGAAACGCCAACACCAGACTCATCATTTACAAAGTTCTTATTTCCTACAAGATTTACAAGATACTTGGTAACTGCTGCACCCTTCTCACCAGCAAAATCGATGCCAGCTTCCTCATCGGTGCCATCCTCACCAAACAATGTACAGCCGTTCCTACATAGAAAGAAGCAATATACCAGGAGTTTGTTAACGGGAAGGAAACCTTACCCTTTTCCAGCATGGTATCAAGGCTCTTAACATCCTCCTCATCATATACGCTCTTATCGTAGAACATATACCAGGTATTAGTTGTGAACGGAACACCATATACACAATCATCTACTGTTACAGAATCTACGATTGCATCGGAGTTTGTATTCTTAATATAATCAACAGTCTTTCCACCAAGCTCTGCGATTGCACCTGCATCGATCAGCATCTGAAGCTGGTCATTTGCAAACATGTAAACATCTGCAGAACCAGATGGATCCTGAGAAATAGTCTTTCCTGCATCTCCCTCTGAGCAGGTACCATACTCAAATGTAAGATCCCAGTTTACATGAAGCTCATTGAATGCTTCGCAGCGCTTCTGCAGCCACTCGCCGTACTCTTCTGCCTGATCCTCTGCTGGTCCCCATACAGTGATAGTTGCTGTAATCGGATCCTCTGCGGAATAATCTACTGTTTCTGCCTCTGCTGCCTCTGAGCTTGTCTCTTCATCAGCGAATACACTCATTGCACCGCCAAAAGTTGATAAACACATAGCGCCTGCTAAAAATAAACTAGATGCTTTTCTAAATTTCATAATACAAAATCCTCCCTGTTTTTTGTTTCCATTCGGAAATCCTTATGTCATTATTATAAGAAATTTTGGTGATTTCGTATATATCAAAAATATTAGATTCATGTTGTTTTTTTCTGAAATTACGATATCCTCTTTGGAATCCTGATACTTGCCTTAGTTCCCTGCCCTATTTTGCTTTCAATTTGCAGACTATACTGTTCTCCATAGTAAAGCTTTATGCGCTCATTGACATTTCTAACACCATATCCCTTTGACTCTTCTGTTAAAATACGAGCCGCCTGCTCATCACTCATGCCGACACCATTATCTGATACGGTCAAAACTATCAGATCACCATCTTCCTTTCCGGTAATCGTCAGCTTTCCTCTGCCATCTGTCTTCACATCAATTCCATGAGCAATAGCATTTTCAATAAGAGGCTGAAGCATAAGATTTAATGACTGATACTGACCAATTGATTCATCTACATCAAACTCCACATCAAATTCGTAGTCATGCATCATCAGCTGAATATCAAGATAAGAACGCATGTTACGAAGCTCATCTGAGAGTGACATGACATTCTTTCCTTTGTTTAACGAGGTTCGGTAAAAGGTAGAAAGTGCCAGCGTAATTTTACTTATATCCTGTGCGTCTGCCTCAATTGCCTTCCAATTAATTAACGAAAGCGTATTATATAAAAAGTGTGGATTAATCTGCGCCTGAAGCGCCCTCATCTCATATTCCTTTTCCTTAATTCGTCCCTCGTAAACCTCTTTGATTAATGTATTTAATTGAAGAAGCATTGAATCAAAACCATTGACAAGATCACCAATCTCATCACGGCTGTCACTAGTATATTAACCTCAAAATTTCCCTGCTCTACCTCTTTCATTCCAGATCTAAGTCTTCTAATCCTCTTTGTAACAAATCTCGTCAAAATCATCATGACTATCACTGACATCAGTGTCATAACAAACACCGCAATAAGCGCAATTCGTATAATTGGCGTTACTGACCATACTATTAAGCTATTTGGCTTATACAAACATGCTGTCCATCCAGTCACAGATGATGTTTCTGAAAGAATCGTATACTCATTTTCCTGATTTTTCTTCTGATCAATAAGCTGTGCGGCGTTTAACTCATATTCCAGATATTTTTATCAAAGAATGCTTTTCATAAACTGCATTGCCCTTCTCATCGAAAATAACAATACCATAATTATTCTGAAGCGTCTGCTTAAATGTCTCAAACATGCTGTCATACTCAACGCTGATGTACAAAATACCATCTAACCCATAGCGCTTGAGCATACTCATTGGGCTTACCCCAAACACAATTTCTTCATTTTTATCAACAAACCACTGCATTTCTCCAGAATCTGCCACACTCCTATACCAATCAGTATCTATAATCTCTGAAATTGGTGCCAGCGTGTCACCATGCTTGATCATATCCTTATCTACATAAATCGTAGCTTTGCCAACATCGTTGTGAAAATATTTCAGTGAAGCAAGCATTGGGTCAAGTATCGTAACAAGCTGATTGTACATCTCATACACTGAATCATACTGGTATCCAATCACTTGTGAGATTGTCTGGTTGTAGCAAATATAGTTATTTAAATTTGTGTAGATTGCAAGCTTGTTTTCCATTGAGCAAGTGCCTGATACAGATACGATTCCATACTGTTTCTCTCATTTTGCAATAAAATCTGCTTCATCTGAACATAAGTAACTGACAGCACCGCCACAACAGGAAGAAAACCTGACAGCGCATATACAATGGCCAGCTTATAACCAAGCCTTACATTTCTAAACCAGCTGACAATTCGGCTGCCAAGCTTACTCTTCTTCAATCATTTCATCCCCGCTTTCTCTAAATTTTTGTGGACTAATTCCATAATACCCACGAAAGCTTGAGCAAAAATATGAAACATTTGGATAACCGCATGCAGTGCTTATATCTACAATTTTCATCATCGTCTGCTCCAAAAGCTCCTTTGCCTTTTCCATACGAACGCTCTTGATAAAACGATTCAAATTCTGACCTGTTTCTTTTTTTAAATACACTGCTTAAGTAGCTTGGAGCCATATAGACAAGCTCACTTAATCGCTCCACACTCATTTCCTCTCCATAATGAGCAGCAATGTAGCGCTTGACAGCCTCCACCTCACGATGGCCTGTCTGTGCTCTTCCTAAAAATGCCTTTTCCAATCGGTTTATGGAATCACTTACAATATCTGTAACCTGAACAAAGTCAAATGAACGATAAAGCTGATCAATCTTCGTATTTAACTGCTTCTCTCCCTCTCCTGGTACTGCATCATAAATATCCTTTAGTAAGTTGGCGAATAAAAATTTGATGTACATCTGGGAAAATACAGTCTGGCTTCGGTATTTCTGGCTGAAACGCTCAAAATGATCACGCAGGCTCTGAACATCCTTCATTCGAATATCCTGCTTCATCTGCTTAATTAATGTATCATCATCTATTTTAATGATCTCACAATCACCGCTCTCCATTCCACTGTAAAACAATTTGGTATTCGGATGGTAAAATTTATTTTCCATAAGCTCCTCAAGCTCATCCATTGCACAAATAATCTGCTCTGCGCATTGAATTTCTGAAGAAATGGATATTGTACAACTATTTTCATATTCCTGTTTAATATGATCTAACAGCTTATTTGCAAACTCAATAGGATCAATAGATCTATCTTTTAATAAGATGATAGACTGCTGCGGAGTCAGATTTAAATAAAGAAAGGCTTCGCTAGCGCAAAATTCTTTCATTTTTTTTGCCAGAATGCGCTCTTGCAGATCAACACCATTTTTTCCGAAAAAATCATCATCTGTCTCAAGCATTAGAATACGGCAAAAGCAATCAACATCTGATTTTGTCAAAACACCGCCGCTTTTCTCAAGCACTTCTGCTACATTTACTCCATTTACAATCTGATATAATGCATGCTCACGCATTTGCTGCATACTCTTTTTTTTCATATTTTTCTCGGCACGTTCTGCTTCAAGCTCCTGAATGACCCGTGTAATAGTCTCTTTAAACTCACTCGGATCAACTGGCTTTAAAATGTAATCAGAAACACCTAGACGCACTGCTTTTCTGGCATAGTCAAACTCACTGCAGCCCGAAAAGATTACGCATTTCATATCCTCGTTTCTGTCGTCTTTTTTACATTCCTCTATCAGCTGAATGCCGTCCATAAATGGCATCTTTACATCTGTAAGCAAAATATCTGCCGTATGCTCCTTTAAATACTCAAGCGCATCTCTTCCATTTGCAGCCTCAGCAATCTCACATGGCAGCTGCATGTGGCGCAGCAGCATTTTAATGCCATTTCGTTCAATTCGCTCATCGTCTACCACCAATATCTGATACATATCCCCCGATCCTTTCTGTATGCAACTTATCTGTATTCCATTTTACCCTAATAAACGAGGAAAATCAACGAGAAAAAGTGGCAGCGTGTTTATGCTGCCACCTTTTTTAATATTTATCATAACTTCCAGATTTCTTCATTATATTGTGCTATAGTACGGTCGGATGAGAAGAATCCTGCCTTTGCGATGTTGATGAGCATCTTCTTTGCCCATTTCTTTCTATCTGCGTAGTCATTAAGCACCTGCTCTTTGCGTGCTATATACTCTTTTAAGTCAAGGAGAGTCATAAACCAGTCTTTATTTATCAGTTCTTTATGAAGCTGTGTTAAGGTTTCTTCGTCTCCTGCTGCAAGCATTTGCTCACCGATAAGGAAATCGACTGCTGTATGGATGTCTTCGTCTTTTGTATAGTAATCTTTTGCACAATAATCTGCATTTTTATAATGTTCAATTACCTGCTCGCTGCTCTCTCCGAAGAAGTAAATATTATCTTCTCCGACAAGCTCTCCGATCTCTACGTTTGCGCCATCTCTTGTTCCTAATGTTACTGCACCGTTTAACATAAACTTCATGTTTCCTGTTCCTGATGCCTCCTTTGATGCTAATGAGATCTGCTCGGAGATATCACATGCCGGTATAATTTTTGATGCCTTTGTTACGTTGTAGTTTTCTACCATACTACGCGCAGATATGGCGTGACTTCTGGTATCCTGCTCTGTGATCTGCTGTAAGCAAAGAAAGAATTGCATGAATGATATCCTTTGCGATTGTGTAGGCTGGTGCTGCTTTTGCGCCAAAGATCAGCGTTACTGGTGTCTTAGGAAGCTTCCATCCTTGATTTCAAGATATTTATGGATTGCCCAAAGTAAATTCATCTGCTGACGCTTATACTCATGAAGACGCTTTACCTGAATATCAAAAATAGAATTTTCATCAATAACAACACCCTGTGTATGCTTTAAATAGTCAGCAAGCTGACGCTTTTTCTCCTTCTTGATCGCAAGAATGCTGTCTAATACGCTATCATCATTTTTAAATGAAAGCAGCTTCTCAAGCTCACAGGCATCCTTTTTAAAACCACTTCCAATCTTATTTTCAATTTCCTCTGAAAGCTCCTCATTACATGAAAGCAGCCAGCGGCGGAAGGTAATTCCGTTTGTCTTGTTGTTGAATTTCTCTGGATAAATTTTGTAAAAAGCATTAAGCTCTGAATTTTTCAAAATTTCAGTATGCAGGTAAGCAACACCATTTACACTGTGACCATAGTGGATATCCATATGTGCCATGTGAACGCGGTCATTCTCATCAATAATCGCTACCTTCGGATCTGAATATTTTGCCTTTACACGCTTATCAAGCTCCTTGATGATCAAAACTAACTGCGGAACAACCTTCTCTAAATATGCAAGCGGCCACTTCTCAAGTGCCTCTGACAGAATTGTGTGGTTTGTGTATGCGCATACCTTTGTTACAAGTTCAACTGCCTCATCCATGGTAATGCCGCGCTCAAGAAGCAGACGGATCAACTCAGGAATAACCATTGACGGGTGAGTATCATTGATCTGAATAGCAGCATACTCATCTAAATCGGTCAGCTTACAGCCGCGTGCCGTACACTCATCTAAAATCAAGTGTGCTGCATTGCTTACCATAAAATACTGCTGGTAGATACGAAGTAAGTTTCCTGCCTCATCACTGTCATCTGGATATAGAAACAGTGTCAGATTCTTTGCGATATCTGTCTTGTCAAAGCTTATGGTACCGTCCTTAATAAGACTCTCATCTAAAGTATCAACATCAAACAGATGAAGCTTATTTGTGCGTCCCTCATAGCCTGTCACCTCAATGTCATACATGCGTGAGGTCACTGTCAGATCACCAAATGAAACTGGATAGCTTACGTTAGTTTTGATCAGCCAGCTGTCTTTTTCAATCCACGGATTTGGTGTTTCCTTCTGGAAATTGTGATCAAACACCTGCTTAAACAGACCCATATGATAATTCAAGCCTACACCATCACCGTGCAGATTTAATGTTGCCATGGAATCCAAAAAGCATGCTGCCAGACGGCCAAGTCCACCGTTTCCAAGAGATGGTTCTGGCTCGATCTCTTCGATCTCACCAATATCCTTTCCTGCTGCTTCAAGCTCTTCTTTTACAGTCTTGTAAAGACCAAGATTGATAAGGTTGTTTGATAACAACTTTCCAATCAAAAACTCTGCGGAAATGTAATATACCTTCTTCTTTCCAGCTTCGCTTTCCTTCTTTGCTGCCAGATCCTTTGTCATATCAAGCAGTGCGTAATAAATCTCCTCATTGGTGCAGCCAGATAACGGCTTATTATATTTCTTTTCACAAATTTCATTTACCATCATTATTCTTAAAACTCCTTTCGTGAGTTGATGTATGCAGTTTACTGCTTTTTCTATCATTTTTCTTGCATTATACCGCCCTTTTATGGTACTATCCTATCATGATGATACAAGGGTCAAAAGCTCCAACCACCGATCGTGCTTGCACGATGAGGTGTTGAGCTTGGAACCCGCTATCCAATCTTAAGGAGAGAGCCACAATGCAGATACCTGAATACGAAAATTATCATGAAACAAAATCACACAGCACACCTGATTTTCCTTACAATGCGTATATTTGTTCTATTCCGCTTGATTTTGAGAAGGTGCCGCTTCACTGGCACGATGAGGTGGAAATCATATATATTAAAAAGGGGCGTGGACGCGTCACATTAGATTTTACCTCTCTTTATGTAGAGGCAGGTGATATTATTATTGTCAGTCCTGGTCAGCTTCATGCAATCGGCCCGGCTGAAGATTCTATGGAATATGAAAATATTATTTTTTCACTTGATCTTCTTTGTACTGGAAGCATGGATGCTCTAAGCAGTGAATTTTTTGAGCCTTTCTTGGCTGGTACCATTGGCTTTGAGCATCTTGTCTGCTGTGATGATGAACATTACCCTGCTCTCTCATCATGCCTAAATCATATTGACAGTATCAGCAGCAGTTTTCCAAAAGGCTACCGCCTTGCAATTAAGGGGGCTCTTTTTACCTTCTTCTTACACCATATTCACAAATTCCACCGATATTCCTGCTCCCAAAAACGACCCTCACATTGAACGACTCAAAAGTGTCCTAAAATATATCGAAACAAACTACATGAGTACAATCTCCATTGATGAGATTTCTTCTGTTTCTGGTTTTTCTGCTTCTCATTTTATGCGTTTTTTCAAATCTGCAATGGGTACCTCTTTTACTTCATATCTTTCCTCGTACCGTCTTTCAATGGCAGCGCGTCTTCTCTTGCTGACAAATGACTCTATTTTAGATATTGCTCTCTCCTGCGGCTATGAGAATCTTTCTTATTTTAACCGTTCATTTAAAAAACGATACAAAAAGACCCCCAGCGAATACCGCCGAGGGTCTGATAAAATATAAAGATTTGCTCGTTTGATTAAAAATTCGCACAAGAAAACTCGTTACTTTAGTTTTGCATTTTTACTCTTTGTGTTTAAAACTATGCACTCACTCGCTAATCTTATTTCCGGTGTATAGCTGATAATATTTGCCCTTTTGTGCAATAAGGTCATCATGAGTTCCGCGCTCAATGATACGTCCCTGCTCTAAGACCATGATACAGTCGCTGTTCTTAACGGTAGACAGACGGTGCGCGATAACAAATGTTGTTCTTCCGTGCATCAGCTTGTCCATACCATCCTGAACAATTTTCTCAGTTCTTGTATCAATGGAGCTTGTTGCCTCGTCAAGAATTAGTACAGGAGGATCGGCAACAGCTGCACGGGCAATGGCAAGAAGCTGTCTTTCACCCTGACTTAAGTTAGCGCCATCTCCTGTAAGCATTGTGTCGTAGCCCTGCGGCAGTCTGCGGATAAAGCCATCTGCATTAGCAAGCTTGGCTGCTGCATGTACCTCTTCTTCTGTCGCATCAAGTTTTCCGTAACGAATATTTTCCATAACAGTTCCAGTAAACAGATGTGTATCTTGAAGAACAATTCCGAGTGAATGACGAAGATCATCCTTTTGATCTTTCCGATATTTATACCGTCATAGCGGATCTTTCCGTTTTGAATGTCATAGAAACGATTGATCAAATTGGTGATTGTTGTCTTTCCTGCACCTGTTGAACCTACAAATGCAATCTTTTGTCCCGGCTGCGCATATAAACTTACATCATGAAGTACCATCTTATCATCGTTGTAACCAAAATCCACATGCTCAAATACAACATCACCTTTAAGCTGTCTATAATCTGTCGTACCTTCTGCCTTGTGATAATGCTTCCAAGCCCATGTTCCTGTTCTCTTATTTGATTCAGTGATTGTGCCATCTGCATTTACAACAGCATCTGTAAGAGTAACATAGCCATCATCCACCTCCGGCTTTTCATCAAGCAAACGGAATATTCGATCGCCGCCGGCAAGTGCCATAACGATACTATTTAACTGGTTACTGATCTGATTAATTGGCTGCTGGAAGCTCTTATTTAAAGTTAAAAAGCTTGCCAGACTTCCCAATGTAAAGCCGCCAATTCCGTTGATTGCAACAAGACCTCCAACGATTGCAACAACAACGTAGCTTAAGTTTCCAAGCTGAACATTGATTGGTCCTAAGATATTAGCATAACGGTTTGCATTATATGCACTTCCAAACAGATCATTATTTAACTGGTCAAAGCGCTCAATACTCTCCTCTTCGTGACAGAATACCTTGACAACCTTCTGACCATCCATCATCTCCTCAATAAAGCCGTTTAATGCACCGATATTTTTTTGCTGTGATACGAAAAACTTTCCGCTCTTAGAAGCAGCTGTTTTACTTGCCCATATAACAAGCATAACCATAACAATGGAAACAAATGTAAGCGGCACACTTAAGATGATCATGTAGATCAGCACATTTACAATACTAATTAAGCTGTTTATGAACTGCGGAATACTCTGGCTGACCATCTGGCGAAGCGTATCAACATCGTTTGTATACATTGACATGATATCACCATGCTTATGTGTATCAAAATATTTAATTGGAAGGGATTCCATATGTTTAAACATGTCGTTACGGATATTTCTCATCGTTCCCTGAGTAACATACACCATGATCTTAGTATTGCCAAAAGTAGCAGCAATACCAATTACATACAAAATTCCCATCTTGATAATTGCCTGCAGAAGCTCTGAATAGTCTGGGTTAGCCTGACCTAAAAGAGGTGTAATATAACCGTCAATCAAAGTCTTCATAAACATAGTTCCCTGTACATTTGCATATACACTTACAACAATACAGATAAGTATAAACAGACAATGAACTGGATAACGCTTCAGCACATAGGACATGATGCGTTTAAATACCTTTACTGGATTTTCGACCTTCTGCTTTGGTCCGAAATCACGTCTTGGTCCTGGCATTACTGATCACCGCCTTTCTCATCAAAATCACCGCTTCCGCCTGTCTGAGATTCATATACCTCGCGGTAAATCTCATTTTGGGCAAGAAGCTCTTCATGTGTTCCAATTCCATTAATCTTACCATCATCCATCACGATGATACGATCTGCATTCTGCACACTTGAGATACGCTGTGCGATGATGATCTTTGTTGTATCTGGAATTTCCGTTGCAAATGCCTGACGTATCTTTGCATCAGTTGCCGTATCAACTGCACTTGTGGAGTCATCAAGAATTAAAATCTTTGGCTTTTTAAGAAGTGCTCTTGCAATACAAAGACGCTGCTTTTGTCCGCCTGATACATTATTTCCGCCCTGCTCAATGTAAGTATTGTAGCGCTCCGGGAAACGCTCAATAAATTCATCTGCACAGGCAAGCTTACAAGCACGGATACATTCCTCATCAGAAGCTGTTTTGTCACCCCAGCGAAGATTTTCTAAAATGGTTCCAGAGAATAAGACATTCTTCTGAAGAACAACGCTGACTTGATTACGAAGTGCCTCCATATCATATTTTCGCACATCTAATCCTCCAACCTTTACAGCACCTTCCTGAACATCATACAGACGGCTAATCAAATTAACAAGACTTGACTTTGCACTTCCCGTTCCACCGATCAGACCAATTGTCTCACCTGAATGGATAGACAAATTTATGTCAGACAAAATCGGCTTTTCGCTTCCTGCATTATATCGGAATGTAACATGATCAAACTCAATGCTTCCATCCTTTACATCTGTAACTGGCTGATCTGGGTTCTTTAAATCTGGCTTCTCATTTAATACTTCACAGATACGCTCTGCACTTGCAATACTCATTGTAAGCATAACGAAAACCATAGACAGCATCATTAGGCTCATCAAAATACTCATACAATAATTTAATAAGCTCATCAGCTTTCCTGTTGTCAGCGCAACACTTCCTGTTCCGATGATCATCTTCGCACCAATCCAGCTGATTGCAAGGATACAGCCATATACGGCAAACATCATGACTGGAGAGTTCAATGCAACAACACCCTCTGCCTTAACAAAGATCTTATAAATGTTTTCGCTTGCCTTTACAAACTTGTTCTTTTCATAATCTTCACGCACGTAAGCCTTTACAACACGAATAGCAGAAACATTCTCCTGAACACTCGCATTTAACTCATCGTACTTTGGAAATGCTGCAGTAAAATATTTTCTTGCTCTGTTGACAATAAAAAACAAAGCAATACCAAGAACAACGATAGCGCCTAAGAAAATTGTTGAAACTCTTGCATTTGTAATAAATGCCATTGCTAGCGCACAAATCAGACTGGCCGGTGCTCTCATACACATACGAAGTACCATCTGATATGCATTCTGAATATTGGTTACATCAGTAGTCAGTCTTGTTACAAGGCTGGCAGTTGAAAACTTATCAATGTTAGAAAAGGAAAAAGTCTGAATGTTGTCATACATTCCTTTTCGAAGATTGCGGGCAAATCCGGCCGATGCCTTCGCACCGTACACACCGCCCATGATTCCGGCAAACAAACCGATTGCTGCAATCACAAGCATGCCTGCACCGACAAGACAGATATGCTTCATATCGCCCTTGTTGACACCATCATCGATAATGGAAGCCATCAGATAGGGAATCATCATCTCCATCAAAACTTCCAGAATCATGTAGCACGGTGTTGCAATTGATGCACGCTTAAATTCCTTTATATATGCACCTAGTGTTTTTATCATGGCTACTCTCCTCCTGTTATTTTCTCTACATTTTTACAGATCTTTTCCAATACCTCAAAGCAGATCCTTCTCTCTTCATCTGTAATACCAGCCTCCATCGTATCATGTGCTGAGTCGATTACTGCAATCGTATCAAGATGAACCTTTTTCCCTAACTCTGTCAGTTCTAACCGCTTAAGCCTTGCATCATGCTCATCGGTAGTCCTTGTCAGATACCCCTTTTTCTCCATCAGCTGCAGGATATTTGTCACCGTTGAACGGGCAATTCCAAAATTTGATTCGATATCCTTTTGATAGACCGGTGCTGCGCGTGATACAAAAAGCCCAGAATCCACCCATGCATGTTTGTGATTTCATCAAAACCTGCTGCCGCGAGGCTTGTGTGAATGCCTCTCTCCACGATATGATTTACCCTCTTTAGGCTAAAGCATATCGATTTTTCTTTTTCCATGCAGCCCTCTCTTTCTGTTAATTTTTAATCGAACTAAGTTCTCGATGATAGTCTTAAATTGTTCGATCTTGAACTGTTCGATTCCGAATTGTTCGATACAGAATTATTATAATACCTGATTTTATTTTGTCAATGACTTTTTTTTGCAAAATGAATCGTTGAAGTTATGTTGAACTTTTTTCACGGATATGGTATTCTTATAAGTAATTGACTTAGATATATTTTACACAGGAGGTTTGCTTATGCAAATACATGAATCTGCCGAAAACTATCTCGAAACAATCCTGATGCTCAGCAAAAAGCTGCCAGTTGTGCGCTCTGTCGATATCGCAAATGAATTGGATTTTAAAAAATCAAGTGTCAGCATCGCAATGAAAAATTTACGCGAAGGCGGAAAAATTACCGTAACTCAGGCTGGTTATATTTATCTTACTGACAGTGGTCGCGAGATCGCTGAAATGATTTATGAGCGACATCAGTGGCTGACAAATTGGCTTATTAGCTTGGCGTTGACAGCAACATTGCTGCTGAAGATGCATGCAAAATGGAGCATGTAATCAGTAAGGAGAGTTTTGAAGCACTGAAGAACCATTTTGGTCAGTTTTGATTATGAAAACACGAATTTTTCATCCTGACAGGATAAAACAATTTTCTTCACGCTTTTCTATTTTGCTTTTTTATTTTCATCACTGCTTGTGTAATAGGCGGCTGCGCAAAGTGTCCTCCAATTACATTCTCTTCTGTATTAGATATTCAGGCTGACGAATCAGGTGCGCGCACTATGTCTGTTACAGCCAATAAAAAAACACTGCAAAAGCTTTTCCACAACAGCAATTTTTCTTTTCAAAGCTTTATCACGCTAACTGCCCTAAGGGACTTGAATGGAATTATGTGGACACTGCTTCTGCCTATGAGCTGACTTTTGTTCTTTCGTTTGATTCGCTAGATGAATATCAGGAAAAAATTGATGCGCTTACAGGCATTCAACAATTTTCTTCTATTTCACGACCGCAAGTCGGTGTGAAAACTGGCTTTACCTTATCTGAGCCAGATGATGTGATGGCTGTTTTTGCCTGGTTTACTGATGCTCTTAAGGAGCGCACAGGACTTAGTGACTCGAAGCTTTTGGCCTACCTGTCTCAGCAGGAAAATGAACTTATCTATAACGGACGAAGCTATAAAAGTCAGAATAATGCACTCGTCTGCAACGCAGAAACAATTCTTGATGCCAAGCGAATTGATATTTTAACATCACTTTCTCTTGACAAATGGAACCGTACTATTTATATCATCTTTCCTGATGAACTGCGCGACAATGCTTCTAATGTAAAAAGCTATCTGGACGCTATCGTCCCAGATGGAATTGAAGCTGTCTGGAATAATGATACCACATGGCAGCTGACATTCAGCGCTGAAAGCTTTAAAGAATTGTGTGTAAAGACAAGCCAGCTATTTCAGTCATCAAGCAAATCACTTGCGTCTGAATCGATCATTGCTGAAAATTCTATGAAAATTGTGCACTCTTATGAAGAGCCTTTTCAGTTTTCCTTCTTTGTTCCCGATTCAGGAACAGCAGGGCACGCTATTTCTACAGCACCGATACAAATGCAGCGCTTGCTGTATATGACAATGATCATACGCTTCAAAAGCTTCCGCTTGCACGCGATGGTTATGATGGCTATGTCTGTCTGTTTGATGATCTTGTTGAAGGTGGATGCACCTACAACTATGATGCCATCTTCCAGTATCAGCCGCAGCAGATCACAGTCTCCACGCAAGTAAAATCTATTCAGCTTCTTACGCGCACAATTACTCTGTCACTCGGCGAGGTACCTAAGCTTCACCAACAGCTTATCACAGATACCGCCGCGCGCTATACTCAAAATTTTGGGACCGTTACTGCCAAAACTGATGATGAAAATCACCTGACTTTATTTTTTACGCAGACTGGTACACCGTCCTATCTCGCAAAGGGATTTGAAGCTTTCTTTGGCGGAAAAGAAACCATTGACTACTGCTCTCAGACTATGGCGCTGTTTCAATCAAAGCATACATATCAATTCACAGAAAACATGGACTTTTCCAATTTTCTTGTGAATCCAGATGCAACATTAATTACTGTGATGGTGCAGCTTCCAAACGGTACTTCCATAATATCTGATTCTCTTGAAAGCAGTCTTACAACAGAAAACAATGTCTTAGATAATGTTTACTCTGCCAAGACAACAGATAATGTTTTGTCACTTACCATGACGCTGTCTCAGCCAAATGCTGTCTATTATCTTTGTCTGCTTTCACTTATTATCATTGTAAGTGCGATTCTTTTTTCCATATACAAATGGCTCAGCCACCGCTAAACGCGGTGCTGAGCCTTTCATTTTGTCTGTATTAATCAGATTTATTTTGCTGCTGCCAGTGCATCCATTCCCAGCTTTGCACATCCAAGGATTCCCTGATTGTCATTCAGGCTTGGAAGCACAATGTAGTTTTCGATATCGGAAAGCTCCTCTGTGTCAATGTACTTGTTGACCATGCGAAGTGTTTCCTTACGAATCAGATCCACCACATGAGTCTGATGCATAACACCGCCGCGAGTACAATACGCTCTGGTGACAGAAGCATGATCATGTCTACAAGACCCTGTGCCACATAGTAAGCCTCTAACTCCCAAACTTCCTTCTTGTCAGACAGCTCATATGCCTTCTTGCCCCAGCGCTCTTCGATTGCCGGACCGCTCGCCATACCCTCTAAGCATCTTCCATGATATGGGCATTTACCCTTATATGTATCATTTGGATGAGGTGCTACTAAAATATGACCGCCTTCCGGATGCTGCATACCGTGAAGCATCTTTCCATCTACAATAACTCCTGCTCCAATTCCTGTTCCAACTGTGATATAGATGCTGTTCTTTAAGCCCTTTGTGATGCCCCATGTTGCCTCACCAAGCGCTGCTGCATTTACATCTGTATCAAAGCCAACTGGGATATTCAGTGCCTTCTTAAACTCATCAAGTACCGGATACCACTTCCATGCAAGCTTTGGTGTATTGCCGACACAGCCATACTTTGGAGACTGCTCATTTAAGATAACCGGGCCAAAAAATCCGATTCCAAGTGCTTCAACCTGCTGCTCCTTGAAATATGCAATCATCTTAGGCATTGTAATTTCTGGTGTCTCTGTAGGAATGGATACACGATCCAATACTTCTCCATTTTCATTGCAGACAGCAAGCACCATCTTTGTGCCGCCGCCCTCTAATGCGCCAATTCTCATCTCTATTATCCTCTATTTCCCTTGTCTTCTATTTTCTTTTTTATTTTCTTTTTTCAAGGGATCTTTCCTGTTTTATTTTGATTTTGACTGATTACTTCTTACTTTTCTGTGATGTAAGAATAAACCATCATCAAATTTTTACCCTCTGCCTTCATCTTTCCATATCCTGCCGGAACGATAAGGTGAGTGCCCTTCTTTACTGGAGTGCCGTCAAAACTTCCCTCTCCATCCAGAACACTGATATCTACAAATGGCTGATTCCAATCAAACTCTGCTGTTCCATTTACAGTTGCCTTGCATACAGTATAGCACGGGCAGCTTACAAGCTTCTCGGCCTCTGCACCTTCAACGTCAAGCTTTTCATGCTCTGCCACTGCCGGTTCAATGGTGCCTTAATAACGTCAATACTCTGCTGTACATGAAGTGCTCTCGGCTTTCCATCCTGCAGACGATCATAGTCATATACACGATATGTAATATCACTATTCTGCTGAGTCTCTAAAATCAAGGTGCCGCCTTTGATTGCATGAACACAGCCAGGATTGATCTGGAAGAAATCGCCCTTCTTTACAGGAATCTCGCGGATAAATTCTTTCCAGCGCTTGCCGCGGATCATCTCTTCTACTTCCTCGTGATTCTTTGCATTGTGACCGATCACGATAGTGCCGCCTTCCTTTGCATCAAGAATGTACCAGCACTCCATCTTGCCAAGAGAGCCATTCTCATGCTCTGCTGCGTATGCGTCATCTGGATGAACCTGAATGCTAAGATCTGCCTTTGCGTCAATAATCTTAATCAAAAGTGGGAAACGGTCTCCCTGTACATTGCCAAATAATTCTCTGTGATTTTCCCACAGCCAGCTTAATGTCTTTCCCTTATACTCGGTATTCTTAAGTGTACAGTCTCCGTGCGGATGAGCACTGATTGCCCAGCACTCTCCTGTATTATCTCCCGGAATGTCATAACCAAAATCATCCTTTAAACGGCTTCCGCCCCAAATCATCTGCTTAAACACCGGCTCAAGTAATAAAAGTTCCATGGTAGTTCCTCCTTATGCGATACAAACAGCACTTGCAGATGCTGTTTCTTATGTGTAAAGTATATCGAATTTGGGCAGAAGTTACAAGTGATATTTTCGGTAGGTTTGGGAAAAGTCCTTCTCCCCTTGACCATACGTGCAAAACAGAGTATAGTTAGGAGCAGCATATTATGAAGGGAACTAAAGACATGGCTAAGCTTGTATTTAACTATGGAGCAATGGGCTCCTCTAAAACCGCTAATGCACTTATGGTTGCATATAATTACGAAGAACGGGGGCAGCACGCTCTGATTTTAAAACCGGCTACTGACACTAGAGATGGCATTCACACCGTTTCTTCAAGAATCGGTCTCTCAAACACATGCCGCCTGATTGACGAATTTCTGGATGAGTTTACGAAAAATCCAGACTGTGTATTAAATTACAATGCGATTATCGTTGATGAAGCACAGTTTGCTTCTCCTGAGCAAATTGATTTATTTTCTGATATCGTAGATACCTGGCAGATTCCTGTCTTATGCTATGGACTAAGAGCTGATTTTCAGAATAAATTTTTCCCAGGCAGCCGCCGTCTAATGGAGATCGCCGATGAAATCAAGGAAATCAAAACGATCTGCTGGTGTGGCAAAAAGGCGACCTGCAATGCCCGCTACGATGATCACGGTATTATAAAAGAAGGCGCCCAGGTGGTACTAGGCGCCAATGATAAGTATATTGCTCTGTGCAGAAAGCACTTCAAGGAGGGAAATTTAGGAAAATGATTTATCACCCGGGACAGATTGTGAGCCGCCGTTCCTGTCCCGGTGGTTTCTCCGGTTGTTTTTCTTATTTATAGTACTGTGCCTGCGCATTCCACATCTGGCGATACAGTCCGTCTTTACCGATCAGCATCTCGTGGTTTCCCTGCTGCACAATCCTGCCATCGCAAAATACGATGATATCCTTTGAGAATCGGCACGCAGACAAACGGTGCGATATAAATAGAGCTGTTTTATCCTGCACAATCCGATGAAAATCGCTGTAAATCTCGCTCTCGGCAATCGGGTCTAGTGCCGCTGTCGCTCATCAAGAATAACAAATGGCGCATCCTTATAAATAGCGCGTGACATTGCTGTTTTCTGTGCCTCGCCACCCGAGATTTCCATGCCAGTTTCAGAAAAATCTCTATTCAAAATAGTATTTAAACCGTCTGGCATCTTATTATATAAGCGCATCAGATCCACACGGCGAATGGCATCCATTGCTCGTTCCTCATCTACCTTTTCCCCTGCCGCAATGTTCTCCCCAAATCTGAATGAAAAAATTTTAAAATCCTGAAAGACAACTGCAAACAGCTTGCGATACTGCGCCTCTTCATACTCCCTGATATCCACTCCATTTAAGAGAATATATCCTTTGGTTGGGTCATAAAGCCTGCACAAAAGCTTAATAAATGTAGTTTTTCCTGAGCCATTCAGCCTACAAATGCCGTGCTTTCTCTGGCACTTATCTTTACATTGACGTCGCGCAACACATACTGTTCTGTCCCTGGATAGCGAAAAGATACATCTACAAACTCAACTTCTGGATTTTCCATATCCGCCAAACTAACAGGACGAGATGCCTTTTTCATCTTATTTTGCAGACCCATATACTCAAGATACTCATCCATCTGCATTCTGTCATGATGCAATCTGCTCCATCCTGCAAACAAATCAGTCATTCCCTGAATGAACTGCTGCACAGCACCTGCATAACGCACGACATTTCCGATTGTAATCATCCCACCGTATGCACAGAATGCCACATACAGATAGATGATTCCGCCTACACACGAGGAAAGCATTCCCTGTAAGCCAAAATGACACACATCATTCTTGGCATATTGAAGCGTCATTCGTCTCCAGTTTGCATTCATCTGATCACCGTAATGTTCCATCATCGGCTCCTGATGAAAAATCCGAATGTCCTTTCCTGCCTTTTGGGACAGTACAACTTCATTCATCATATAGCTGTTTAAACGATTCTCATCCTCATGCTCCTTGTGGATTGCCAAACGGCGTTTGCCTTGCTCTAATACAGAGCGACGATTCAGATACAACACAGCAAACAATGCAACTATTGCTATAATTCGAAACAGCGTTTCCTGTGTCCCAGCTGTCTTTGAAAACTGTTTTGCAAAAAATGGACCGATTGTGATAATTGCTGCCACCATACGAACTGCCGCCGTCAATAGAATTTCAAGCTGTGTTAGAAAACGCTCAAACACATCCTTCTCGCGCTTTCGGTACTCATCCTGGCGTGCCCGAAGAGTACGCACGCGCTCATCCCCGATCTGCTCATAATCCATCTGCATTGTTTTTGTCATGATGGGTTCTGTCATTCGATGCTGCATGCCCCACCACATAATATTTTTCTTTTTTGTGACAAGATGACGAAGAATTGCTGTGACAACTCGCGCCTGTTCCTGCAAGAACAAGCAGTGCCATTTCCTGCATAGAACGTCCAGAATAGAGTGCATCTAGTAGCATTGATGAGAGAAAAATTGCAATAAACGGGAAAATGCCTTCCAACAAGACACCAATCAGAATGATCTTCCATCCCGGATTGTACTCATTTAGAAGGTGAATCATTTGAATATACGTTGCCGCATCCTCGCGAAACTGTGACTTTTTCATCTTCATGCGCACACCTCCTCTACACCATCTTTGTTTACCCGATAATATTTTCCCTGTATCTCAAACAACTGCGCATATCGGCCATTTAAGCAAATCAGCTCATCATGTGTTCCCTGCTCAATGATCGTTCCATTCTCTAACAGCAAAATACGATCACAAAAACGCGTGCTTGCCAGTCGATGTGAAATAAATACTGATGTTCGTCCTTCCACCATCTCCATATATTTCTGATAAATCTGCTGCTCGGCTAATGGGTCTAGTGCTGCTGTCGGCTCATCTAAAAGAAGCATCGGTGCATTTTTATATAGCGCACGCGCCATCCAAAGTTTCTGGTTTTCTCCTCCGGAAAGTGCGATTCCATCATCAAGAATACTAGCACCAAGCGGTGTATCTTCTTTTTTAGGCAAGCTGCTAACTTTTTGCCATAGTCCGGAAAGCGTTAAACATTCACGCACCCGCTCACGGTCAATGTGTGTTCCAACATCGGATGCCACATTCTGTGCAATAGTCATAGGTAGAAGCTTTACATCCTGAAAAACAACTGCAAGCAATGAAAAATATTCCTCTTTACTATATTCTTCCTGTGGTCTTCCATTGATAAAAATCGTACCCTGCGTTGGACGATACAGTCCACAAAGAAGTTTTACAAGCGTTGATTTACCAGCACCATTCAGACCGACAAGTGCGATTCGTTCACCTTGGCGCAGCGTGACATTGATATCCTTTATGGTAGGTTTTGTGCTGCCCGGATAGGTAAAGCCTACATGCTCCAGACGAATTTCAACTGCATCGCCTGCTAATTTATGCGCTGCCTTGTCTTTTGTTTCTGATTTTTCATTGATACTGTTGTCTTTTTTAGAAATAGTTCCACGAAAAGATGATTTTTCCCATGAGCACAGAAACTGGCGAAGACGTGAATAGTCAAAGCTTAGCCGTCCCAGTTTTTCTCTGCTGTCAAGAAGTGCGCTGCATGCCTCTTGACAGCTTGCCGCAATCGCTGTATACCAGACAAAATCTGAAACTGCCATATTGCCATTTATGATTTTCCAAATAAAATAAAGGTAGATTCCAAAATCACGTATAAAGCAAAAAGCTGCATCGCAAATATTAACTGCAAAATAGCCGTTCTCCCAATGCTTCACGTAGCCGTCAGCTGTTGCCTGTTCTCTATGGAAAATGGCAGTCAGCCACCCAGTCAGATCATACATGCGAATGTCCTTGCCTCCGGCTAAATCACAGGCGCACTCCTCCACATATTTCATCTTTCGGCTTGCCTTATCTGCTTTGGGGCGAAGTTGTCTGTCAAACGCTGCCGCACGCTCCTTTAAACCTAAAATCAATAGTGCAGGTACCCATACAAGAAGTACAGCTACAATGCTTTGTCTTATTAAAATCGCACTGTATAAAACAAGTCCTGCTGTAGCAGTCAAAAAACGCTGCCAGATCATGGAGCCATCACGCAGGACGGAATTATTTCGATACAGCGAGTCAAATACTGCATGTGCATCATCATTAAATTTTTTGCTTTCTAACACATCATAATCTACGTACAGTCTTTTCTTTAGCATACGCAGATTAAAATCATCCTCAAATGGTCCCTGCATACGTTTTATGTAGGCATCAAGTGCGCTTTTTATCATGTTTCCCGCTGCCAAAATAAGAATCAATGTACCTACCTGCAGCACAAGCTGCTTTAATTCAATATGCTCCTCCAACCCACAAAGCACCTGCTTGGGAAGTCTCGCATTTAAAAGTGGAAGCCCCACGGCAATTATAGAGAGGGCAATCACCGCTGCGCCATGCGCGGCTCACGCCTAAACTGCTCCTTCCAGTGCCATGCAGCATTAGAAGTGAATGTGTATGCGCCATTCGTTTTCATTTCAATTTTCTCTTTACTCATGTAACTCACCATCCATCCTTACGACTTCCTTTCCCTTTTCTAAGTCCCACAGCATTGCAAGTAAAATCATGCGCTTGAATGGTTTTAAATTCGTGAGGATATAGCAAAGATACTTCTGCGACTCTGACTGAAAAAGTTCATACTGCTCTTTTATAAATGTATCATTCGGATCATTTTCCTTCACTGTGTAAGTATATACACGTATCATCCACATCACCAGTGCATACGCATTTTCCTGTTCTAGCTCTGGAAAATCGCGTTTCGCATCTTTATATCGCTTGATTACTGAATCCAGCTCATCTACTCTTTTTTGATGAGAATTTGTATTAACAATACTATCTTTACGAATATAATAATTATATTTACTTTCAGGCAAGTACACTAATTTTTCTGTTTTTCTAATCAAATCATACATTACACTAATATCCTCGTATATTACTCCAATTGGAAAATATACACCCTGAAATAATTTTCTTTTATATAATTTATTCCACACATAGTTTTGAATTTTCCTATCAAACAGTAATTCTTTAACTGCTTGCTTCTGATTCATTACAATTAAGGATTTATCTTTTGGTTTGGCAATTTTTTCACCCATTTCTATTTCGCTATATGCTACCATGGATATATCAGCATCATATTGACATATCAAATCATATAATAACTCAAAAAAATCCTTTTCTACTGTATCATCACTATCTACAAATCCAATATATTGCCCTGTCACCATATTTAAAGCAAAATTTCTTGCTGCAGCAGCTCCACCATTTTTTTTATGTACCACCTTTACTCTATTGTCTTTTCGAGCGTAAAAATCACAAATATCGCCAGATTTATCAGTTGATCCATCATCCACAAGAATGATCTCCAAATTGGTATAGGTCTGACATAAAATACTTTCAATACATCTTGCAAGATACTTCTCAGTATTATATATCGGAACGATTACGCTAATTCGTTCACATATTATCTCATTTTTACCTTCCATAGCTTTATCTCCTTTTTTCTGTTTTTATATCATAAAAAGTCCTTTTCGTAAACAGACAAATCACTTCCCAAAAAATGGAAGTGATTTGTCTGTTTACTTTTTTGTTTTATATTATAAAATCACTTTCATCACAAACAATTTAACTTCAGGAGGTACTTAACCATGAAAAAAAATTATTTATCCCACTAATTTGTCTTACTTCCGCATCAATTATTACTTTATCTATTAGTTACGCGGACACAGCTTCTTCAAAGGAAAAAAACTACACCATCGAAGAAACAAGCACTGAATCCGAAACTAAGATTGAGTCAGGTTCCGATGAAAATGTACCATTGAAGCCATTATCTGATATAGCTCCCAACAAACATTAATCGCCTTTCAGATATTTATTTTCTCGCATTTTCAGTAAATTTATTAGCTCTTCTTTTCTATTAAATTCTGCAATACGCTGCGCAGTCCAAAACTTTCTCTGGATTTTTTGATTATTTTGTTCTCTGTCAATTTCATAATAAGCCCACGCTTGGTTATATAACAAATTTTCAATGTGAATTAAATTAAAATCATTTAATTCATATTGAAGATTCACGCTATCAATATAAAGTGCCTTTTTGTAATTCATTATATTTCCTAACAAGCGTGAATATTGTCCCAAAATAATAGCACTAGCAGAAGAATTTGTCTTCAAAAGCATTTGTTTTTTTTGATAAACCGAACTCAATTTTTCAAAAAGTTTCTTCCGATTTTTTCAGATTTCCCATATCATGATAAATATCTGCTATATTACTAATAATAATCCCCTCTTCACTTCTAATAAATGGAAGCTCTTCAAGCGAAAGCCATGAAAGTTCAAAAGTATAGGATAATGCTTCGTAATATTTTTTTTCAGCTTCACTCACAGTAATCTTGTTAGCTTCCAATTCATACATAGCCTCTATAAACTGAATCTCCTGCTGTATTTGTGGTTCTTTATAATCTTCTGCCCTTATTTTAGTCTTTAATTGTTCCAATATATTTTTAGCTTTTTTCCATTGACGCATACCAATAGCGTAAATAATATCTTGTCTCATCGATAAAACTTCTATCGAATCCGTTTCAAGCATCGGCATAATCCAATCAAGTTCTCGTCCCATCTTACGGGTCAGGAATTGAAAATTCTCTGTAGATGGTCGATTTTCCCCTTTTTCTATACGAGATAGCTGACGTACATTTAAAAACGAAAAACCTTTTTCATCTATGCATACTTCTTCCTGTGTCTTTTCCTGTGCCATCCGCATTCTTTTTAATACCATTCCAACATCGTAGCTATTTTCTATACTTCCACACTGCCATACTCGCATATACGGAATTTTATTTTCTTCATACAATATCGCAAATGCTTTTTGAAATTTCAGAAACTGCTGCAATTCCTCAGATTTCTCTTTTTCTAACATTATTCCAATACGTACTAACTCCACTAGTAACGGATATACGTACCGCTGACTGCTCTGCTGACGCAATAATTCCAAAGATTCTATTCCAATCTTATATGCAATATCAATTTTCTGCATTCTTTCATACAGCTTTATTCCAATTAAAGCGATCTGCGCACAGATCATTTCTCTCATGCGAGGTTCCCAATTGTGTATCTTAGGATATCTTTGTATTTGATCAAATAATCTAAATGCATCCATCAGTTCATTTTTCTTTAAAAGGGACCAAACAACTAACAACATAGCTTCTAATTCCTCTGGTCCCACATAAAGTGCGGACAAATTTTCTTTCCAATCTTCTTGTACTGTGCAGCAAACAGCATCCTCGCTTAACTTGTAAAGTTCCTCTCCACTTTTTTCATCTCGTGAAAGCAGCCATTCAATCTTTAAGCAAAACTGTCTTTCTATGTTAGACATCTTTATATGCGAATTTCTATATCCTTCTAATAGCTTTTTTTGCCTTTTCACAATCTTCACACACAGAAAGACAAAATATCTTCTCTGCATCTCCAGTCTTTAAGCTCTTTCCTTGATACAACTGTTTCAAAAATAATCTGTAACAATTCCTATACGATGCATCAAAAATTTCCAGTTTTCTCTTGAAAGCACACTTTTTCCTTTTTCAATATCCAAAAATGCCCTCGCTTATTACTCCCGATACGATTTTTTCCGTG
>ENA-OQCN01000241-OQCN01000241.1-human-gut-metagenome-genome-assembly--contig:-NODE-241-length-28664-cov-3.381750_pt1 | contig 28664 bp, 59 predicted proteins | sample MGYA00242497_ERZ504576 | MGnify/ENA primary metagenome ERZ504576 (study PRJEB26092, sample SAMD00036296) | human gut metagenome | host: Homo sapiens | study: EMG produced TPA metagenomics assembly of...
AGCCTCTTTAGTTAATTAGTTTTCCGCTTTCGGTTCTTCTTCCTTATTAACATCCATCAACTCATTATACTGTTCCTCAGTAATCCTGCCAGTCGCAAAGAAAATATCAATCTTATTTTTCAAATCATCTGTCAGTCCGTTTCTTTTTTTAAGTTTTAATAATGTTCTATATAACATAATCATTCCTCCAATTCTGTTAATGCTACTGCATATTCACTGTTGACATAGGCTTCTGCGGATTGTAAATCCATATCGTAGATGTAATCTCGGTTGTCATTTAACTGCTGTTTCACATAGTTCCAACCATTTGCCATGCTTATTGGGTAGTTGAATACTGTATATCCATCAAGCTGTTCACTGTTGACACTTATATTGGTTACTGGGTAATAAGTCATTAACTGCTTGAATGCTAAGGCTTCTTCCGGAGTGATAGGAATTTCTTCTGCGACAGTCAGCACATTATATACTTCTGGATTTTTCTCACGAAGCCATTTCTTAAATTCTTCATCTGCCATACCTCGCATATTTAATGCTGCTGTTTTTCCGTCAGCGGCAATATACACTTCTGAAGTTGTTACCTGATGGTAGCGACCATTTTGAATTTTGAACATATTTGACAAACCAATTTTTGAACCATCAATACCGAGTTCAGAAATGTTTATATGCCATACCCCATTATTAAAACCGTATTTCAAATCACCTAAACGCCACTTCAATATATTTCGTATTACTTTCCCATGTTCAACATCCACATAATCAGCAATATACTGCTGTCCGTCAATTGTGACGTTGCCGCCTGATTTTACTGGAATAGCATTGAGGGTGATATTGTTAAGCGTAACGGATTGAACCTTTAATCCATCTTCATTTGTTACTTTAACTGTAGGATTCACCACGCTCTTAATCTCAACTGGATTCTCTGGCGTTGGCGTTCCATCCTGTGATGATTTGCCATATATCATCATATCTTGAATCTTGCCATTGTCAGAATCGGTAAGATGAGTTTCGCCTTGATTCGATGCATAGAACTTTGTAATTTTGTTGGATATATCTTCCCTTAGCGAAGCAACGTCCGTCTTGTTCTGCTCAATCTGCTGCGCCTGTTCTGTGGTGGCTCCGGGCTTGACCGGATTCTTTTCAAGGTACTCATTTACTGCGGCTTTGATTTCTTCCGGCGAAATCTCACCGCCTATTCCTTTTAAGCATAATTCGTATAAATACTTCTCTTTTCGCGTGATTGGCTTCGGGAGTTCGCCCTTGTAATCACCTGTCAAGTACGCAAGATATTTTTCTTCCCTTGTTACTGGTTTATCTGCCATCTCTTTTTACTCCTCTCCGAATAATGTTGGTTCGTCTGGCTGAGCTTCTTTAACCATTGCCCTTGCTTCTTTTCGGTCATTCCCTCAAACTTTACGAAATACAACCATGCCGGAACCTTGCCAGTGGTCACATACTGCCACCATCTTGCACGGTCGTTTTCACGTACATACAGAATATCTCCGAAGTCATAATTGACTTCATAAGCTCCGACTGGCGCAAGCCCGTACAGGTCAGCGTAAACATTCAATGCGTAAATGACTTCATTCAGACAGGATTCCAGTTTATCTCGAACGTCTTTGATAAACTGCACTGTTCTCTGCTGTTCCGCTTCCACTCCTGTAGCTGTCTGAATGCCGCTAGCTTCGTTAAAAACAAAGTACCCGTTGGAAAATCCAATCTTGTACTAACTGGCTTAAAAGGCATTTATGCCGGCTATACGGGTATCTGTGTTGAGAATTGGGTTGATTTCCTGATAGAACTTTTTCTCGTCCTGTCCGAATACATTCTTGACAAAGTGCGGTAAGTTCATCTCATTGCGTCTATTCTCCATACCCTGTGGTGACATGGCTGCTACAGGCGTACCGCTTGGCATAAGTAGCCTATCATCTGCCAGAACTATCTTCTGAGAATCAAATATCTCTCCGGCATTTCTGCTGTATGCAATATCGAGGTCTTTTAATTCTTCAATTGCTTCTGCAAATATTGGAAGTCCCAGTGGCGTACTAATATCCACATTGTTAGCTGCGGTGTCCGCAACACTCCGTATAGAGGTCCGTCCAGCTTCTCACCGTTTGCTTGAGTATCGGCGGCGTATCTGCCATTAGGTCAGCCCATTTGGTCTGCTTAAGGTCAATCTTGTCTCCGATTGACTGAGGAGATTTCGACACATAAGCCCTGTTTGAAACATAATACGGATAGGTTGTCACGCCATTCACGGTAGTCTCAATAAATCTATGATATTCAAGCCGTGTATAATATTTCCGCCCAACAGTATAAGAATCCTTGAATATAATCCCTTTAATTTCCTGATTATCATAATCCACAATCATCACATCTGCCGGAGTGAATACGTCAAGGCTCTCACCGTTTGGCTTAATAAACACCGTTCCATAAGCACAGCCATATTCCACCCAGTGCCGAATCTGGAAGTATACCTTGTCAATCTGTTCCTGTAACCACGTAGCTCTTGCAGAACCGTCTACCTGAATGCCGATCGCCAATGTTGCGAGCCGAGCTGTCTCTGAGCAGACAGATTTAGCAAAATTAATCGTCTTGATATTATCCTTATCATCTAACCAGTCTGGTGCACCTCTGTAGATGTTCGCACATCGGTTAATCAGTGCTTCCATCTCTGGAAATTCTGCCGCCTGGATATTAAAGTCCTCTTCGGCTTGTTTTTTGAATATCATGTTAAACCACCTTTTTAGTGTTGTTATAAGTCCCATTTAATCACCTGAATTAGCTGATTTCAGCACATTTCTGATAAACTCTATGTCTTTATTGAAATTCTTTATATCTTCGTTCTGTATCTCTACTGGTTTATCATTCCACAATTCTCTTCCGGCTCTTTGCCCTTGGAAGAACTGGAATTTGTCCAGAATTTCCAAACATTTGAATATGTTTTCTTTACTATTCATTATGCACTGTAACCTCTCCTGTTAAACAACGGCTCATAAGCATACCTAAGCGCCGAGATTGCGTGGTCGTTTCCATCAGGATAACCACTTATTACATTTCCCTCTTTGTCCCTGTCATACTCGTACTCTGTGATTTCTTTGTATGCATTCGGTGTCCGCTTTGGGTCAATGACTATGGTCTTTGTTTGCAAGAATTTAAAACCATACTCGATACTGCCCGGTCCCTTGATTGCTCCTCTGGCAGGAAGTCCGGCGTCCCGGAAGTCGTTCACGGACTTAGGCTCCGCAGAATCACATATCATCGCATAATCGTCATATCCTTTTTTCTTGATCCAATCAGCGGTCTTGGAGTTGCTCCATTTATTTACATACAGCTCGTCAATCAGATATATCTTCTCTCTAGCAGAATCGTAATAAGTTCGGAGATAGCAGAACTGGTCCGGATACCATCCATAATCTACGCCAGCGAAAATACGATCCATGCGACTGATTTCTTCATCTGTAATATCTCTAATCTCCAGATATTCAAATACGTTTCCACCGTCACCATTTGGGACACCCAGATATTCATGCTCATAGGCTTCTGGGCGAATCTGTTTGAGATGTTCGGCATCGTCAAAAAACTGTTGTCCAAGCCATTCCTTTGGAACCGTTCTGTAATCAGAAGAATGAACATATCTGTCGTCTCTCTGGATTAATACTTCCTCATTCATGAAGTTATGTCTTGTTTTTGGTGGGTTGAATGACATAAAAGTCCAGTAGTCTTTTCCACCTCGCATCGATGACTGCAAGATGCTTCGTACTTCTTCCATTCCGGTAAAAGTATCACATTCTTCCAGCCATGCAAAAGCAAAGTATCCGAATGGAGCTTTTAACGACTTTAATTTCATTCTGTCATCAACGCCACGAAACATTATAGTCTGTCCAGTCGGCATATATGTTATTTTCATTGGGCTGACAGTACATTTAAAATCACCATCAAGATGCAATGCTGATATAGCAAATTGCATCTGTGAAAAAACGCTATCTCTTAATGTGTTCGCTGTTTTTCTGAATATGATACAATGCTTATCTCTATTCTCTTTTCTTGTCATTAGCAATATAATGACAATGCTCACGAAAGAAGACTTGCAGCTTCCACGTCCACCTTTGAATATATAATAAGTATGTTTGTGTTCTAAAATATCTCTTAGCACATTATCGAAATTATACGGAAATAAATCATCTGCGGATATTTTCATACTGCTTCATATCTCCAAACATATCCATAGGCTGTGGGACGTCCACCCGAACAGCATCGAGAAATGGCACTATTCTTATAGCCTAACGCTCGCTCCACGTCCATAGTGCAGTCCCATGTTTTTATTATTTTACCATTGTATCTGTCTATCTGATTAACCCTTTTGGCTGAAACGCTTTTACTACCTCTATGGGAATCGCCAATTCTTCTTTTGGTTTCGTCTGAAAGCTTTCTTCCTGTTTGAGTTATTGCTCTTTTAGCTACAACTTCTTTTGTGTGCAGCCTATCGCCGAAATGAAGCTGCGTTGCTGTCTTACTCATTTTCTTCTTTGTACGAGCGCAACGCTTCTTTCCGAAATTTCCACCACTGTCAAAATTAAATCCGTACTTTTCTTCATTGCTTCGATGTTCTGCAATGCTTTTTCGTTCAATTAATTCGGCTTCTTCTTTGGTGAGATTATCGGATATAATTTCATGCTTAATCCCTTCCCAACCATATTTTTTTATAATTTTGAAGAAATCATCGTTTCCGTAATATCCGCTGTCCCACCTTGCTTTTACTGTTTTGCAAGTCATTCCTATATACACTCTGCCATCAGGCACAGTATGTTTATATACTTTATATCTTCTCTCCGTTTCTGGTAAGTTCAATTACTATGCCCTCCTCTTTTTCTTCTTTCATTTCCGGTTCTGGGTTATCTCTCCATTTATCACGTTTTTCTGTTTTTTAACCAGAATATTTGAGCCGTGGTATTCCCCTCAAGAGCATTTTTGAAAAAGTGCATTTTCTACTAAGTAATCAGCTATTTCTTTCCCTTCTTTTAGGGACTCCGAAATCTCCGAATATTTCTTTTTCCATTCATATAATGTCGATGGGGAAATGCACATATTTTTTGCAATCTGCTCGTCAGTTAAACCATCTCTAGCCCAACCTTGTAAAAGTACTTGACCTTCTTGAGAAAGCCAATATTCATACTTTCCCGCCATATTAACCTTCTCACCTCCAGACATAAAAACGCCCTAGCATAGTTATAGTTATATATACTATAATACCATACTAGGCGTACATAGCTCTCTACCACTTTTATAAATTTTTAAGTTTTTTTTTAAAGCCTGCCAATCAGTTTGGCCAGATGATAATATTCCGCCATGACCTTACGTTTGTAGCCATAGAAGTCATTTTCCGTTGCGGGAACTGTCCTGATCTTTTCCATCGTCCGATATCCGATACTGTTCACGATACTGTCATAGATTTGCGATTCAATGCCGGGTGCGTATTTGATAGATACCTGCAACAGATTGTATTTGTCACTCTCGTTAAGATTCCGTAAATGACTTTGTAATGTCGGTATATCATCCGGCGGTACTCCGTAGTCAATCAGTGTTGCCTTCCTTAACTTCATTTATTTCACCTTCTTCGTTCGGACTCCAGTCACATGGTATGCCTTGAAAACATTCTGGACAGTGTTCGTAGAATCCGCAGCCTCTGCAATCCGCTGGCTGTCCAGTACAATATTGCTGTAGTACGTGGTATGCTGATATAGCAAGGTTTGGCGTTATGTCTGGTGTAGGTTTGTTATTCATTCGCTTCACTTCCTCTCAGCATCAGGCTCAAAGTGTTATATCCCGGACAAGTTCTGACTCCGTTTCTGGTATCTCTTAACAATACACAATAAGGATATAACGCCATGACCTCATAGATGTGTTCTGTGGTATCTTCGCCACGCTGGTCGATGTATTTGAAGCACTTTCCCGGTTTGAGAAAGTACCTTGCGTATACATACGCTTTTGTTCCAAATCTTACACTTGCGTTACTCATTCAACTCTCCCCATCCTTCACGATTTGATTGCAACTTCAAACGCATCAGTTCACCCTCGAAATACTCCGATGCTTTCTGTAATGCAGCAGTTCTTGTCTTTTTTGTTTTCAACTGCTCCACAACCTTGTCCGCATCAAAAGCTGTCGGCTGTTCATTAATTTCTTCAACAACACTTTTCAAAACACAAGCTAATTTAATTGTTTCTGATTCATCAGGATTTAATGGTTTCAGCCACTTTACTATATTTTCTTTTAATAAGTCGGCATCAATCAGTCTCATACTCTTCACACTCCTCCGCATATTCATAACTGTCCATATCATCACATCTGCACTGGCAGGAATCCTGCTTCGTACAGCAGATGCAGCACTCTGTTTCACCGTCTGGACACTCTAATTTACATCTTCCCATTTAGCCCTCCTTATATGGTTCTGGCAACGGTGTCCATGCAGTTACAGGCAATCTGAATTCTACAGGAGTCTCAATTTGCCCTGGAACTACAAAGGCTCCAATTCCGTCTCTTATTACTTCATATCTACCAATTGCCGGGATAAAGCCTTTAAGCAGTACAGCAACATCCTTGCCCGGCTCTGGCAGTTTCTTTTCGACTGGAATCCAATCGTTTTCATTTTCATCCAGTTCTAAGTCATCCTGAAGCTGTTCGATTATGTCCAGAACGTCTCTGGCGGTAATCATTTCGTGCTGTTCTGCCAGCTTCTTCATCTGATTGTGATAATCGGTTAATCTGTCTTTGATATGGCTCATACCTCCACGCTTTCATCATCCGGCATCTGGAATACCATTTTCTTCATAAATGCATTTCTAATGTCTTTTGCAATTGATGTATTTTCTTTTTCCTGCTGAGATTTATTAGCAGCTTTGTAAACATCAGGAAGAAGAATTTCATTTAATTCCGCATCTGCATAGGCTTCCTGAATCATATCCAGCACTTTCATGGCTTTTTCTTTTGTGGAATATTTTCCTAAAATAAAATATCCTCCACTTCTCTGTGCATCCTGCCAACTCCAACATATAACACTCAATGAATCTGGGAGTTTTGGATTGACTACAATGTTTTCAAACTTTACCAGTGCTGTTTTATCCTGACTTCTGATTAACATTTTGCATCCTCCTTGTTTACTCTTTTATCCCATGCTTCAACGAATTTCTTTATAATCCCATGTGCCCGGCAAAATTTTAATCCGCATTCACAGTGAATGGCTATTGGATTTCCCCCACTGTCAGGATCGTAAAAAGACGGCGCCCAGTCTCTTTCTGGAATGTATACATTTTCTCTGTATCTATCTCTTTTCCGCAAAACGGACAAGGTTTTAATTTCTCCATTTCCATCCTCACTTTCCCCATGTAAGCAACTGGCATGCTATTGCGCAGTCCTCCATGATTTCTCTGAATGTAGATATTGTCCTGTATTTTCCATTATTCATCCACACTCCAATCAAATCTCTGTCCACATTTTGAACAGTAATAAACTTCTGTCCCAGCAAGAATTCCTGGTCTGTGGGTAGTTATAAATACGTTCCCACATTCGCAGCATTCCCATACTGAGCAAGTGTCGCTTCTGTTACGCATAAATTTCGGCTTTTGTGGTGTATGTTTTTTAATGAGTTGCCTAAACTCACTCATTTCAAGATTGTTTATTTCAAATGCCGTACATTTAGCCATTTGGTTCATCTCCTAATTTCAATTTCTCTGCAATTGCTTTAATCACTGATACAGTTACTCCGTTTCCTGCCTGCTTGTATAACTGACTGTCAGAATTAACAAACTCCGCTTTTTCAAAATAATCATCAGGCCAACCTTGCAGCCGAAAACATTCTTTCGGTGTCAGTTTCCGGATTGCTATGTAACACTGATATTTTTCATACCAGACTGCATACGCAATTAACTCATCAGAAACTTTCACAAATATCCCTTGATTGCAACTTGTGTCTAGTGTATTTGCAATCTCTTTCCCAACTCTTCCTCTTCTGGTCTTACTACCTGGAACTGATAAATTCACAGCATCGACACCAACTCTGCACTCCGAATACCCTTGTTTTGTTGCTTCTTTAACCTTGATTGCAACTCCATGCCGGTCCTGTCCTGTTAGTGTGAACATCGGCTCTCCATTATCTTTGAACCTTCTTCCGTTTTGACGTTTCTCCGCCCTGTCTGGTGTTAATACTGGAATTGCTATTTTAGGTTCTGTTTTTTTTCGCCGGGTACCGTGCTTATTGTTGGTGAAAGTCCACCACTGTCATAAACCCTTTCTCTTTGTGAATTTCTGCCATTTATACAACCAAACAGTTTTAACGAAACACTATTTTTTCCGTCTGTTCCTTCGATAGGAAATATTTTTGAGGTGCTTCTCCCTCTAAGATGTCCGATAATGAAACATCTTTCCCGGTTTTGTGGCACTCCAAAATCTTTGGAGTTGAGCACCTGCCATTCTGCATCATACCCCCACTGCTCCATTTCAATGAGCAGTCTGGCGAAATCCCATCCTCCATTAACACTAAGCAGATTTTTAACGTTCTCAATGAAAAGGTAAGTGGGTTTATCTTCTTCTTTGAGCTGTCCGACAAGGTACATAACTCTGAAAAACAGGCTTGAACGGTTTCCTTGAAATCCGGCTTGCTTTCCTGCAACGGATATGTCCTGACAAGGGAATCCGAAGCACCAGCAGTCGGCTTTTGGAATGTCTCCGGCATACACTCTTCTAATGTCATTTGCGTACCATTCTCCATTTCTGTATTCCTCCTTTAATATCTCTTTTTTGTCTTTGTTTCGGTGTCAGCGTTGACAAATATTGTCGTTGTTCTTCTGTTATCAGGTGCATGGACGTGTAACTTGCTACCGCCCATTTATCAAATTCACAAAATCCGACGCACTCATGCCCCACTGCTTCCATCCCTTTTCTAAATCCACCTATTCCGGCAAAAAAAGTCCAGAAACTTCATTCTTTGTACCTCCTGTTGCTATCTTCTCCTGGTTTTCTTCCACCGCTGGCAAAACAATCTATAATTAAATTACACTCCATATCTCTTAATTAACTCCTTATAATCATCACAAATCCGAATGTGATGCTTTTTTTCCAGATTATCAACCATTTCAGACAATGATATTTTTCCAGAATTAATATCATTTATGTAGTTATTAATTCTTTTTACGGACTTCATGTAACGTTTCCATCCCCATCCGTGCAATTCGTGCATTACATAAAACAAAATCACAAAATTCAGCACATCAGACCAGTTCTTTCCATCCTCGAACCCATCATCAAAGGCTTTCAACTCCATTTCTTTTAACTCTTTCTGGTAGTTCTGGATAGACTGTGCAAACATATGAGCCTGCTGATTCGTATACGGAATGAATGCTTTCTTTTTCTGCTTGATTTTTAACTTTCCCATCCAACAGCCCTCCTTATCTTCTGAGTCAGAATGTCAAACTGTAAGAATAATTCCCTGTCCTTACATTTCCTTGCTTTTATGTCACAGTCATAATCATTTATTTGGTATTTCCCTTCTAGCAGGTCGCCATTATCCAGATATCTTTGAAAGACTCCTTTAGAAATCCCGAACCGTTCCAAAATCTCTATTCTGCTCATACTGTCGACGAATGTACCATCTGCTGTAACAATGTCATAAAGTTTCATTTTGTCTCCTTGCTTATCTTTCTTATTCCGTACCCAACTGGAGTATATGCTCTGTCGGTACTAGGGTGGTTTGTTCTGAGCAGGTCATCATCAATCAACTGATTAATATGTTTCCAGACCGTAGCTCTCCCCGCATCTACCTTTTCAGAAATCTCTGTAATTGATGGTGCATATCCAACCAATTTGATATAACTGACGATATACATATATATTTCTTTTCTGAGAGCCTGTCCCTGCTCGTATTTGTTCTTAGTGTTGTACATTCTTTCTCAACTCCTTTTGTTTGGAATCAATAAATTTACAAAATGCTAAAACTAATTCTTTTGCTAATGGATCTGAATATATTTCTATCAATTCCATACAGTGGTCATAAGCTGCTTTTGAATATTCATCTGTGAGCTCAACCAGGTAAAACTCTTTATTAATTCCCATAATTTAGGCATAAACATTGCATCATTGGAATATCATCTTTTCTTACGCTTGCCATTTCTTCCCCTCCTTGAATGTGTAACGTGTAACATAAGTATTTAATTTTTCCTATAATTACCTTTTTATATAATTATTAAAATATACTTTATAGTAAAATATTAGTTACATTAGTTACACTAAGTAAAAAATACAGTATTTATAAGGGTTTGAGGTGTATCTTGGGGTGTAACTAAATGTAACTAAGTGTAACTAGTTCTAGTCAAATGGTATCTCACACTCACACATTTTTTCAAATTCACTTAATTTTCTGACTTTTTGGTAACATATCTGTGGACCATACTTTCCACATCTCACCCGTTTCCCGCCATTTTCCCTTTCCCATCCGTCAATGCAGTTCTGCATGATGGAGTGAATTTCGTTGGACTCGAACCTTGTGGCTTGCGGCCCTCGTTACCCAGCGCCTGTTCATATAGCATTGCAACGCAAACGCGAGGTTCCGTTGTATGGTCTAGCCATTCTTGAATAATTCCAACTCTCACGTCCTCCTCCATAAATTCCTCCTGTTTATCCTCTATATATCTCTGTAAATTCTTCGGAAGAATTAACTTAGGTGTTCTATCGGCCCTTTCAAAAAGCTCCATGGCTTCTCCCCAAGCGTTTGTAAAGTCTGACGCTACGGCTTGTGGATCATCAAACATGGATTTCAGGACATGTTCTTTTCTCGTGACTATCGGAAGGAATCGTCTATTGCCTGTTCTATCAGTCAGGAAACGGTCATTGTTGGTTGTTCCGGCAAATACACACACTCTTGGTCTCTGCTCTGTTCTGCGCCCATATGGAGGCCTGTACGTGTCCACTGTGGACGTTAAAAATGCTTTGATGCTCTCAACTTCTTTTGCTTTTTTAGTAGCCAGCAGTTCTGCCAGTTCCACCATCCACATACCGCGCAGCTTTTCCGGGGCTTTGTCGCCCTCGACTGTATTGAAGTTGTCGTTATACCATGCGTTATTGAGTGATAAAAGTCTCAGGAAGGTAGATTTTCCAATTCCCTGTGAACCGTATAATACTGGCATGTAGTCAAACTTACATCCCGGATGGAACGCCCTGCTGATTGCACCTAACATAAACAGTTTCATACATTCCCTGGAATACTCCGTGTCTTCCACTCCCAGATATTCTGGAAGTAGTTTGCTGATATATCCGGTCTTTTTATTCCACTTATTCTTATGAATGTCAGTAAGCATATCAACAACAGGGTTGAATCTGTTTCTATTTGCCACGATATTAAGTGCTTCCATGATCTTCTCCAGACTCTTTAGCCCGTATTTTGATTCAATGTACGACTTCAAATTGCTGTCATCACTGTTGCTCCATTCCCTATACATGTTTACATGTTCCCACGGGAGACTTCCGCAAACAAAGCGCGTATGACAACTCGTTATATTTGATATGCCCATATAAATCAGGGTCGTACTCGATGGCTTCGCACATGTTCTTAATGCTCTGGACCATTGTTCCTTTTACTGTAAGATCAAATTCCGGCTCCCTCCACCCTTGCGTTGCAACCCCCTCTGAGTCAATGTGAATGGGCTTTCCTTTGTCATATCTAGTCGCACTTGATACAATGACTTTGACTTCCTGTTCAGTTAATGGAGGCGAGCAGGAACTTCATTCTCAGCCATGGTAGCGGCGAACACTGATTGATCTGACGCTCCTTTCGCCTGCATCATACACGCAAAACGAAAAAGCATCTGATTTCTTTGTCCTGCTGCCACGATATTTGGCATGGTAAAAGTTGTGCTCTGCTTCTGATCGTCATGGTTCAAGAAGTATTCTACATTGTTATCGGCCTTTGCGATCTCAAATTCATCCGGTGAATATTCCCACTCGTACCGATTGCCATTCTTATGTATTGATGGGGGAGCTACTACATATCCGCCATTTCCGCGGATATCTACACCATCAATAATTCCGGCTCGGTTCTTTATTCTGCCATTTCCGCGATAGTACAAATGATATCCACCGCGCCCTGTGATAGCCGTCCATGTTTCTGGAAAATCTCCATGTTCGCGCTGCCAGTCTTCAAGCGAATGATATCCATCTATTCCGCGATCTTCGTCAATATCCAAATCAATTACAAAAACGTTCTGGCTAACTGAACCAGTCGCAAGACCTATGTTTGCATTTGGATATTTCTGCCACCAAGCTTTTATCTGAGCTGCGTCTGTAGTTGCATCCTTACATCCATTCCTGGTAAGCGGAACTTTATCGCGGTACTTTAACGGGAAGACAGCAAATCCTTTTTTGGCATATTCGATAGCCGCATCATACATACTCGGATATTCACTCATTGCTATCACCTGTGAGTTGAATCGAATTTACAACCATCAAACTCACCCCTTTCAAGTCTTTCTTTTAAATCTCTGTATAAAATTTCTTTTATCAGTCTCCCAGATGTTTCTTCCTTGCAAAAAACCACATTCATGTTGTATCGGACCATCCATGCAACACTGGAAGCCAGGAATGCATTGGAGTTGAATTTACTTCGATATTTACTGTTTAGAAGGTTTTCCCAACTCGAATTTTCGCAAATGAGATAAATCCTACACTTCTGATCTAATGCCCGTTCAAACTCTCTTTTGAATCTTTCGCGTCCTCTGGTAAAACATGCAGCTAATTCATCTAAATTCATTTTTCGTTCTACTACACAGAATGGCTTAATTGTGCTATTGGTATCAAACAGCAACTCACCACTCGGCAATACTGCATTATAGGTGTAGTCACCATAATCCAATGTTGCTCGACTATATGGAGCGGAAAAGGATTTGTACCGTTTCTCCGCTCGCTCAGTCGCTTGTTCTCTGGAATCAACAAGAACCTGGAAAGACTTTAAGACTTCTTTTGATCAAAAATATCCATTAGTTGAATGGCATCTCCTCATCTGTACCGTCGGGAATACTCATAAAGCCATCCGAACTAGTGCGTGAAGAATTATTACTGTTCAAAACTCTGTCTTTTGGGAGCTTGTAATCACCAGAACGGATTTTATCAACTTTGCAGAAGGACGCCAGATTGGTAGCTCTTCCAATGCTTCCGTCATTCTTTTCATATTCTCTTTCATTAAAAAGACCGCCGGCAATCTTACCTTTGAATTTCTGCTCATCCCAGTCAAAGTGGTATCCCGGATTGGATTCTTCAAGAGCTTCTGTAAATGTTTTAAAGCGTCTCTTTGTCCAGTTATCTTTCTCTGATCCGTCATCATTCGGAATGTTCAGAAGGTAATTGCAGTGCCATTTCTTATCTTCGTTCTGCTGAGCTTTGTATTCTTTTGCGTAGAAGCCTGCATATTCACCTTCTGCGATATCGCAACTGATTTTTACATACTGGCCTACACTATTGTTACAAACTTCAGCTCCAAGAATCTTTACAACGTAACCACCTTTTGGAAGTACATCGTAATCTCCATAAGCCTGTGTTTTTTCATAATCTCCAAATCTTTTAATTGCCATGTTTTTTATCTCCTTTTAAATATTTGTTATAGTCATAGCACATAGAAATAGCTTCTTCTTTGCTCGCACATTTCCTGTACTCACGAATTGCTTTATCACGGTATAATTGACGGATATAATGCGATTCGCATCTTATCCGATAGGCGTACCGGCCTATTAAAAATACATACCAGTTTTGTTCTCTCATCAAAACTCCTTCATAACTTCAATGACCTTCACAATATCATTCGGAATATATTCCTCTTCAAATGCTCCAGCGGCGTTCTTGCAGTGTCATTATGAGAAGTGGTTGAAAAACAATAAGTGTTCTCCTGCTTCATTGATCTGAGCAACCAGTTGAATTTACTGTCAATGTTGTTTTTCTCAGTCTTTCTTCCATTGGTTTTGATTCTGGTAAACTCATAGCCTGCGTCAGTCATTTCTGTTTGCGTGTGGAACAGCAGGATCACTGTCAGATCATCTCTAAGCTTTGACGGAATATCTACCAAGTCCCAGATGCTCGAGGCGAGGTCCATCCACTTGTCATAGCCTTTCTCTTTGCATCTTCTCATTTCGTCTGATACCATTAAGTTATTTACGGTATCAACAACGAAATAATGGATATGTGGTGCTTTTTCTGCAATGTTTAAAAGATATTTGACTATAGTCTGCGGAAAACTGGTCTTTACATAATTGTTCTTATCAGTGGAATATTGATCTCTCCACCCTTTCCAATTCAGACCTTTTCCATCGCAATCACAGTAATAAGTTTCTTCTGGATTGAGATTGCGAAGGGATGTACTTTTACCACTTCCGGGTTCACCCATGATTCCAATTAAGTTTGCCATAACTCACACCTCCACTTTGTCATACACGATATGTTTACTGCCTTCGATAATCAGAAGACTTGCAATCTGACGCATTGATAAAGTACTCTCATTGTAAATTTCTGTCAGCGCATTGTATGCTTCTCCTGTTACTTTTACCGCTGCGTCTTTTTCTGCTATTGTTGGTTTCTTCCTCGCTGGAATATGGATTTCAAATTCAGTCATTTTTGTTCCTCCTTATATGATTTCTGAGCCGTTAAAAGCCCATTTAAAGCCTGCGCATAGCTTGCCAATGTTCTTGCCTTATACTGCTCTTCAATCGGGTTATCCGGCACTGTAGCAAGCTGTATATCGATTAATCTCAATACTTCCTGAATGCGTTCGTCCATATTTACACCACCTTGAAAAAGCAATACAGGTTATCTGATGTATCTCCGAACTTCTCTCCGTCGATGTCTTCGGCTTTGTGGTATTCGATATGGTCCAGTGACATATCGCAGTTCTCATAATCCAGAATGTAATCACCTCTGGATTGAAGCTCTCTGAGCAGTTCATTGATACATCCTGCTATCTCCAGACTGGGAAGAAGTTTCATAATCGCTATCTGCTTACTCATTTGGACACTTCCCATCTATCAGGAGTCCCAAAAGATATTCTTTTATGGTTTTATATGCAGTGAGACTATATTCTTTAAGTTCAGGCTCATTGTAGATTCTTTCGGATATGTCCCATTGAAATTCACATTTTCCGCGTTCATAAAGTTCCTTTTTATTTTTTGTTCCATATACCGTCAATCCTATTGAAGAATAATCAAAATTAATGAATGCATCTGGAACTTCATGTGCAACTCTTTTACAGAGTCCGTACAGTTCATCTATTTCTTTTTCGAACATTTTCATTTCCCTCCTGTATTTATTCCCATTCTTTATTGATCTGCTTAACTGTCCAGCATGTAGTAATCGCAAAAGCAATGTTCAGCCAGACAGGTAAGTCTATGTATTTACCGGCAAGAACACACGCCGCAATGATGATATACTGTTTCATCTTACCTTTCCTACAATCCATGCAAGGTTGCTGGCTACCAGTGCGGCAGTTGTGACCAACCATGCAATAAACCATTTTCTTGCTTTTTTTCTACTTTCTTCGACAATTTCTGTCGCAGGAATGAACTCAAGTTCGTCCCATGTCGGAACGTTTTCACATTTATTTGTGCTATTTCTGCTCATATCGTGCTAATTTCTCCTTTTTTGGTATTTACAATTAGCAGATACGAAGTTATAATTAACCTGTACCTACTAAGTGTGGTTTAGTGGGTGCAACGCTCCGGTTGGTGGTGCTTCACCGCCGGGGCACTATCACTTTAATGCTTCTTTTCCTCTCCAGATATATCCTGTTTCTTCCCAGAGCTTTCTTGGAGAGATAACAAACTCTATTCTGCCAGAACCTTTTCTGTCGTGAATCACTTTATTCCCACGATACGCCGTGCCGATAGGCAACCATCCATAGATGATTCCTGCTCTGACAGATGGTATAGGAATGCCTGTCATTTTACTTACATCTGATACTGTCAGGCGCTCGTTTGAGAACTCTGGCATCTGTGGGATACCTGATATGATTCTTGCCACTTCTGCGGCAAACTGATGAACCTGTGCATTTTCTTTTATGTAAGTGTCAACTTCGCTCATATATTTACTCCTTTCATTATTGCTTCATTCTTACCACCCTAGCACTAAACGGATTAAAACTGTTGCCGCACTTGCCACAATTGCTGGAATCACATATTCCATAATTGGATGGCGTTTCATATTTTTCACCTCCTTGCTTTGCTTTTATCTCTTAATGCGATTTTTATTCAACCTATTGTATTTCCTTTTCCCTCTACCTATAATGCATTTACAGGCACCGACATGCCGAGTATAACGAAAGGGGAATTATATGGTTGAAACAATTACACGACTGTATCATTGCCACAAGATTCACAAACATGTGACTGTTTATGAAGAGTATGAGGTTTCTGGTAACAGTCGCCGCCTACTGCGGTGCTCATGTCCATATCATCAATACACGGAAATGAAGCCGCACTGTGATGGGTATAATGACCATGGTTTTCAATGTGGTTATGCAAAAAATCAATAACCAGGCTCACTAACTCATCTGGTCGCTCACTTGGCGATAGGTAACAGTAAAGCCGTAGGTCACATTTGCAACAGTCTCCACCAGATTCTTTGCAGTGCTGGCTGACGGCTTTATTAAATTGTAATGCGTCCATTTACGCTCCTTTCTACTCAATACACATTTGAGCATTGCAGTCCCTGATGCACATTACTGTATTTGTACATGGATGCCAGTTCTTAACATATTCCATAGCTTCTTCAAATCTCAGCTTAGGGATGTTATTACGGGCGTTTACTGCGAAGTAAATCTTTATATCCCTGTTGCATTCAGCAAATACTTTCTTGCCAATTTCCTTGTAAGCATTTGACTCTTTCCCACCAAGGTGAGCAATTACGACACTTGACACTAAGTCTCTAATAGATTCCTGCTGTGCGTAGTCAATAGTCATGGTATTTTCAAGTCTGTTAAGCCGCTCTTCGTGATCTAAGAACCTGTCGCAATAACCTGTATCTGTTCAACTGTCGTCAGTGGCTTCTGGTATGAGCCTGTCTTTCTGATTGTCGGAAGAACTTCATCCATAACCCATGATTCGAATTTCTCTGCCGATGGAAGTTTCGACTTCATAATTAAGCGGTACAAATCTCCCTCATTTATGTATGACATTGACTGAATGCCACTAGATGTAGGGGTGTCGCGTTTCACGACTCCCTTGCAATGCCTTGATACGGCATCTCTGGGATTGTTATATCCAAGAGCTTTGGCAACATCAGTGCCAACAAAGTACGGTTTACCGTCAATTTCTATTGTTCGAATTTCTCCGAACTCCCCTGAATTAAAAATCTGTAATTCGTTCATAAGTCTCCTTTCTTGTGATATACTCCCTATAGATGGGAGGTGATTAAATGATAACTGGGAAACAATATCGGCTAATGAAGTCCGTTCTTAAAAATAACGGAACCACTGCACAAGATACCGAGAATCACGAAATGTATAGATACTTAGCATCTAAAGGATTCTTACGTAAGCAACCTGTGCGTGGATATGAAGGCTATGTGGTCACTCAAGACGGTGAAGTTGAAATGAAAATATATAGAGAAGATACTTACCGTTTTAAAGTGACTACTGCGATCTCATTCATTGCTCTTATCACAAGTATCGTTTCCACAATTTTGAAATTCTGTATCAAGTAGATCGTCTGCAAGATGTCCAAGTGGTATTCTTTTGCCGGGTTCCAGATAGATAGGATTTGGAAGCTCTAATCCATTCGTTTTCCCGGTAAGAATCGCCACTTTTAACTGATTTACCTGTTTCTGTAAATCTCTTACATAATCAAATAGATACTGAATATCTGTTTTGCTCAACCGTTTTCACCTCCAAGTTAAGAACTTTGTAGATGGTTTTAATCTGCCTGCTTACTTTCTGGAATCTTCGGCTCAAGAAACTTGTCAGTCCCAACAGATAATGCCCCACAGATTAATTCGTATTCATCGAAATCTAATCTGCGATTTCCATTGAGAGAAAGATTGAGTTTCTGAACAGGAATGCCAGTTCTGTTGGCGACAAATGTCTGTGTTATGCCGTTGTTTTCAAGGTATGACTTAATCTTTTTACCAACACACATTTTCAATTCTCCTTTCCGTTTAAGTTTCGTTCCTATCGAACAATTACAGTATAACTTCGAAATGTTCGAATGTCAAGAATAAATTTCGAGAAAATCGAAATTATTTTATTGACAGTTCGAAATTTCTATATTATTATTAATCATGAAAGGAGGAAACCGATAATGACATTTGGCGAGAAAATCAAGCAAGCCAGAACAGCAAAGAAATTAACTCAGAAACAACTCGCAGAAAAAATCAACGCAAAACACAATTCAATTAGTGACTGGGAAAAAGATAAGTGCAAGCCAGATATGGACACTATCGAACTTCTATGCGGCGTTCTGGAAGTAACACCGACATACCTCATGGGTTCTAAAAGCGATGACGATTATGCAACCATAATTGGAAATCTTATGTCAGAACCTGACGTCTTAGACTTTATCGAGGAATATAAAGCACTCGATAAAGAAGATAAGAAAGCAATAAAACAAATAGTTTCATCGTTAAACAAAAAGAGCAAGGGTTAATCCCCTTGCTTCTTTGATTTTAGATATTTGATAAGAATCGTATAGACAAATTTTAACTTGCCCTCATTATCACATTTTTCTATCATTTCAATAATTTCTTTCTTATAATCCATAAATAACCCTCCCTGTCACAACTACCACCTACACTACAGTATATGTCCGTCTGTGGGAAATAGAACCGAACATTAGTTCGTTTTTGATATTATACCATCTACTCCGACTCTTGGCAACTGCCAATGATATACATGGACTTTTGTTATTTCATACACGAACTTTGCAATCTCAAAGAAAATTATGCTTTCACGGAAGAAAAATGCGAGATCACAAACTTTTCCGCCGCCACCGTCTGTATGCGGATACTTCTGGACAGAATGGTCCTGATATACCGTATACGAATGAACTATCTGCATATCTTTCTGATTATTATTAGAAATTATCTTTTGTGGGGTATGTACAAGACTAAATACCTTATAGATCAGCAAGAGAAGTACAAAGCACTTAAAACATTTCTTTTTCATTAAATCACTCTATTTCGTTCTAAATCTTTACAATATGTTCTTAAAATGATAAAATAAAAATACCACGAATAACCGTACTTTACATAACATTGCAAAATCAGCGGTACAAAATACATAATCCGCATAAAAAGTGCGAAGCGTGGCGAAAACATATCAGGAGGGTGTTTATTATGAATGAAAAGAAAAAATATTGTAAGCACTGCGGAGAACTTATCGACGACGACTGCGTAGTGTGTCCTAAGTGCGGAAAACAAGTAGAGCAGTTGACTTCTAACAACAGAGACATCATCATTAACAATTCTGCATCTTCCTCTGCGTCCTCAGCGGCAAGTTCAGGTACGCCGTATATAAGACGGAAAATGCCATGGTATTTAAGTTGGTTTTGGATTTTCATTTTAGGAATCTTCACTGGTGGAATTTATTGGATTGTAGGAATTGTAATGAGAGTCAATTGGAAATCGCATAATTAATAAAAAACCACCCCGGCATTGGCGTACCGAGGTGGCGTTTATACATCTCCGAAGAAATGTAATATTCTGGCAAAACATATTGTATCATCTTCGGAGCAGTCGGGCAAGTCAGAAGTTTGTTCGGCTGTTATTTTTATACCTAAAATACAGCTACAGAAAGAGGGAATAAAAATGGCGAAGAAAAGAAAGAAATACCCGAAGCTCCCTAACAGTTTCGGAACAATACGGTACCTGGGTGACAACCGCAGGAATCCATTTGCGGTCCATCCGCCGGCAGTACTGGATGAAAAGACCGGAAAGCCCGTCCGACCGCCTGCAATCTGCTATGTAGACGACTGGATTAAAGGATTTACTGTACTGACCGCATACAAGGCAGGAACATATCAGCCAGGGATGGAACGGGATCTTGAGATATCACCTACAACGGACGTAGATACCCTTGTTACTCGTTTGATTGCTGACTACAATACAATCAAGGGTGTCGAGGATAAGCACCCGGAAATCAAGAAATTGACGTTTTCAGAGGTATATGAAAAGTTTTACGCATGGAAGTTTCCAGAGGGCTCAAAACTTTCTTATAGCTCAAAAATAGCTTACCAGACCGCTTACTCAAACTGCACGGCTCTGTATAATCGTGTATTCGAGGATTTAAAAGCACCTGATCTGCAAAAGGTAATTGATGACTGCCCGTTAAAGTGTCAGAGTCTCATGGCAATTCTTACGCTGTTCAAGCAGATGTATAAATATGCTGTTTACTCAGAAATTGTAACGGAAAACAAGGCGTTATATGTCCATGTCAATGCTGATAATGACACCGAACATGGAACTCCCTTTTCTGATCAGGAAATGCAAGTGCTGTGGAATAATGCCAACGATCCAGAAGTGCAGCTCATTCTTATTATGTGTTACTCCGGCTGGAGAATCGGTGAAGTGTTAAAACTTACAACCAACTTAGAAGAAGGATACTTTCAAGGCGGCATCAAAACAAAAGCCGGTAAAAACAGAATTGTCCCGATACATCCCGCTATATACCATTTTGTCGAACAGAAAGTGCTGACACAAGATGGAAAACTATGCGTATATACTCAGCAGCATCACAGAAAAGCGCTGTTCTATCCTACACTGGAACGCTTAGGAATCGTCGGTAATCCGAAACACACGCCGCATGACTGCCGACACACCTTTTCTGCGCTGTGCGAAAAATACGGCGTCCGGGAGAACGATCGTAAGAGAATGCTCGGCCATTCATTCGGCGGTGATGTTACAAATGCCGTTTACGGTCACCGGACATTGGAAGAACTCCGTACAGAGATTGAGAAAATAAAAGTCCCATTTGTGACTAACTGTGACTAACGGAATCTTATTTTATCAATTTTATTCATCACAATTCAGAACATAAAAACGCGTGAAACCCTTGTAAAATCAACATTCTCAGCGATTTTGCAAGGAATTCACTCATTTCATTTTCATTATTCTAATTCTATGAGCATCCACCTGAAATAATGCCATGACCGCCTCCTGAATATTTTGGACCACTACAGGATTTCCTCCGCCTTCCGCAGAAATCAGAACACCGGTCACCTGTATGGTTTCTGAATTATAGAAGCTCTGCCTGTCTTTCTTCTCATCTGTCATCAGGATAACCTGTGCCTTTCCCACCCCTTCCGTATTTTCAAGAAATGCTTCAAGTTTCTCTTCCAGAACACTTTTTGCATATCTTCACTCTGCTCTCCTGCCGTATTTTTCTTTTGCTGCTTACTGGATACAGGCATCGCCGCTACTGCCAGAAGTACTCCGATGAGCAACAGGATTCCCCATTTTGCCGGATTCATTTCGGACAATCTGGATACAAATTCTGTTTTCTTTAAGTCCCCACTCTTCCACCAGCGCATCTTTAAGCTCCTTTCTCTCCTCCTGAGAAATTTCTGTCTTCAGTACAAGGTTTGCCTGCGTCTCCTCCCCTTTTATATTTACTTTCACCTTATATACTTCTATGCCTCTTTTTTCCAGAGTTTCCCGGATTTTCTGTTCCAGTTCCAGTTCGTAACCTTTTTCCAGATAGACTTCTGAATATTCTGAAATTCCCGGAGTTCTTTCTCTCTGTTTTCTTCAGAAAAATTATCCAGAAAACTTTCCGTCAGTTCCGAACCTTTTCCAAGAATGGAAAATATCGGGGTACTCATCATAAAAATCAGCAGCAGGCCCATAAAAAAGCGTACATATTTCTCATACTTCTGGTCAGGTATCAGATTCAGAACCGCAGTGAAAAAGATATAAAATACTGCCAGATTCCGAATCCATAAATACAGCTCTTCTTTCATATGTTTCCTCCGGCAATCTTTCTGTCAGTTCATCAGGATACAGAAACTACAACTATCAGGAATGTCAGCATGCAAAGTACTTCTGCTGTCAGCAAAAGCTTTAAAAGCATTGCACATCCCTCCCCCATTGTACTCAGGGCTCCCACAACTCTTTTGTCAGAAATTGGCTGTGCAATCGCAGCCAGAAAACGATAAACCAGAGAAAGACTTCCATAATGGATAATCGGTCCTGCTCCAATCAGCAACAGAAGGATCACGATTACTGCGCCAAAACTGTTTCGCACCATCACTGCACTGGTCAGCACTAATTCTGTTACAGCGGTCACTGCATTTCCAATGCCGGGAATCGCACTCGCTGCCTTGCCAACAGCAGAACGCTTCATGGCATCCATCACCGGGCTCACCATATTCCGCACAATCTGCAGACCAACAATAGCTCCCAGAAGAGTTTTCAACCCCCAGTTTACAGCTACATCCAAAAGTTCTGCCATTTTTGTAAGCATCTCCTCTTTTGACAAATAATTAACCATTTTCAGAAGCAAACTCAGGTTTACAGCAGGCAGAAACAGATTTGCAAGAAGCCACTGAACCGCCAGATCATCAGCAAAATTCCTTCATAAAATGCAGCAGCCGTTGATGATCCGGTTGATGCAGCCACTGTCATAAAATAAGCCGGAGACAGAACTTTCATGAAATCCGTCAGTCCAAGAAGCCAGTTTGTAAGCGTACTTCCAAGCCTTGAGAAATTCTCCATAAGCATTGTAAACAGCGCAAGATAGACAATATAAAAGCTGATACTGCCAGCCTGTCCGTTTCCGAAAACATCAGCAAACTCTGCCAGCACCGCTGCAATAAAAATCACAAGTAAAAGTTTCAGTATTAATCCTTTTTCATTCTCTATATCCGAAAAAAAGAGACTGTACAAAAAGCTCCGTACAGTCTCTTTTGAAACAGGCTCCTCCCCGTTTATGATATTCATCAGTGCTTCTCTGACAGAAAAAACATGGTCATCCATGATCTCATCCAACATTTTCTGCACATCATCAATCTGTATCTCTTCCATTAGATTCTCCTGCAGAATCTGTACTGAAGAATCTTCTTTCTGTTCTGTCTGCGCAGCGGCATATACGGATACTATATGATTCTGAAAGAATGTAAGATATGACACTCTTCCCACCAAAAGTATACATGCCAGTATACACCAGTAACCTTTCCACAGATCTGCCTGTTCCCTGATACTTCTCTCTTTATCCTGCCTCATATCATAAACTCCGAAATCGTATCCAGAATTGCCAGCAGTACCGGCATACTCAGAACCATCACAGACAGTTTACAGAACAGGTCGATCTGTGTTCCGATCATCTGATATCCGGCATCTTTGCAGATTGCAGATGAAAACTGTCCGATATATGTAATCCCGATAATCTTAACCAGAACTGTGAGATAACTGCTGTCTATGGGGAAGCTTTCTCTCAGCCTGTTCATGGTTTCAAACAGATAAGAAACTTTTCCTGCTGCAAGACCAAGAATCAGAAAACCCGTCATCATGGTCACAAGTGCAGCAAATTCCGGTCTGGTTTCTTTTAGAATAAAACCAAGCATCATTCCGCAGATACCCATGATTGAAACTTTCACAATATCCATGCCATTCAAACCTCTTTCTGTTCTGTCAACTGCCATAACAGTTGATTTGAAATCACAGCACAAACAACTGCTGAATACTTTCAAACAGTTCATAAATATATGGAACAATCCAGAACAGCACCATCAGAAGCCCCGCCAGGCTTACCAGAAATGCCTGTTCATCCCTTCCACTGTGTTTTAGGATCTGGCAGAGAACAGAAACCAGAATCCCTACTGCAGCGATTTTAAAAATAAGACTTACCTCCACAGTCTCTCCTTTCCGGCTTCTGCTGCCAGATATAGCAAAACAGTAATCTACACAGTAAAGAAACAGATTATAAATACATGCTCACCAAAAAACACAGCCACAAATATTCCGCCCAGTATTCCCATACTGCGGTATAATTTTCTTTTTTCACAAAAATCTTTCCTGAGTTCCCTGATCGCATATTCTGTTTCCTTTTCCATCAGATCCATCTGTTTTAGCTGCATATCCAGTCCAAGATAACCAAGCTGATCTCCCAGTGAATAAAATCTGTCTCTCTCTTCCTGCGAAAGACAATCCAGATCCAGACACTTTCCGGCCGATTCTCTGAAGATTGTCCCAAAGGAATCCCCTGTTTTTTCTTTCATTTTCTGTGCCGTAAGTATAAAAAATTCTCTGTACTTCCCTTCCAGTTTCCCGGAAGCACCTGTAAAGGCATCGTACAGAGATTTATTTCCATAACGTATTTCTCCTCTTAGGAGGATGATCATCCGTAAGATCATTTCCATCATCTTTTTGCGTCTGCCAAGTTCATTGCTCATGGCAAAACCGCAACCGATACCGGAAATTACAATTACACATAATCCTACTGTTCTAAGCATACTTTTCCATTTTCATCTAATACAGCTTTCAGACATCCTGCCTGAGCATTTTTGTCCAGGATAATATAACGTTCAAATACTTTCTCACCCATGAGCTTATAAAAAAATGGCTGATCCAGAACATCCTCCAGACAGCTTCCATGTGCAGTTGCGATCAGCTTACATCCGCAGTGGATCACTGAGTCAACTGCCTTGAAATCCTCTTCACAGCCTAACTCATCCACTGCAACCACATCCGGTGACATGGAACGGACCAGCATCTGCATACCTTCTGATTTCGGACAGCAGTCCAGCACATCTGTACGCATTCCCAGATCATTCTGAGGAATTCCCTGATAACAGCCTGCCAGCTCACTTCTCTCGTCCACCACACCTATTGTCAGACCCTGGGTATTGGCCCATCCATTACTGAGCTGCCTGATAATATCTCTGAGCAGCGTAGTCTTTCCACACCTTGGCGGTGAAATGATCAATGTATTTGCAACCCATTTCTCTGTACGGATATAAGGCATCACCTTATCCGCACATCCCTGAATCTCATGTGCCAGACGGACATTGATGCAGGAAATATATTTCATTCCCATGATCCTGCCCCGATCCAACACTACCTTTCCGGTCACACCTACTCTGTGACCACCCTGAACACTGATAAATCCCTGTCTGATCTCATCCTCATAAGCATACAGGGAATATCCTGTGACATATTCCAGTGTTTCTTTCAGATCTTCCGTTGTCACCAGATACTGTTCCTGACCCGGTTTTCGCAGAAAACACTCTCCTCCGTCATAAGTTAAAAACAACGGGCGCCCTACACGAAGGCGTATCTCATATAATTTATCATAATCCAGCTTCGCATCCATTAAAAGATTCCGGATATTTCCGGCAAACAGGTTTTCAATCTGCTGCGCTTCTATATGTCTCACCTCTTTACACTTAATATATGTGGACAAACCGATTTTAGTACTCTTCCTGATAAGACTCTTCCATTTTTATCAGATTCAGCTTCAGAACCCGGTCTACCACATTTCCTGCATACCCCCTGTACGCATAAGCTCCTGATTCAAAGAGTACGTAAAGTTCATCCCCTTCTACAACAATCTGCTCGATCATCTCAGGCATTCTGTATGATCTTGCAGAATTTTCATTGACATACAGACGTTTATCCGACTGTTCATAAAAAACAATCCTGGATGGCAGAATACCAAAAGAATGAGACAACAACAGCTTATCGTTATAAAAAGCCATTCCCTGTGCCTGTTCTGATATTGTAGAATAATCCAGCGGAACCGCCATTTCAAACATCATGCCAAGTTCCTCATTAAAAGTATTCACCAGATCACCTTTTGAATCCACCGCATATCTCGCGATGGTGCTCTCTGTATATTTGTTAAAACATCCTACATACAGGCACCCCTTATAGAAAGTCATAAAAGAATCTCTCACGATTCCATAAAGACTACATGTCTGATTTACCTGCACAGGCATATGGTTATCCGCATAATTATAGTCACGCAGCACATCCATCTTAATGCTGATCGCCTGTGCGATTCCATTGGTATTTGAAGAATACCACAGCATATCATGTTCCTGATCATAGGCAAGTCCGCTACATGAGGCAGACCTGGCAGGACTACCTCTTTGATAAATCTGTGAGTTTCTTTGTTGATCACATAAATAACAGAGTTATGTTTTTCCGTATGACAATAGGCACTTACAAGTACATACTCATCGGTCACTGCAAGTCCCTGAGGAGTCATGGAAGTACATACCGCCTGTTTTGTACCCTCTGCATTCAGGAATGTTCTTGTATATCTCAGTCCGGGAATAATATAAGTTCCGTACTCTTTTTCTTTTTTTCTGCCCTCAAAGGCAAAGGTATTTAACTCCTCCTGCTGCGACAGCATCTGTATCTGTCCACGTAATGAATACACTGCAGCATCCTGGTTGGTTACCGGATATTTTGCAGGAGGTTCCGTCTTACCCCTGTATACGAAAGCATATCCCCAGAAAGCCAGTCCAAGTGCCAGTACTGCTACAAGAATCTTCACTGCCAGTCTCCGGATTTCTTTCTTCGTTTGTCTGTTCATGTCTTACCCAAGTATGATGTCTTCATATTTCCAGTTGATTTCCATGGGATTCATTGCCCATACTGCTCCACTGTAACCGTCTTCCATATCAAGCAGCATATGACTGCCTTCATCCATGGATATAGTCCTCATGTCTCTGGAAAGCCCCTCACCGGTCCATTTGATATAAGCTTCCCTCAGTACCCACTGTTCAAAAAATTTCTTTTCCACATTTATATCTGAGAGAATTTCGAGATACTGTTCCCGGGGTACCATACGTCTGAGCATTCTTTCATAATTGGCTCTGCAATGAATCTGCACATCAATTCCAACCTCCTGATCAGCCAGAATACATACCACATATTTTCCGGAATGACTGATATTATAATGCAGGGACGGACGATAGGAAAGGAATGGTTTTCCATGTTCTCCCTCTGCTCTGGGTTCATTGTACAGATTGATTCCATATTCTTTTTTCAGTGCGATTTCCAGAAGTTTCTCTGCGATCATATGCTCCATATGTGCGCCTTCATATTCTTCCCGTATTTTTGTACAGTAAATAATTCCTTTATTCATAGCCTGTCTCCTCAAGAACCCGGGAAGGCTCCCGTTCCTTCTCATACTGGCGTTTCACATAGGCAAGCACCAGCTTCTTTTTCGCCCTGGTCATCCCTACATAAAACAATCTTCGTTCTTCTTCCACTGCTTCTGCCAAAACCGCCTTGCGATATGGAATGCTTCCTTCATTAACATTCAGAATATACACAATATCATATTCCAGACCTTTTACCGCATGGAGTGTGGATATAGTCACTCCTTCTTTTTTATCCTGCTGTTTCCTTGCCTGTTCATTCAGGCGCTTCGTATATTCTTCTATGTAAGCCTGCCACTTCGCCAGGGTTTTCATGCCTTTTGCACTCTCATGGATCCGGTCCAGGGTCTCAAGCAGTTCCTCTGGTTTTATTTTACGATACTGTGCATATTCACGCAAGTATTCTTCGAATCCCATTCCTTTTCTGATAAAATTAATCGCAGCAAAAGGGGAAAGAGTACCAAGAATCCTCAGATGCGTTTCCAGTGTGGTAATCCTGTCGCACATCCAGTCCTTGTCTTTATAATATTCCCGAAGTTCATTAAAATTAATCTGCGAACTGTTCAACGCTTCTCTGGAAATATAGCGATTTGGCCGGTTCATAATCTCCAGAAAATTCTTCCTGCTCCTGTCTCCTGCTGCCATTTCAAGATAAGCCAGAAGCGCCCGGCAGATCCAGTGGCGGAAAAGATTGGGAAGCTGTTCTTTCATTGTAAAAGGAACCTGATATTCCATCAGCACATTGATCAGACCTTCCGATTCCTGATTTGTACGAAGCAGGATTGCCGTATTCAGCAGATCCTCGCCGCGCTCCATTCTTTTTTTCAGTGCTGCCACCACGCACATATACTCTTCTCTTGGATTATCAAATTCCTTGCACGTCACAGGCATCCCTTCTTCATTTGGAGTATCCAGCTGCTTTTTGAAACGTCTGGTATTACATCCGATCACTTCCATGGCTGTACGCAGGATATTCTTACTGCACCGGTAATTCACATTCAGAAGGACTGTCTCTGCCTTCGGATAATCCTTTGTAAAATTTAACATAATCTCTGGTCTTGCGCCCCGGAAATGATAGATGGACTGGTCATCATCCCCTACAATAAACAGGTTATTGACAGGTGCCGCCAGCATCTGCAAAATCTTGTATTGTAAGCTGTTGATATCCTGAAACTCATCCACCAGAATGTAGACAAATTTTCTTCTCCATGCATTCAGGATATCCTGTCTCTGAGAAAAAAGTTCATAACAACAGAGGATCATATCATCAAAATCCAGCTTGCGTTTTGCCTTCAGAGCCTGCTTATAGCCATGAAAAATGTCCCTGAATATCTCATCCGAGCAACAGGATGCATAATAATGCTCCGGAGAAATACAGTTCCCCTTTACAACACTGATTTCCCTGGCAACTTCTTCAATGAATCTCCTTCCTGAGCCATTTCCTGTCCATATTTCTCAGTCATCTCACGTAGAATACTGAATTTTCTTCCTCAGAAAGAATATTGGCCGCACTCAGATGATAGGCCGCTTTCAAAATCCCATAAAAAATT
>ENA-OQCN01000242-OQCN01000242.1-human-gut-metagenome-genome-assembly--contig:-NODE-242-length-28502-cov-3.839366_pt1 | contig 28502 bp, 37 predicted proteins | sample MGYA00242497_ERZ504576 | MGnify/ENA primary metagenome ERZ504576 (study PRJEB26092, sample SAMD00036296) | human gut metagenome | host: Homo sapiens | study: EMG produced TPA metagenomics assembly of...
ATTTTTTCAGGGTGTAGCTGGTGTTTTTACTTTTAACGGTGTCTACTTTCGTAAAAGTTTTCGTATCGTAGCTTGTGGAAACGTATATTTCATATGCGGAAGCACCGGAAACTTTTGACCAGTTGATCTTTATTCCTGAGCCGGACTGTTTTGCAGTAATCTTTTTAGGCGAGGTGCCAAAAGTAATGACGGTACTCCATGGACTGTAAACTTTTTGCTTAGTGCCTGCAAGTGTGACATAGGAACGGACTCTTGCTGAATAAAAAGTGCCTGCTTTGATTTTTTTTGAATTGGTATATGTTCCAAGGTAACTGTAAAATTTTGTTTCGTTTACAATCGGTTTTTTAAATTTTTTGGAATCAGAAACTTTTGTTATCTGCAACTGAAATGCTTTAGCACCACTAATGCCTTTCCATTCAAAGCTGGTATTTCCGGGATAAGCAGTTGTCACTTTAAAATCACGTATTTTCTTTGGAAGTGTTGTGGCGTAGGTTTCTGTGTAAGTATTAGAAACAGCGTAAAGTCAGAATTGCTGTTTAAGGCATAAACGCAGATTGCATAAGAGCCATCTTCTTTTAAGTTTTTAATCGTACAGGAATTTGTACTTGTGGTAAGTTCCTTGGAAAGATCGGAAAGACCACTTGGATAATATACAACTTTATATCCGGATGCACCGGAAACGGCTGCCCATTTAAAGGACAGGGATGCAGCGGTTGCTTTGGTTCCTATAATTTTTGATGTTTTATCGCTGATCCGTGCAACAACTTTTAAGGTGTCAGACCAGTTTCCAATATCACAGAGATTTTTATCGTCCATATAGGCATAGTCGTAAGGAGCTGTGTAGGCGCAGACACGCGCATAAAAAACAGATTTGCCGGACGGAGCATGTATTTTCGCAGTCGGTTCGTAATAGGAACTTCATCCTTCCATGTGATTTTGTCCTCGCTTGTTTCAAGACGATAATAGATGGTCTGGTCACCTGACGAAACCGCATCCCAGGTAATGGTAATATCTGGATTTTCGTAAGGCTCAATATCTGTTTCTTTTAAATTTGTGACAGTTGCAGTCTTGCTTCGACATTACATTTGCCAAAATAAGCAGAATAAATGCAAAAGTAAAAGCCAGTGCAAACTTCAATAAGGTTGTTACATAAGATTTTGTTTTCATAAACTCTCCATTCCTGCGCACGCTGCGCAAATACTCCTGTCAGATAGACAGGGACTAAACTTTTTTAGTGTAACATATTTTGATGATGAAAGGAATGGAGAAAAATATATTAATTTGCAGTGATCGCTTCTCGAATGGCAAGCAAAAAAAGTAGAGTGGATCAGCCGCTTGACTTTTTACACATTCCATGCTAGATTGAAAATAATCGTAAGAAATAAAACACCATGAAAAAGAGAGTACATCTGTTGGAACTTTACAGAGAAGTTTCTATATTTCCGGAAAGGTGTTGTGAGTCAGGTATTTTAATAAGAAAACCTGTATCACAGAAACTGAAATACCGAATCGGAATAAGGCTGAGAGGAAACGGGCGGATATAGATGGAAGATGGCTTTGGAGTGGCAGGACTGAACTGTTTAAAATTGACAGATAAGTCCCGACAGGTCCGCCTGTTACAGCGGGAGATATTACAGCAGATGAGCATCGGTACAGTATGTATCCGGGCAGTCCGTGAGATATCGAAATGAGGCTGGCATTTTGTGCCGGTAAATGGGAGTGGTACCACGGGATAACATCTCGTCTTCTTTTTAGAGGACGGGATTTTTTTTATTTATAAGATGAAATAACCCACAGTATCAACAAGCAAATCATTAAGAAAGAAGGAAATACACATGAGCAGCAAAGGAAAATTTTATATGACAACAGCGATTGCCTACACATCCGGCAAGCCGCACATTGGAAATACCTACGAGATCGTACTTGCAGATGCGATCGCAAGATTCCGCCGTCAGGAAGGTTATGATGTTTACTTCCAGACCGGAACGGACGAACATGGTCAGAAGATCCAGGAGAAGGCCGAGAAGGCCGGGATCACTCCGAAAGAGTATGTGGACAATGTAGCCGGAGAGGTAAAACGCATCTGGGATCTGATGAACACTTCCTATGATAATTTTGTCCGTACAACCGATGAAGACCATGAGAAACAGGTAAAAAAGATCTTCAAAAAATTATACGATAAAGGTGACATCTACAAAGGTTCCTACGAGGGACTTTACTGTACTCCGTGTGAATCTTTCTGGACAGAGTCACAGCTTGTGGATGGAAAATGCCCGGACTGCGGACGTGAGGTCCAGCCGGCAAAAGAGGAGGCATATTTCTTTAAAATGAGCAAATATGCTGACAAACTCATCAACTACATCAATGAGCATCCGGAATTTATCCAGCCGGTTTCCAGAAAAAATGAGATGATGAACAACTTCTTACTTCCGGGATTACAGGATCTGTGCGTTTCCAGAACATCATTTTCCTGGGGCATTCCGGTAGATTTCGATCCGAAACATGTCGTTTATGTGTGGCTGGACGCTCTGACCAACTATATCACCAAGATTGGATACGATGCAGACGGCAATTCCAGTGATCTGTTCAACAAGAACTGGCCTGCAGACTTACATCTGATCGGAAAAGACATCATCCGTTTCCATACGATCTACTGGCCGATCTTTTTGATGGCACTGGATCTGCCGCTGCCAAAACAGGTGTTTGGTCATCCGTGGCTTTTACAGGGCGGCGAGAAGATGAGCAAGTCTAAAGGAAACGTGATCTACGCAGATGATATGGCTGATTTATTCGGCGTGGATGCAACACGTTACTTTGTATTACACGAGATGCCGTTTGAAAATGACGGAATCATTACCTGGGATCTTGTCATCGAGCGTTACAACTCTGACCTTGCTAATATCCTTGGAAACCTTGTAAACCGTACCATTTCCATGAGCAATAAATATTTTGACGGTGTGGTAAAGAGCACAGGTGTGACAGAGGAAGTTGATGCAGACTTAAAGGCAGTTGTGACATCTGCGAGAGATAAAGTTGCAGAGAAGATGAAAAATCTGCGTGTTGCAGATGCAATCACAGAGGTATTTAACTTATTCCGCCGCTGCAACAAATACATTGATGAGACTGCACCGTGGGTACTTGCAAAGGACGAGGCAGCAAAAGACCGGCTGGCAGAAGTACTTTATAATCTGGTAGAGTCCATCACGATCGGAGCATGTCTGTTAAAGAGCTTCTTACCGGAGACAGCAGACCGTATCTTAGCGCAGCTGAATGCAGGTATGCGTGAATATGATGATCTGGACAAATTCGGACTTTATGAGAATGGAAATAAAGTGACAGACAAACCGGAGATCCTTTTTGCACGTCTGGATGCAAAAGAGATCATGCCAAAGATCGATGCGATCCGTGAAGCACAGAAAGCAGAGTTTGAGGCAGAGCAGAAGCGCTTGGCGAGCTGCCGGAGACTACAGAGGAATCAGGCGAAGCAATCGATATCGAGGCAAAACCGGAGATCGAATATGATGATTTTATGAAAATGCAGTTCCAGGTCGGAGAGATCATTTCCTGTGAAGCAGTGCCGAAGTCAAAGAAATTATTATGTTCCCAGGTAAAAATCGGAAGTCAGGTAAAACAGATCGTTTCCGGTATCCGCAAATACTACACACCGGAAGAGATGGTCGGCAAAAAAGTAATGGTACTTGTGAACTTAAAACCTGCAAAACTTGCTGGAGTTTTATCTGAGGGAATGCTCTTATGTGCAGAAGATGCAGAGGGTAATCTTGCACTGATGACACCGGAAAAAGCAATGCCGAGCGGAGCTGAGATCTGCTAGTACATCGGGGAACAAAAGAGTGAAAGAAAAAATACAAAAGGTATTCAGGCAAAATATTCCATTTGTGGTGGTGTTTGTGGCGGCACTCATCTGGCATCTGGTCATTAAAATTTCTGCGGGGGATGATGTTGTCTATTTTCAGACTCTGATGGATGGAAGAAGTATCTGGGAAATCTTAGCACACCGCTATGCGACATGGTCTTCAAGAATGGCAATCGAATTTGTACTTATCCCGTTGGTACAGGTTCCATGGCTGTGGAAGATACTGGATATTATTGTTTTTACATTGATTCCTGTATTATTATACCGCTTATTATTCTTGAATCCGGAAAAATATCTGGATATGGAATGTAACATAAATAAAACGGCAGGTAAATGGCTTGTCTGTGCATTTATGCTGCTTTATCCATTTTCTGATATGGTGTCAGCAGGCTGGATCGCGACAACGGTCAATTATCTGTGGCCGCTTCTTGGGTTATTATACATTGCCCTGCTTTTACAGAAACTGGCACAGAAAGGACATGTACACTGGTATGAAGGTGCAGGCGGTGTGGTTTCCTGCATTTTTTGCAGCAGTCAGGAGCAGGTTGCTGCAATTTTGCTGGTGCTGCTGTTTCTTGCCATGGTTTATAGCTGGCGCAGAAAGAAGTCTGGAAGTCTGTGGATCTACGGATATGCAGTCATTGATGTGATCTCGCTTTTTACGATTCTGCGCTGCCCGGGAAACGGCATTCGCAGTATGCAGGAAGTGGAAGGACGTATGCCGGAATTTGCATACTTTTCCGTTTGGGAAAAAATATATATGGGGGCTGCAAATATAGAACGCATTTTTGTTGCGCAGGTCAACAGTATTTTCCTGATCGTCTCGGCCGTGCTTGCCGTATTGGTCGGACTGAAAACAAAAAATTTGATAAAAACGCTGCTGTCATCTGTTCCGGTATTTTGTATCCTTGGATATGCACTGATCCGCACCGGGCATCCGTGGTATGAAAAAATATTTATCATACCAAAGCAGACAGCGGAATGGAATTTTAAAGATCCTGCGAACTGGTTCCCGGTGATATTTTTGATCGTGACGGTGGCAGGAATGTCCTATGCACTGTTTTGCCTGATGAGAGAAAAGCTGGAAACGTATTTCTATACGATTGCCATACTTGGTGTCGGGCTTGCATCCGGTATTGTCATGGGTTTTTCGCCGACAATCTATGCATCGGCGGACCGGCCGTATATTTACCTGTATTTTATTCTGATGGCGGTCTGTCTTTTCTGTATCAGACAGATGCGCGGGCAGATCAGAAAAGAAGTGCCGGTACTGGTCTTAAATATGTCTGCAGTAATATTGGGATTGTTTTGTATGGTTAACATTGCGGAAACGCTCTGGATGTGTCATATCATGTAAATTGAAGGTAATTATTTTGTGCAGTTTTGCCGATGTTAAAGATATATGAATGGATTCATTTTTCATGACAGGCACGCGCAAAGCGGGTAAAAAATATTATGTGATCCCTGTCATGACGTCAGGGAGGAATATGAGTTATGGGAGTTTCGGTGAACAGTGCCGGGAGCACCACGGGGGCAGTGGCAATGGCTGGAACATTGACTATTAAAAATGCAAATAAGGATTCGCGTGCGCGTATTGAGTACGTCTGTGGAAAGAGCAAAAGCAGCGGCACAAAGAAAAAACTGAATTATAACTATAAGGAAGTTTCCAATCAGCTTTTGCGTGCAAAGAAACCGCAGGGGGCAGCAAATGCGCTGACGAAGGCAAAAAGCAGGCTTGCCACTTTGCAGCGGTATGCCGCAACGGGAGAATACGACAGCAAGGAAATATCTGCAGCAGTTGCACATGCAAGACGGATGGTAGAGTGTGCGCAGCTTAAAGTGCGTCATTTGAAACAGGAAGAGATAGAAAATAGAAAATATAAAAAGCGAAAACAAGTCTGAGGTGACGCAGAAGAAAGGTGAGATCAAGCGCCGTGCAGCAAATAAAGAACGCGAGTTAAAGGAAAAAATTGCAATCGAAGAGATCCAGAACGTACAGAAAGAAAAGGCAAAAAGGATCGAGATACGGCAGAAGCGCAACAGTCACAGACGTCAGGAGCAAAGCAAGATCAGTGAAGCGGATATGAAATACATCAAAGACCAGATGGAAAACCGCAATACGTCTGATATATCGCCGGATTCCGGTGTGATCGTGAGTCTGTCTGCCGAATCCACAAATTTACAGCTGACGGAGGCACAGATTAAGATGCAGGCGCAGCAGGATGCAGAGCTAGAGACAGATCAGACAATGAGCGGTGATACCGATACATTGTCGCAGGGCACATCCGCTGCTTATACAGGTGCTTCGGCGCAAACTGCACCTGCAGCAGGACAGAGTCCGGTAGAGAATATTAATATTTCCATTTAATAAAAAAACGATACTCAATTAAAAAATAAGACATTTTATAAAACCTTTCGTCCTTTTATGATAAAGATAAAAAGATGGGAGGTTTTTTTATGTCGAAAAAAAGAAAACTGCATCAGATAAAAATCGTTGTACCGCACAGCTCGATCCGACTGCAGTTAATAACGGGATTTTTAGTACCCATTATTTTTATTATCATAATAGGTGTTGTTTCGTATCAGAAATCTTATGAGGGAACTTATCCAGAACTATGAAAAATCAGCGCTTACAGCCATAGATATGACTGCAGATGGCAGGATGATCAGCGTAAATAATCCGGTTGACAGTGGTCTGATAGATACAGCAGAAAGCAGCAGTTATGTAAAAGTGGATGGCAGACGTTATTATTATATGAGTGCAGAGAGTTCCGTGACAGGTGGAAAAATTGTTGTGATGGTGCCGATTGAGTACATTACCGCAGGAACGAAAGATATCCGGGATATCACGATCGCTATGATCGTTGAGGCATGCATTGCAGCCATGCTTATTGCAACCGTGATCACGGCAGGCATTACGCGCAATATCAGAAAAAGTATCGGAAGACTTGATCGTGTGGCAAACGGAGATCTTACGGTACAGGAAAAAGAGAAACGGAAAAAGGTGGAGAGTTTGGAAAACTTTCCGAGGCATTATTTCATACCATTACAAGAATGAGATCCCTGATCATGACCGTAGCGGAAATGAAAAATGAAGTTCTGCAGTCCGGGGAATGTGTCATGGAGACAAGCGGCAAAGTCAATGAATGGTAGAGAGTGCCGGATATACCATGGAGGCATTTGGAAACATGAGCAGCGTCATGGAGAGTATGATACAGGAACTGGATGAGATATCGGGAAAAGTGGATGAGATGAACGGTAGAAGACATGCAGTGTTAGATAAAATACGTGCAATCGGGGATTCTTCTGAACATACCGTAAGATCCACGGAGGAAGTAAATCGCTTCCTTGGACAGCAGATGGAGGATTCAGAGGCTTTAAAATCCGAAGTCGTAAAGATGATGGACAGCATGAAACAGTTAGAAAATGCCATTAAAACTTTCCGGTTAAATTAAAAAGACAGATCTAAAATATATTGTAAAAGTATTGGAACTTGGCGTAAAAGGGTATATATTTAAAGCAGGATTTCAGTTGAAGGGATTGCACCGGTAATCGAGGCTGTATATGGTGGACAGAGTGTACCTGGCGGTGAGATCATTGGAAAAATCCCGGTACTCATGCAGGTAAATAAAGGAGAAATATAATTATGATATTTGAAACACATGCACACTATGATGATGAACGGTTTGAGGAGGACAGGGATGCGCTGATCACATCTATGCCAGGGCGTGGTGTAGGAGCGATTATCAATGTCGGTGCCTCAATCGAATCTACCAAAACAACGCTTGCGCTGTCGGAGAAGTATCCGTTTGTCTATGCAGCAGTCGGTGTACATCCGAGCGATATCAGTGGCCTGAATGAGGAAACATTTGCATGGCTGAAAGAGCAGACCAAAAAAGAAAAAGTAGCTGCAGTCGGAGAGATCGGGCTGGATTATTACTGGGATAAAGAACCGGAAGTACAAAAACAGCAGAGATACTGGTTTGCGGAACAGATGAAAATGGCAAGAGAAGCGTCACTTCCTGTCATCATCCATTCCAGAGATGCGGCAGCGGATACTATGGAAGTGATGAAATCAGTACATGCGGAGGAGATACCGGGAGTGATCCACTGTTATTCTTATTCGAAAGAGATGGCACAGGAATTTATAAAAATGGGATATTATATCGGTGTCGGCGGTGTTGTGACTTTTAAAAATGCGAAAAAGTTAAAGGAGACCGTACAGGAGATCCCGCTTGATCGGATCCTTCTTGAGACGGACTGTCCGTATATGGCGCCGGAGCCGCACCGCGGGGAGCGAAACGATTCTTCATACATCCCGTTTGTGATTAAAAAGATCGCAGAATTAAGAGGGATCACGCCGGAGGAAGTAGAACAGGCGACGAGGGCAAATGCGGAAAGGCTGTTTCGTAATAAGGATATTATTTACAAAAAAGAATAGTTTGGTTATAATATATATAAGATAGTAAAGAGATGCTCTGTTCAATTGGAACAGGGCTTTATTTTTTGCAAGTTCCGGTGTATCACTCCAGAAGCGCTTCGGAATGTTCTGTGCCTGAAGTTTTGGATTGATCCGTGCCTGGATCGCAATCTGGTCAAAAAAGGCCAGCCACAGTTTCTGATACGCAGACTCTTTTTCGGAGGTACGTTTTAAAAGGTCCTGATCTATGCCGGAGGCATCCACCAGCATGAAGTTCTTGCCGGCGGCATGGACTGCGGCAAGCTGCCGGTTCTCATCATATATCATAAAATTCTCCTGTGGGAGACGATCGGTGAAGTGCTCTGCTAATATCGGCAGGGCATTATTTTTTGGATGGATCGTGGAGAATAAAACACCATTTTCCAGTTCCGAAAAACGAAGAAAGCCGAGCAGGTGATGCGCTTCGTTTGCGGTAGCGCGCGACAATGTAAACAGGCGGTGGACATAAGGATTGGAGAGATCATGGATGGCGCGTGCTCCGGCGGCTGTATTCAGACCAAGTACAAGAGTGTGGTAAATAGCGTCGGCTTTGTCTAAGTCATTCTTTTTCGCGGGAACAATGGAGAGGATCGCATTTAAAATGGCATCGTAAAATTCACTGCCAACCTGCACTGGATGGTACGGGCGACTTTATCTGATTTTTCTGTGGAAGTTTCCACATGGATATACTCATAAAACAGTTGATAATTGTCCGGCTCATGGCAGACAACGTGGATATCTTCGTGCGAGCAGGCATGCGGGTATATGCGGGAAGAAGTGTCAGTCGCTGTGCTGCCGGCTGGATATTTTTTATTTTGATTTACTTTAAAATCCCACGCATCATAAATGCCGGAAAAAATTCCGTTGGGAGAATCTTCGCAGATAAATGTGTACATATTAATCCCCATTCTTGCGCTGTTTTTCAATGAAAACAACGTTTTCATTTGCATCTCAAGTTTGTGCGTAAGCACAAATCCTGCATGTGAAAAATCTTATTTTTCACACTAATCTCCATTCAGCATCATCAGGAAAACAAACTGAGCTGCTGATATCCTGCCTCACGTATTTCGCGTGGAATCTGGGTACGGTCGGCAATCAGGCTGCGGCAGATATAATCCTCGTCTAATTTTGTGGGATACATCATGCGACCGGAACAGGTGATAAAGTACAGGGCACGTTTTAGTACGACACCGATCTTTTTCAGATCGGAAAAATCGAGTTTATTCATACGTCTTGCCTTTACGATGCGGGAGGCAGATTTTGCACCGATGCCGGGAACCCGCAAAAGGGTGTGATAATCGGCGCGGTTGATCTCAACCGGAAAATACTCCAGGTGACGGAGTGCCCAGTCACATTTTGGATCCAGATAGATATTGAAATCCGGGCGGTCTTTGGTCAGTAATTCATCCACTTTAAAATCATAATAGCGCAGCAGCCAGTCTGCCTGATAGAGGCGGTGCTCACGTAAAAGAGGCGGACCACCCGGCAGAACCGGCAGGTTTGAGTCGTGGTTTACATTGACAAAAGCCGAGTAAAAAACTCTCTTTAAGTCAAACTTCTGATAAAGTGTCTCAGCAACGCGCATGATTTCATAATCGTGTTCCGGAGTGGCACCAATGATCATCTGTGTGCTCTGACCGGCGGGGACAAAACGCGGTGCTTTGCGGTAAATGGCAAGTTCATCCTTATTTTCCGTAATGCGGTTCTGGATCTGGCGCATTGGTTTTAAAATAGTAGTTCTGGACTTATAGGGAGCCAGTTTCTTTAAGCTGTCGGCGGTCGGAAGTTCTAAATTGACACTCATACGGTCGGCAAGAAAACCGGCTTTTTCCACAAGGACAGGATCTGCGCCGGGAATCGCTTTGACATGGATATAGCCGTTGAAATGGTAGACATTGCGTAGCCGGTAGAGGGTCTGATAGATCAGATCCATCGTGTAATTGGGACTGATCATGATGCCGGAACTTAGGAAAAGTCCCTCAATATAGTTGCGCCGGTAAAATTCTATCGTCAGCTCACAGACTTCATCCGGGGTAAAGGAAGCCCGTTTTACATCGGAGTTACAGTTGTTCTGGCAGTAGGCGCAGTTAAAAATACATTCATTGGTAAAGAGGATCTTGAGCAGAGAAATACAGCGCCCATCCGCAGAGAATGAGTGACAGATTCCGCAGGCGAGAGAGTTCCCCATGCCGGTGCCATTGCCACGGCGGTCCACACCGCTGGAAGTACAGGCAACATCGTATTTTGCAGCGGCGGTAAGTATAGAAAGTTTTTCCATTAGGGACATATTTTGCTGGATGTTCATGTTGATCTCCATTTCTCATGGTCTTTTCATATTCTTCATAGTTACATATAAACGGGGTTGGATTATCGGTCGCATATTACTAAAAACAGAACGAGTGTTCGATAAAATCAATATAACACAAAATCAAAACACATGCAATAGAAAAACGAAAATATGTTCGATAAAATGAATAAAAAAATAGCATATAATTTTTAAAATCTACGAAAACATAACGAAACAGTATATATTTTATTGAAAATAAAGTCGAATATGGTAAAATTGAAACAACAGGAGGAATCTGGACAGAGGGGGAAATTGGTATGAAATCAATAAAAACAAAAATTATTGTAACTGTAATACTATGTTCGCTGGTATCTACATTTATCTGCGGAGCGATCAGTATTGTAAACTCAGTCAGCACTTCTTATGAAGATTCACAGCAGGAAATGCAGCTTAAGTGTGTGAGTCAGAGCGATGAACTTGATACCATGATGCAGAATGTTTCACAGTCAGTGGAAATGGTATACAGCATTGCAGTTGCCAAACTGGAACATGCAGCATCCTTCCGGACGAGTAAGGACTATGTGGATACTTATACAAAGCAGATGCTTCCTATCCTGATGCAGTCTGCACAGAACACAAAGGGAGCACTCACGGCGTATATCCGTTATAATCCTGAATTTACGGAACCAACAAGCGGACTTTTTCTAACAAGAGATAACAGTGACAGTGAGTTTGAGAGTGTGACGCAACGGACTTTTCCATGTATGATCCGAGTGATGTGGAGCATGTCGGATGGTATTATATTCCGGTACAGAATGGAAAAGAAACCTGGATGGAACCATACTTAAATTCCAACATTGGTGTATATATGATCTCATACGTTATTCCAATCGAGGTGGACGGCGAGTCTATTGGTATCATCGGAATGGATATTGATTTCAGCGAATTTACGGATACGATCGATTCTTTAAGTATATTTGACAGTGGTTATGGTTTCCTTGTCAATGAATCTGGTAAGGTCATGTATCACAAAGATCTTGAGATTGGAAGTAATCTTGCGGATGCAGACAGCGGACTGCAGTCAGTAGTGGATGCGCTTGGAAATGAGCAGACGGAGGAGACTGCCGTTTCCTATACTTATCAGGGAAAAGATAAGGTCATGTATTATAAGACATTGGAAAATGGCATGAAATTTGTCCTTACGGCACCAAAAACTGAACTGCAGGAAAAATCCAGACAGCTTGCAAAACAGATATTCGGAGGAGCTGCTTTTGCAATGATACTTACCATAATTATCGGTACAGTACTCGGATTTACAATCACAAAGCCGATCACCCAGATCGACGGTATCGTAAAACAGACGGCTGAATTTGAGTTTGCGAGCAATTCGGCAAACCAGCACCTTTATAAAAGAAAAGATGAAACCGGAAGAATGGCGATATCACTTCACAACATGCGCAAGAATCTGCGTCAAATGGTAGCAAATATCCGTCATGTATACACAGATCTGAAAAATACCACAGAACAGCTTTCTGACACGACGAAGCGTGTGCGTGAAATGAGCAGCGTCAACACAGACACGACGCAGGAGCTTGCGGCTGCTATGGAAGAGACAGCGGCGACGATGGAGACGGTCAACACCACGGTCAGTGATATCAAAGAGCGCGCGACGGATATTGAGCGGTATTCAAAGGAGGGACGGGAGTCTTCTGTTGAGGTAAAGGAACGCGCAGGTCAGCTTAAGTTAAAGACGCAGGCTGCAAGCGAAAAAACGGTTCAGATGTACGAAAATGTACAGCAGAAAACAGAAGCTGCCATGGAGCAGGCAAAAGCAGTAGAAAAGATCAACCAGTTTACACAGGCAATCCTTGAAATTTCAAGTCAGACGAATCTGCTGGCATTAAATGCCTCAATCGAGGCGGCAAGAGCCGGAGAGGCAGGAAAGGGATTCGCAGTCGTTGCCGGAGAGATCGGTACGCTGGCAGCCCAGACATCCACGACGGTCGGCAGTATCAATGAAATCATTGCCGAGGTAAACCAGGCTGTGGCAAATATGACAGGATGCTTAAAAGAAAGTACGGATTTCTTAGAGCAGACAGTACTAAAAGATTATGAGGACTTTATGGGGGTTGCAGACCAGTATACGAAAGATGCAACCGTATTTGATGATGATATGTCTGCCATCAGCGGACAGATCAATACACTGTTAAGTTCCATCGTTGAGATTGCAGATGCCATGCAGGGTGTCAGTTCGACGGTTTCCGAGGCGGCTGATGGTGTGACGGATATTGCACAGAAAACACTTGAGGTTTCCGGAATCGTCCAGGGAAATGAAACACTTGTGGACAATAACCGTGAGAATATTGTACGGCTGAACAGTGTTATCGAAATGTTCCACGATGAAAAATAAATCTTTGCCTTATATATGATTTTTGTATATAATGAAAGACAGGGTGTCAGAGACGGACAGACCGTGATGGCATCCTGTTTGTATATTTATGGCGATAGGTCTGCCCATGGAATGCGCAGTCTGTTTATTGTATACAATATTTTATACGCAGAAATGGAGAATAGTGTGAAACATAAGAATTTTCACACGCAGAAATGGAGAATAACATGGATAACGATATTTTTTCACACTTTCCGGACAGGGAAACATTTGACAGATACTGGAATGAGAATTATGTTCCTGTTACATACGAGGATGTGGCAACGGTATTTCGCGATTTTGTAAAATCTGCAGAGGGACATATTTATCTTTCTGATTATGAGGAGAAAGGCTGTATTTCCAAGGAAGATTTCAAGGACAATCTTTCCCAGGAGGCGCAGTTTGCTTTTCAGGATGGACTGACGGAAGTATTTTATGATAAAAATCCGGAGCTTTATGAAACGGCATTTGCACTTTTTGAGGAGGCACAGATGACAGGTCAGGGAGATGCAAGTGTGGCACAGACTTTTCATGAGACATTTAACGGGTTGTATACAGAGTTTTTAGATACGCTGTTTGAGGAAATGTTAAGTAACCGGAAGGATTGAGAGGAGTTTTATGGCTACATTAGGGATTCCGCAGAATACGATTGCGGTTTTGCAGAAATATCATTTTAATTTTCAGAAAAAATTCGGGCAAAACTTTCTGATCGATCCGCATGTACTTGAGAAGATCGTCGAGGCCGCGGGAGTGACAAAGGATGATTTTGTTCTTGAGATCGGTCCGGGTATCGGTACGATGACACAGTATCTGTGTGAAAATGCCAGGGAAGTGGTTGCGGTAGAGATCGATACCAATCTGATCCCGATCTTAGAGGATACACTGAGTGCCTATGATAATGTGACTGTGATCAATCAGGATATTTTAAAACTGGATATCGCAAAACTTGCGATGGAAAGAAACGGTGGAAAGCCGATCAAGGTCGTTGCAAATCTTCCTTATTATATTACCACACCGATCATCATGGGACTTTTTGAGAGCCATGTTCCGATCGACAGCATTACGGTCATGGTGCAGAAGGAAGTTGCAGACCGCATGCAGGTAGGACCGGGAACGAAAGATTACGGTGCACTGTCGTTAGCAGTACAGTTTTATGCAAAACCGGAGATCGTTGCCAATGTTCCGCCAAACTGCTTTATGCCGCGCCCGAATGTCGGCAGCGCAGTGATCCGGCTGACCAGACACGAGGAGGTGCCGGTACAGGTGGATGATGAAAAACTGATGTTTCACATTATCCGGGCATCGTTTAACCAGAGAAGAAAAACACTGGCGAACGGATTGTCGAATGCGCCGCAGGTACATCTTTCCAAGGAAGAGATACAGGAGTGTATCGCAGAACTTGGAGAACCGCTTACCATCCGGGGGGAGGCGCTCACGTTAGAGCAGTTTGCAGCTCTTTCCAAATATTATTGGAAACAGACAGAAAAAATAAAGCAAAATTAAGGAGGAGATTATGGACGAAAATCAGAACATGAACAATGGACAACAGACTTACGGGGATCAGCAGTATAACAACGGACAGCAGACCTATGGCAATCAGCAGTATAACAATGGACAGCAGACTTACGGGGATCAGCAGTATAATGGAGGACAGCAGACCTATGGCAATCCGCAGTACAGCCAGAATAACTGGACACCACAGGAGCAGCATGGTCCGGTTTCAGATATTTTCTGCTATCTGTTACTGATCGTAATGCCGCTGCGTGAGATCATCAGCATGGTTGCGACATCATCTGTATTTCAGGCAATGACTTATGACAGCATTATGGATGGCAGCTATATGAATGTGATGTACAATGGAAGTTATGTGATATTTTCTCTGCTTAATTATGCATTGCTTGCGGCATTCATTATTTTTGTTGTCATCGACATTGTAAAGATCAACAAGCAGAATTATAAAATACTTGGACTGATCCTGTTTGCAATCTTTTTAAAGCCTGGTTATTATGTATGGCGGGCACATCTTTTAAAACGCAAAATGGCGTTTCCAATCGTGTATACCGTACTTTATGCACTGCTGATCATGGCAGAGATCGGATTTGTAATGATGCAGGCATTTAGTCTGGTAATGAATGTGATGTAAAAAATCTGAATGAGAAGTCTCTCTGTTTCATATATTAAATGGACAGGGAGATTTTTTTATGGGAAAAAGACGAAGAAAACGTGCAGGTTTTTGGCTGAAAGGAATATGTCTGATATTACTGGTGCCGGTTTTTATCACAACACTGATGCAGCGAATGCGCCTGGAAAACCTCATTTATGGAAAGGAAGGGGCGCAGGAAGTACTGAACACAATAGACAGTGTAGAGGGTATGGAGAGGGAAGTCCGGGAGCATCAGGAAAATAAAAAAGATATCTTATCAGGACAGGCAGAGACACAAAGTGGAGACAGTAAGGATGAGGATGAAGAAACTGAGATGAAGGTCTTGCAGATCGTGGCGCAGGAGATCGGGATTGATAAATCAGCGGAAACGATCAAAGCACAATGTGTGATCGCCAGAACGAATCTGTATGATGCCATGCAGGCGGGGACGAAGGAACCGGAGAGCATGCCGCCGGATCAGCAGCAGGAGCTTTGGGGAGAAAATTTTGATAAAAATTATCAGAAACTGAAATCCTGTGTGGAAGCGACGGCGGGGGAGACACTCTTATATAACAGAACTTACATATATGCGGCATATCATGCGATCAGCAGTGGGCGGACACGCAGCATGTCAGAGTTATATGAAGATGCAGACATGCCATATCTTGTTACGGCAGAATGTCATGCGGACACCACGGCGGAAGGTTATCTTTCCGTGTTTTATTATGAAAAAGAGGAGTTCCTGGAAAAATGCCGTGCGGCATATCCTGATGCAGGGCTGACGGAACTGACACAGATTGAGATCGTAAGCCGCGATGCGGCAGAGTATGTGACAAAAATCAAAGTTGCGGGGGAAACATACGATGGAGAGCAGTTCCGCCATGCATTAGAGCTTCCATCTGCCTGCTTTACGATCACGGAAATAGACGATCATGTGCGTATCGTGGCAAGGGGCATGGGACATGGTTTTGGATTAAGCCAGAATACAGCAGAGAAACTTGCAAAAGAGGGATATGGTTATCGGGAGATTCTTGCTTATTTTTATAAGGGAGCAGTGATCGGGCAGGCTGGTAATTTATAGGAAAGAAATAAAAAAATAATCGTATAAACCATCCGGGATGTGGAAACACTATGGTTAAAAATAAATAATGGATGGTGAGAAATAATGAAAAAGAAAGGTTTTTTGGGGTACAGACAATATGTGATTGCGGGGCTGCTGATCGCTTTAGCGGCAGTTGGAACGACTGCGTTATACAGCAGCCGACAGGAAAAGGAACGGGAGCAGATGGAAGCCGAACTTGCAGAAGAAATGCAGAAACAGGCAGATGATATTGCAGCAGAGGAGAGTTCGGAGCAGTCTGCCGAGGCATCTGCACTGGTTCCTCCAAAACAGTCTTTAAATGAAATGGAGAATGAACTGGATGATCCTGCCGTAACGGCGGAACTTGCAGAAGAAAATAATGCAGCGGAAACGGAAGAAACAGAAGCAGCACAGAGCATTCAGACGACAGGCAAAGCACAGACACTTCATTTTTCGGAGGAGCTGCTCTGGCCGATGGAGGGAAACGTGATCATCAATTACAGCATGGATTCCACGGTTTATTTCCCGACGCTTGACCAGTATAAATATAATCCGGCAGTGATCATTGCAGGTGAGGTCAATGATAAGTCTATGCAGTTGCCAAAGGCAGATTAAGAGTATTGAAAATGATGAGGTGACAGGCTGTACAGTTACGGTCGATCTGGGTGATGGCTATGAGGCAGTTTACGGACAGTTAAAGGAGCTGAATTTTGCAAAGGGAGATTATGTGGAGGCCGGACATGTATTAGGATATGTTGGAGAGCCGACGAAATACTTCACGGTAGAGGGAAGCAATCTGTATTTTGAACTTGATAAAGATGGCACACCCGTGGATCCGGTAGCATATTTCGAATAAAAGAAAAAGCATTCTTCCTTGAATAAGACACAGTTCTATTTTATAATAAAATGGCATTCTTTTTAGAGAGAAAACGTGAAAAGAAATGTCTGTTGTGGAATGAGAGGAGGCAGTGCACATGGAATACGACGGATATGATGAAATTGTCCGCGCATGGATACAGGGAGTGTACGACAGCCGGGGAAACGATGCAAAACGGACATTGAAGTTGTGTTATGATATTGAACAGTATGCAATGAAAAAAAATGATCCAAAGCTACTTGGATTTGCATACTATTACAGTGCAGAGACTTATTATCTGTTAAATGAAAGTGAAAAGTTTTTTTTCTGCATCAGCAAAGGCGTATCTTATCTGAATGAATCAAATCAGTGGGAACTTGTGGCGCGTGCATATAATCTGATGGCAATTACGGCGATCAATCGGGGAAATGAGCCGATCGCACTTGACTATTATCTGACCGGATTGAATTTCTGTACGAAATATCAGTTAAAACAGGAAGAAACCATGATAGATATAAATCTTGGAAATTTATATTTATCCTGTGGACAATATTTAGAGGCACAGAGATATTTTGAAAATTGTGGACAGCATGTAAAGGATTTTGTGAAAGATGATAAAAATTACCGCCTGATCACCTGTGTTTATATAGGAATGGGAACCGGTTTTTGTATCGCGATATGCCGGAGCGTGCAGCACATTATGCAGAGCTTGTCTCGGATGAGTGCGCGGGCGTATTGATGGCATTGAACTGCTCAGTTTTCGCTGTTTTAAGGCACAGGTATGCCATGCAACCGGAAAGACGGCGGCGCGTGATGAATGCATCCGGTTGATCTGTGAGGAGATCAATGCAGATATTCCGATCATGGATATTTTTAGTGATCTTTATGAATTCAGCCAGCTTTTGCTTGAAATCGGAAATGATGATGCTTTTTTGCGGGTAATGGAAATTTTAGAGCCATTGACATGGCAGTCAAAGATCGTCAATCTTCAGAGGCAGATTATTTCCCTGAAAATTAAGTTTTACCGTATGCATAAGGATAATGATGCATATTTAGAGGCTGCGGGGCAGTATTACGAGTTGTCCGAGATCATGGAAAAAAGAAAAACAGGCGATGATGCAAATATGCTTGATGTGCGGGAATCTTTAGAGCGGGCGAACAAAAAAAAGACGCGAGATGGAAGAAGCAAATATACGGCTTCTGGAAAAGTCAGAGACGGATGCACTGACGCGCCTGGCAAACCGGTTCCGCCTTAATGATTATCTGGATCAGGTATTTGAGAAGGCATTATCAGAGCAGACGCCGCTTGCCATGGAGATCCTGGATATCGATTATTTTAAGCAGTATAATGATAACTACGGACATCAGGCAGGGGATGAGTGCATTAAGCGGATCGCAAAGCAGCTTGAGCTGATGCAGAATGATATGATATTCTGTGCGAGATATGGAGGGGATGAGTTTATCATTCTCTATCAGAATATGACGGAGGAAGCGGTCAGACATGCGGCGGAGGGATTGCGGCAGCGGATCATTGATCTTGGAATCCAACATGCATATTCTAAGGCAATGCCTATCGTGACAATCTCACAGGGAATCTGTTATGATATTCCGAAAGATGATACAAAGAGCTGGGATTTTCTGCATGCGGCAGATGCGATGCTTTATCAGGTTAAGAAAAAATCCAGAAATGATCTTGCACTGGGACACTTAGCAGATGTGAGTGACAAATAAAACAGGAAACATTTTATGAATGCGGCATAGAATATAACAGATAGAAACAAAAATCCGCAATCGAGTTTTTCACACGGAAAACCGGAAGTAAAAAGTGATGCAGTAGAATGGATAATATACATGATTGTCGATTGCTTTTAAATAAGAAGTAACACCCAGACCAAAAATCGGCGACGATTTTGTCGAAAGATGAGGTTTGGGGTACATAATTCCCGAAAATCCGCAGTTGATGCGAACTGTTGCGCGGGGGAATTTCTTGACAAAAGTACGGGCACCGTGTTATCATTCAGACTGTTGCGCTTATGGGGGCTGTTGATCAGCCCCTTGTTTTACGCGCGCCAATGGCGCACGTTTCTATAGAAAGGAAATATATGGAAACAGTTAGATTCGATCAGTTAGATTTATATCCGCAGGTATTGCGTGCGATAGCAGAAATGGGATTTGAAGAGGCAACACCGATCCAGAGTCAGGCAATTCCGGTTGTGATGTCCGGTGTGGATGTCATTGGACAGGCACAGACAGGAACCGGAAAGACGGCATCATTTGGAATCCCGGTACTGCATAAAGTAGATCCGAATAATAAAAAAACACAGGTTATCATCTTATCACCGACAAGAGAGCTTGCCATCCAGGTGGCGGATGAGATCCGTAAACTTGCAAAATATATGCACGGTGTAAAGATCCTTCCGGTGTACGGCGGACAGGAGATCAGCCGTCAGATCAAGGCATTGAAGGTGGGGCACAGATTATTATCGGTACACCGGGACGTGTTATGGATCATCTGCGCAGAAAGACGATCCGCTGTGAGGCAGTGAACACGATCGTACTTGATGAGGCAGACGAGATGTTAAACATGGGATTCCGTGAGGATATTGAGACGATCTTAGAGTATATCCCGGAGGAAGGACGTCAGACGGTGTTATTTTCTGCGACCATGCCAAAGCCGATCTTAGATATCACGAAGAAATACCAGCACGATGCCGTGACGATCAAAGTGGTAAAAAAAGAGCTGACCGTTCCGAATATTGAGCAGTATTACTATGATGTAAAGAGAAAAGACAAGATCGAAGTTTTGACCAGACTTCTTGATTATTATAATCCGAAACTCTCTCTGGTGTTCTGTAACACAAAACGCATGGTGGACGAACTGACTGAGGAACTGCAGGGACGCGGTTATTTTGCAGAGGGACTGCACGGAGATATGAAGCAGACACAGCGTGACCGTGTGATGCGCGGTTTCCGTACCGGAAAAACAGAGATCCTGATCGCGACCGATGTTGCAGCGAGAGGTATCGATGTGGATGATGTGGAAGCGGTATTCAATTATGATATTCCACAGGATGACGAATATTATGTTCATCGTATCGGAAGAACCGGACGTGCCGGAAGAACCGGTCGTGCGTTTACTTTCGTCAAAGGCAAAGAAGTATACAAATTAAAAGATATCATGCGTTACTGCAAGACCAAGATCGTTGCAATGCCGATCCCGTCCACGGATGATGTGGCACAGATCAAGGCTGAGAAGGTCATGGAAGAAATCGGAAGAATTATCGACGAGGAAAATTTAAAAGATACGATCGATATTATCGAAAAGCAGATCAACGAATCTGATTATACTGCAATGGACATTGCAGCAGCATTCTTAAAACAGGCGTTGGGACAGATCAATCTTGACAATGACAGAGAGGACTCTTTTGATTTTGACAATACCGGAGCTGAAGAGGGCATGGTGCGTCTGTTTATCAACATCGGTAAAAAAGACCGCGTGAAACCGGGCGATATCTTAGGTGCAGTCGCAGGCGAATCCGGCATGCCGGGTAAACTTGTCGGAGCCATTGATATGTATGATAAATACACATTCGTGGAAGTGCCGAGAGAATACGGAAAAGAAGTTTTAGATGCCATGAAAAATGCAAAGATCAAAGGCCGCTCCGTCAATATGGAACCGGCAAACCAGAAATAAAAGAGCAGTAAAAAATCCCGTGTGAGGATGATTTTTAAAATCAGTCTCATACGGGATTTTTTTGTAATGTTACTGTCCGATCCTGCTCACGATACTCCGGTTGATCTTCATTAAGAAAAATGCAGTTGCACCCACAGATACCAGTTCAGCGATCGGGAATGCCCACCATACCAGATTGACATTGCCGGACTGTGCTAACAGGTATGCTGCCGGGAGCAGGATCACTAACTGTCTTGCAATGGATATGCACATACTGTAGACTGCTTTTCCAAGTGCCTGGAAAATACTACTGCAGGAGATTCCAAAGCCGGCAAGCAGGAAACTTAAACTGATGATACGCAGCGCAGGGACACCGATGGAGAGCATTGTGTCGGAAGCCTGAAACATGGAGAGAAGCTGCTTTGGAAAGAGCTGGAATAAAAGCAGGCCGACTGCCATGATGCTGACTGCATAAGCGACACAGTGTTTTAAAGTTTTTGTGACACGCTCTTTGTTTCCGGCACCGTAGTTGTATGCCATAACCGGGATGACACCGTTGTTTAAACCAAAAGCCGGCATAAATACGAAGCTCTGCAGTTTAAAGTAAACGCCGAACACTGCGGTTGCCGTGGAGGAAAACGCGATCAGGATACGGTTCATACCGTAGTTCATCACGGAACCGATCGCCTGCATTACAATAGAAGGAACACCGATCACATAAATCTGTCCGATAATATTTTTGTCCGGGCGGAAATGGTGCAGGTCAATCTGTACTTCCTTATTTTTTGTGTGGTTTAAAACAACTGCCAGAATACCGGCAATCATCTGTCCGATGACGGTTGCAGCAGCAGCACCGGAAATGCCCATTTTCGGGAGACCAAACAGACCAAAGATGAGAACCGGATCGAGAGCGATATTGATGATCGCACCGACACCCTGTGTATACATGGTATAAATGGTTTTTCCGGTTGCCTGCAGCATACGCTCAAACATAAGCTGCGTAAAAATACCGAAAGAAAGACAGCAGCAGATCGTCAGATACTGTTTTCCATAAACGATGATCTCTTCAATATCTGTCTGGCTGCGGAAAAACGGTTCTGCAAAAAACAGACCGATGATCAGAAAGAGCAGATAGCTGACAAGAATTAAAAATACAGAATTTTCTGCGACCTTATTTACTTTTTCGGTATCCTTTTCTCCCAGGGAGCGCGCTAAAAGCGCATTTACGCCGACGGCAGTTCCGACACCGACAGCAATCATAAGGTTCTGGATCGGGAAAGCCATAGACACTGCGTCAGGGCATTTTCGCTGATCATGGCAACAAAAATACTGTCGACAATATTGTAGAGAGCCTGAACGAGCATGGAGATCATGATCGGCAGGGACATTGAGATAATGAGTTTGTCAATCGGCATGACACCCATTTTATTTTCTTCCATAAATCCTCCTTTGTTTAACCTTTGTGTAAAAAATTCCATAATTTACTCCCGGAAAATAAAAACTTCCGGGAGCGCTACCTTCCTATATTAGCATTCCTTTTATCCGAATACAAGGTACAACTTCATCAAATCTTAATGTTTTGACTGATTGGAAATTCATAATTATTCCGTTACAATAAAAGCATGATCATAAAGAGACAGGTTTATGTAAAAATCTATCGAAAACCTGTGGAAAAGGGGAAAACATGTACAGTATACTGGTGTGCGATGATGAGAAAGACATTGTTTCAGCATTAAAAATCTATCTGATGGCGGACGGTTATCAGGTATTTGAAGCATATAACGGAAAAGAGGCGCTTGAGGTGTTAAAGGAACAGGACATCCATCTGGTACTGATGGATATCATGATGCCGGAGATGGATGGGATTGCAGCGATGGTGAAAATCCGTGAGACGAGCAATGTTCCGGTTATTTTACTGACAGCAAAAAGTGAGGATACAGATAAAGTGTTAGGACTGACTGTCGGGGCGGACGATTATATCACCAAACCGTTTAATCCGATTGAAGTGCAGGCGCGCGTCAAATCACAGCTCAGACGCTATATGCAGCTCGGAGGCGGAGCTATCAGAAAAGATGTTCTCTCGATCGGCGGGATCGAACTTGACGACCGCAGCAAAGAGGTGTCGCTTGACGGCGAAAAGATTTCTCTGACACGCACGGAATACGATATTTTAAAACTTCTGATGGAGCATCCCGGAGAGGTGTTTTCCCCGAACCAGATTTACGAACAGGTATGGCAGGATAATCCCTACGGAACGGAGAATACGGTGGCGGTACATATCAGGCATCTGCGGGAAAAAGTGGAGTATAACCCGGCAGAACCGCGGTATTTGAAAGTTGTGTGGGGACGCGGTTATAAAATGGAAGGACAGGTGTGAGAAAAGTGAAAAATTGGAGAGGATCGACAGCGGCAAAGATCATTGCCTGGATCGCGCTCAGTGCCAGTGCACTGTGTTTTGTGTTCAGCGCGGTGGGTGTGATCTTTATGTTTGATGAAGGAATCTATAGAAATTCAAAGGATGAAACAAGAAAGCAGTGGTTTGAAAATGTTTCCTATGAATATGGTCTGTCCGCGGTGGATGATGTAAGGCGGGAACAGCCGGCAGGTTCTGTAGAAAGCAAATATTTTAAATATGGTATTATCAAAGCAGACAGTCTCGAGGGGATTGACCTGAATGATGAAAAATCGTATGCGGAACGCAACTTTTCGGATAAGATCAGTCTGGAAGATGTGTATACAAACAGTGTGGAATTATCGGACGAAGATCAGATTGTATACACAAATGGAAATTTCCTGACCGGCGGCGGTGTGGAACTTATGTATTCGGGGGAAGATTCATGGGTCAGCGTCTATGCGGACCGGGTCTGCTATGATGAGGCAAAAGGTGTTTTTGTTTATCTGGCGGGAAATGAGTATTATCCGGTGCAGACGATTGAGACGGACATAGACGGATATGGAAGCGCAGTTTTTACTTATGATACCGAGAGAAAAATGTATCTGTTTGAACACACAGACGGGACAGGAGATGCTGCTTCTGCGGAAAGAACGGTTACAGATGAGACATTGACCGATGCTGTTTCTGTGGAAAGAATGGCTGCAGATGTGGCATTGACCGATGCTGCGGACGGGGATACAGTAGCAGAATCAACCGAAGAGCCACTGACGGATGTCACAGACAGCGGCATGGATGATATTGCAAATGGAGAATACGTCACGTTTGACATGTTTGATGGCACGCGCATGGATGTAAATCACTGGGGAAATGTGTTATTAGACGGAGTCCGGGAGATATCCATGGATGAGATCGACCGGGTGGACTCATCTGAAAAAAACAAAGAAGATGCCAGCGTTTCGTATACAACACACGAGGATTATTATCTTGACAGCAACTATACACTCTGGGTAAACATGGGGAACACATCACCGAAAACCACTTATCAGATGGTTGTGATCCTGCCGCAGAATGTTGGGACAGACTGGAACAGTACGGACTTGTACGTACAGGCAAATACCCTGCTGAATTTTGTATACAGCATGCGTTACACGGCGCTAGTCACAATGTTTGTAAGTTTTATCATCGGAGCAGCAGCCTTTGTATTTCTGATGTGTGCGGCGGGGCACCGGAATGGAACGGATGAGATCGTTACGACTGTCTGGGATCATCTGTGGCTGGATGTTTTTGCAGTGGGGGCTGTGCTGGCAGAGGTATTTGTTTTCTATGTGGCAGCGATATTCCTGATAAATGTCGATGTTGCGTATCTGCCGTTTATCTTATTTGTTACTGCAGTTGCAACCCTTTGCATGGGATGGCTGTTGTTACTGTTTTTATTAAGTTTTTCCGTGCGGGTAAAATTGGGAAAATGGTGGAGACATACCCTGTGTTACCAGCTTTTCCGTAAAATCGGACAGTTCGCCCGGATGATCTGGGAAAATATCGGGTTTCTCTGGAAAGTGATCCTGGTCATGCTGGTACTTGCATTTTTTGAGGGCATAGGGGTATTGATGTTTTTTAATTCAGACATAGCCCTTTTACTCTGGCTGTTAGAAAAACTGGTTTTATATCCGCTGGTCCTGTGGTACTGTGTGCAGTTAAACCAGTTAAAGAACGGAACGGAAAAAATTGCAGGCGGTGAGCCGGGCTATCAGATCAGTACAAAGCGTATGACCGGTATATTTAAGGAACAGGGAGAACAGATCAACCATATCAGCGACGGCATGACACATGCGATCGAAGAGCGGATGAAGAGTGAACGTTTCAAGACAGAACTGATCACGAACGTGTCCCATGACATTAAGACTCCACTGACATCGATCATCAACTATGTGGATCTGCTGGAAAAAGAAGAACTGCACAACGAGACAGCGCAGGAGTATTTAGAGGTGTTAGAGCGCCAGTCAAGCCGATTGAAAAAGCTGATCGAAGACCTGATCGAGGCTTCCAAGGCGTCCACCGGAAACCTTCCGGTACATTTAGAGCGGTTAGAAGCCGGGATATTTATGACACAGACGGTCGGGGAATTTGAGGAAAAGACAAAAGAGGCAGGACTTGATCTTGTGATCGAAAAGCCGGAGACACCGGTCTATATCATGGCGGACAGCAGACATTTCTGGCGTGTGATCGATAACCTGATGAATAATATCTGCAAATATGCCAGAGTGGGACGCGTGTCTACATCAATCTTGAAGTAAAAGAGGCACAGGTGTCTATCACCTTCCGCAATACGTCAAAATACCCGCTCAATATCAGCAGTGATGAACTGATGGAACGTTTTGTGCGGGGCGATGCATCCAGAAATACGGAAGGAAGCGGACTCGGACTTTCTATCGCAAACAGCCTGATGGATCTTATGGGTGGTACATTCCGTCTGTATGTGGACGGAGATCTGTTTAAGGTCGTGCTCGGGTTTGCCGAGACAGCAGAGAAAGAAACAAAAGAAAAAATCGAAGAACTGTAATTGTTGGAAGTTGCACTACAGGTGTGAACAATAACCCAAAAGCATGGTTGTCCAGAGGGATGCCATGCTTTTTTCATTCATAGGAAATTACGTCCTATGAGTGAAAAAGCCCTCCGGGCGGGATGCGCACTTCGCATTCCAAATCGGCAAAATCTGCTGCCACCACTGTATCATACGGCATTTTCAGTTCAGAAAATGCCTGCCTGTGAACAGTAACTCACAAGCGACTCATTGTCCCTGTGCGGTGAAAAGCAGATTGTGAAAAGGAAAATTGGAGGGTATAATATGTAGGGAAAAGGGAGAGCAGCTTATGAAACAGATAAAACAAAAGTGGTTGTAAAATAATCAGTTGAATCAAGTGGCAATAGTATAAAAAATAAAATTTTTTACATATAGAAATGGAGCTTTTATGGATAACAATAAAATCGATGAGGGATTACAGGGAAATGAGAAAATAGAAACCGCAATCGCGGCACTGCCGCAGGAGGCAAGCGAAGAGATGTTAGCGCATACCCTGACAGTGATACGCAGACGCATGAAAGAGGGCGGTCAGTTTATCGTAGCGGTGGAACCGCCGACGGGCGGGAACCAGATGCAGATACAGGCAGTGCAGACGCCGGACGGCAATAGCTGGTGGGCGGCATTTACCAGTTTTGAGGAAGAATTAAAGGGAAGCGGGAGTGTAATGTCTACATTTTTAACAGGAATTGAGCAGGCATTCCGCGCGGTACTTGCCGCAGAAGAGGCAAAGGGAATTATCGTGAACCCGTGGAACCGGACGATCATGCTGGATAAAAACCTGATACGGATCATACTTGGGGAACCGGCATAAAGTATATATATTGATTTTCAAACGAAAAGGATAGACAGCTGACAACTGTCTATCCTATGAAATGCTTATTGTCTATGCGGTTTAAAGATTAACCGAAGTATCTGTTCAACAGTCCTTCAAATGCTTTTCCGTGTCTTGCCTCATCGCGTGCCATCTCATGAACGGTATCATGGATTGCATCAAGGTTTGCAGCTTTTGCACGTTTTGCAAGATCAGTTTTTCCTGCTGTTGCACCGTTCTCAGCGTCAACTCTCATCTGAAGGTTCTTTTTGGTGCTGTCTGTTACAACTTCACCGAGCAGTTCTGCGAATTTTGCAGCGTGTTCTGCCTCTTCCCATGCAGCTTTCTCATAGTAGGAACCAACTTCCGGGTAACCTTCACGGTAAGCAACACGAGCCATTGCAAGATACATACCAACCTCAGAGCACTCACCCTCGAAGTTTGCTCTTAAATCGGATACGATATCCTCACTTACTCCTTTTGCAACACCAACTACGTGCTCAGCAGCCCATACTTCTCACCTTCCTGCAATTTGAACTTTTCAGCCGGAGCTTTACATACCGGGCAGATCTCAGGAGCTGCATCGCCTTCATAAACATAACCACATACTGTACATACATACTTTGCCATAATTTTAATCTCCTTTTCTTTGAAAAATGTTATTTGTCTGCTGTAATAGATTTCCCCGCTTATTTGAAATCTATTACTGTATGCTTTAAATTGATATCAGTAACTATTACTGATTTTAAATGAAAAACTTCTTTTTGTCAACATTATTTTATATTATTTTAGAAGTTTTTGGGGAAAAATGATCAGGAAGTCTGTCTTTTGGCTTTACAGGAAGAGCATTTTCCGTAAAAATAAGTCACATGTCCTTCAATCTCACCGTCAAAGTCCTGTGCGGCAAGAACATTGATATGATCCAGTCCCGTTACATTTAAATCCAGAACGCTCCCGCATTCCTTGCAGATAAAATGGTAATGCGGCTTTGGATTACCGTCAAAACGATCAGGTCCAATTCCGGTGGACAGTTTCTGGATCTCACCGATATCTGCCAGTAATGACAGATTGCGGTATACCGTACCGAGACTGATATTCGGAAATTCTTCCTTGATATTCATATAGACGGTCTCTGCGGTAGGGTGGTCATAACGCGAGATGAGAAACTTCTTGATGGATTCCCGCTGCTTACTTCGTTTCAGCATATTACCATCCTTTCTTGATAATAGTAATTGTTACTAAAATTATTATATAATCACAGAGAAAAAATGTCAAGATGAAGATGGTTTGGTTTTTCATTTTAATCTTTGATAAACTAATGTTTTGTGGTATATATGGAATATAGCTTTGACAATAAATGGCAGTGTAAGGGAGAAGCAGTTTGAAAGTAAAGACAATTCTGGGCAGGATATATTATATCATAGTGGCAGTGTGTGTCTTTCTGCATGTTGTTATTTTATCATTGAGTTTTTTTGACAACAAACATCAGGAAAAATATTGCCGCAGCATTATTCCGGACAGGGAATACCAGACAGATGAGGATAACCGCAGGTTTGTATTTTCTGCACAGAAGATAAAGGATGGAGGGGACTGTCTGCGTTTTTATACGGCGCATATGGAAGTCAGTGTGTACGCTGATGACACGCTGATCTATCATGTCGGACAGCAGCAGGCAATGCCTAAGGTGTCACCCGGAGTTATGTGGAATTATGTCGGGATACCATCCGGGGCAGAACAGATCCAGGTTATGATCCGTGCGGTCTATCCGGAGGTCAGACAAAAGCAAATTGATTTTTCAATCGGCGGTATACCCAGATGTATAGCGGAATGTTGTACAGATCCATGCCGGTAACATTTATCTGTCTGCTAGAGATATTATTGGGTTCTTCATGGTACTGTGGTGGCTGATCGCAC
>ENA-OQCN01000243-OQCN01000243.1-human-gut-metagenome-genome-assembly--contig:-NODE-243-length-28432-cov-3.372054_pt1 | contig 28432 bp, 32 predicted proteins | sample MGYA00242497_ERZ504576 | MGnify/ENA primary metagenome ERZ504576 (study PRJEB26092, sample SAMD00036296) | human gut metagenome | host: Homo sapiens | study: EMG produced TPA metagenomics assembly of...
TTCCATGAATTTGAAAAACACATGCCCGACCTGCACATATCAAATATGTGCCTTGATTCTGCCATGGATAACTATCCAACTATAATAAGCCGGACTTCCTTTCCCCAATATGCGTTTGTTTCAGCTCTCATTCAAGATGGCTGCTTACCATGTCTTTTTTTACTGCAGCTCTTCTAAACATCATCTCCTCCGCTCGCAAACCACTGTATTACTGATTTGCTGGAATACTCTCTGAATTATATCAATTATTTATTGAGTTTCCGAGACTACTCTGCGAATAATTGGGAGGATTGTGGGAGTGCAAAGCACGGAACAATCCGTAGGCATCATAGTTGGGGGCTTTTGACCCCAACATCTTTAAAAAAGGTCAGATGTTTTATAATTTTATAAAACACTTGACCTCTCAAAATTCACTCTTCCTGTTCTTGAAAAAATTATTTCCGATGTGCCTCCCAGAATTCCACTGCCTCTTCAAACCAATGAGGTACTATGTATTGGAACCAATACCAAATCCATGTCCGAGATTATCGTAAATCCGTACAGACACATTGTCCTCACCCAACACGGATTTCAATTGCGGAAGTCTCTTCTCTACATTTCCGAATCCGTATTCATCCTCGCGCCCTGCGATGGAAAATACCGCCAGTCCCTTATCCTGCTCAAGCGCTTTCACATTCCAGTCCAGACCATACATCGGGAAAATCACTTTCGGTCTCGGCAGTTTTACTTTGTGACAGCAGTCCTCGTAATTTGCGAAGGAATATGCCGTAGTCATCATGCCGCCTGCCGAGAAACCGAATATCGCATAGTCATCCATATCCACAGACAGTTCCTGCTCATGCTCCTTCAGATAACGGATTACCTGCACCAGCTCCCTGACCGCTGCCTGCCCCTGTTTTCATGTTCCGTTTCTCCCAGCTGTTTGCCAATCGGGTAACTGATTACCAATACGGAGTACCCCAACTTGTGTAATTTCATTGCCACGGGATATCCCTCGCAGTCCGTCACATTACTGATAAATCCACCTCCGGGAACGACCACCGCCAACGGTTTTCCTTGCTTTCCTTTGTAAAACATTCCGGTCAAATGAGACTGATATGGATTCTGTTCTATCATTTCTTTCGAGTTAATATCGGAAATCAACTGCGCCTCTCCACTTTCCACAAGCCGGGTCAGGTAATTAAAAGCCTCCAGTGCATTTTCCATCTGATCACTTCTGCCCTGCGCTTTTAGAAAATCTGCATATTTTGCCGGGGCAATCGCTTTTAACACGTTATCCTCAACATTAAAAAACATATGCTTATAGCCGCCAAACACCGGATGCTGCATAAAAAATGCCATTTTATCATCTTTTTCCGCTTTCCGGAATGTTCCGTCTGCCTGATAATAATCTTTCTTTTTTATATTCGGAAAACCGCCGATGCCAAACAGTGCCGGCAGAAACATCGCATTTTTCTTATAAACATACCCCACAAAGCCGACTGCTAAAATGAGCAGCACGAGCATTATCATTGCCAGAATTTTCATATGTTCTTTTCCTCCTTATCTCTTGCCCAAAATTGTCCTGCGTGCGCCACTGCCGTAAAATCTTCCGGCTTTACCGGAGCATCACATATCACTCTCACATAGCGGAAACCATGATATGTAAAATGCGGTCTGTACTCTGCGGGTTTCCCGTTAGATATATATACATCCGTCTGTGTATGACCTGTCATGTCAGCACCAGCTATATTATTAAAATAATTCCCCTGAGAATCCTTGGTCTCAAAGTGATCTAGTATCAACTTTGTTCCTGCGGGCAAATCCACCTTTACCCGCAGTACACCTGCCAGATTCTGACCGAAATCGATAATGGTCTCTCCCTTTGGGCTTACCTCCATACCGACCGCCTCCACTTCTTTCACCGGCCGCACAGGTTCACCATACTGTACCATCGGCAACTTTCAACTTATCGTCAGAGAGAACTGTCTCAAATGTGCCGTCTTCATACTCAATTCTCGTTTCAAACAACACTGCGCACTCCACTCCCTTTTCATAAAACCTGTTTCAAAGGAGGATGTGGCGGTGGCGGTATCACCGGTGTTATCCGTCGCTGTGGTTGTTTACTTTTAATCTTGACAGTTCCATCGCATTCTCCTTCAATATGTTACTTATTGCTGCGCGCTGCGATTGCCGTGTGCATTTCCTCTACTGCTTTTTTATCCAACGTATACTGTGTACCAAAAAGAATCGCCCCTGCGGCAGTCAGGATAGTCGGAAGTATCAGTACGCAGAGGATAATTCCTGTATTGATACTCTCCGGCTGGGCAACCGAGCCGGTAACAAAACCTGTAGCTGCCAATACATACCCCGGAATCGCTCCTCCGAGTCCCTGCGCCACTTTTGTAATAAAAGATGTAAGCGATGCGATCGCCGCTTCTGCACGTTTTCCGGTTTTATACTGCACGTAAGTAGTATTATCTGCCTGTATACTGGTTGTCAGCGGTGCTATACATCCGCCTGCCACACCTCCTGCCACTGTACTAATATAGATCAAAAGCATAGATCTCACATCAATCAAACGCAGTGCGGAAAACAGGATGGATACGACGATTGCCATTACAAAAATCTGTTTCTTTCCAAACCGGTTTGCCAGAATTGGTCCAAGGAAAATTCCCACCAGAGCAGTTATCATTGAAACAAGTGACACCCCTGACATAAGCGTCATATCACCCAATATATATGTGTAAAAATAAGCGCCGGCTCCTCCTGCTATATTACTGCCCACCCCGACTACCAGTGCCACTAAAAACAGTGCCCAGACAGGTTTATACCGCAAAAACTGTAACAATTCCCTGAATGTATAACTTTCTTCTTTTTTTCCTTCAAAAGCTACTCTTTCCTTTACACAAAGAGCCCCTGCAATAGATAAAACCAACACCATGGCCATGGAACCGAAAATTAACACGTAATAGTTCTGTAACGTTCCTTCCGCCACAAGAATCGGTGCTGCCACAGCCAGTACCGCGCTACCTATCATTGTTCCCAACGCGTTGAAAAAGTGACAAACTGTTTCTCTCCTTGTCATCCGCGCTCATGACCGGGAGCAAACTGTTCTTGGAGATATCCATAATATCAAACGTCCAGCCCAGCAGCAGATACGTCACATACACAATCACATATTTTCCGACCGGAATCCAGACTGCGCCAAACCACAGTAAAATATAATTTATAACACAGATGATTGTTCCCAGAATAATCATAGGGCGAAATTTTCCCATTTTTGTTACCGGAAATTTGTCCAGAAAATATCCCATAATCGGGTCGCTGATTCCATCCACCACCTTGGATATTAAAAACAGGGTCGCCAGTGCTGCCGGTTCCAGACCAACCACATTCGTATAGTAAATCATAAAGAATCCTGACAATAATCCCATCAGTGGAATATTTCCCGCACATACCATAAATAAGCCCATTTTTTCCACGATACTAACCTTTTGTTTTTTACTCTTCTCACTCATTTGTTCTCTCCTCGTTAATATTGTGATAATGCTGTATTCAACATCTCTGTCTGCCTTCATCCATCGGTCCGGAAAACATCTCCGCCACCTGTCGAAACGACAGTCCATAGACCGCATCCGGTATCATATCCACCTCGGTCATCGTCGACAAAAATGCCCGTATCTGCGGATGGTTCAGCAAATCTTCCAGCTTTGACTCCACGCTGTATATTTTCTTTAACTTCTCAGTTGCCTCATATACGACTTCATAGTTTCCTGCAGTGATATAACAAATACCGTTCACCACTGTTGCGAATAGTGGATTTGTCTTATCTTCAAACAGAATCTCCGGAGCATGCGGCAATCGCACCTCGCCTTCTCCGCCAAACGGAATCGTAATTTTGATTCTAATCCTGTTATCCTCCATAATTTCCCAGCTGCATGCATACTGTCCGACGGCCGAATCATACACTGCCTCTGCCCTTCTCAAATCATAATGGACATTCGGACAAATTGCAATCCTTCTTCCTCCCGGAGATTCTTCCAAAAGATGGATTCCTCCCACATGGCGGAACATCCATTCCAGAATCGCCCCGTAAGAATAATGGTTGAGACTGTTCATTCCGGTACTGGATATCTTACCGTCTTCATCCAGTGAATTCCATCGTTCCCAGACTGTGGTGGCTCCCAGTTTCACTTCGTGCAGCCACCCCGGATACTCCTCGTTCAAAAGCAGGCGGTAGGCGGTATCCGTCATTCCGTTATCGGTCAACACATTGCACAAAAGAGAGGTTCCCACAAATCCGGTATTCAATTTGTTTCTGCTCTCGCGGAAAAGTTTCTTTAACATCTCTCTGGTCAGCTCTTCGTCCTCTGACAAATGATATTTCAGAGCCAGCAGAAGACCCGTCTGTGTCTTTTCCGCGCATCTTCCGTCGGGGTAAAATATTCTTCTTTTACCACACGCCATTGTTTTTCGGCGATTTCCCGATATTGTTTTTCCTCTTCCTTTCGCCCGAGAACCGCCGCTGCCTTCGCTGTAAGCTCCGCGCTTGCCGCATAATAAATATCCGCAATATAGCCTTCATCGGTCGCTCCGTATACATTTCCCGCCGCGGCTCCCACCCGGTCAAGCGCCAGCCAGTCTCCGTAATGGAAGGAATGTCTCCATCCGTGGTGCTCTCCGTCCACCTTACGGATATAGTCCACCCAAGCCTTCATACTGTCAAACTGCTGTTCCAATATGGCAGCATCCCCGCTGAACAGATAGACATTCCACGGAACGATACAGGCCGCATCGCCCCATGCACAGGAACATTTCGACGGACCGAAGGTCGGCACCACCTCCGGAACCATCCCTCCGGCAATCAGCTGTTCCTTATACAAATCGTACAGATATTTTCTGTAAAATGCATAGGTATCCGCCAGATAACATGCCGTACCCGAAAACACCTGTGTGTCGCCTGTCCATCCCATGCGCTCATCTCTCTGCGGACAGTCTGTCGGCACATCTAAGAAATTATCCTTCATGCCCCATTCCACATTGGAAATCAACTGATTTACCAGTTCATTTCCTGTCTGTATACTACCGGTACCTTCGTAATCACTGTAGAGTGCCATTCCCGTAAAATCTTCACAGGAGACATTGGTTACCCCGCTGATTTTTACATACCGGTATCCGTAAAATGTAAAATGCGGAACAATGTCTTTTTCTTCCCCGTCAGAGATATACACATATTCCGACAAAGCGGTTCTTAAGTTTTCGTTATAAAAACATCCGTCCTGCAGGATTTCGCCTGTCTGGATTCTGATTTCTTTTCCTTTCGGCTCATGGACATGAAGTTTGAAAATCCCGGTAATCTCCTGCCCTAAGTCAAACACCCATTCATCCTTCGGGGTGTGAATCAGTTCCTTCGGTGTAAACTGTTCATGCACAGTCACCGGAAGGGACAGCCGCTCCGTCAGTCGCCCCTGCGGCGCCTCCGCAAGCTGCGCGCTGACAGGTTCGACAGGTTCCAAGGTATCATCCCGTTTCTCCCCGTCATATATATTGGAAAAAAACAGATTGCTCCTTGTCACTTCCCATGTGTCATCCGTGCCGATTATCTCTTGTGTGCCATCCTCATATTCCAGATGCACCTCTACCAGCAGTTTCCACTCGTCGCCGTAAAATCCTTTCTGTTCTGTCTGATTGAGCCGAACCTCCCTTGTACCACCCATTCCCCAAAAGAACGGACAACACACCTTCGCGCTGCATCTGCGCGGTCACATCATACGTCTGATACTGTAACCACTGATTGTAGTTATTGCAGTACGGGGTCAGATATTCTTCCCCAATTTTCGCGGATTTTAAAATATCTGTTTCGGTTTTCTCTCCATCCGTAAAATATGCCTCATAAAGCCCCAGTCCGCAGAGATAGAGACGGGCTTTTTTTACCTTTCCACGGGGAATGATTCGCTTTGAGAAAATGGGATGGCGTTCCATCCTGCTGTCGCAGGTAATCCATTTTCCCACCCACGGCTCGTCCCTCTTTGCCGTCTCAAAGAACTGTACGTCGGACTCCAGCACTTCGTCTGCGTCCGTAGTAACGATTACCTTCCAGTAATATCTGGTACAAGGCTCCAGATTCATCTCCGCTTTTACAGCCAGACTGTCGAGCTTTGCCTCCCCGGTGTCCCAAAGAACATCCGCGAAGGTTTCATCCTTTGCCACAAGGATTCTGGCACATCTCTGGTTCTTTCCCCTGCATTCTCTGACCTTCCACGAAAAAACCACCGGATTCAGTAAAAATCCCACCGGATTCGTGATATGATTTGTTTTTGCTGCGTAAATCTGATTCATATTGCCGTTTTCTAAGCTCCTTCCTTTTTTCATTGTGTACACTGTAATTCGAGTATAATGGATTTGCCTCATAAAATCATTTACGGAATTTCATCATTTTACCTACCAAGCTTAAGATTTCAGCTCTTTGTTTACCTGTAAATCAATTCTTTCAACACAATCTCTTCTGCCATATTACGAATACCATTTACCGCTACCTCATCCTCAATTATCCTATTGTGCAAGTAAACAATTCAGCTGCCCGATCAGCTGTTCCACCTGCTCTCCCGGCATCTGCCCCAGCAGAGATTTCAGCGGCATTTCCCGGATAACTTGCTCTCCCAGCTTCTTGTATTCGTCACTCATCCTTCTGCTGATGCGGCCGCTGCTGCCAAAGGCGCCAGCAGTTCCGTAATAACGGGAGCGGTTTTCGTATGATCCAATAATTCTCCGAACGTTGTTGTGAAATCTACGCGAAGGGGCAATTTTTTCTTTATTTCAAACACAACATCAGCATGTAAGCGGATGTCATCAGAAGCATGGCCGATCAGGATCCGATATGTTCCGGATGGCGCATACCAGTCCCCAAGACGTTCTTCATAATAGGATAGATTCCTCGCCGAAATTTCCATCGACACCGTTTTCTCCTCTCCCGGCAGGAGATGAACTTTGGCAAATCCTTTCAATTCCTTGACCGGTCTCTCCGATATGCCGCACAGGTCAGCCACGTACAACTGTACGACTTCTTTTCCTTCTGTCTTTCCTGAATTTTTCACCTTGAGAGAGACTGTCAGTATATCCTCACCCGTCATTTGAGCCGATGACAAAGTCAGGTCCCCATAAGTAAATTCCGTGTAAGACAGCCCATGTCCGAATGCATACCGCACCGGAACCTTCTTTGTATCATAATAACGGTATCCGACAAAGATATCCTCGCCATATAACACCCGCTTTCCATTTCCCGGAAAATGAAGGAAGCTCGGATTATCTTCCAGCCGGTACGGGAATGTCTCTGCCAGCCTGCCGGACGGATTTGCTTCCCCGAATAACAGCCGGTCGCAGGCTTCGCCAACGCCCTGACCTCCTAGATACATTTCAAGGATCGCGCTTACCCGGTCTGCCCATGGCAGTTCTACCGGACTTCCATTGTGGAGTACCACTACAACATTAGGCTGTACTTTCAACACTTCTTCGATCAGCCGGTCCTGGCATTTTGGCAGCTTCATGGATGTTCTGTCATACCCTTCCGACTCAAATATCTCAGGCAGCCCGGCAAAGATTACCGCGACGTCTGCTTCTGCAGCAGTCCGAAGCGCTTTTTCCAGCTCTTGTTCCGTCATCGAGTCATTTTCGTTAGAAAATCCTTTTGCATAAGTCACGCTACGCCCTTTTTCTCCGGCAGCATCCAATGCCGAAACAACCCTGAACGGATTGATATGGCTGGAGCCGCCGCCCTGATACCGCGGCTTTTCGGCAAATTCCCCTATATAGGCAACCTTTCTGTCTGTATTCAGCGGAAGTATACCGTTATTTTCCAGCAGGACCGCACATTCCGTCTCAATATCAGCTGCTTTTTTATGATCTGTTTCCTTATCAGATATATCTTCCGGACGATGCTGCTCTTCACCGGCAAACACAACATTCAATACCCGCTCCACCGCTTCATCCAGCACAGCTTCGTCCAGTCTTCCCTCCTGTACTGCTTTCACAATCTGTCTGTCATTGTATCCTCCGGAATAAGGCATCTCCAGATCCAGTCCGGCCTGCAGTCCTTTCACACGGTTATTTACAGCGCCCCAGTCACTGACGACGCAGCCTTTGTATCCCCATTCTTTTCTCAGGATATCTGTCAGAAGATATCTGTTTTCCGAAGCATATTCTCCATTTATTTTGTTGTAGCTACACATGACGGTTCTTGGAGCTGATTCTTTCACCGCTTCCTCAAACGCAGGCAGGTAGATTTCCCTGAGCGCACGTTCTGACACTTCGGAAGATATCGTCATACGGAGTGTTTCCTGGTTATTCAGTGCGAAGTGCTTAATGCTTGTCCCCACGCCCTGACTCTGTACTCCGCGGATATATGCCGATGCCATCCTACCTGCCAGATATGGATCCTCCGACAGATACTCAAAGTTCCGCCCACATAACGGGCTCCTTTTAATATTCACCGCCGGGCCAAGCAGTATGCTTACATTCTCGGCCTGACACTCCGCTCCCAGCGTCTCTCCCATCCGTTCCATCAGGTCAACATCAAAGCTGGAGGCTGTTGCACAGCTGCCGGGAAACAAACGGCCTTCACACTTTCATTCAATCCCAGATGATCCGTTTCCCCTTCCTGCTTTCTCAGTCCGTGAGGGCCGTCCACCATCATAACTGACGGAATGTTCAGTCGTTTGATTTCTTTCGTATGCCAGTTATCAGCGCCCGAGCAGAGACTTGCCTTCTCTTCCAGCGTCATTTTTGAAATCAGTTCCTTTATTCTGTCCATCGCAAAAGTCCTCCTTTCTTTTCTTAATACTGATTGATCATCTGTGCCTCTGCTTCTTCACGGCTGATCTCACCATTATTGCATTTTGCCATCAGCTGGACATCATGGTCATTAAGCTTGTAAAGACGAAGTATAAGCAGAGTGCAAATACCCCCGATAATGCTGCCAAGACAGCTGAATGTCCATAATTTATCGGCAAATCCTGCCGCCTGAACAACGCCTTCTCCCTCTCGGAAGCCGATTATAGTTAACGCAAACACACTGACTGCTGTTGCGATCGCTCCACTTAATTTTGTAAAAAAATGTCTGCGCCGCAAACGTTACACCACGCATTTTTAATCCTGTCTTGTACTGTCCATACTCGTAGCAGTCCGGCGTAAACTGATACTGCAGTATAACTGCTATTCCCAGCGGAATTCCTCCTAAGGCATTTAAAATCACATACACCATCATATTCTCATACCCGGCTATGAATCTTACAATTCCCAGAAGTAACGCGAAAATATATGAAATATAGAAGACTTTAAATTTATCATATTTTTTGCATAATTCTACTGCCATAACCGCACCGATTAAGGTCGGAATAATTACCGCCATCGAAACATATGAGGCAGCTTCTTCACCGCCAAGGCAGTACCGGCAACGTATAAGCCCCAATTTGCACCAACATTAAGCAGGCTGCTGATGAGCGGAGCCGCAAAGAAAAGCAATAAATATTTGTTCTTCCGCAGACATTCTACCATATCTCGCAATGTATAACTTTCTTCTGCCCCGTCATTCTGGACTCTTTCTTTTTCAATTACTCTCTCCCTTGCGAACAGACAAATCGGAATCATCATAACACATGACAAAAGAGATAACACAATTACTGTTGTTGACCAGCCGCCTAACCGCTGCCGTACCAACGGCAGGGCAATTCCTGTAACAATACCTGCAAAAATAGCAAACAATCTTCCTATGCTGTTTAGTGAAACACGTTCCTTCTGGTCTATTGTCATCGTGGTAACAATACCAAAAATCGGTACATCGCAAAGGGTATAGGCTGTATCCCATAACATATAAGCAAGTGTTGCCCATATGATTTTAGCCGTCATGGAAATCCCGGTAGGTATTATAAAAAGAAGAATAGTTGCCACCGGAATCGCTATGACAGATATTCGAAGCCACGGCAGGAATTTCCCTTTCTTAAAATTCACCTTATCCATGATCATACCGAAGATCGGATCGTTGATGGCATCCCACACTTTCGTGATAAGCGCCACGATCGCAACCAATGCTGCCGTTATGCCGATATCTGTAAAATATGTAGTCATATATCCTACCAGTCCATAGAATACATTCTGTCCCATAAAATACAAACCATAACTGATTTTTTCTCTTTTTGTAACTGAATTTTCCATTTCGTTATCCGTCCTTTCATTGTTTGATTCAATTATAAATAATTCCAAAGGGCAAATCACCAACGATATATAAGCAGTTTACCGACGAAACTTAATATAATAATCATCTTTCTAAAAACTGATATAAGTATTCTTCCATCTTAGGCGTCCACCATTCCAGATATCCTGCCTGCGTCGGATGAACCGGATCTGCCATATAAACTTCATATTCTTTTTCAGAAACGTCATTCATCTCCTCGTCATTCCAAAGGTCGATCACGCCTATTCCATATTTATCCTGAAGCTCAAACAATACATCTACCATCTGCTGATACTGTTTACTGTCATATTTTGTTCCGGTATAAAAGATCACGGGACAATTCCATGTCTGCTTTGCATATACAATGATATATTCCATTGCTCCTGTTATCGTCTGTGTATCAAAATCCTCCAGATTTTCTGAACTGCTGATTTCTCCCATCGGCATTTCCTTCGACGCGTCATTCGTGGAAAGCTGACAGACAAATGCATCGAATTTCTCATCTGTACCGATATTATTTTTCATCCTTTGGATATAAGACGTCTTTCCGTTATCCACTAAAGTAGTACCGCTTACAGCTTCTTTTACATACTCACAGCCATTTCTGTAAGAGATATATCTGCGAAAGAAACATCCATTGAGTACAGACCTAAGGTTACAGATGATCCAAGGTAGCAGATACGCTTCCCTTCAAGAGGGCTGTTTTCTAACGGTTCTATATTTTCCAGACTGTATTTTTCTGCGTTTCCCGGCATTTTTTTCAGTTTGTTCTTCCAGACAAAATCAAACGGTCCTCCACCGCCTGCTGCTCCTACTAAATATGTCAGGCCGATTCCCACAGCCAGAATCAGAATTAAAACGATACTTAAGATAATCTTCAATATTTTCTTTTTCATAATCCCTAACTCCTTATTATTTTCAACTTTCATATTAAGAGAACTAACCGTCTGTATTTACCGGTCAGTTCTCGCAAATACTGTCATTTTGTTTTCTTTGATTCTTTATTCAAACTGATACATTCCGCTTCCTACCTTGTATAATCTGCCATCCGGCATCTTTACAACGCAGTCGTGTTGCAGGGGATTTTTACTTTCAGCTTAAATTTCCCTTCGTCCATACTCCACCTGACTGCGATTTCCCCGTACTCACTTATATAAGTACGTTTTACACTGGTAAACGCATTGTCCGGCTCCGGTGCGATTACAATCTCCTTAAATCCGGGAGCAGCCATATCAATGCCGCTTATCTTCCGGAACATCCAGTCGTCCACGCATCCAAAGGCATAGTGGTTCAGGCTTGTCATAACCGGAGACCCGTCCTCCTTGTAAGAAATGTAATTTTCCCAGATTGTTGTCGCTCCCTGCTTCACCTCATAAAGCCATGACGGGCACTTTGTCTGGAGCAGGATTTTATATGCCTTGTCCATCCTGCCGATCTTACAGAGCGCATCCAGCAGATACGGCGTCGTCAGGAACCCTGTATCCAGACAATCCCCGTTTTCTTCTATCTTGCGGATCAAATGTCCGGCGATACTTTTTTTCTTCCTTTCAGGAGCAAGATCAAATGCGATTGCCAGCACATAACTGCCCATAAAATCAAGAGGCATCTTCCCATCATCATCGATCAGTCCTTTTTGAATGGCAGATTTCATTCTGGACGCAATGTCATCATAGTATAATTCGTCTGATGTATGCCCGAGGAGTGCTGCCGTATCTGCCATGATCCGGCAGGAATTCCATCCAAAATTGGCGCGCAGTATGTAGAAGTATTGATAAGTTTTGCAGCGCTTTGGTCTGCTCCGTCTACTGTCTGGCTCGGTATGAGCCACTCCCCGTACTGATGTCCTGTATTCCACAGATACTGGTCAATTTCTTTTGGATGTTTCATCTTGCCTCTACGCTTCTTTGCAGTGTTGATGATATAGTCGCACCACTTTTTCATTGTGTCATACTGCTCTCTCAGTATCCTGATATTTCCTGTAAGCTGATACATGCTCCACGGTACGATACAGGCGGCATCTCCCATCCTGCTTCTCCCACCGGTTCAAAATTGCGGTATACGATCCGATTCAGTTTCTCCAGTAATTCATAGATTCCGGTAAGGGGGATCACATTGGGGATTGCCCCATTTTTCTGCTGACTGAAGGTCATATTACGCAGCCATCTTGTCAGAAATGGGGTTACATTTTCGTTGAGCATGGCTGTTCTTGCATAAATCTGGATATCTCCGGTCCATCCGCCTTTTTCTCTCTGCGGGCAGTCCGTGGGGATTGAAAACAGATTCGACCGCTGAGACCATCTTGTATTTTCGTAAAGCCGGTTTATATCTTCGTTGGACGTCTCAAATGTTCCCAGATCCTCATTGTCAGAAGACAGGACAATCGCTGTGAAATCCTCCGGGCTCACCGGCTGATCGCATGTCACTCTCACATAGCGGAATCCATGATATGTAAAATGCGGTATGTATTCTGTGAATTTCCCGTTTGAGATATAAATATCACTTTGCTTGTGCCCTGTTTTCTCTGACATGAAAATATTGTTGAAATAGTTTCCATATTGATCAAGAGTTTCAAAATGATCTAATACCATTTTTGTTCCGGCCGGCAGTTTGCTTTTTACCCGCAGAACACCTGCCAAGTTCTGTCCAAAGTCAATGATCGTCTCGCCTTTCGGGCTAACTGTCATTCCTACTGCCGGCACTTCTTTTACCGGGCGCACCGGTTCCCCGTACTGAGCCACCAGGTTCACGTAAATTTTTCCGCATGGAATACCGGTTTTCCAGCTGCTGTCATCGAATCCGCAGCAGTTCCAGTTTTCCTGTTCCATCCGTGCGTCATAGAGTTCACCTGCAAACAGATCTGATGAACGAATCGGACTTTCTGAAACTTTCACCGTATCATCTGACAGCACCATTTCACTCGTTCCGTCTTCATAATCAATCTTTATCTGAAATAACACAGAATGTTCGGCTTTAAACTTCCTGCTTCTCGGTTTAAAGTTCGCGCTGTCATACCAGCCGTCCCCCACCAGCATTCCTATGACATTTCCTCCCTCTCTCAAAAACGGGGTCACATCATAAGTCTGGTAGCACAGATATTTAGAATAGACGGTAAATTCCGGCGCAAACTCTCTGTCATCCGGACGCATTCCGTTCATGCTGAGCTGATATGCTCCGTGACAGGTGGCATAAACGCGCGCTCGTTTTATGCGTCTCGTGCATCAAATTCTTTGCGAAAATATTCTGCCGGGTTCTGACCGCCGGTTCCGGGTTTTACCTTTTTCATAGGAAACGGAGATTTCACCCACTCGGCCGTCCATTCTTTCTTCATAAATCCTGTCTCAAAGGATGAGGATGCCGCCGCCTTTTCTCCGTTATTAACTGTCACTTCCACTGTCCAGTTGTAGTCACTGAGACTTTGTAATGGTTTCCCGGAGTACTCCACAAAAATACTTTTATCACTTTCTACCATTCCAGAATCCCACATTACTTCGTCCATATTTTTCACTGTGATATGATAGGATGTCTGCATCACATTCTTTTCATCACTAGTGATTACCCATGAAAAATAAGGTGCTTCGTCCACGCATGGTCTATATTGACTGTTTACTTTAAGCCTTATAAGCTCCATAGCAACCCTCCTGATTAGAATTTTGCCAGTGCCGCATCCAGCATCTGCGCTCATCTTTTTTTATCTCTCCTGCGAATGTTTTCGCGACATCTCTAAGCGAAAGCCCATATGCAATATCGGGGATCATATCCACTTCCATCATTTGAGAAAGAAACGCGCGGATATCCGGATGGTTCAGCAGTTCTTCCATTGTCGAGTCTATGCTGTATTTCTTCTTTAAAGGCTGTGACGCCTCATAAGCGACTTCATATTCTCCGGCTCTCACACGGCAGATTCCATTTTCCACCTCTTCAAATAATGGATTTTCTTTATCTTCATATACAGATTCCGACGCATATGGAAGAACCACTTCTGCACTTCCGCCGAACGGAACCGTAACAGTGACCGTGATTTTATTATCCTCTGATATCTCCCAGCCGCACTGATAGCATCCGCTTGCCGAATCATAAACAGCTTTTACATATTTCAGTCCATTATTCACTTTCGGGCTGATCCGCATCACCCTGCCTCCCGGGTTCTGTTCCGTCACATCAATCCCGGCCGCATGACGGAAGATCCACTCCAATACAGCGCCGTAAGAATAATGATTTAGACTGTTCATCCCCGTGCTGGAGACATGTCCGCTCTCATCCAGTGAATTCCAACGCTCCCACACCGTTGTTGCTCCCAGCTTCACTTCATGGAGCCAGCCCGGGTATTCCTTATTCAGAAGCAGCCGGTATGCCGCGTCTGTCATTCCATGATCAGTCAGGACATTGCACAGAAGCGGGGTTCCTACAAACCCGGTATTTAATTTATTTTTATTATCCCTGAGAAGCTTTTGCAGCATCTGCTTTGTCAGTTCTTCATTTTCAGACAGATGATATTTCAGTGCAAGAATAAGCCTGTCTGCGTCTTCACCGCACATCTGCCTGTAGCAGTAAAATATTCTTCTTTCACGACCTGCCACTGACGGTCTGCGATTTTCTGATACTCCTGTCTCGTTTCTTCCAGTCCAAGCACCTCTGCTGCTTTTGCAACAATCTGTGCACTTGCCGCGTAGTAGATGTCTGCAATGTATGCTTCATCAGTCGCTCCATACACGCTGTTCGCAGCGGCACCTGTACGGTCAAGAGCAAGCCAGTCACCATAATGGAAAACCTGTCTCCATCCATGATGGTCTCCATCAATTCTCCGGATATAATCGACCCACGCTTTCATGCTCTCAATTTGGTTTTCGAGTATTGTTTTGTCCCCGCTGAACAAATATACGTTCCAGGGATGATACATGCGGCGTCTCCCCATGCGCAGGAACATTTTGTCGGTCCGAATGTGGGGACAATCTCCGGAACCATTCCGCCCGCCAGAAGCTGTTCCTGATACAGGTCGTATAAATATTTTCGGTAAAACGCATAGGTATCAGCCAGATAGCTTGCAGTCGCGGAAAATACCTGTGTATCTCCTGTCCAGCCCATCCTCTCATCTCTTTGGGGACAGTCTGTAGGCACATCCAGAAAGTTCCCTTTCATTCCCCATTCGATATTGGAGATTAATTTGTTCACAAGATCATTCCCTGTCTCGATTGCCCCGATGCTCTCATAATCACTGTAAAGAACAAGCGCCGTAAAATCCTCACACGAAAGGTCCCTAACCCCGGTCACTTTCACATATCGATAACCATAGTATGTAAAATGAGGCGTAATCACCTTTTCTGTACCATCAGAAACATAAATGTACTCCGAAAGTGCAGTTCTTAAATTCTCGTTGTAGAAACATCCGTCCTGAAGCACCTCGCCCGTCTGAATCCTGATAGTTGTCCCCGCCGGCTCATGCACCCGCAGCCGGAAGATCCCCGTGATCTCCTGCCCCAGATCAAATACCTCTTCTCCGGCAGGAGTATGGATCAGCTCTGCCGGCTTCATCTCCTCCTGTACCTTAACTGGAAGAGATAACCGTTCCATAAGCCGGCCTTTCGGAACCTTTGCGATCCGCGCAGGAGACTCCTCTACCGGCGGCAGCGTATCATCTCTTCTCTCACCGTCATAGATATTGGAAAACCACAAATTGCTTCTTGTAACTGACCAGGTTTCATCAGAACTGATCACATCTTTCGTTCCGTCTTTGTACTCTATGTGAATCTCCGCAATCAGCTTCCACTCGTCACCGTAATATGCTTCCCGCTCCGGATCATTGAAACCGAACCTGCCTTTATACCAACCGTTTCCGAGAAGAACAGACAGCACACCTCCTCGTTCTGCCTGTTCTGTGATGTCATACGTCTGATACTGGATCCACCGGTCATAATTATTGCAGTACGGAGTCAGATACTCTTCACCGATTTTCTTAGGATTTTCTTTATTTTCCCCAAGAAAATATGCCTCATACAATCCCAGGCCGCAAATGTACAGTCTTGCGCTTTTCACTTCTTTTGCCGGACGAATCCTCTTTGAGAAAATCGGATGCCGTTCCTGACTGCTGTCACAGGTAATCCACCTGCCCGTCCACGGTTCATCCATTTTGGCGGTCTCAAAGAACTGCGTGTCTGATTCGATCACTTCCTCTGCATCTGTTGTCACAATAACTTTCCAGTAATATCTTGTATACGGCTGCGGTTCAAATTCCACTCTTGCAGAGAGACTGTCCAGCTCTGCCTCCCCCGTGTCGTGACAGATATCTGTAAAGGTTTTGTTCTTGCTGATCACAATCCTTGCATGTTTCTGTTCCTGTCCTCTGCCGCCTTTCACTTTCCATGAAAAATACCAACGGTTTCAGATAAAACCCTAAAGGGTTTGTGATATGATTTGTTTTTGCCGCATAAATCTTGCCCATAATTCTTCCTCATTTTCATGCTGATACTTTTTCATCCAATAATAAGCCAACCGTTCCTCCCACTACTGACACAGAGCATTTAACTCCACGATCATCTGCTCGATCGCTTCGCCCGGAATAACGCTTAAAAATGATTTCAGCGGCATCTGCGCAATAATTTCCGGAGTCACAAGCTGTACCTCCCCATCTTCTTTCTTAGGTTCTTCTCCCTGTGATATCCCCTCAAGATACTCCATCATTTTCCCTGCTGTCTTCGGGTGGTTCATCAATTCCCCCATTGTAGTGGTCATATCCACAGTGAACGGCAGCAGCACATCAGTAGTAAATGTAAGTTCTGCAGCCTCTCTGATCTCATCGCTGGCATGCCCGATCTGGATCTCATATGTACCTGACGGAGTGTACCAGTCGTGAATCTTTGTCTCGTAGTAAGCAAAATCTCTCGCGCAAAGTTCCATTGTAACCGTCTTCTTCTCACCCGGATTCAGAAATACTTTCGCAAACCCTTTTAGTTCTTTCACTGCTCTTGGCACCGTGCTGTCCTTGTCACTGACATAGAGTTGAACCACTTCACTTCCTGCCCTCTTCCCTGTATTCTCCACATCAATGCTCACCTTCAGAATATCTCCATCTTTCATTTCCGCAGAAGAGAGTTTCATATTGCTGTAGCTGAATTCCGTATATGACAGTCCATGGCCGAATGCCCAGCGCACCGGTACTTTCTTCGCATCATAGTAACGGTATCCGACAAAGATATCTTCTCCATAGAGAACAGTCCTGCCGTCTCCAGGGAAATTCAGGTAACTCGGGTTGTCTTCCAGACGATATGGGAACGTCTCCGCCAGACGTCCTCCTGGATTTGCCTCCCCAAATAACAGCCGGTCGCTGGCCTCCCCAATGCCTTCTCCTCCCAGATACATCTCCAGAATGGCATTTACAGACTCCGCCCATGGAGTTTCTACGGGACTTCCGTTATGAAGAACCACTACCACATTTTTCTGTATCTCAGCCACAGCCTCTATAAGGCGATTCTGACACTTTGGCAGTTCCATGGATGTTCTGTCATATCCTTCCGACTCAAAGCTGTCCGGCAGTCCGGCAAAGATTACAACTACATCTGCGCCCGCTGCCGCTTCACACGCCTGTTTCAGATCCTCTTCTGTCATCTCTCACGCTCTGACGAGAAGCCTTTCACGTACTCCACTGCCCTGCCTTTTCTCACCGCAGTTTCCAGAGCCGACACTACGCTGTCCGTATTGATGTGACTCGATCCCCCGCCCTGGTATCGCGGTTTCTTTGCAAATTCCCCGATATAGACTACTTTCTGTTCTTTTTTCAGCGGCAGCACTCCCCTGTTTTCCAGAAGTACGGCGCACTCTGTTTCGATATCTGCCGCTGCTTTGTGATCCTTTTCCCTGTCAAATACAGTCTCCGCTTTCCTGTTATCTGTGTAGGAGAAGACTACTTTCAGTATGCGTTCCACCGTTCTGTCAAGAATTTCTTCCTCCAGTTCTCCATTCTCCACTGCCTGAATAATCTTTCTTGTATTATATCCTCCTGATCCCGGCATCTCCAAGTCAAGACCGGCTTTCAGTCCTTTCACCCGGTCATTTACAGCTCCCCAGTCACTGACCACATATCCTTCAAATCCCCACTCATCCCGCAGGATATCTGTCAGAAGCTTCTTATTCTCTGAAGAAAATACTCCGTTGATCTTATTGTAGCTGCACATCACAGTCTTTGGCTGCGCTTTCTTCACCGCCTCCTCAAAAGCCGGCAGATAAATTTCCCGGAAAGCCCGTTCCGATACTTCCGACGATATCTGCATACGGTCTGTTTCCTGATTATTCGCGGCGAAGTGTTTCATACTGGTTCCGATGCCTTTCGACTGTACGCCCCGGATATATGCTGACGCCATCTTTCCTGTCAGATATGGATCTTCGGACATATATTCAAAATTCCTTCCGCAGAGAGGACTGCGTTTGATATTAACTGCAGGGCCGAGGAGCATGCCCACGTTCTCAGCCTGACACTCGTCCCCAAGGATCTGTCCCATACATTCCATCAGTTCCACGTCAAAGCTGGATGCCGTGGCGCAGGCTGCCGGAAAGCAGACTGCATTCACACTTTTATTCAGGCCGAGATGATCTGCCGCGCCTTCCTGTTTGCGCAAGCCGTGCGGGCCGTCTGTCATCATAACGGAAGGAATCCCTAACCTTTCGATTCCCATCGTGTTCCAGAAATCCGCTCCCGAACATAGTCCTGCTTTTTCCTCCAGTGTCATCTGTCTGATCAATTCTTTCAGGTTTCTGCTCATTATGAAATCCTCCTTAAATAAATTCTTATCTGTTCCTATCTGTGGGCTTCCCAGAAGATGACTGCTTCCTGAAGCCAGTTTTTCACTTTTGTTTCATTTCCTATTCCAAATCCATGTCCCAGTCCGTCAACGATTCTGACCGACACATTTTCTTTGCCCAGTACCTTCTCTAATTCCGGCAGTTTATCTTCCACATTTGCAAAACCGAACTCATCATCCCGCCCTACGATAGAAAATACCGCCAGTCCCTTGTCCTCCTGCAAAGCTTTGATATTCCAGTCCAGACCATACATAGGGAAGATCACCTTCGGTCTTGGCAGATGATTCTTGTGGCAGCAGTCCTCATAATTGGCAAATGAATACGCCGTGGTCATAAGTCCTCCTGCTGAAAAACCAAAGATGGCATAATCATCCATGTTTACAGAAAACTGTTTTTGATGCTCCGTCAGATATCGAATCACTTGTGTCAGTTCCCTCGCGGCAGCCTGTCCCTGCTTTACCTGTTCTGTCTCACCCAGCTGTCTGCCGACCGGATAACTTACGACGAAAACAGAATATCCCATTTTATGCAGCTTCATCGCCACAGGATACCCCTCGCAATCAGTTACATTACTGATAAATCCGCCTCCCGGAACTACAATGGCAAGTGGTTTTCCCTGTTGTCCTGATAAAACATTCCCGTCAGATGTGACCTGTACGGATGACCCTTCACTGCTTCCGCAGGATACAGATCCGACACCAGCCTTGCCTGACCTTTCTCAACAAGTCCGGTTAGATAATTGAAAGATTCCAAGGCTGCATCCAATTGTTCCTCACGGCCCGGCGCCTTTAAAAAATCCTTATACTTTACAGGCGCAATAGCTTTCAGCACGTTGTCCTCCACATTGAAAAACATATGTTTAAAACCGCCGAATACCGGATGCTGCATGAAAAATCCAACTTTGTCCTCCCCCGTTCCCGGACGGAAATGTCCGTTTTCATCGTAATAGCTGCTTTCCTTTATTTTTGGAAATCCGCAGATGCCAAGAAGTGCCGGCAAAAACATGGCACTTTTTTTATAGACATATAATGTCGCACCGATTACAAATAATAAAACAAATCACCACTACTGCAAAAAATATCTTCATCCTAACCTATGCCTCCTTTTCTTACTGACATCTTACTTTATACAGACTAAAATTACATCAACGAAACATAAGTGATTTACCGACCAAACTTAATAAATATCCGAGATTACTCTGTACACCTTTGCCCCCAATATGGTATATTTTAGACAGGTTAAATAAACTGCTGATGACTATAATCACAGTTCATTCATATCTCGAAAAGGAGAGATTATATATGATGACATTATCTGCATTGAATCAATTTCTGAAGCAGCACACTACCGAAGAAACCCAGCGTCTGAATGGTGTAAAGAAAGATTATTCACAATTTCCTGTTGCCAGAGGTAAGTTTGATACACCCTGTTACCGTTTTGATACGAACCTTGAAGATCTGCGTTCTTTATTTCTTTCAAAGAAAGTGCTTCCGAGTTATTACAACTTCGCTGTTGTAAAACAGGATCGTTTTGAAAACGTACCTCTGCATATCCATGAGTGGCTGGAGTTGAGTTATATTTATTCTGGTTCCTGCACAATGACGATAAATAAGACTACATTCAGGCTAAAAGCCGGGCAGATGGTTCTGATCAGCCAGAATGCACCTCATTCTGTCAAAAGATGTTCAGAAAATGATATTATCATCAATTTTCTGCTGACGCGCGAATATCTGAACGGTACTTTTTTGAACGCCTGTCTCAGGATAATTACCTTACACACTTTTTCATTGAGGCTCTGAACACCACGATGCAGGAAAGCATGTATATTGTCTTTTCCCCGGAACAAAAACAAAACCGGCTGGCAGATCTTGCCAACCAGTTTCTCTGTGAATTTTATTCTCCGTCCGTAACATCCGGACCTTTTTTTAGACAGTCTTTTTACGCTGATTACCTGCGAGATGATCAATCTGTTCCAGCACGGTATGGTTCTAGATCACGCCTCTGTGGATCAGATTTATACCATACTCCGATATATCGAAACAAACTTTGCGGACTGTACCCTTTCTTCTACAGCTGAGTTTTTTAATATGCACCCAAACTATCTCTCTGCCTACATACGCCAGCATACCGGAACCACTTACAAAGAGCTGGTCCAGACACACCGGCTCTCTCAGGCGGCAAAATTGTTAAGGAGCACCGCACTTTCCACAAATGATATCAGCCTTGCCGTCGGATATCAGAATACCAGCTTTTTCTTTCAGCTGTTCCGCAAGAAATACGGATGTACGCCTATGGAATATCGAAACATGCTTCATGCTTCTGATACGCCAAATATGTGATATGTACATTATTTGCCATATAGAAACTTTTCCGGTAAAGTTACTTTAAAATCTTTCGCCAAATCTCTGAAATTCTGAGGTGAGATTGTCTGTCTTTTATCCGGTCTCATGGACAGCATCTTTACAAGGATTTCCGCGGATTTCTCTACGGTGTGCATTAATCCGAATGTAAGATCAAAGTCTTCCCCTGAGCAGAACATGCCGTGATGCGCCCAGATTGCCACATCATATTCTTTCATCAGGCACTTGTCGCCACTGCGATCTCACGGCCGCCCGGCACCATCCATCCTACTACACCGATTCCGGAAGGAAATACAACCGGGCACTCGGTCGCCATCTCCCAGAGTTCTCTAGTAAATACTTTATCCTCCAACGGCAGTACAAATGTCAGTGCGATCACATTCGTGGTATGTGCATGATAAACATTGGTAACGCCTTTTTTCACTTCATGGTTCATCAGGTGACTCGGCAGCTCACTGGTCGGTCTGCCTCCGTTTACCAGACCCCAAAGGATGCGGTAATTCTCTCCTTTTTCATCCAATTCGATGATATTTTGCATAGACTACCACTTCGAAGATGCAAATTGTCACTATGTAGTTACACAGATGCTATCAGATTCACTAATAGCATCGCCTTACTTTATCGCCCTCTATTCCTGCTAATCGGAATTACGTCCCCAAAATACTTACTATCCTTCACCGCTACAAGTTCCACCTCAACACACTTCTGCTGCCATTCCTTACAAGCCTCTTCATACCTTTGCCTCTCCTCACGAACCATGAATAGCTCGGTATAAAACTCCGAAGCATTTGCATAGTCTGCATCCTGAAGCACATTTGAAAGCTCTGATTTCATCCTCCTGCTTTTCTATCCAATACAGCAATCTGCTCCTGCAACTCTTTCTTTCACTTCTAATGCCAATGTGAGTGGACATATAGGTGTCCGTTTACGAACCCACCGCCGTATCCGGCGTGATAGCCCCCTGCAAGGGCGAAATACACAGAGTACAAAACGAAGTTTTGTGCGATGGGTGTATTTCGCTCTGCGAGGCTTAGCCTCGCATAAATGCACGAGGCTGGTTAAAAAATCTATCCTCAGCGCAAAAAGGAAAAAGCCACATACCTTCGCAAAGATACATGGCTTCAATTACGCTGATAACTGTATTTAATTGGCTACAATTCGTGCCGTATCCGGCACCACTTTTTTCTTCTAAAATTGAGGCTACAATTCCTTCCATAAATGATGCCATAACACTTCCATTTATAAATGTTTTGTAGCTTCTGCTGTCATTCCCCGCAAAAACTGAAATCCAGCAACTCATTGATATCAGGATCCATCTGATACTTCTTCACATCCTCCTCTGTGTAATCCATATTCCCAGAAGCACCCTTATCGTCAGGCACAGGTTGTTCCTGTCCAACCGCCTGAATAGGCATTTCTGTATGCCTGATGATTGCATAAGCGCTGAGTTCTTTGCGGTGGTGATATCATATCCAAGAAATCTTGCTTTATCTTGACTATGTGTTATCTTGGTCTTTTTTTCGGACATCTCAAGATGCAGAGTATCCTCGAGAAATACTCTGAATTTTTCCTTGATTTCAGATGCATCCTCAAATGAACCTATGGCTAGCTTGCATTGATTATCACGCAGATTGCAGACAGCAAAATACTAATCTGCCAATACATCACCGTAACATCTTCCCTTCGGTGCGGAGATGGTTAGCTCTAGCCTCTGACTTTCCTTCAAGCAGTTTAGCTTCATCCTCATATAGTACCTTTCACCTCGACACTCAGTCGCAACTTGGAAGCTTTGTTGACTTGTGCCTTTACAAACGTGCTGTTGTCCCCTTTATGTTTCCATTCAAGGTTAGTTGTTGGCGATAAGACTGTGTTCTTCACACTTGATAATTTTTCTTATTGTTTTCTCAAAACAAAATCATAATGACCCACGTCGCTTGGGTGTCCACCCCAAACGCCTTACGGGCGCACAGAATCTACCATCGCCACTATCGCCTGATCATCATCCAATTCTCTTATAACTGCCGGAACCTCCGCAAGACCAGCCCAGCCGGCATCTGCCTTTCGTCTGTGTCCTGCAATCACTTCATAACCTTCTCCGTCAGGATTCGGTCTTACAAGCAAAGGTACAATCACACCCTCATCTTCAATACTTTTCATAAGGGCACACAGCTCTATGTCCTGCTGCACATGAAAAGGATGGTTCTTAAAGTCCTTTAACTCGCTTATTCTGATACTCTTTATCTCTTCCATTACAACCTCCGTTCTTCCGGTAGAATAACTTCTACTCAGTTACGTCAATGTTATCTGCAAACAGAAAAAGACCGCTCATCTCCAATTACTTGAAAATGAACGGTCTTTCACGCTTCGTATTCTATTGAATAACTTCAAAATATTAATTGTACTTTTATGTGTTTCCACACCCCACATCCAATACGACTGAGACATTCACACCGTCTGAAATTGCTTTTTTGTAGGTTTTTCTATCACTCTGTGAGAACATCATATGTCGCTCAAAGTGCCGGAAGTCGAGAAGTTTTACAAACTTCCCGACTCGCGGGCAGTCGTCGAATTCCGCATAAACACTGGCTTTACAGCCAGTTATTTCTTCGGAACTCTCCTCGTTGCCTTCGCGCAAATCAAGGATTCTTACATATCGACCCGATGTAGTGCAACCACGCACTCGACATGTGTATCACTGTCCAAACTCATTTCCATATCTTCCTCAATAATCGGAAGCTTGAATTTGATGGATTTGAGCCACTGACCGTTTGGCTGTCGTTCCTCATAGATATGGATTTCAGAAATCAGCGATTCCATAATCTGTCGCTTCTCCTGCTCGTCCATGACAGCGTACAGCTTTTCAAAATAAATCAGCACTTTGTAGATATTGTCAGCAGTGAGTTTTTCTGCTTCTATTGCCATTTTCTTTGCTCTGGCTTCAATCAACAGATTCTCCGTATCCTCTATCTTATCATACATTTTATAAAGGCGATCATCAAGGTCTGCTTTACGCTTGATGTAGTGCTTATCATCTGGGTCAAGGGTATCAATCTCATCAATCAAACGGGACTTCGTAGCATAGCTCTGACGAAGCTGTTTTTCATAATTGGCAATCTCCTGTTCAATGGCGGATGTATCTATCTTCATATTGATTTTTTGCTGCATCATCGCCGCAAACTTCGGATTGCTGACCAGTTTGATAATAACCTCTGCAACAGCACCGTCCAGCAATTCCTCATTGATTTGCTTCTTGTATTCACACTTATGACCACGGGTCATAGTGCGGTGTTTGCAGCCATAATAGAAGAAATCCTTATATTTCGTGCCGTCCGGCTTGTGCTTGATGCTTTTGTTGCCGTACATTCCGGCTCCGCAAATAGGACATTTAAGTAATCCGGTCAGCAGGTGTACCTTGTTGTCTTTACCGTTGTTGACCTTTTCATACTTCTTCGCCTGAGCAAGAAGTTTTACTTGGGCTTCATGCCAGAGTCCTTCTGATACAATGGCTTCATGCAGACCGTCAACTAACAGATAATTTTCCTGCTCCACAAGTCGGTAATCATTGCGAGTTCCATGTACCTTTTCTGTTCTTCTCCTGCCGTAAGCAATTTTACCACAGTAAACGGGATTTTCAAATTCTGCGAATCAGGCTGCATCAAACAGAGGAATTTTTTCCATTCTGCCGCTGAATTTTGTTTGATACCGTGATTGGCAAGGTATTTCGCAAGTCCGTTAGCTCCTATATCGGTATGCACATACTGGTCAAAGATAATGCGGATTGCCTCGGCTTCTTCCTCGTTGATATACAGCATACCTTTTTCCAATTTGTATCCGTAGGGAGCAAAACCACCGTTCCATTTACCCTCACGAGCTTTCTGGATTCTGCCTTCCATCGTCTGAACACGGATATTCTCACGCTCAATCTCGGCAACCGCAGAAAGCACGGAAATCATCAGCTTACCGGCATCTTTGGAAGAATCAATGCCATCCTCCACACAAATCAGATTGACATCGAAATCTTGCATCACCTGTAAGGTAGACAGCACATCTGCCGCATTTCTGCCAAAACGTGATAACTTGAACACCAGCACATAGGACACGCCATCTTTACCGGACTTGATATCCTCCATCATGCGGTTAAATTCCAATCTGCCCTCAATGGACTTTCCCGATTTACCGGCATCCTCATATTCACCGACGATTTCAAAATCGTTGAACTCAGCATAGGCTTTCATTCTTGATTTCTGAGCATCCAAGGAGTAACCGTCTACCTGAACGGCAGTAGATACTCTCGTATAAATATATACTTTTGTTTTTTCTTTCATATCGCCATCCTCATTTGTGCCACAGCCTGTGGCATAATTCAGCTTTCATCGTCTGTTATTTTTTGCCGTCAGTTTTCTGTTCCAACATCTTTATCGAATTTAAATAATCATTTTCCACGTCGCTGAGCGTTCTTGTCTTATATTTTCGATATTCTCCAGTCGCTTTATCAACAGCCTGCTTATGAGTAATGCTTCCATTTCCAATTAAAAGCTGCTCTCCACTCATGGTAAGAATGCGATCCAGATGCTCTGCCCAGTCCTGCATCGTCATTGCCTGTTCACGCTCTGCCTGACGTTCCGCAAAATCCAGATACCCGGATACAAGTTGTCCCATAGCACGAAGCTCTTTCTCATTCAGATAGTTTTTCGCAACAATCGCTTCTTTGAGTGTCGGCTGATTACCGGCAAAGGTGGTAAGTCCCATGAACTCTTTTTCCGCATCCGCTCTTGTATAAATCACTTCTGCCGCAGTCTGTCCGTGAATGGCATAATTGAATTTTATTCTGAACCTTTTTGAAAAAACGGATAGAGATTTCCGCTTTCGGGTCGTAGTCAATGCTGGTGGCATAGATTTCAAGCACCTGACGATAAAACACCTTTTCCGATGCACGGATGTCTCTGATTCTTTCAAGCAGTTCCTTGAAATATCCACCGCCGCCCAGATTTTTCAATCGTTCATCATCCAAAGCAAAACCTTTTTTCATGTATTCTTTGAGAATGTTAGTTGCCCAGATTCTGAACTGTGTGCCACGCTTGGATTTTACACGATAGCCGACAGAAATGATAACATCAAGATTATAGTAGTCAACCTGATAGGTTTTCCATCTGCCGCAGTTGTTGCAAAATTTGCAACAACTGACTCTCGCTGCAGCTCGCCTTCGGAAAATACATTTTTTATATGTCTTGAAATAGTAGATTTATCTCTCTGGAACAACTCTGCCATCTGGTCAATGGATAACCACACGGTATCCTCATCAAATGTGGTTTCAATTTTTGTCAATCCATCTTCTGTTGTGTAAATAATCATATTGGATTTTTGATTCATATCATCATAATTGTTCACCGGAACACCTCATTTCTAATTGTGCAACGGGGTATTGCGCTTTTATTCTATGTAGCTCTATGCGTTGAGAACAGTAGCTCTCGCATAGAGTTTGGACACTTATTCCACGACTATTATATCATTGCTTTTCCATCAATTCAATAGTGTCACTGGGTTCTTCAGATGTGTTTTCTTCCTCCAAACAAGACGCGGCTCTGGAAGATTATCAATATCCAGAACCGCCGCATATTTTTCTATTAAATTTGCAAGTAAATCGGCAAAACCATTCCATTTATCTGTCAATAGTGCTCTCCTTTCTTTTTCGTCCACGTTCCTGCGGAATGTCCTGTTTCTCTTTTCCTCTGGTCAAAACGGCATTAAGAAAAGCCCGTACCCTTTCAGGTGCGAGCTTGACAGCATCCAGATACGGCTGAGCCTGTTCCAGAAGTTTCTCATATCGTTTTTTCCATACCCCAGCATCTTTCTTGGCTGTTTCATATTTCTGCTGGTATTTTAATTTCTCCGCTTTTTCAGCAAAGCTGCTGACAGCATAATTTTTGAGAGTACGGCATTCATCGGGTGTCAAGACGATGTTCCCGGTAAAAGATTTCTTACCCATCGACTCCAGCTCCTGAACCGTCACCGCTATTCCGGTTGCCGCCTTAGTCTGTGCTTGCAGGGATTTAAGCTCCTGCTTTTTCTTCTCCGCAGCCTGTGTAGTATCGTCAAGCTGTGCTTCTTTCTGGTTCAGTTCCGCCGTCACAGCTTCCAGTCGCTGCTTTTCCTTTGCCACCTTAAACTGGGTCACAGTTAGATGTTCCTCGGTGCTGTCACGCTCTCCACGTTCCACATCGGTATATCCGGCAGCTCTCATGTGCTGAAAAAAATCATCCTGTAAAACAGAATAGGATTTTCGGAGAACAGGCTTACCATTGACTTGCAGAATTGGTTTTCCATCTTTGTCCACAGCAGGTTTGGACAGCCACTTTTTACTGCGGCTGACCTGCATAATGGTTTCCTTTACCGTTCCTCTGAGAGCTTCATCCTTGCAGCGTTTCGACCACAAAATCTGTTTCTCCACCACAGGGACATAGACCACATGAAGATGATAATGGAACACGTCCTTGCCAAGTGCTTCGGACATCGCCCGGTTAATCTCGTCAGCGTGCATGACTGCCGAGAGGATATACTGTTCACCGCCAACAATCTCCACAGCGGATTTATAGGCTTCCTCATAAAACTGTCTGGCGTATTCATAACCGCCGTGATTGTCGAAGTACGCAGAGTTCACATCAAAGACCATTTCGTTGAAATGGACGGCATCCGCCTTCAGACCTCTGGTGGAAATGATGTTGTCAGCTTTCATCTGCTCAAACATTTCAGCGTAGCTCCCGGTAGGTTCTTTGAAGTGTACGTTGAGGGAACTTCTTTCCGGGATAATATCTTCGTTACTGTATATTTCTTTTTCACGCTCATTGTGTGCCTGTGCATCTCCGATGTCATTATCTGTGACATCCATATTTCTTGCACAGGTACGGTCAACTCCGTCATTTCTTGCCATATTTTTCCTTCCTTTCTTTGGGATTTGCAGACAGGTAGCTTTGGAGAGGCACTTCTGCGGAAGTGTAATAACCCACTATGACACTTTCATCCATACTGGCTGCAAAGTGCCCGTGGGGCTCTCCCGAGGGGCTCTCCGAGGTAATGC
>ENA-OQCN01000244-OQCN01000244.1-human-gut-metagenome-genome-assembly--contig:-NODE-244-length-28290-cov-2.421191_pt1 | contig 28290 bp, 31 predicted proteins | sample MGYA00242497_ERZ504576 | MGnify/ENA primary metagenome ERZ504576 (study PRJEB26092, sample SAMD00036296) | human gut metagenome | host: Homo sapiens | study: EMG produced TPA metagenomics assembly of...
ATGCAATGGTTTTGCCACGTTCGGTCCGCCGTAATCGATCATGATGGTCTTTGGATTTTCTGCTTTTTCACATCCAAAACGTCCTTCATCTGCCTGCATGTCCGCCACATAGGATGCTAAAAATGTCTCATCCAGTTTTAAATTTAAAAATCCCGGTTTTACGGATTCTGCCATGGAAACATGGACGCCTCTGCAAGTTTTGCCGCAACCTCATCTGCGATCATAAACGGTGCCTTTTTGTATTCTTTGGCAGCTGCCATTGCTCCGTTACACTGGTATTCACAAAGATCCGGTCTGTTAGATAAAGTAACCTTTCCGTATTTTGCATCATAGCCACAATCCACAAATGCCTGTGTAATTTCCGCGGTTATAAGGTCTAAAATCTTTTTCATTTTCTTCTCTCCTGCATTTCTTTGCAAATCATTTCTGCCTAAATCAGGCATTTTCTCGTCTATTATACCATAATTCCGCCATTTCTCAAGTAAAACCCTTATTACGATCCCCTGTTTTATGAAAATACTTTCCATTTAACCCGATTCTTTTAACCAGTTCTGTTTCACTTCTATAATAAACCTAAACGAGACATCCGACTCCTATACCGCAGGCACACATTTCGTTCACTTATCACAAACCAGATCATTCTGTTGTATACAATAATATACTGCCCCTATCAAGCCTGCATCATTTCCAAGTTCCGCAGCCTTTAGTTCAAGATGCTTCACAAAATGAGGCATACATCCTGCCATCACTTTTTCCCTCAGACGGTCAATAAACAGCTCCTTTTGTGCCGAGACTCCACCTCCAATCAAAATCAGTTCGGGATTAAAGATATGAACCAGTCCGACCAGACCGGAGGCAATGTCATCGATCCAGGAATCCAGCAATTCCAGCATTACGACGTTACCCTTCTTTGCTTCCGAAAAAATAAATCTTCCGTTTACCTCATGTTCTTCTGAAAGTATTATCTTCCGCATGATGCCGCGTCTCTGACTCTGTGAATCAGCGCGGCGGTTGAACCATAATGCTCCAAACAGCCATGATTACCACACGAACACAACTCACCGTCATTGTTTATCACAATATGTCCGATCTCTCCGGCAAGGCCATTTGCTCCCAAAAGGATTTTGGAATCTACAATGATCCCACCTCCAACACCTGTCCCAACCGTCATTACAATAACATTCCGATGGTCTGCTGCAGCTCCGATCCACATTTCTCCAAGAGCCGCCGCATTGGCATCGTTTAAAACCGCCGTTGGAAGATGGAATGTTTTTTCCATCTCATCTTTAATCCGGCTTCCTTCCCAGTTTTGAATATGTCCTGCTGACCCGATAACAACACCGTTTACCGTATCTATGCCACCGGTCGCCGACACACCAATTCCCGCCAGCTCCTGTTCCGTCACCTCGTGTTCCGCAAGAAACAATTTCATACTTTTTAAAACTGTCTTAAGAATCGGTGTCTCATACCTGTCAAATGCAACATCGTAAGCCTCACTATACCGGATTACACCCTGTTCATCTACAAGCCCCAGTTTTACGGATGTACCACCTATATCCACACCCAAATATGTTTTTCCGTTACTCATTCCGGATCTTCTCCTTTTTCCGCATCTTCCATTGCTCCCTTATGTTTTCCCTGTATGGCAGATAATGTTTCTTTATATTTTTGCGCCTTAAAATACGAATCATTCGCAAAATAATACGAATACAGAATATCGATCATAACCAGAATAGAAAACTGTGGTGAAATTTTCGTACCTGTATCCAGGTTTTTCAGATAGGCAACCCTTAACACTTCATCACATCTTGCCGCCGTCTCCGGTGCCGGATTCGCAGTGATAAAGATTACTTTTGCATTTCTGCTTTTTGCGATGCGGATACTTCCACAATCTCTCTCGTCGTTCCACTGAGAGAAATTGCAATGACAAGCATCCCCTCCTCAACCAGTGCTGCACTCATCTGTATCATCTGTGAATCTGTTACCGCAGTCACATCCAGTCCGATCCTCATAAAACGGAGCTGAAATTCCTCTGCGACATTGCCGGAACTTCCCATTCCATAGACAAACACACGCCGGCTTACATTTAACAGTCCGGCAATCCGGCGGATCTGGTTCTCATCAAGCAATTTAAAATTTTCCTGCAGCAGCTTCTGATAACTGCTCTGTACCTTCTTGGTAAACAGACTGATATCTTTCTCACTGACTGTTCCATTTTTTTCCTCTTTTAAGTCCTTTTCGTATGCAAAAATAAATTCACGGTATCCCTTAAATCCACATTTTTTTGCAAAGCGTGACAATGTTGCCTCGGATACATAGAGCAGTGCTGATATCCGCTTGGATGAAAAATCTGTCAGCTCCTCATTATTTAGAAAATAATTGGCAATCGTATGCTCTACCTGCGTCATATCCGACTGCGCAGCCTCAATCTGGCCTTTCGTCTCATTCTGGTTAAAAATTATATATCTGCTATTCTTCAAGGTTCCATCACCTGTTCCTGTTTTATTACAATAATGTTCCCATTATATTCTTTTTTCACGCAAAACACAAACAATCTGTGAGGACAACGGTATCCATTATATCAAATTTTTCCCCTCAAACTTACTCAGTGCAGTCTGCTTTGTATGTGCATCCGCACATGCCTTTCCTGCCGCATCTCCCATATCAATCACCGTCGCTGGATACGGATACTCGCCTGAGCCAGAAATGTTGTAGAAATACATCTGCCGATTGTTAACAGATTGTCGACCTGCTCATTGATAAGACACCGGTATGGAATCTCATAGTATTCTCCCCTCTGATACTTCTCCATATGGACAAGTCCTTTCGTTGCAGAGTGTACATCAATATACCAGTCTCCTTTTGCCACTGCATCTTCAAATCTTGCCCTCTTTATGTAATCGTCTTCGCTCAGCACATATTTTCCGACAATACGGTAGGATTCCCGGACACCGAGTGCTGATGCTTCCCGAATCAGATACGCATGTTCAAATCCCGCATACATGCCTTTAAAAATGAAACCAGCCGGAAGATCATCTGATGTCCCTCCGTTACAGCTCTGCTCCTTGCCCACACATCGGTATTCTTCTTCATACTACTGATATGCGGACAGTTAAATGTCATACAACCCGGCTGATCTGGAATGGAAAAACACTGGTAGTAAACGAGATCTTCCTCTTTCAGATATCCAAGTTCCACCCCTTTTCGAAAAACCGGTTCAAGTTTAAAATTCTTATTCCGCACCATTGCAGATTCAAAAAAGTATCCTTTTACCAGCGGAGAAAATTCATCATTTAAAGACAAACAGTATGCCCGGTATTTTTCGACATCAATGCCACCCATCTCAAAACGCAGCGATGTCATCTGGTTATTTCCGTTCTCATCCCCGGCGGTATATGCTACTCCCGCCATTCTTGAAAGAACCGCATCCCCGGTGGCGTCAACAAATTGTTCTGCCTCTATCGCATATACACCTTCCTCAGTCGTCACAAAAATCTTTTCAATTTTCTGATCTTTTACCTGACAGTCGGTCAGCACTGCATCATATAATATCCCGCCTCCATATTCCAGAAACATCTCCTCTAACACAAGTGCTTTTGCCTCTGCTGTGGAATGTACATATTCCATAATGCCATCTCTGGTAGTGACCCCTTTTTCTTTCAGGCGTCTCTCAATCTCATGAAATATCTCTCCATGTTCAACAAAAGACTCCATCATCGGATTCACCAGCGCATTGACAGCCGCCCCGCCAAGTGCAAGGCTTTTTTCCACGATCAAAACCCTGTTTCCTTCTTTTGCCGCACGGATTCCCGCTGCCGCCCCGGCAGTGCCACCGCCAACTACAACCGTGTCGTAGTTTCCAATCACCTTTATTTTATCCCATTGATACATTCTGTTTTCCACCCTCATTTTTCCGTAATCGTTCTTCTGCTTCCTGCATCCGTTCCCGCAATGTCTCTTCCGGCAATATGCCTTCCGACAGCATTACCATATAATCTGTCATCTGTGGAAGAATCTCACTCTTCATATATCTTCCCGCAAAACTGTGTGCAGCGATCTCGCTGACTGTTGTAAGCGGTCTTTGCACCGTACCAAAAATCGTCTTTTTCTGCACAGGATCAAGCCGCATACCGACTTTCCCAAGCGTTGTAAATTCCAGAAAATGATAAAACTCATGCGCAAGATGCAGCTTTATGAGCCACTGTTCCCCTGTCTCCACTCCGTTTTCCTTCAGAATCTGTTGCTTTCTGCGCAGATCCGGCATAAAAAGTTCAATCTTTTTTTCCTTCCCGCCACAGGTGATCTGCGCCCATACCTCATAGTTTTGCCCATGATGTGAAAATTCCCGTTCATCCTGCAGAATGGCAACACCGGAATTCACTAGTATTGCCATAATATCCGCATCTTTATACTGCTCAAATGCCTCCTGTCCGCATGCGATCGCTTCCGTCACATAATCCTGCATTTCTCCTTCGGGATACAGTGTGCCAGCCGGTCATTCATCAGTTCCATCATCGCATATTGTTCTTCTGTTATTGATTTAAGATCATACATTGTCTCAATCCTTTGCAGCGACTGCAATAATTTCCTGATCATCCTCAACAAATTCCAGTTCCATCTCAGCTAGACCGAGCAGCTGCTCTTTGTTTAAGACACCGCTTAAATCACTCATTTTCTGACCAAAAAATAAGTACGTTTTCGGCAATGTCGCACCAGCGTCCGTATACTGTGTCATACCGTCCACAAATTCCATGAAATCTGTTCCAATCTGATCTTTGTGAAATACTCCAATTTTTGCAATATTTTTCTGAAGACGTATAACGCCTTCCTCATCGATCATGCGCACCAGTTTTTTCTTTGATTTAAATAATCCTAGAAAGCCGCCTTTTTGCCACATTTACATAGTACGCATGCCATCTTCCTGCCGCTGCTGCCTGCTCAACCATATCTGTCGTTGTCTTCTCGGCATCCGCTAAAATCTGCTTCTGTTCTTCCTCCGAGATGGTCTTTGCATTGCGGTCCTTGGTACGCAGCTCTGTCGCTCCTGTTGCGATCGCTCTTAAAATATTTTTCTGGCTGTCTATCTCAATCGAAATATCAACCGTTGCTGCATCTGCGCCTGCCTGGTGATCACTTCCATAATATCATGGCGGATTTTACGGATATCCTCATCCGTAGGGTTTGCAACATTTCGCTCCATCTGCTCACGCACAAGTGCCAGAGAGACACCGATCGTAGAAATGTACGGTGCATTTTCCGCAATCTTATGCCGGATTCCCATTTTTTCTCCCAAATATGGTACGACAACCGACGCCGAACCACCACCACCGACCAGACAGATCAGGTTCGGATTCAGATTATAATCTGCAATCAGTTGTTTTACAATCTCGCCAACTTTCGTCATCGCAATATCCATTGCCTGACGGCACAGTTCTTCCACCGTGCTCCCCGTCATAGATGCCAATGCACCCCATGCGATCTTCGCTGATTCCACATTTCCGGCAGCATAGTCATCCGCCGGCACATAACCCAGAATATTTGCGGCACCTGCCAGTGTAAGCGCATAGCTCTCGCCATTTGCACAGGCAACGACCGCATAATCCGATGTATCGTCCTCGCGCGGTGCGATCAGCTCTATCTTTGGATTCTTCATCTTATCGGTGTCAGTAAAGACCTCATACTCTTTCTCTGCGATATGTGCGGATCTTGGTCCGACATCTGCGATCTTACCTCCACGCACCACGATCATACTGCCTCCGGCAATTCCAAGTGTACGCACATCCAAAGAAGTCAGATATAACTTTCTTCCCCCGATCTGTGCATTTTTAATCATAACCTTGCCATCTTTGATCGCTGAAATATCGGTCGATGTTCCTCCTGCCTCAAGGAAAATGCCATCTGTCAGTTTTTCATACATCAGTGCTCCTGCCACACCTGCTGCCAGGCCGGATAGCATCGTAAGAATCGGTCTCTTCCGCACCTCATCGATACTCATGACGCCGCCGTCACAGCGCATGATCATCAGCGGTTTTTTAATACCGGAATCTTTTACCGCATTTTCCGTCATGTTGGCAGTCTCCATCATTTTGGGGATCAATGCCGCATTGACTGCTGCTGTTCTCGTCCTCGCCTGCAGTCCGTAAAGCTGGGAGATCTCATGTCCACCTGTAGCGACCAGTCCTTCTTTTACCGCCAGGTCAATAACTTTCTGCTCATTTTCCGGATTATCAACAGAGTAACTCTCCGAAGCCACGATCACCTCCACATTTTTCAGTTTCAGTGCATCGATTGCCTCTTTTACAGCCTCATCGGTAAGTGAGGCTGCATCTATAAATTCATGCTCTGTATATAAATATTTTCCCGGTGCCAGCTCGATATTTCCGACTGTCGTCTCCTTGCGGGAACGTTCTGCCTCCATACCACTTCCCATGCCAACAATACCAACACGTGCCACATCTCCCTCTAACAGGGCATTGGTTGCCTGTGTGGTTCCATGTGCGATAAATATAACATTATCCGGAGAAATTCCATTTTTTGTGAGTACCGTATTGATCGCCTCAATGATTCCCTGCGCCACACCGCGCTCGGCATGATGTGTCGTCGGCACTTTTTCTTTTGCAATGACCTCATAGGTCTCATTATCTACGACTACGGCATCCGTAAATGTTCCTCCGACATCGATTCCGATTCTTACCTTTCTGTTATCCATATGTGAAACATACCCTCCTTGAATGATCCTTACTGTTTAGAATAATGCTACTGCTGCGTAAATCAAGATTCCAAGTGCATTACCATGGTGTATGGAAGTGTTGATTTCAAAATATCATTAACATCGACTTTTGCATAATCTGCTACGATAACATTCTGTGTGTTTGTCGGGTCTGATACACACTGTACCACGCTGGTACTACGAAGTGCCATACCAACTGCTGGTGCACTCAGTTTTCCTGCTGTCAGAAAAATATTTGCGAGGCCAGAGCCAAGACCGTACATATTTAACGGTCCACGATACAGAGCCAGTGGAGAAAGAACTGTAAAAATTACAATGTACATAATCGGGTTTGATGGAAGAATCACACTAATGATTGGCTGCATCAGAGCAGATGTTTTCTGTGCTGCCACTCCATTTAAAAGAATTCCAATACCAATCATCAGACCGATGACTCCTGCCACATCCTTAATTCCCTCTACCATGGAGCTTGAAAGAACCTGAATACTTGAAGACGGATTCGTAATTAATGCTGTTACAATAATTGCTACCACCAAGCTTGTCTCCGCATTCCACTTAAAGAAAAATACCAGTACGATAGGAAGAAGCGGCATCAGCATGGCAACCGGATTAACCTTTTTAGAGTTGGTTCCAGCATTCATTGCCCATGTACTTCTGACTGTCTTTTTATTTACATTGATTAAAATATATGCAACCGTCACAACCACACAGATCAGTCCCATCACGATGGAAGATGTTTTAATAACCTCCATATCCATTCCAATGGTATCTACATAAATCTGGTACTGCGATACATTAAAAAGAAGTCCAATGTTTAATCCAAAAGTACGAGACTTGCTGCCACGATCGGCTCAATTCCCGCAGACAGTAACAGCGGAATTGCAATCTGAGCGACCATAATAACAGGACCTGCACCACTCATAGCAGTAAAGATCAGTGCCGTTGCAGCAGTCAGTGCCAAAGCGATCATAACCGGCTTATCCCCTGCCAGCTCTGCTGCCTTACGGATAATGGCATCTGAAATTCCCTCTTTCTGAATTACCTTTGCAAAAATTGCACCAAATACGGTAACAATAATGGTGCTTGCAAGACGGGATGCTCCACCTGCAATTACATAAGAAGTAATACTCTGTGTCTCTGCATCACTTGATATAAATGGAACTCCTGCTACTACTGCGATTAAAATTCCCATACATGGAAGTGCTAAAATCGCTGGCATCTTTTTTGTCATCATAAGAGCAACTCCCGCTAAGAAGATTGCCAAAATTACTATTACCTGTAACGTCTGCATACCTATTCTCCTCCTTCAATCAGTGCATTTGTAAACTTTTTCGTGATGAGCTGTGGTCTTGTAATCGCCCCACCCACAACGACACTATAACATCCAAGTTCAACCACTCGTCTGGCTTTCTGCGGCACATCGATATTTCCCTCAGCAATTACCGGATGATGTACCTGTTTTAATATCTTGCGTATAATTCAAAATCATTCTGTTCAATTTTGTCATTTACGCTGTACGGCGTATATCCCACAAGTGTTGTTCCAATAAAATCAAATCCAATTTCATCTGCAAATAATGCTTCCTCCACCGTTGAACAGTCTGCCATAAATTTTTGATCCGGATATTTTTCTTTCACTTTTTCAAAAAATTCTTTCAGATAAGTTCCATCTGGTCTGATGCGCTTTGTTGCATCCACTGCAATAATTTCTGGTTTTATCTCCATCAATGCATCTACCTCTTTTAAGGTCGGCGTAATATATACTTCTGAATTGTCATACACCTCCTTGATAATACCGATGATTGGAAGTGAAACATTCTTTCTTATCTCAAGAATATCTTCTACCGTATTTGCCCGAATTCCTGCTGCTCCACCCTCATATGCGGCTTTGGCCATCCGCCCCATAATAAATGATGAATGTAAAGGTTCATCTTCTAGTGCCTGACACGATACAATCAGCTTGCTTCGCAAATTCTCAAACTGCGCTTCCATTCTCTTACTCCTTTCACATCACCTTTGGGATCCTCTGTGATATAAATTTTATACCCCGAATTTCCGGTTTTTTCAACGATTTTACCCGATACTGAATCTACTTTCCTTCAAAATTGATATTTTTTGTTTTTGCGAAACTTCTTTCACAAAATTCTTTCAAAATTCCGGTTTCTTTTGTCACTTTTGCACAAAATATCAGAAGAAGTTTCATCAAATTGACAAAGAGTACTGATCACAAGCTGCACTTATAATCAGTACTCCTTTTCTGCCCTCACTAATCTTCGTTTTTAAAGATCACACTGCGGTAATTATTTAACACTTTATACAAGATCATACCTAACACATAGCAGGAAATCACTTCGCCGATTCCGACAGTCAGCATAAAGAATGGGATCGTCCCCTCTGCCATGTACACATATGCCAGAACAAACGGTACAATGATCGTATTTGCCACGATCGGTGGTAACGGAGCCAGCCATTTGTGCTTTCTTAACGCATAAGTTCCACATGCCCCGATCAGTGTCGCAAGACTGCCAAACACAACATCAAGCGGCATGCAGCCGGTGAGCAGATTGCTGAGCAGGCATCCTATAAAAAGTCCCGGAATAGCTGCCGGTGTAAATACCGGTAAAATGGTAAGTGCCTCGGAAATCCTGACCTGAATTGCGCCGGAAGCAAGATTGAATGCACTGATAAAATAAGTCAGTACAACATAGATAGCTGCGATAAGTGCAGCCTGCACGATAAGTAATACTTTTTTGTTTCTCATTTTTCATTTCTCCTTTAGTTTTGTTTTACGAGTGGAAGGTCTCGAACACTCGATGTCACTGCAACTTTCTGATTTTAGCATAATCGTCGAAAAAAATCAACTCCTCCTGCGCACCCATGCAGTAAATGACCAGAATATCCCTCTCACCGGCAGAAACATCAGCCACAATCCGGACCAAATCACATAAACCGGATTTTTCACGCTGATACGACGTCCATTCCGCACAAATGCGGTCAAAATTCCTCTGATCTGATCCTCTTCCACCGGTCCTTCCACCTCTGTCTGATTATCCCCTGCCATATAAAACTGACCGCCTTTTCGTTTTACAACACGGTGCAGAACCAGAATGCTCCCTTTTCTGCGGTACAGCACAACATCTGCGCGCCGGATTTTTTTCACATCCGCTTTTTTTATGACCGCGGCATCTCTGCCCGGCACAAACATCGGATACATACTGTATCCTTCGGGATAGATCTGTATGACCTCTCCCGCTTCTAATAATTGTTCAATATCATATTTCATCGGAAACCTCTTTTATACAGCTTATCATCCTGAATTATTGTAGCATTTCCCCTGTCCAAATGCTATAATATTTCCAATTCATTTGTAATGGAAAGGAACCACAACGATATGAAAACATCTGATGGATTCGTAAAAACAACAATCGCAGGTATTCCCTATCTTCTGCCCTATGGTCAGAAAATTGCCGACCATGCACGCTCCTGCGCCTAAATGACTCCGGTGCACTTTTATGGGATACACTCTCCCTGGGCGCGGACAAAAGCACGCTCTTATCTGTGCTGGCGAATTACTACAATACAGATGCTGATATGCTCCCTCAGCTTACCTCTGACTTAGACAGCTATCTTGCCTCTTTAAAGCAGCTTGGCATGCTCTCTTACAATGCGCCGGCAGAAAATTTCCCACCTCATTCTGATCAGACCGACAATACGTTTCCTGCACTGTTTTCTGACGATCGTGCTCCAAAATATTATAAGATCGGCGTTCTCTGCTTTTCATGGTTTGGCCCGGACGATCTGTTTGATACCTATTTTAAAGATTTCTCCTGCGAAGCTGCTGTGGCTGATCAGCGCATTTTTATAATAACCGGGAAACCGTCTCATCTTGCAGATGGTACACTTCTGCTCCACACCACTGAACTTACCATCTTTGACGTCACCGACACCTACCGCTTTGTCTTTGGCACTCACTGGGGAATCCATGAAATGCGCGTAAAAAAAGACGGCTCTGCCGCCGTCCTCTACTGTGTTGATGCCGATAATAAAGATCATGCAGAAAATATTTTTCATGCACTGCGTTTTGCCTTCCTGATTGCCGCACAAAAGCAGGCTCTTTTTGTCCTGCACTCCGTTTCTATTTTTTATCAGGGAAAAGCCTGGCTCTTTTCCGGCAGCTCCGGCACCGGCAAATCCACACACGCGAACCTCTGGGCGAACCGGTATCATACTCCGGTTTAAACGGAGACTTAAATGTACTTGGCATCAAGAACGGCCTGCCTTATCTATACGGTCTGCCCTGGTGCGGGACGTCCGAAACATACACCACCACCACCTATCCACTTGGCGGTATCGTGTTTTTAAAACAGGCTCCTTTCAACCGGGTGAACTCTCTCCCACCGGATGAACAGGCACTTTTTCTGATGCAGCGCATGATCTCCCCGACCTGGACGAAAGACCTGCTGTTAAAAAATCTGGCATTTGCAGAAACACTTGCCCCGCTGACAAAAATTTTCCGGCTGAATTGTACAAAAAATCCCGAAGCTGCAGCCGTCATGAAAGCTGCCATTGATCAGTCCATATAAGACGCTTTCTTTCAAAACTCATCCATCATTTTCTGTACTTCCTCTGCGGTCAGCACAACACACCTCTGTTCCCGGATTCCATACACCCTCCTGCACACCGACAATACCGTTGGACGGTGTGTGGTCACGATACAGGTGCGCGGTTCATTTGTCTGCATGATATTTTTCAAAACCCTGCGCTCGGTTGCAACATCAAGTGCACTTGTCGCCTCATCCAAAAGCAGGATCGGCGCACGGCGAAGCAATGCCCTTGCGATTGAAAGCCTCTGTGCCTGTCCTTCTGAGAATCCGACCCCCCGCTCTCCGACTTTACTATATATCCCATCCGGCAGTTTCTGTACAAACTCCCAGGCACAGGATACTATCAGTACTTCTTTGATCTCCTCATCCGTAGCATCCGGTCTGACATTCCGCATATTTTCCGCAATCGTGCCGGAAAACATTGTATTTCCCTGTGGCACATAAGAGAACAGACGGCGTGCTGCCGGTGTGATTGTAAGCACTTCCCCTGTTTTTGCTCCCACCAGATCTTCATCCCCGCTTTGTATATGCAGCAGGGCGAGCATAATGCGCAAAAGCGTTGTTTTTCCTTCACCGGAAGGTCCGACTAACGCAACAATCTCATGTGGATGTGCCTCAAAGTCCGCCCGCATAAACACCTTTGTTCCATTGTGATAAGTATAAGACATCTTAGAAATGCAAAGACTGATGCCGTTCTCCCGGTTCTCTTCATAAAATTTCTCCGCATGCTCTGCATCCGAATAGTCCTCTTTTGGCATGCCAAGGATATCCATCAGCCTTCCAGCAGATGTGGTCAGCGAAATCGCCGTCGGTACCAGTGACACAAGCTGATTCAGCGTTCCTGTCAGTGAGCCGGACAATGATAAAAACATCGTCATCGTACCGTAGGAGATCGCACCACTCCAGACGCGGTAAATACCAAATCCATAACAGCTGTATGACACCGCAAGCCCGACGATCGATAACAGGATCGAGGTTGCCATGGACATTTTCTGAAACTCCAGCTTCATACCAAGATATTCTTTTTGCAGTCCTCGCAGACGTTCCCCGTAGAGCCGCACCAGATCAAAAGCCTTGATCGTCTGGATATTCGAAAATGCCTCCTGGTTAAATCCGGACATCTTTGCATTCATAGCTGCGCTTTTCTCATTATTTCCTTTCATTCGCCTTAAAATCCGCCTCGACATCAGCATACTGACCGGCATGCCAAGCATCGCAAGAAGTGCAAACATCGGATCATTGTAAAAGACAAGCGCAAACGTACTGATAAACCGCACAGTATATATGATCAGATTCGGAATCCAGCTTAAAATACCATTTGAAATGTTTGAGCATCCGAATTCCAGCGTGTCAGGAGATCTCCCGTGTGATATTTCTGGATTGCCTCAAGATCCGTCACTAACATTTTATCAAAAATATCTGCCTTGATATCATTGTCCACACTGATACTGATCTTATTGGAAAAATAACTGGTCACCTGTGAAATCAGCATATTCCCTATGGAAAACCCGATATACAGACAGAACGTACGCACCAAAAGCCCCGCCTGCTTTCCGGTGATAATATCGACCATATCCCTTGAAATCAGACTTGAAATCAGTGAAACAACTGTTCCAGACAGACCAAGCAGCGTGTAAAAAATCATCTGTTTCCAGTACTTTCTCGCATACTCATAGATCCAGACGGTCTCCCGCCACATATCTTTTAATACACCCTCTTTGATCCTTTTATGATAAAATTTCAGACTGTCTAACATAATATTTCCCCATTCTAGCCGATTTCCAGTTATTATAACAAATATGAACCACGAAAAAAGAGGTTACCACATGTATATGTCAGGCAATCTCTTCCTCACATACCATATGATAACCCCATCTGAACTCCATATGATCCTACATCGCCCAGTCAGTTACTGTATCATCCGGTCCATATCCTTTCTTTTCCCAGGATGGCTTGCGGTTTCCATTATCGGTATTGTAACTTCCAGCATATCCCGAATCCACATAATGCGTCTTAAGTCCACAGGCTGTAGCTGTATATGCCGGACATCCCAGACATCCGAACTGCTGTCTGTATCCTCTGGTGCCTCCATTCCAGCCTGAATAATCCGGTGCCTGCCCCTTAGTCCGTAACACTCACACTTGAGATTGCAAGTCCCGGATCCGATTTTACAACCAGATCACCAAAACCGATATTATCGTTCGGATTCTGATGATATCCCAAAGAAACACAAAGAGAACTTGTTCCGTCTCCTGATGTGCACCCCCTACCACCGGAAACATAAGTAACCGGCTGATTAAATGAGATATTTAACTGCTGTGCTTCTTTAGTATGATCCGCATTATGCACGGCATTCACCTGAATACGGTAATCACCTCTTCCGGTCTGCGGTGTCTGATGGATATATGCTGTTGTCGTATAACAACCGCTTCCGTCGCCACTTGCTAAATATACCCCTTCTGCAAGTTCATCACTGGTAAGTAACACTGGTTTCATATACTCTTTCATGCGAACTTCCCTCTCCCCTGTTCTTTTCACTTATTTCTATCTATTTTAACCATATCTTTTTGTGCTGTCAAGCATTAGTACACGCCTTTTTTCGCCCTGAACCGATTTTTTTATAATGAATTTTTAAAACCCACAATGCTCCAATAACCAGCATCAGGTAAAACCCCACTCCCCTTGTCACGCACATTGCAGGAACCAGATACTGTCCTGAAAATACCGGTAGAAATACCTTTCCATACATCGCCTCCGTGATTCCCTGTGCTCCCGGTACCGGAAGCATATCCACCGCAACATAGATGGCTGCCTGAAGCAGCAGGATCTGGTACATCGCTGTTCCAGACAGTCCAAATCCCAGATACACCAGAAAAGTCAGCAGAAAAGCACTGCTTCTCTGAACAAATGTCATCACAATTAAAATCAGTATTTTTTCTTTGTGATCCCGGAAAAAGAGAACCGTTCCACGGTACCCATCCAGAAATCCGTCCAGTTTTTCCAACCATTTCTCTTTTGGTATTTTCATGCCGCATTTTTGTGCCATGACAATTATTTTTTCGGCCAGATGACGGATCAGAACCGGTCTTAACATGACAAATAAAAGAAGAATTACGAGCAGAACATTTAAGGAAAGTCCCACGATATACCAGAAAAAATATCCGCCAAGATGCTCTTTCAGTAGTTTCTGCCAGAATAACAGGATCATCATTCCGACGACCGCCAGCACAAATTTATAAGCTGTCGCAACAGCCATCAGCACCGCGGTTCCCTCCGGCAGAGGAATACCGTCCCTTTTCATATAATAAAGCTGCATGGGCTGTCCTCCCGATGCAGACGGCGTGATCCCGGAAAAAAAGAACCCGGCAAATGAATATCCAACACACTGACGCACATGTACTATGATCCCGACACTTCGAAGCAGAAAACAGATCATACAGCCTTCCGCAGCAACAAAAAATACTGAAAGGAACAATGCCGCCCCGACATATACCGGCTTCATTCTGATTAGTGTAGATTTCAGTTGTGAAAAATTTTGTCCACGCAGGACTACACCAAATGTAAGCATCATGATCGCAAGAAACAAAAAAAATTCTTTTCCATATTTTCGGTCTGTACTCTTACGTTTCATAAGCAACCGCCTGTTCTTCCCGCACGATCAGATCTGAAAGACGTCCCTCAAACACCACGCGGCAGTTTTTGTATTCACAGACATCCTTCGGGGTGACCAGTGAAAAATGTTTCTCCGATATGAAAATCCCCTGTTCCCCTAACACTTCTGCCAGATAAGATGAACATGTATACTGGTTTTTTAGGTATAATTTCCGGTGGCAGAGCAGGGCCAACAGTCCAGCAGCCGCATAGTGCATATGGAATCTGTTTTTGTAATCCTTATGCAGGCGTTCACGGATCGCTTCTTTCTGTTCACCGGTGCAGTCCAGTTCACAGATCCGGTACTCAGCCGTCGGAAACGCCCCCGCGATCTGTCTGCTCCACTCGCGCTCAAATCCTGCAATCAACGGGATATACGGATTTCTTCTTCCAAAACTGTAAGCTTCCGACAACTGTTCATCAAGTGACAGTACCACATGAACGTATTTCTGTCCCAGATAATGTCTGATCAGAGATGCAAAAAAACCTGGTGTGTCCACTAATGCAATATATATGTGTGCCATATTCTTTGGTTCCTTCCTGTTTTTTCTATTTTTTGCATTTTACTGAAATCTGTAAACTGCATTCGCAAGACGGTAACCGCCAATGGTCAGCCGCCTTCCAACTGCTCCGGCAGATCCGTCCATCCGCTCAGACTCGCGTATTTCAATTTATAGTACAGTTTCGGATTGGATGTTTTGATCTCTCCCCACAGATTCTTTCGCTTTTCCAGTGCTTCCTCATTTCCGATCAAAAGCAGGTGAATCGATGAGATCGCCATCATGATCGAGATATTGCGGTACATATACGATGCCAGTTTTGGTTCCTTCTCTTTTATTTTTGTAAGATCTGCCCCCCCGATCACCATTCTGGTCACTTTCATCTGCTGGTCGATCCGCTTTTTTAACATCTGCTCGTTGACAGACTGGTCATCCCTGCCAAGATAATACTGGTACAGATCAATATCCATATAAAAAATATTTCTGACATACGGCAGCGGGCAGTAGGCAAACAGATTGTCCACATAAAACGTATGCTCCGGCAGAACAATTCCCGACTGCAGCAATATTTCCGTGCGGTAAACCAAGGCATGCATGACCAGATACTGGGACGGCAGGAAATGCCCGGTCTCACTCCAGGGGCAGATTTTTTCTGCAGGAAACACATTCCCGTATCCCATACTGCGCGTTATCTGCTGCTCCAGATGATTGTATACATAGTTGCAGACAAACAGATCCGGCTTTTCTTCGCCTCTCCCGCCTCTTTGCAGTAATATCTGATTTTTTCTAAAAGTTTCTGATAGGCAGTTCCGTCCAGCCAGTCATCGGAGTCCACCACCTTAAAATAAACACCCCTTGCGCAGGCAAGTCCCGCATTGACACCGGAACCGTGTCCACCGTTCTCCTTATGTATCACTTTCACAAGATCCGGATATTGTTTTTGATATGCATCCGCGATCTCCCCTGTCTTATCCTTTGAACCGTCATCTATAATAATGATCTCCACATCTTCTCCGCCCGGCAGAAGCGATTCGATACACCTCGCCATATAACTTTCAGAGTTGTAACATGGAACCACAAAACTCAGATATTTTTCTCTGTTCTCCATCCTAAGCTTCCCTCCCTTTCCTTTCACAGATAATCTTACGGGAAAACTCTTAAGAGAACGGACAGCTTTTCTTAAATATTTTCGAAATTATTTCTAAACAAAATCGGAATCATTTTACGATTCCATTAAAATGGTTCCGATCTTATATCCTTCCTGTTCTATTTTCTGATCATTTGCGAATGTGATAAAACTGCCGGTCGCCGTATCCCGCACCGCAAAATATACACTGTAACATCCAGCCTTTACACCCCGAAGCGGTATATTTGTTAAAAAGTTCTCCTTTTTTTCTGCTTCATTTCCCCCGGCAAGTGACGCAATATCCCCTGAGGGGATTCCCTCATAAATCGTCTGACCGGTTTCATCTTTCACAAGGAATACCGGTTCACACTCTTTATAGACCGGTGCAAATCCGACATTCTTAAGTGACACTTTTATCTCTGCCGTATCTTCCCAGAAATCATGCTGCATAAAAACATCCGACAACACCAGACGGTAACCTAAATGCCTCTCTATATACGAAAGTCCTTCCATCCCGTCAAAGCAGTCCGATGTCTGTACCGCAGATGACGCCCACTTTTCTAATACTGCCGCATCATAGTCCTGATTCAGATAAGTCACATGCATGGTTTTTAAATCCGCAATAGCGCACTCTAAATCATTATATTCATTGTCTATGATGACCTCCCCGCCATTTGGCACACGGGAACACAATTTTTCCTGAAAAGTAAGTTCTTCCATGCGGTTCCACGCCTGATCTGTACCTGCCTCTGCGGCACTTTTTTCACCATAAGTACCACAGTCATTGCCGCTTCCTAACATTCCGTCATTGAACAGTCCAAGCCTGTCATACAGCGGATTTTTACGATCTTCCTGCAAGTCTGCATCTGCACTTTCCAGGATCTTCCGCCACTGTACCGGTGTCCGCACTGCAAGATACATCTGGCTATCCGTCGATTTTACAAGCTGTTTTGCAAGCTGCTGTAAAGACTGCTGATCTGCATACTTTGTCCCATTGAGTTCCCCCCAGTTGCCGACAAAGAGCCCCTGTAATGTAAAAACAGAGTCACTGTATTCTGTTAATATTCCTCCAACCTGCTGCATATGTTTTATCACAAAATCGATACTCTCCGGTTCATACTTCTCATTTTCCCCATTCCAGTCATACAAAAACCGTACGATCCAGTGCTCTTTTGTCACAGACATCGCCTGAAAAAGTCTTTCGATATTCTGCAGACCTTCCTTTGATATTTCTTTGTCCCGGTATTCCCTTAAATTGATCTGCGCCATGGCAAGGGCATGATCTGTATCTTTTTGCATCTGCCTGTCTAACTGCTCACTCATATCCGCCGATTCATCCGAAATCAGAAAACCATAAATATGATAAAATCCACGATTCGGATTCCAGATTTTCTCCGTAGATTCCGTAAAAGTCTCCGTGGCAAGCATTACCTGCCAGTGAAAATAATCATGTATCCCCACAGCAATTCCGGTGATCATTAACACAAACAAAATGAAAAACAGTAATTTTTTTCTCATCTTATTCCTCGTATTTATTCTTTTGAAACAGCTTCATCTTCGTCACCAGCCGGCTTCGTTTCTTTGCATTTTTTAAGATGGCAATACTTGATATTCCACGAAGTTTCCGGTTGCGGTATACAAAACCGAAAAATGTCCTTACCCACAGAATGGGATAAGTATTTTATACTGCCCGGCTTTCGGATGACTTAGGTGCATCTGATGATGAAACTCCCTGATATAATCAATCCATCCTGTTCCCCTCATGGCTACCATGCGTTTTGAATCTGCCTCACCAAATTCCTCGGCTTCCATGATCTCTGTAAAAAACTCTTCCAGGTAAGCCTCCTCTTTCATTGCCCCGGCTTCTCCTGCCTTTTCCAGAAACTGCACCTTGTTTTCTGATAATCCCAGATATCTGACACAAAATAACATAACCACACATGCAAAATTTAAGATGCCGCATTCTCTGACCAGTGTTAAAAATTTTGCTTCCTCCTCTGCCGTACATCCATGTTCCCAGAATACAACCCAGTCGCAAAGAAGTTTTAAGCCAAATCCGGAACGCAAAAATGCTGCAGCATATGTAATAACAGATAAAATGCCTGATATGATGGCGAGGCCAGGAAAAAATCCACTCCCATGACATTTTCAGTAACCCTGTTTTCAAAAAAATCTTTCTGACATTTTTCCAAAAAAGTGTTCACTTCCGTTGAATCAAACGGCTCCACTAATGCACTGTGCAGCTCTAAACGGATTCCTTCCGGGCTCATATAAGTAAGATGGTGATTTTCCTGATGTCCGCTCTCTGCCACAAATCCATGCACCTGCAGACATCTGCCAGCCTCCTGCGCCATCTTTCCGTTCTCAACTAAAAGATCAACATCCCCCGACTTGCGCAGTTCCGGCACCGGATAAAGTCCTGCTACGCCGCTTCCCTTTAATAATATCGTATCAATTCCCGCATCTTTCAAAAGACCTGTCACATACCGGCTCATAAAAAGCAGACGGTAGGACTGCCATACAGTCTGCGTACTTCTCTCCTGCACTCTTTTCCAGTCTGCCCCGTCCTCTGGCAGAATATTTTCCAATACGTCATACAAAAGCGGCAGCACACGATGACGATCCGCTATGGAAAGAATACTTTCCCAGTCCGTTTCCTGTTGTTTTAATCGTTCCCATTTCTGCTTTAAAGCTGCCTGATTTTCTACATGCGGTTCTGCATGTAGTGCTGCATCCAAAAGACTGCACAATATAAGTTCTTTCTCTTTATTTTTTTCTTCCATCTGTCCACCTCTTTTTCCATATAGCAAGTGCTTTTCTCTTTACAATTCCAAATTCTTTTGTGTGGCAAAAGCAAAGAAGCATCACAAGGCTCGGCACCACAGCACATATGAAAAATCTCTTTAAAAATACGATCACCCTTCCACCATCCGCAAATAAGCAAAGCCGGTCTGTTCCATACCAGATCACACCGGTTACCGCTGTATAGATCACATAGCGGACAAAAAACGGAGCCACCTTCGCATGCAGTCTGTGTCTGTACAGCACATATGGTTCCACCCATACAGAGGTGAGCATGGTAGAGAGAAATGTTCCGGCAAACACTCCGAATGTTCCAAATTTCCATACCAGAATCAGTGAAATAGCAAGGTTTAACACCGCTTCCACCAGTGCTTTATACCGGTCAAACCAGAACAATCCAAGCGAGTCCCGGAATGTCAGCACCGCTTTTCTCGTTCCATTGATATAAAAGTTAATACATAAGATTAAGACCACCGGCATATCAAACAGATACTGCTTTCCGAAAGCGAGCTCCACAAACGGATTTAAAAGTTCATACAAGCAGATCGCCGCCGCCCCGTAAAGCCAGTTTCCGATAAAAAAAGCAGTCTCAAAAATGCTTTTTACCCTGCCCTCATCTTCTGTAGCTCCCAGATTACCAACACTTGCGGTGATTCCCTGAAAAATCTGGTCTAACACCTGTCTGACTGAGCCGATCAGAAGGAAATAATTAGAATAAATGCCAACACTGATGACGCCACAAAGGAAGAAATCAGCAGATTATCGGTATTATTGACCACCACATTTCCAAGTTTATGCATCAGCATGGCTTTTATATTGCGGAATATATCTTTTCTTTCATCCTCCGGCAGCTGCTCTTTCGTTTTCTCTTTCAGGTACGGATACATACGATCCGCCTTTCGGGAAATGCAGATATTAGAGAGCAGTGTACATACAATATAAATATTCAGGAAAAAAATAAAGTTGTGTGTCGTAAATAAAATGACGATCTGACAGATATCCTGTAAGATCAGAAATGCCGTCTGGTATAAAAGAACAATATAGTTTAACTGATGCACTTCGATCAGGGTACGTTTATATACCAGCAGATAAGAAACGACTGAATTTGCCAGATATAAAAAATAAATCAGCATCAGATGATCAACATCCGGCCGGTTTTTCATGAGAACATCAAAAAAGGGAATGATCGACAATCCTAACACTACCACACAGCCTGCCGTGATACGATAAAATGTCCTAAACATCCGCATCAGGATCTGCTGTTTTCTGATATCTCCCTGTGCGATTGGACGATAGAGTGCATAACTGATCGCCGTTTCCACACCAAGCTCTGTCAGTGAGAGTACATTTAAGATATCCGTGAAAAGTCCATTGATTCCGACATAACTCTCACTGAGTGTGTGTGTAAATACCACACGTGTCACAAACCCCATCAGAATCGCAGCAATCCTTGAGATCATGGCAACCACGGTATTCATGGTCGAATATTCTGTTCTGCTCTTCTCCATATGTGTTCTCACCTTTCTTTCATTTTTCTCAGAGTTTCTATCAGATTATTCAAATTCTGCGCAGTGCAGCATCCGATAGACCGCACCAAACGCCCTCACACTGACACTGATCACACAGGCACTTCCCTTTAAGTAAAGAGAAACCTTTTTATCTGTAAGATATTGTGGCAGTTTCTGCCTGACGTATTTTTTTATTTTTCTGCAGTCTGCAGCAACATAATTGCCATTCCGGCTCATTGCGGCAGCCATCCCCATCAGGTCAAACAGATAATGGTTCTCAAATAATTTTTTATATTGGGGATATCTGCGGGAATACACATTGCAGTAATCCTCAAACATCATCATTGCCTTCTGGTATATCCCGTCGTATCCACGATTACATATGCCGGATTTTCTCTGCATATAGTAATACTCCGCTTTTGTTCCGCACACAATCGTGTCACACTGTTCTAATACCCGGCAGAACATCTCGTAATCTTCCGCAAACGACAATTCCGTTGAAAAACGAATTCCGTCAAGAACCTCCCGCTGAAACAATTTGTTCCAGACATAGGCACGCAGGTAGCTTCTCTCATGCAAAACACCAAGCGCTTCTCTTCCGTTCATGCAGACCACATCTGCCGGACTTTCAAATTTTTTCCCCACACCGGATCATATTTATACCAACCGGAGCATGCAGCAATCTGTGCTTCATGTGTTTTTAAAAGCCGGATCAGATAGGTATACATATCCGGTTCTAATACATCATCCGAATCAACAAATGCGATATATGCGCCAGCCGCCTCTTTCAGTCCTTTATTTCTTGCACCGGATACACCCTTATGTTTTTCGTGAAATACCCTGATCCGTGCATCCGTCATCTGAAGTCTGTCACAGATCTCCCCGGAACCATCATCGGAACCATCATCGATCAGAAGGATCTCCAGATCCGGATACGTCTGGTGTGTAATACTTTGCACGCAGTCTTCTAAATAGTTTTTCACATTATATACCGGCACGATCACACTGATCTTATCTGTTTCTTTCGTCATGTTTTTCCATGCTCCCTTTTTATCTGAGATACAACCGTTCTTCTCCCCCTTCATTTGCAAAACGGATTGCCACGTTTCCTCTGCATCTTGTCAGTTTCAGAAAATATCTGTCCTTCTCATCCTGCAGTCCTGACAGCAGAAATACGATTTTTACCGTCTCCTGTCCTGCCAGCATCCGAAGATCATAATCTGCCTGATACACTTCTTCCGTTCCATCCTCATTCTCTCTTACAAGTGCAAGTTCTGTTTTATCACAGATATTTGAAAATCCTGTATTGGCTATCTCCACCTCAATCCTGTCCGTATAAAATACTGCACTCCCTGCCACAAAACGATACCCCAGATGTGCACCGATATACTGGTAGAAACTGCCCCATTCCCCATATTCCATCTGCTTCCACCGGTTCAGAACCTGCTCTTCATGGATACTGTTCAAATATGAAACCCGCAAATCACACAATGCCCGCAGCATTTTCTTTGCAGCAGGATTCTGACCGGAAAGCACCTCGCCTCCAAACGGGATCTGACCACAGGTTTCCTGCATATAACCGATTTCATCTGCAATGCACCAGTCCTCTGTCCATGCACTGTCCGCACGACGTTTCACTCCAAAAGTTCCCATGTGATTTTCTGAGCCAAAAATCGCATCATCAAATACCCCTGGTACTGCTTTGTCATTCTCATTTGTCACTGCCATCGGCAAAAAGACGGTTTCCTGAGCGCGATTCTGATGTCGGGTCCAATTGCCTTCCTCCATGCAGCATAGAGTTTCCGGATGTATTCCTGATCTAAAAACTTTGATCCATGCATTTCTCCCCAGTTACCGATAAATAACCCCTGCGTGATAAGGATATCGCTCTCATATGCACGCACAACAGCTCCAAGCTGCCTCATATGAGTTAAAACAATGGAGAACAATGTCGGTTCCCGTTCCATTCCTTTCCCCTGTGTATCATACAAAACGCGCAGAATGATTTCTTTTCCCCGGCTGTGAAAACATTTTAAAATTTCATCTGCATATTCCAGTGCCTCTTCTGAAAGGCTCATTCCACGAAATGCCCCGATATCAAACCGTACCAGCACTAATGTTTCATCATCCCAGTAAGGCTGATATAAAAGTCCATCTTTCTCTCTTTTATCCAGTGTAAATGTATAAATATGGTACCATCCTCTGCCCGGATTTGTACATACTTCCCTGCTCTCCTCCGGAAATCTGACTGTAAAATGTTTTTTATTTCTGTTCTTCCAGAAAAACATCTTCGTTCCCCGCCCCCGCATCAATTTTTAATACTTTTACACGGAATACCACTCCGATAATCGAAAACACCATGCGAAACATATAAATAACCGGTTTCAGTCCGGAATGCATACTGACTCCCGTCTGCCTGTTGTGCATGACTGCCGGTATCTCTTCCACTTTAAATCCAAGCAGCAGCATCTGAATGATCATATTTGCATCCGGATACTTATCATCAAAATGCTTATATTTAGAATAGTACAAAAATGCCTTCCGGCTAAGTCCCTGGAGTCCTGTCGTCGGATCACAGATATGACGTCCCGTCGTCATTTTGATCATCTGGCGGAACAGCGCATATGCCAGTTTTTTGGTCACGGAAACCGGAAAATCAGAACTCCCCTCCATAAACCTCGATCCAAGCACGATATCCGGATATCTTCCATCTGCATCCCTCTGCCGGAGTCTCTCATAAATCTTTGGAATATTGCAGACATCATGCTGCCCATCCGCATCCATCTGTATCACATATTTGTATTTTCTTCGTATTGCATATTTATATCCAAGCTGCAGTGCACTGCCATAACCAAGGTTAAACACATGCGTAACTAATGTATGGCCATGTGCCTTCACCACCCAGTTTGTTGAATCAGAAGATGCATCGTTCATAACAAGAATATCCGCAATGGATGAAATTTCCGGCTTTTCCAGCTCATAAAGCACCGCTTCAATATTCTTTTCCTCATTATAAGCAGGCATAATAATCAATAACTCTTTTTGCTTTTTCATTTCCATCCCACTCCTCTTTTTTGCTGTATGTATTTTTTCTGTCAGCGAAACAGTAAACCGGTAAGCAGCTCCATATCTTTCTCATAGACAACATTTTTCTTAAGAGATGCCTCCCGATACCGGTTTCTCAGTTTCTCATCTTCCATCATCCTGCATACAGCTTCACTAACCGCTTCCGGTTCTAATCTGCATAAAATACCATCCACGCCATTTTCGATCTGTTCCCGGTTACTCTCCGATGCAATGATTGGAAGTCCAAGCGTCTGTGCCTCCTGTATTGCAATACTTTTTCCTTCAAATCCGGTCGCATGTACATAGATATCTGCACTTTGTAATACGGATACGGATTTTCCACAGAACCTGACAGAATAAAATCCTCCTGTAATCCCAAAGAATCGATCAGATGTTCGAGTCTCTTTCGTTCCGGTCCTTCTCCGAGAACATACCAGCGGACATTTTTATGTTTCTCCTTGATTTTTTCATCGCCCTGATTGCTGTCGGGTAAGATTTCTGTTCCGTCAGCCGGCCGACTGTAAGAAGCCTGATGCCATCAAAATCATCAGAAAATCCGCCGGGCAGCGATGCTTTTGTTTTTATTTTCTCTGTATCGATAATATTATGAAAAACCTTTGTCCGGCCGGCACATTCCGGGTAGACTTTTAAAAACTGCTGCTTTACATCCTCCCCGATTGGGAAATGGCGTCGTATTTCAGATAGCAGTCACGGTCTAACTTTCTGGTATAGCCTGCCTTTGTGTAATCAATATGTATGAATGCCGCCTTTTTCTTTGCACGGACATGATCTGCAACGTAATATGCAGATCCACCCTCTAAATAGGCAACTGCAAGATCATATTCTTCCGCAAAACGTTCTCCTCCATCGGAGAGCACACGCCAGAGCAGCTTATCCGGCAGCACCTTCCGCCGTTTTAACATATCCGCAAGTGATGACAAAAGATATGGCAGCAGACAGAATACGGTACCCCGGACGAACATGGTCTTTAAAATCGTCCTATACATAAAATGTCTTCCCTCTTTCTGCAAAACCGACAGAGGCTGATAAGATTTATTTTTCAGCAGGACCTCTTTGGGCAGTTTTTTCACCAGTTCCCCCTGCCCCATCAGAACATAAAGAGAGATCTCATACTGCACATCTTTTGTCTTTTCATTTTCCTTTTCCAGTTTTTCAAGCAGTTCTAAAAGTGCCATCTCCGCACCGCTCCGCCTAATGTATTAATCACGAACAATATTTTCTTTTTCATCCACAAGCCCCTTCAGTTCCTGCAATATTCTTTCATTTTCCTGATTGAGCAGTGATACCTGCATCGCCAGTTCCTGGTTTTTTACCACCACAACAGACACTGCCATACTGATTTTAAATAAAAACAGGATTATAACAACAAACACAGCAAATGCAAACAGTACCACACTTTTTGCTCCATTCCACAGGTATGTGGCTGCATCCGTACTTACCGCAATGCCAGATACAAGAAATGTCGCAGAAACAATCGCCCAGCCAAGTCCGATCCCATCCGTCAGTTTCTGCCTTGCATACATAAAAAGATCCAAAATGAGCAGAAAAATTCCAACAACAATCAACATCATTTTCAATATCATGCTTTTATCCCCTCTTTTCTGTCATAACTTTTTGCGGAAGGTTTTCTTCCCCGCTTTATCTTAAACAATTCACCCTGGCAGAAAATATGTACATCCATATGGCGTTCCACCCAGCGAAGCCTGAAATATCCGACGGTAAAGCCAAGGAAACTTCCCATGACAAGTCCTGCACCATACCAGATATCAGGAAGCTGTTTTGAAAACAGCGTTCCAAAAAACGTACCCAGACAAAAGCAGACCGCCGTTAAAAGTGCTCCTGTCATATCATTAAAATAATACAGAAAAATCAGTTCCGCATACAGCAAAAAAAGAATAAAGTAACCGGCTGCAAGACACGGATAAATCTGCATCACAAGTCCTGAAAAGCCCATTCCCGGCAAAAATATCACACAGAGCAGATAAAGCACGACCGAGACAATAAACTGGATTCTCACAAGATTCATAAGTTCAGATGCAAGCTGGCGGAACATTCTGTTTTTGCATTATTGATATCTTCCCATCTGCCACCGATAACAGCCTCCGAATATGCCTTGTACCTCTCATGAAAATGCATTTCCACGCGGCTGATAAAAATGATGGTCGACGAAAGATTCGTAAACATTGCCAGACAGGTCGCCATATCATATGCAGGCGCATAGACAAACGTATGTGCCACCGTCATCTTTAAGTCCGTCGTCCAGAATATAAAATTATGTATATACAATCCTAACGTATACAACAGGTTTGTCGCAATAAGGTGCCAGTAAATTTTGAAATAATGAAGCACCTTGCGGTACTGGCGGCTGTTCCTTTTAAAATAACTCTTAATCGTTGCCGCTGATATCGCCGCCGTCAGGAAAAATCCGATCGTAAGTGAAAGAAGCATGCTGTATATGATGTCCCTGTGAAACACTTTCACGAGCAGCCACGCAAGCCCAAATGCCGCTGCCATACCCATCAGGAAAAATAATGATATTTTCTGATAGTCCTTGCAGATCGACAGATACAGCATGGAATAAAATACCAGAAGAAGCGATATAAAGCCGCAAAACCCGGTAAACACAAACACCAGATCCACCTGCCCATTCAGATACTCTCTGACACAGAACGGGATTGCAAACAGACACCCGAAACAAATATTTAAAAATAATCCGACATCATAACATGGCAGGATATCTTCGTACTTTTCCTCATAAATAATATCGGACATATATCTCGATAATACAGCATTAAACGGTGCCGCAACCAGCAGGGAAAATATAAAAATATAAAGTACCGTGCCTGAAAATAATCCTCTTCTCGCATACCCTACTGTCTCGTATCCAAGAAAATGGCTCATTAGCATCACATTTCCGATCACGACAAACATGGGTGCGATCGTGACCATGGTACTGTAACCGAATCCTGCCAGATTTGCAAGGATCGTGCGCCTGTCATAAATTTTCTGAAGTTTTACGCCTATTCCTGCCATAGATCACACATCCCCTTTCTTTCCCTGCACTCTGCCTTCATCCTCAAATTGCCGGTAAATCTGCCGGTATGTTTCTTTCATATCCTCCACAAGATACCGGCTCTTTAGTCTCCGGTATCCGTTTTTCCCATGCCAATCCTCTTTTCTCTGTGGCATGCCAGATCTACCATCGCTGCCGCAATCTCCTCCACATTCATGATATGTGTAATGATCCCGGCTTCCCCAAATGAATCGCCTTCCCCGTAGATCAGCCCCCTGCAGTTGCCTACATCCGTTGCAATCACCGGTTTTTTTGCCGCAAAACTCTCTAAGATCGTCAGTGGCTGTCCCTCACTGATGCTTGTGAGTATGGTCATATCCATCTTCCCAAGATATTCTGTCACATCGACTTTTCCGGTAAAGATCACATCCTCCACGCCAAGAAGATCCACCAGTTCAAAACATTCTTTGGCATATTCTTTTTCCTCATCGGATGGTCCCATGATCCACAATGCGAGTTTTGGTGCCTCTTTCTTGGCATAAGCAAAGGCTCTTATCATCGTTTTGACATCCTTGATCGGCGCAATTCTTAACACCGCTCCGATATTGATGGTGTCATCTTCTTTTCTCTCTTCTTCAAGACATCTGACAAATCTCTGATCATCAATACCGTTCGGTGTGATCTTTATTTTTTCTGCCGGACATCCGAGTTCGATCTGAAGTTCCATGGCATGCTTGTAAAGACAGGTTACCTGATCTGCATACCGGTATGCGAGCAGGGACATTTTTTTTAAACTGTTCGATCCAGATATTTTTTATAGATACCGCCTACCCACTTTGCACGGATCAGCTCCTCCTCCCGCTCCCTGGTATAAATTCCATGCTCCGAAACCATTAGTCCGCATCCATATCTTTTTTTTGCCATGCTTCCGATCACTCCCGCATATCCGGTCGCAACACAGTGATAAAGATCCGCCTCGGGCAGTTCCATTTTCAAGGTCAGAAACAGTGGCAGATAAATGGAACGCATGGTCCAGAGGAAATCAGAAAAAAATCAGTATGCATTTGCCGTATGTATCCAAAGAAAATCCACAGTATTTCCGTCTTCCTGTTTCTGGCCTTTATCCTTGAGAGCGAGTAATGTTGCTTTGAGTGCCGAAGCTTCCTTCAAGCCGTGTTGCCCTTTCTTTTGAGAGTTCGCTTCTAAGCACCTTCCTCAAAGGCTCATCTTGGCCGCCCTTCCCTTGCGCACAAAGGATGTGGATATCCAT
>ENA-OQCN01000245-OQCN01000245.1-human-gut-metagenome-genome-assembly--contig:-NODE-245-length-28266-cov-4.062795_pt1 | contig 28266 bp, 33 predicted proteins | sample MGYA00242497_ERZ504576 | MGnify/ENA primary metagenome ERZ504576 (study PRJEB26092, sample SAMD00036296) | human gut metagenome | host: Homo sapiens | study: EMG produced TPA metagenomics assembly of...
TCAATGTCCAGCTTCATGTGTTTTGGAATCAATAAACTTCTTCTGAATTTTCAACAACTTCAACAGCAGTATTTGGTGCATATTTCAAATTACAGACGTTTGTATATATGGCGACTTTTGGATTAAACAATGCTTGATTCCAATTGTAGCATTTAATCTTGGAGCTAAACATGCAGACCGGATTAAGAAGGTTATCCGTCTTAGTGGGGCATATTCAGCTTTGATTGGTCTGGTAGGGCTGATTATTATGGAAATGCTGCCAGTACAGTTAATATCAGCATTTGCACCATCAGAGGAAATGTTTTCACTTGGTGTGACGGCATTACGCATACTTGGGTTTAGTTTTGTCTTTGGAGGAGTATCCGTTATGACATGCTATGCATTACAGGGATTTTCGAGAGGAATATCCAGCTTGATAATTTCTGCATTAAGACAGGTTATTATTTTACTTCCTCTTGCATCAATTCTGGGTCAAGCGATTGGAATTAATGGAATATGGTGGAGCTTCCTAATCAGTGAAACAGTAACAGTAACTCGTAATGTCCGACACCGCTTCCAGTCATCCAATCCGCAAAAATAGAAAAAAGTGGAAAAAACTTCTTGCAATTTATTATCTTTATTGCTATACTCAGTTAAAACATAATATTCCTATATGACAAGTAGGAAATGAAAGGAGCGATACCGTGAAATTTAATACATCTTTGCTGCACGGTGCTTTTCGGGGTGAACCGCAGACAGGAGCAACATTAACACCAATTTACCAGTCGAGTGCATTTGAACAGGAATCGGCGGAACGTCTGGAAAAGATATTTCATAATCAGGCTCCGGGATTTTCCTATACGAGGATCAATAATCCGACGGTGGAAGCATTTGAGAAAAGGATGACCGTGTTAGAGGGCGGTAAATCGAGCGTTGCATGCGCATCCGGAATGGCAGCGATGTTTAATGCATTTGCAAACATCTTACAGGCGGGAGATGAGATCGTATCGAGTGCGAGCCTCTATGGTGGAAGCATTGATCTCTTCCTGGATCTTGAAGCATTCGGAATCACGACTCATTATGTCGAAAACAACGATCTCGATGCATTCTGCAAAGCGACCAACGCACACACAAGACTCTATTTTGCAGAGACACTTGGAAATCCGAGACTGGATGTGACAGATATCAAAGCGCTGGCAAAGCTGGCACATGAGAATGGCGTACCGCTCATTATCGACAACACAGCAGCCACCGCATATCTGGTAAAACCGCTTTCACTGGGCGCAGATATTGTAGTCAATTCCACTTCGAAATACATCAATGGAAACAGCAACTCGATCAGCGGAGTTATCACAGACGGCGGAACATTTAAGTGGGATACCGAAAAATATCCGGGTATGCGTGATTTTGTAAAATTCGGACCGTTTGCCTACACTGCAAAATTGAGAAACGGACTGTTCCGCAACACCGGAGCCTGTCTCTCGCCGCAAAATGCATTTTTAAACAGCATTGGGCTTGAAACGTTAGGACTCCGCATGGAGCGTATCTGCGACAATGCAATGCAGCTTGCGGCTTATATTGAAGAAAACTATAAAGACATTACGGTAAATTATGCAGGGTTAGAGACGAGCAACTGGCATGAGATTGCAAAGAGCCAGTTTGACGGTCATTACAGCGGCATCTTTACCTTAAGGCTTGGCAGTAAGGAGCGGGCATTTGCATTTATCAATGCATTAAAATATCCGCTTAAGGTATCTAATATCGGCGATACCAAAACACTTGTCATCCATCCGGAATCGACCATCAGTGTACACAGCACGGAGGAAGAAAAGAAAGCGGGCGGTGTATTTGATGATCTGGTGCGCGTCAGCGTCGGAATCGAGGATATTGATGATCTGATCTGGGATTTTAAGCAGGCGATCGAGATCCTTTCTTAAAAAACGAAAAAATATACCAAAGTGTTACAGTAATACTTTAAAACGGGCACTTTAAAGTGTTACAATAGAAAAGCACAGTAGAATACCAGGATATTGAAAAATCAGAAAAGATAAGGAGTGTAAAGATGGCGGGAGTTGATTATGCAGCATTAAAAAAAGGCGGATTCATGAGGCAGAAACAGAAAGGATTTTTCTCACTCAGAATCCAGGTGGTCGGAGGTAATCTGACTGCAGAAAATATTAAGACCGTGGCAGAAGTTGCGGAAAAGTACGGCAAAGGCTATGTACATATGACATCCAGACAGGGAATCGAGATACCGTTTGTCAACTTTGAGGATATCGAGGAAGTAAAAGCAGAGCTTGCAAAAGGCGGCGTGAAACCGGGTGTCTGCGGACCGAGAGTCCGTACCGTTACAGCTTGTCAGGGTTCGGAGATCTGTCCAAGCGGATGTATTGATACCTATTCACTGGCACAGGAGTTAGATGAACATTATTTTGGACGTGAACTTCCTCACAAGTTCAAGTTTGGTGTGACCGGATGCCAGAATAACTGCTTAAAGGCAGAGGAAAATGATATCGGAATCAAAGGCGGCATGGAAGTTTCCTGGGTTGAGGATAAATGTATCGGCTGCGGTGTCTGCGAAAAGGCGTGCCGTCAGGGTGCAATCAAATGTGAAGGAAACAAAGTGACGATCAACCGCGATCAGTGTAACTACTGCGGCCGCTGCGTGAAGTCCTGTCCGACGGATGCGTGGGAAGGAAACAGCGGATATCTGGTTTCCTTCGGTGGATTGTTCGGAAATCAGATCTACAAAGGGGAGCAGCTTCTCCCAATCGTACATGACAAAGAGACACTGTTCCGTGTCACCGATGCAGCGATCGACTTTTTCAGAGATCATGCAAACCCGGGCGAGCGTTTCCGCCTGACGTTACAGCGCGTCGGCGAGGAAGAGTTCCGTAAGAAGATCAAAGAAGCTACGAGGGAAAGTAAGGATTTCGGGCAGAAAAAACATGTATGCAGGAAAAAATTGTATATAAAAACAAATAGATATGTCACAAAAAAATATGCATGCAAGAACAAATAAGCATGTAAACAAATAGATGCGGCAAAAGCATGCATACAGAAAACAATCTGGAGCAATCAAAAATGCAGCATATATAATAAGAAGAAACAGGAGGGAAGAAATGGAAATCGCAGGAATTGCAATCGACGAAACAGTAGATATTACCGATAAAGTATGCCCGCTCACTTTCGTAAAAGCAAAGGTAGCGCTGGAGGAATTAGATGATGGCGAAGTCATTGCCATCCGCATGAACGATGGTGAGCCGGTACAGAACGTACCGCGCAGTGTCAAGGAAGAGGGACATCAGATCTTAAAACTGGTGGACAATGAAGATGGAACTTATAACCTGATCGTCCGCAAGGTAGAGGGATAGGAGGAATCATGGCACAGCGAATCAATAAAGACAATTTTGAAGAAAAAGTCCTGAAAAGTCCGCTGCCGGTTCTGGTAGATTTTTATTCGGACAGTTGTATTCCGTGCAAGCAGTTATCACCGGTGCTTGGGGATATCGAGGACGAACGTGAAGACACACTTTCTGTATATAAAGTAAATGTCAACTATGACATGGAGCTTGCTGAAAAATATGACGTCATGGGTGTACCGGCACTGCGGTTGTTTGTACAGGGCGAGGTCAAAGCAGAGAGAGCCGGTGCAGCAGGAAAAGCTGATATTGAGGCGTGGATCGATGAAAATTTAAAATAGCGGGCAGACAAAAAAGGTTCCGCGGAAAAGAGGAGAAACATGCAGATCACAGTAGCAGGAAACAAAAAAGAAGTAAAAGATGACTTAAAGTTAACAGAACTGTTCGAGTTAGAGCAGGTGGAGACTCCACAGTATGTTACCGTTTCTATCAATGAAGAATTTGTTCCGTCTGAGCAGGTAGAATCAACCGTATTAAAAGACGGCGACAATGTAGAATTTTTATATTTCATGGGAGGAGGCAGCTATGGCATTAACAGATGAGCAGATTGAGCGTTACTCAAGACATATCATTTTAAAAGAAGTCGGCGCAAAGGGACAGAAAAAACTTTTAAATGCAAAAGTGCTGATCATCGGAGCCGGCGGACTTGGCGCACCTGCAGCAATGTATCTTGGTGCAGCAGGCGTGGGAACCATCGGTATCGTAGATGCAGATGAGGTCGATCTTTCCAATTTACAGCGTCAGATCATCCACGGCACAGCCGACATCGGAAAAGCAAAAGTAAAATCCGCAAAAGAGACGATCAATGCGATGAACCCGGATGTAACGGTAAAAACCTACCGCCAGTTTGTGACAAGCGAAAACATCATGGATCTGATTGCCGATTATGATTTTATCATTGACGGAACGGACAATTTCCCGGCAAAGTTTTTAATCAATGATGCCTGTGTCATGGCAAAAAAACCATTTTCCCATGCAGGAATCATCCGTTTTAAGGGACAGCTTATGACCTATGTTCCGGGAGAAGGACCATGCTACCGCTGTGTATTCAAAAACCCGCCACCAAAGGATGCAGTGCCGACCTGTAAACAGGCAGGTGTCATCGGTGCCATGGGCGGTGTGATCGGAAGTTTACAGGCAATGGAAGCAATCAAGTACATTCTCGGTGTAGGAAAACTTTTAACCGGTTATCTTTTAACCTACGATGCAATCAATCAGGAGTTCCACAAAGTTAAACTGCCGTCTAATACTGATGGCTGCGCAGTATGTGGAAAACATCCGACGATCACAGAACTGATCGACTACGAGCAGGTTGTCTGCACGGACGGCATTTAAATTAGGAGGCGCATATGCTGATTTTAAAACAGGAAGATTACAATAAAATCGTGGATCATGCAAAAAAAGGACTCCCAAACGAGGCATGCGGACTGCTTGGCGGCTATGTGGAAGGTGACAAACGTGTGGTGACAGACGTGTATCTGCTTCGCAACGTAGACGAGAGCAGGGAACATTTTTCCATGGATCCGGCAGAGCAGCTTGCGGCGATCAAAGATATCCGCCAGAAAAAAGGCGTACTTCTCGGCAATTTTCACTCGCACCCGGAATCGCCGTCACGCCCTTCACAGGAAGATATCCGCTTAGCGTATGATCCGAAGATGAATTACCTGATCCTCTCCCTGATGAACCCGGAGGAGCTGGTGCTCAATTCCTTCCATATCGAAAAAGGAGAGGTCACAAAAGAAGAGCTTGTGATCGAAGCGTAAAAATAAAATCATAGACAAAAATAAGTGTGGAAGAAAATTTTTTCACACTTATTTTTGTTTTATGGTACCAGAGGACTAGACCGTCAATTGACATAAATGATAATGATACGCTAAGATAAAAAATTGTGAAAAATGATTTTTTAAAAGAAAATGAGGTTGCAGCAGGCAGCTGGAGGAGTATTGCGTGAGTAAGAAAATGTTATTAGGAGTATTAGCGGCAGTGATGCTATCAGGAGAGATAAGTGCTTCCCCTGTGTTGGCACAGAATCTGTACGCAGACAGGGACGTGACAGAAATCATGGAAACAGAGGAGGATGCGGCGGAGACAGAGCATGTGTTTTCTGTGGGCAATGCACTAGAAGATAAAAATGGTTTTGTAATTGAAAATGGAGTTTTAACAGATTACAGAGGGTATGAAACAGAGATTGCGATTCCGGCAGGGGTAACTTCCATCGGTGAGTCGGCATTTGAGGGAAAAGATATTGAGAGCGTCAAAGTTCCGGATGGGGTTACTGCATTAGGATATAGAGCATTTTATCACTGTACGAAATTAAAGTCTGTGGAACTGCCAAAGACCTTACAGACGATCGCATCATATGCATTCAGAAGTTGTGAAAATTTAGAAAGCATAACAGTTTCCGGTACCTCTGCGAAAAAAGGAACGGTAATGATACCGGGCAGCGTTACGGAGATGAAAGATTTTACTTTTGGCGGAAGTGATTTAATTACGGAACTGGATATAACGACTTCTACGGCAGTTATCTCTAACCGTATTGTAGATCTGCCAATGTGAATACAGTAAAAGCCACCGGCAGTACAAAATACAAAGTCCAGGATAACATATTGTATGATAAATCAGTTGAAGATTTATACTATTTTCCGCAGGGAAGCAGCAAAACGCAGGTCATACTGCCGGAGGGCGTTGAGGTTATTGAAAAAGCAGCTTTTTATAACTGCAAAAATATTGAAAATATAACCTTGCCACAGACCTTATGGAAGATTGATGATATGGCACTGTGGGGGTGTGAGAAGATAAAGAAACTGGAGCTGACTTCGAAAATTTCAAGTGTTGGAAGTTATGTATTCAGGGACTGTAAGGCATTAGAAGAGATTATAGTTGTACCGGAAAACACATATTTTAAAAGTGTGGACGGTATTTTATATGAAAAGAAGAAATACATGAGAATGATGGTATGTCCTGCGATGAAACAGGGAATTGTTACGTTTGCAGACGGAATGCATGAGATTGGTACGGAGGCATTTCATGACTGTAAATATGTGACAGAAGTCAGACTGCCGGAAAGTTTAGAGACAATCAACAGCAGTGCTTTTGAAGGATGCAGTGCGCTGGAAAAAATTGAACTGCCGGATAATATCGAGCAAATTGGAATGTATGCATTTGAAGATTGTACAGCGTTAAAGAGTGTCAAATTACCAGCCAGATTAACGGACATTGATCAGGCAGTGTTTGCGGGGTGTGAGTCTCTGGAAAATATCGTGATTCCAGAAGGGGTAACCAGTATAAAATACAGGGCATTTGATGGCTGTGATAATTTACAGTATGCGATCATTCCGGCGTCCGTAACCAGCATAGAGGATGGTGCATTTGAAACCGGCCGGAGAGACAGGGATCTGCTCATTTACTGTAAGGAGGGAACCTATGCAGAAAGCTACGCAAAAGAAAATGATATTTCTTATGCGTATGGAAACACAGCGAAGAAACGGCAGACGATCACAGCGAATGACTTTGAAAAAATGTATGGAGATGAGTCATTTTATATTCAGGCAGCTACAGACGGAGATGGAGAGCTGACTTATAAGGTAAAGGATGAGTCTGTGGTTACGGTAAGCGCTGACGGAAAAGTAACGATCAAAGGAACGGGAACAACAGATGTCGTGATCACGGCTGCAAGAACAGACGTTTACGAGTGGGCATCGAAAACGATCCATATCAGTGTCCGGGGTGTGGTGAAGAAAAAATCGCAGACGATCACCGTCGCGGATATTATCAGTATCTATGAAGGAAATACGGTAGCATTAGACGCTGCAACGGATGGGGACGGAACAATTTCTTATGTGTCAGATGATAAAACGGTTGCAAGCGTGGATGCTTCCGGAAAAGTCTGTGGAATAAAACAGGGGACAGCACATATTACTGTTCTTGCATCAGAAACGGAATTGTATCATGCATCAGAGACAATCGTCACAGTAACTGTGAAGCCCAAAAAGACACAGAGTAATACAGATCCGGGGAAAAAACCATCGGATAACGTGTCGAAGGATGATTCACAGACAATAGAGGATAAAAAACCTTCTGATGGCGGCAACAATACATCCGGGACAACAGATGGTCAGCAGACAAAGAAGAAACAGACCATAAAAGCAAAAAATATCACAAAGACATACAGTACAAAAACATTTTCCATCGGAGCAAAGACAAATGGTGGAGGTAAATTAACATACAAGGTGGCAGATAAAAAAATTGCGACCATAAGTAAGACCGGAAAGATCAAACTGAAAAATTATGGACAGACAAAAATTACGATCAAAGCAGCCGCAAAAGGAAAATATAAGGCAGCAACAAAGACGATCACATTAACCGTAAAACCGGTAAAGGTAAAAGTAACCTCTGTAAAGCAGCTAAAGGCAAAGACGTTACAGGTAAAGTGGAAAAAGGATAAGAAGGCATCCGGTTATATCATTCAGTACTCCACAGATAAGAAATTCAAAAAGAATGTGAAAAAAGCTGTTGTCACAAAAAACCAGACCGTTACGAAAAAGATCACGAAATTAAAACCGGGAAAGAAATATTATGTCCGTGTGTGTGCATATAAAAATTCTCACGGAAAAAAAGTACAGGGAAGTTATGGTACGGTAAAAAGTGTAAAATTGAAGTGATATGCATCGGCATAAAAGTGGTAAAGGATGGAGAAACGTTATGAAAATGAAAAGAATACTGACTGGAATGCTGGGAGCAGCTATTTTAGCTGCAGGCGTAAATCTATTGTCCGTACAGGCGGCAGAAAATGCAGGAGTGATGGAATATATAGCTGCGACAGAATACATAGAGGAAACAGAAGCAGCAGAGCCGGAAAATGCAGAAAAACAGGTGTTTGAAACTGAAGAAGATACAAAAACAGCAGATACGGGTGAATTTACGATCAACAACGGTCTGTTGACAAAATATACCGGAACAGCAGAGACGGTTACAATCCCTTCAAATGTCAGTAGAATTGGCAAGTCAGCATTTCAGAATAATAAATACATCAAAAGCGTAATCATTCCGGGAAATGTACGGAAAATTGAAATGCTGGCATTTTATGGATGCAGCAATCTGGAAAGTGTCACAATGGCAGAAGGTGTAGAAGAGATTGGTATGCAGACATTTTCCGAAACTCATTTGAAAAGTGTTGTTCTTCCCAAATCCATAATCAAAATGGATAGACTTGTGTTTACAAGCTGCAATCGGCTGACAAGTATTGATTTTACAGAGGGCACTTATAATATTAATGGTGATATCATAGGTTCCTGTGCTGCGCTGACAGAGATAAAGGTTTCAGGCAATAATACGAGATATCAGGTTAAAGATAACGTGTTATATGAAAAGAATGGAAAAACAGTTTGTTATTGTCCGGCAGGCCGCAAGACTGATATGAATGTGCCGGATGGAGTAGAGCATATCGGAGATTTTGCATTCTGGGATTGTCTTACAACGAAAGTTACACTTCCTGATAGTGTAAAAAGTATTGGAGAACGGGCATTTTTTTCGACCGGAATGGAGACGATGATACTTCCGGCGAATCTGGAGTCGATTGGAAAAGAAGCATTTTTTTTATTGCAAAAATTTAAAACAGATCACAATTCCGGCTAAGACAACAAAAATAGGAAACAATGTGTTCGGCAGCTGTGATCACTTAGAGACGATCAATGTGGTGGCAGGGAATACGATATACAGATCAGAGGATGGCATATTGTATGGCACAGAGGAAGGCAGACTCGTGTTGATTAATTGTCCTGCCGGGAAAAAAGGCAGCGTGAAGATCTTAGAGGGGACGGTGGGAATCCTTGATGGTTCCTTCAGTAACTGTGAAAAGATCACATCGGTAGATATGCCGGACAGCGTAAAGAGCATTGGCGAAGATGCATTTAAATCCTGTTCCTCGCTTATAAAAGTCCGGTTCTCAAATCAGCTTACGGATATAGGAAACTATGCCTTTTATAGGTGTGATTCCATGCAGCAGGTACATCTGCCGGACAGTGTTAAAGATTTGGGGGCATGGGCTTTCCGGTATTGTGATGCGTTAACAGAAGTAACAATTTCCAAAAATATTTCGGATATTCCGGATAATGCGTTTGGTGGCTGTACAAATCTGACCGGTATTACCATACCGGACGGGGTAAAAACAATAGCAGACAATGCGTTTTCGTATTGCAGCAATTTAACGATATACTGTAGTTCAGGTTCTGCTGCAGAAAAATATGCGAAAAATAACAATATAAAAAGTAAGGTAGCCGACGAACGGAAAACCCAGACGATTACGACAGATAATGATAACATTGAAAAAAAGGTTGGAGATCCGGATTTTAAGATCACTGCAAAAACAACCGGGGATGGAACTCTAAGTTTTTATTCGGGAAACGAAGATATCATTCAGGTATCTGAAAATGGAGCTGTAAAGATCATCAGAGCAGGTACGACCAATATTGTGATCACGGCATCTGCGACGCAAAATTGTAAAATGGCGCAGACAGAAATTTATATTACAATAAAAAATAAAGAAACGGATCAAAAGCGTGTGCAAAAGATCACATATTCTTATCAGGCAGAAAAAAAGGATCTGAATATTTTCTATCTTGACGCAAAGTCAGATGGGGATGGTAAGATATCTTACCGGTCAGAAAACGAAAAAATCGTAAAAATAGATGCAGATGGAAAAGGATATATCTTAGGTTCCGGGACAGTAAAAATTATTATCTCGGCATCAGAGACAGATACCTGTGCGGCAGCGCAGAAAATAGTTACGTTAAATGTAGAAAAAATAACAGATCAGACAGATGAACCGGGGCAGACACAAAAGCCGGATCAGACAGAAAAGCCGGGGCAGACAGATACTCCGAATCAGCCGGATAAGCCGTCAGACCAGAACGGTAATGCCACACAGCAGAAAAAGAAACAGACCATAAAAGCTAAAAATATTACAAAGACCTACAGCACAAAAACTTTTGCCATAGGTGCCAAATCAAGTTGTGGGGCAAAACTGACCTACAAGGTGGCAGATAAAAAGATCGCAGCCATAAGTAAGACCGGAAAAATCAAATTAAAGAGTTACGGACAGACAAAAATCACGATCAAAGCGGCTGCAAAAGGAAAATATAAGGCAGCAACAAAGACGATTACTTTAACGGTAAAACCGGTGAAGAACCAGATTACTTCTCTGAAATCCAAAAAGGCAAAGACATTTGAAGTAAAATGGAAAAAGGACAAGAAAGCATCCGGTTATATCGTTCAGTATTCCATGGATAAGAAATTCAAAAAGAATGTAAAAAAGTTGTTGTCACAAAAAACAAAACCACTACCAAAAAAATCACAAAATTAAAGCCGGGAAAGAAATACTATGTCCGCGTATGCTCTTATAAAAATTCCCGCGGGAAAAGAGTGCAGGGAGCTTATAGTAAGGTGAAAACGGTAAAGATCCGAAAATAATTGCAAAGAGAAAATGATAAAAAATCCTGCCGGATTGGAGTGTGGACTCCAGGTACGGCAGGATTTTTTGGGTGCCAGCATTTTTGCTTTTATAAGAATAATTTGTTCTTAATATGTGACAAGCCGGTGTTCTAAAGATTTAATCTCATCGTGCAGTATAAATCTCGATCGCTTCTGCTACAAAAGCAGCAGTTCCGGCACCGGCGGCTTTGTCAATATTTTCTGTAAATTCGGCACCGGAAGCATACATTTTACCAAGCCCGTTTAAGATCTCATTGGAACATTGATAAAAGTGCTCTGAAATATAATCCTGTAGGTTTTTTACCAGAAGCTGTACTTCTTTGCTGCCAGGTTCTTTGTTCTTTATTTTTCCAAACTCTACAAAAATGAGCATAAGATTTTTCCATGCTGTTTTTTGTGTCTCGGAAGACTGATTTTTTGTCTTTTCTTCATATTCCTTGTATTCTGCAGTCTGTCCCCATTGTTTTTTTGCCTCTCTGGCATACTCGTCCATTTTGGCTGTGTTAAATACGTTAAAATCCATTTTATTTACTCCTGTCGTTTTAATTTTACGAGCAAAAGCAATCAAGCCTTCAAGATGCTCCTTTTTCATTGTTAACAATTCAATCTGCTGGGACAGTGCTTTGTCCCGATCAAAATCAGGTGCATCAATGATTCTTTTGATTTCTTTTAACGGAAATTCCAGTTCTTTAAACAATAAAATCTGTTGCAGCCGCTCTAATGCTGTATCGTCATACAGTCGGTAGCCGGACGCAGTATAACCGTCGGGTTTTAAAAGTCCGATGGTATCGTAGTATTGCAGAGTGCGTATACTCACTCCCGTCATTTGCTTACTTCATTTACTGTCATCATGGTCATTTCCTCCGCTCGATGAGGACACTCTAAACTATTACGCCGCGTAGGAGTCAATAGGTTTTTTGAAATTATTTTCAGGTCATATCCGAAGTCCCATTAAAATATATGTATCTTCACGGATTGGAGTGAATTTGTTTTTTGTCCAGAACGAATAGCTCTGTGGGTTTCCCTTGTCAACGCCAAGCCGGATTTCTTTATATCCAGATGATTTCAGACAAAGGATCACGTCGCTGATGATTCCGGAACCGACACCTCTGTTCTGATAGCGTGTGTCTGTCATAAATAATCCAATGAAGGAAATTTCTTTTTATATTCATGTTCATAGATCCTCCATTATAATATTGGGGTTCAATAGTTTTTCACAACATGATGACTGGCAAAGTGCATCTGACATCATAAGATATTGAAATATCGCAGATTGGCATATGGCAAAGAAACTGCAGCAGTATACCCACAACCCCCTGATTTTCCTGCGTTTTGGTATATATAATAAAAACGGATCTGCTATGCCCATTATCAGTGAAAAATCACTCAAAATTCCCGTATTTTTGGGTATAAACAGCAGATTTTTTCTGTATATACCAAATCGACAAAAATTCATGATCAATTTTCACTCAAATAACGACCGCTGAACGTATTTTTCCGGAAAATGATGCAGATAAGCAAAACATTCATCCGGCGAACAAAGGATGCCAGCCTTTTGGCATTGTTCCACGATCATTGGAATGAGCATTTTTCATTCGGGCTTGGCAGGTTGTAGGCATTACCGTAAGTGCGGATATATTTTTCCTTCATCCCCGGAAAATCTTTATCGAGGGCATGGTAGAAATATTCCCGGTCGCCATCTCGGAGAGTCACGCCAATGCCAAAGAATATAATTCCCTTTACGCCGGCGTCCACGCAGGCATCCAGCAGATTTTTTATGTTATCAGCAGTGTCATTGATAAACGGCAGGATCGGTGTGAGCCACACTACGGTGGGAATACCGGCTTCTTTACATTTCATCAGGACGTTGATGCGCTCTTTGGTGGTGGAAACATCTGGCTCTATCTTTTTACATAAATCTTCATCGTAAGTGGTGAGTGTGATCTGCACGATGGCTTTTGCCTTTTCATTGATGGACGTTAACAGGTCAAAATCTCTTAAAATCCGGGCTGACTTTGTCTGTACCGCAACACCAAATTCATACCGGTCGATCAGCTCTAAACACCGCCTGGTCAGCAAAAGGCGCTCCTCCAAATGAAGATAAGGATCGCACATGGCACCGGTTCCGATCATACATTTCTGACGCTTCGATCGCAAAGCCTTTTCTAACAATTCCGGGGCATTTTCCTTTACCTCAATATCTTCAAATGCATGTGTAAAACCATAGCACCTGCTCCGGCTGTCGCAGTAAATGCATCCGTGGGAACATCCACGGTAAATATTCATTCCGTTATCCTTTGATAAAAGCCTCTTCGCCTGAACAAAATGCATGAGAAATCTCCTGTAGTTAAAATTAAAAATCCGATTAATCCCATTAAAACATAAGTAAAGAAAAATCACAATCAAGATCAGAACAAAAAAATAATGAGGAAACAGTCGTAACCTACAGAGCATAGATTTCCCTTTTTTCGGTATCGAGGGCATGTAGAATGCAGTTTTCCGGGTGCCGCCGGCAGATTTGAGACTTTGGAAGAAAATTAGAAAATCTTAGTATGCCTGTTCACTCACAGTGTTGTGCTGCCATGGACGGCAGCACAAGTCCTGATGTGCCAGGGAAGGCACATTCAGGACGTACACGTCACTCCGAAACCAACTCAAACAGGCATACTTAGCTTTTCTTATTTTCGCACAACGGAACCAAACCTGCCAGCGGCACCCGGAAAACTGCGCCTTACACTGTCCCTTAATACCTAAGTACCATTTTGCAAAACTTTACCAAATTACCTTGACAAATATTTCCATCAGTCATATACTTTGAAAAGCTAATTATTTGACTATCAAACTATTTGAAAGGCAAATGATTACATGAATCAGAAAATAAGAAAAGAAAATCAGCCCACAATAGAAATAAGGGCAAGGCGCTGGAAAAATAATAAGGCATGCGCAGAAAAGGAGAAAAATATGTTAGAGAAAATGATCCCGATTATTGCAGAGCAGTTAAATGTGAATGAGTCTGAAATCAAGGCAGAGTCCAATTTCAAAGATGACTTAGGAGCAGATTCCTTAGATTTATTTGAACTTGTCATGGCTCTTGAGGAAGAGTTTGGCGTGGAGATTCCATCTGAGGATTTACCTTCTATCGTAACTGTCAATGATGTTGTCGAGTACTTAAAAGGAAAAGGTGTGGCTTAAGTATGGAGACAAGGGTAAGTAAACTGCTGGGAACGAAATATCCGGTCATTCAGGGTGGTATGGCATGGGTTGCGGAATATCATCTTGCAGCGGCAGTTTCAAATGCCGGAGGTTTAGGTATCATTGGAGCGGCAAGTGCACCGCCTGAGGTGGTCAGAGAGCAGATCAGGGAGGCAAAGAAGCTGACTGACAAACCGTTTGGCGTGAACGTCATGCTGTTAAATCCAAATGCAGCCGAGGTTGCACAGATCGTCATTGAAGAGGGCGTTAAGGTTGTGACCACAGGTGCCGGAAATCCCGGAAAATTCATGGATGCATGGAAACAGGCAGGCGTTGTTGTGATTCCGGTCGTTGCGAGTGTTGCAATGGCAAGAATGATGGAGCGTGGCGGAGCGGACGCAGTGATTGCAGAAGGAATGGAATCAGGTGGACATATCGGTGCGCAGACGACGATGACACTTGTTCCACAGGTGCAGATGCGGTACAGATACCGGTTATTGCCGCAGGCGGAATTGCGGATGGCAGAGGTATGGCGGCAGCATTTATGCTCGGCGCCGAAGGAGTACAGATGGGAACCAGATTTGTGGTTGCAAAAGAATCCATCGTGCATCCGAACTATAAAGAGCGTGTCATCAAGGCAAAAGACATTGACTCAGAAGTGACAGGCATGAGCACCGGACATCCGATCCGGGTTCTTCGCAACCAGATGAGCCGCGAATATTTAAAAATGGAAAAAGAGGGCGCTTCATTTGAAGAGTTAGAGCACCTTACACTTGGTCCCTGCGCAAGGCAGTCATTGACGGTGACGTGGTCAACGGAAGCCTGATGGCAGGACAGAGCGCCGGCATGGTAAAAAAAGAAGAAAGCTGTAAAGAGATCATCGAGGACGTTGTGACACAGGCGGAGTCACTGCTTGGAAGATAGTGCAAAAATAAGCGCAAGAATGGAGATTAACATGGGAAAGACGGTTTTTATGTTTCCGGGACAGGGAGCACAGTACATAGGAATGGCAAAGGATTTTTACGATGCATCCCGGAATGCAGAGAAGTATTTGAGGAGGCATCCGAGGCGTCAGGACTTGATATCGCTGCGTTATGCTTTGAGGAAAACGACAAGATCAATATCACGGAGTATACACAGATCTGTATGCTGACCGCCGAGCTGCGATCCTGCGTGCATTGGAGGTAAAAGGCTATAAAGCAGATGTGACTGCAGGCTTAAGCCTGGGAGAATATGGAGCATTGATTGCCTGCGGAGCACTGAGCAGAAAAGATGCATTTGCACTGGTGCGCAAAAGAGGGATCTACATGCAGGAGGCAGTGCCGGAGGGCGGAGCCATGGCAGCAGTCCTGGCACTGGATACCGCGCAGATTGAGGAAGCCTGTAAAAAAACAGAGGGCATTGTATCGATCGCAAACTATAACTGCCCGGGACAGATCGTCATTACCGGAGAAGAAAAAGCCGTAGCGGCAGCCGGAGAGCTCTGCAAAGAAGCCGGAGCAAAACGTGTTGTTCCGTTAAAGGTCAGCGGACCGTTCCACTCAGCAATGTTAAAGGGTGCCGGAGAAAAACTTGGCGAGGAATTAAAACATGTAACAGTCCATACACCGGCAATCCCGTATGTCGCAAACGTGACAGCAGACTATGTGACAAAAGAAGAGGAGATCAAACCATTACTGGAAAAACAGGTGTCCTCATCTGTCCGCTGGCAGCAGACGATTGAGCGTCTGATCGCAGACGGAGCAGACAAATTTGTAGAGATCGGACCGGGGAAAACCTTGACAGGATTCATGCGCAAGATCAACCGTGATGTAGCTGCAGTCAATATTGATAAATATGAAGACTTTGAGAAATTTGTTGCTGAGAGCAAAAATAAATAAGATATGCCACATATTTTGATGTGAAAAAAGTTTGGCAGCTATCAGAAAAAAGGAGAAGTTATGTTAACTAATAAAACAGCACTGGTCACCGGTGCAAGCCGCGGCATCGGAGCTGCAATCGCAAAAAGCCTTGCAAAAGAAGGTGCATTTGTCATCATCAATTACAACGGTTCTAAAGAGCGTGCAAATGCTGTTGCGGCAGAAATCACAGCGGATGGCGGCAAAGCGGCAGTTTACGGCTGCAATGTATCTGATTATAGTGCCTGTGAAAAAATGGCAAAAGACATCATGGAGACATACGGTCATCTGGATATTCTGGTCAACAATGCCGGTATCACACGATGATCTTTTGATGAAAATGAGCGAGGAAGCATTTGACGCGGTCATTGCGACAAACCTCAAGGGAACTTTTAACACGATCCGTCATTTTTCACGCTATCTGTTAAAGCAGCGTTCCGGAACGATCATCAATCTATCATCCGTATCCGGTATTCTTGGAAATGCAGGACAGGCAAATTACAGCGCGAGCAAGGCGGGCGTGATCGGACTGACCAAAAGTGTGGCAAGGGAACTTTCTTCCCGTGGGATTACCTGCAATGCGGTTGCGCCGGGATTCATTGATACGGAAATGACAGCGCAGATGACAGACAAGGCAAAGGAAGCAGTGAAAACGCAGATCCCGCTCGGCAGAGTCGGAAAAGTGGATGATATTGCGGAGGTAGTGACATTTTTAGCCTCGGAGAAAGCATCCTACATCACAGGACAGGTAATTTCCGTGGACGGCGGTATGAGCATATAAGCAGTAAAAACATTTTGACCGCATGGTATTGTGTCGGATCAAAAAGGAAAAGCCTGAATTTGGGGCTTGAAAATGGAAAGGAAAAGTTATGAGCAGACGAGTAGTGGTAACAGGAATGGGCGCGATCACTCCGATCGGACTTAGTGTAGAGGAGTTCTGGCAGTCCATAAAAGAAGGAAAAATCGGTTTCGGGGAGATCACGAAATTTGATACGGAAGGATACAAATGCCATCTTGCAGCGGAAGTCAAAGATTTCGATGCAAAACAGTATATGGATGCGAAAGCGGCAAGACGTATGGAATTATTCTGCCAGTATGCAGTGGCAGCGGCAAAAGAGGCGATCACGGATGCAGCGCTTGACATGGAAAAAGAAGATCCTTACCGTGTCGGTGTATCTGTCGGAAACGGAATCGGAAGTCTTGGGGGAATTGAGCGTGAGCATAAAAGACTGTTGGAAAAAGGACCGTCCAAAGTAAATCCGCTGTTCGTACCGCTTGTCATTTCCAATATGGCAGCCGGAAATGTCTCGATCGCATTCGGTTTAAAAGGAAAGAGCATCAACGTGGTAACGGCATGCGCAACCGGAACAAACAGTATCGGTGAGGCATTCCGCAGCATCCAGTACGGAGAGGCAGATGTGATGGTTGCCGGTGGAACGGAAGGTGCGATCTGCCCGCTTGGAATCGCCGGATTCACTTCACTGACGGCACTTTCCTCCGAGAGTGACCCGACAAAATGTTCCATTCCATTTGATAAAACCGCAGCGGTTTGTGATGGGAGAAGGTGCAGCGATCGTTGTGTTAGAGGAATTAGAGCATGCAAAAGCGCGTGGGGCAAAAATTTATGCGGAGGTAGCCGGATACGGAACTTCATCTGATGCATATCACATTACCTCCCTGCTGAGGATGGTGCCGGTGCAGCCCGCGCCATGACGAATGCGGTGGAAGATGCAGGCATCCGTCCGGAAGAAGTTACCTACATCAATGCACATGGAACATCCACGCATCACAACGACTTGTTTGAAACGCGTGCGATCAAACTCGCTTTTGGCGGTCACGCATATGATATGAAAGTCAATTCCACAAAATCTATGGTTGGACATCTGCTCGGGGCCGCCGGTGCTATTGAATTTGTAACCTGTGTCAAAGAAATTCAGGACAGTTTTGTACATGCGACCGTCGGTTACACGACACCGGATGAAGAACTGGATCTTGATTACTGTAAAGAGGCGGTACAGATGGATGTGCCGTATGCACTGAGCAACTCACTTGGTTTCGGCGGACACAATGCAAGTATCCTGCTGAAAAAATACAGTGAATAATTGGGAGGAAATGCCTCTGCTCACCAGTGGGCAAATTTTATTTTGGAAAACAGGGAGGCAATTATGTCCGTTTTAACAACGAAACAGATCATGGAGATCATTCCGCATCGTCAGCCGTTTTTGCTGATCGACACGGTGGAAGAATTAGAATCCGGCATGCGTGCCGTTGCAAAAAAATGTGTCAGCTACAATGAGCCATTCTTTGGCGGACATTTTCCAAATGAGCCGGTCATGCCGGGCGTACTGATCATTGAAGCACTGGCACAGACCGGAGCGGTTGCAATTCTCTCGGTGGAAGAAAACCGCGGAAAAACTGCATATTTTGCGGGAATTAATTCTGCAAAATTCAAACGGAAAGTAGTGCCGGGAGATGTGTTGATATTGGAAACAGAGATCATAAAGCAAAAAGGCCCGATCGGTGTCGGCCGTGCCACAGCGAAGGTGGGGGATGACATTGCATGTATCGCGGAGCTGACATTTGCGATCAGTTGAAGTTAAGAGAGTCTGGAACAGCGCAGGTTTGATAAATAACTGTAAACAGGCAAAAAGGGGAAAGTATGGCAGCATTTTTTTGAAGAAGAAAAAGAAGTAACAGAGACGGTAGAAGAACCACAGAAAACGGTAGAGGCAGCAAAAAAAGAGGCAGAGACAGTTAATACAGAGCCGCCGGCAACGATCGTCTGTCCGGCTTGTGGCAGAGAGATCAATAAGAAAACCGCGGAAAAAAATAAATATGTCTGTTATGAGTGCGGCAATTATTTCCGCGTCCGTACCAAAAACAGGATCCGCATGGTTGCGGATAAGGATACCTTTGAGCCGTGGTTTGAGGAATTGGAGTCAAAAAATCCGCTTGATTTTCCTGGATATCCGGAGAAGATCAAAGCCGCACAGGAAAAGACAGGACTGCATGAGGCAGTCACAGTCGGAAAATGCAGGATCTATGGACTTGAGACGGTGATCGGCGTGTGTGATGCCCGGTTTATGATGAGCAGTATGGGGCATGTTGTGGGAGAAAAAATCGCACTTGCGGTGGAGCGTGCGACAGAACTTTCTCTTCCGGTTATTTTATTCTGTTGTTCCGGTGGTGCAAGAATGCAGGAGGAATCGTTTCCCTGATGCAGATGGCAAAGACAGCAGCTGCTTTAAAGAAACATTCCGAGGCAGGACTTTTATATGTGCCGGTGTTAACCGATCCTACGACCGGAGGTGTGACGGCAAGTTTTGCGATGTTAGGAGATATTATCCTTGCAGAGCCGGGGGCACTGATCGGATTTGCAGGGCCGCGTGTCATCGAGCAGACGATCGGAGAGAAACTGCCGGAGGGATTCCAGAGAGCGCAGTTCCAGTTAGAGCATGGTTTTGTGGATGCGATCGTGGAGCGTAAAGATTTAAAAATGACACTTTACCGCATTTTAAAGATGCATCAGAAAACGGAAGGATATGCAAACTTTGATCCGCTGCGCAGCGATGACTGTTACGAGCCGACAGAGGTCATGAAAGAGCGCGCCACAAAGGCACAGCCTCTTTCCGCATGGGAAAAAGTGCGTGCGGCAAGACGTGCAGACCGGCTTGCATCGGTGGATTATATCGACAATATTTTTGACGACTTCATGGAATTTCACGGAGACAGACAGTTCGCGGATGATCCTGCGATTGTGGGCGGTGTTGCCTACCTTGACGGCCAGCCGGTCACTGTGATCGGTATTCATAAAGGAAAAGATTTAAAAGACTGCATGCGTCACAATTACGGAATGCCGTCACCGGAAGGTTACAGAAAAGCACTGCGTCTGATGAAACAGGCAGAAAAATTCAACCGTCCGATCATCACATTTGTGAACACATCCGGTGCATTCTGCGGAAAAGAAGCGGAAGAACGCGGACAGGGTGAAGCAATCGCAAGAAATCTCTATGAGATGTCAGCCATCAAAGTTCCGATCCTCTGTCTGATGATCGGAGAAGGCGGAAGCGGCGGTGCGCTTGCACTGTCGGTCGGCAATGAAGTCTGGATGCTTGAAAATGCAACGTATTCGGTACTTTCGCCGGAAGGATTTGCATCGATCCTCTGGAAAGATGGAAAACGTGCAAAAGAAGCCAGCGAGGTCATGAAGATCACGGCGCATGATCTGTATGCGTTAAATATTGTGGAGCAGGTAATCCCGGAGTATGGCACGGCAGACGAAAAAGCATGTGAGTCAATCTCAAGATATATGAAAGGCCATATGAAAGAATTTTTAGAGCGTCAGAATGGCAAGACAGGAGAGCAGCTTGCCGAGGAGCGCTATGCGAGATTCCGTGCGTTCTGATAAAAAGGTTACTGGATTATTTTACAGAGGGCAGATGGAAATAAAATAAACTCTGGAATGAGGAAAAAGTATGAAAATCAAAATCAAGGGAACCGGAAGTGCGGTTCCAAAACTTCGGGTGACAAACGATGATTTAAGTAAACTGATGGACACCTCTGACGAGTGGATCAGAAGCCGTACCGGAATCGGTGCAAGACATCTTGCGGTGGAGGAGACGACGACAGGGCTTGCTGTCGCAGCAGCAAAGGAAGCGTTAAAAGATGCGGAAATGACTGCGGAAGAACTTGATCTTATCATTGCAGCAACGGTTACGGCGGATAAGTTTCTGCCGAACTTATCCTGTGAAGTGCAGAGTGCGCTTGGAGCAAAAAATGCAGTTGCATTTGATTTAAACGCTGCCTGCTCCGGATTTTTGTTTGCGTTAAATACGGTTCAGATGTATCTGGAAAATGGTGTATACAAAAAGGCACTGGTCATTGGAGCGGAAACTCTTTCAAAGATCATGGACTGGAATGACAGAAGCACCTGTGTATTGTTTGGGGACGGTGCAGGGGCGGCGGTCGTTGAGGTGGATTCCGAAACAAATTGTAAAGCAAAGCAGCCGGGTGCAGCAAACAAAAGCGGCATTCTAAGCATGGTACAGGGTTCCGACGGCGCGCGGGGGGAAGTCCTCCGCTGTGATAACCGTCCGGTCAATAATCCGTTTGCGGTCAACGATACGAAACTTTCCTATGTGTCGATGAATGGTCAGGAAGTATATAAATTTGCAGTCAAAACGGTGCCAAAGGTGATAGAAGAGGCAGTGAAAAAAGCGGGACTTGAAGTGGAAGATATTGATCTGTTCGTACTTCATCAGGCAAATCTGCGCATTATTGAGTCTGTTGCAAAAAGACTGCATCAGCCGATGGAAAAGTTTCCTACCAATCTGGAAGAGTGCGGTAATATTTCCGCGGCGAGTGTGCCGATTTTGCTTGATAATATCAATAAACATGGTATGATATGTGAAGGTAAAAAATAGTTTTGGCAGGATTTGGAGCCGGGCTGACATGGGGCGCGACGGTTTTGGTATGGTAAAGGCAGCAGCAAACAGACTGGCTGCAGTTTACATATATGTGAAAGGCAATCTGTACTGCCATGAATAGGAGTATATTTGAATGACGGCAGATGAAACATTAAATGAATTATTGGTAAAATTGTTTAAAGACATTATGGAGATCGAGGGGAAATCGCTGCTCACGGATGAATTTAAGGATCTTACCTATAATGATTTTCATGTAATAGAAGCGATTGGAATGTCAGAGCCAAAGAGCATGAGCACGGTGGCAAAGCTGATGAACGTTACGACCGGAACGCTGACAAAGGCGATGGACGGTCTGACCGATAAGGGATATGTTGTCAGGGAGCGCAGCAAGCAGGATAAGCGTGTTGTCTGGGTATGCCTGACCGAAAAAGGAAAGGCAGCTTATCTGCATCATGAAGAGTTTCATCACCGTATGATCGACCACATTAAGGAAGAACTTAACGCACAGGAGACAACGGTACTGATCTATTCACTGGCAAAACTGGTGGATTTTTTCCAGCAGGTATACGGGGAGAATGAAGAATCGTAGAGGGTTTGGACAAAGTTATGGATATTATATAGATATTTATGGATGTTTTTCGGAAACGGGAGGCATCCTTTTTCTTTATAGAAGAATGCCAGGGCAGATAGTGCTTTTCAATTTTCTGATAACACAGTCATGATATATTTTCTCAAATAAATGTTGTAATTACAACATACAATCTGACCGAAATAAATTAATATGATACCAGAGACAAGGACATCAGTGTGAAAAATAAGATTTTTCACACGCAGGATTTGTGCTTGCGCACAAACTTAAGATGCGCAAAAGCAGCGCAAGAATGGAGGTTTTCATGAAACAGTTAGAATTAAACAACAGAAAAGTGGCAGTGATCGGATGCGGATTTGTAGGAGCGACATCAGCGTTTGGACTGATGCAGAGCGGATTGTTTTCCGAGATGGTTTTTGATTGATGCAAATACAGAGAAAAGCGGAGGAAGGGGAGGCAATGGATATTTCCCACGGAATCCCGTTTGCAAGACCGATGAAGATATATGCGGGTGGTTATGATGATATTATGGATGCAGCAATCATCGTTGTGACAGCCGGTGCAAACCAGAAACCGGGAGAGACGAGGCTGGATCTGGTTCAGAAAAACGTCGGCATTTTTAAGAGCATCATCCCGGAGATCGCAAAGAGAGATTATCAGGGAATCCTGCTTATCGTATCAAACCCGGTCGACATTCTTACATACACCGCACACAAGCTGAGCGGAATGCCGGAAAACCGCGTGATCGGTTCAGGTACGGTGCTTGACACGGCACGCTTAAAATATGAGCTGGGAGAGCATCTTGGTGTGGACAGCCGGAGCGTGCATGCATTTATCATCGGGGAGCATGGTGACAGTGAGATCGCTGCATGGAGCAGTGCAAATGTATCGGGAATCCCGCTAAATACATTCTGCGAGATGCGCGGACATTTCAATCATGATGACTCAATGGAACGCATTGCTGCAAATGTGCGCAACAGTGCCTATGAGATCATTGCAAAGAAAAATGCGACCTATTATGGAATTGCGATGTCTGTAAAGAGGATCTGCGAGGCAATCGTGCGCGATGAAAAATCGATCCTTCCGGTTTCCGGTATGATCCATGGAATGTATGGTGTGGAGGATGTTGTCTTAAGTATGCCGGCGATCGTTGGAAAAAACGGAATTGAGAGACAGGTTCCGATTTCTTTAGATGAGGATGAGCAGAAACAGCTCCGGAAATCAGCGCAGATCTTAAAAGAGATGGCAGAGCAGGTTTTGTAATTTTTGAACTCCCTTTTTACAAAAGTGTGTCTGATGCATATTAACTCATAATTATACGAAACACCACACTTTTATTCATTTTCTATTCATTTCTTACTAATGGGTATTCATTTTTACTCTAGGTTGTCGTGCAATTTATTAGAATGGAATTTTTGAAAGAGCCAGCACCTTGAATGGGCTGACTCTTTCAATGTCACCTGTAATTAACAAACTGGAATTTATATAATTATTCCTCTAACTTTCCCCATTTTATAGGCTTTCCTGCCTGTCCATTAGTGAAATGATATGTAGTTTCCCTTATTTTTGCCCTTATGAGATAATCACAAGGGAAATAAGGGAATTTTTTAATCATTGCCTACCACTTTATCAAGAAGCCGAACCGATTTTCGTTTCGCATCTCTTGTGGAGTGAGCATAGACATTCATTGTGGTACTTACATCTGAGTGTCCTAATAATTCCTGCACATCTTTTGGAGCAGCTCCATTTGCCAAAAGGTTGCTTGTATAGGTGTGACGTAACTGGTGGAAATGAAAGCCTTCAAATCCCTCTAATGTTTTTGCCACCTTTCTGCATACCGTCCCCAAAGTAGTCGGAAGTTCCAGACAACCATCCGGTCTTAAGCAGACGAAAGAAATTTCTTTATAATCTGCCGGGACTTCCTCTGTTCTGTCTAAGCAGTAATATTCGTAGTACACTCTGTTTTTCTCTTTGACCTCTTTGTAGTAGTTCGTGTGATAAAGTTCTCCGTACTGCATTCGATTTTTTAACTGCTCTTTCCGGGCATTGCGGAAAATCTCTACCAGCGTATCTCCAAAATCAACAATCCTCACTTTTTTCCGCTTGGTTGGTCCGATGATATATTTGCGCTTTGAGCCATCATATCGGATGCTGCGTCTTATGGTAAGGCATTGTTCTTCCAGATTTACGTCCTGCCATGCCAAACCGCAGGCTTCTCCAATACGAAGCCCGGCATAATAGGCTATCTGGATTGGAAGTATTGCGGCTGGGTTCTTTTTTTTCAGATAAGCAAGCAATCTTTCATAATCTTCTCGTGAAATTGGTTGGATATTTCCGTCCATGTCCTCGTCTGAAAACAAATCAACTTCATCCGTCTGATACCGCAGTTTAATATACTGCATGGGATTAAACGTAATATACTGTTTTGGAAATACTGCAAAGCGGAAGGACTGCTGCATGACTGCGGAAAAAGAATGAATGTAATCTTTGCTGTAACCCTTTCTCTCTTTTCCGTCGGGATGAACTCCCCCGAAGGAAAGCAAATCAAAAAAGGATTGCAAATGCTCAGAGGTTACATTTTTTAATTTCCGTTCTGCCAGCGGATGTTTCTTAATATTTCGGATTGTTCCGAGGTAATTCTCCACAGTACCATTGCTGAGCGTACCTGTTTTTAATTCCTCCTCTGCCCACACATCCAGAAGTTGTCCGACTGTGAGATTTTCCGCTTTGGCAACAAATTTCTTTTTCTCATAATCATCCATTGCCTGACGGAGCAGCTTTTCAGTTTCACTTTTGCTTTCTGTTCCAACGCATTCTTTCTGAACAAGATTGCCGCTTGCGTCCTCTACATAGAAGCGGTAGTACCATTTCTTTCCTTTTTTCTTACAGATCCTTTTGCCATAATCGTATGTCTCCTTTCGATATTAGACAATCGGAACTGATGAAATGCTTCGTGCGTGTAAGTATATCATAACTCCGGTTGTCTTACTATACCGATTCGGAATCTTCGTATAAGACTTCTGATAAAAGATTTGCAAGCCTTTGTTCTGCTGTTTTTGGTTTCTTGGAATAGAGCCTTACAACGTCTGCCATCTCATTAAAAGCATTGATGGTAGGAGTGATTTCCCTTAAGAACATAATCTCATTATATTCATCATTCGATTCAAACCCTATTGTTTTGGCAATATCCGTCTGACCATCATTCCCCTTGAAGTTTTTGCAGGCGAACTGAAAGGAATCCAAAAACAGACCATATTGTTTTAACATCAGCAGTAATAAATCTTTTGAAAAAGCATCTTCTTCTTTGGTAAGGGCAAGCGGTAACTGTTCCAGAATATCTCCCATCGCATCACGAATCTGTAACTCTCTCTTATCCGTAATGTCGGTTTCATATTCATCTGTTTCCCCTTTGAGCCATTCCACAGATACATGGAGTGCTTCCGAAAGACCTTCCAGCACCATTTTTTTCGTATTGTCAATCGAACCATTCTCATAACGCAGGATTGTAGAAGCGGTAACCCCCATCTTTTCTGCGACATAAGGCTGTGTCAGATTCAATTCCAGACGGCGCTGTTTTACTCTGCTGCCTATCAGCTTGCGTAGTTCTTTATCTTTCATGCTGACTGCCTCCTTTTTCGGTATGTATGAATTATAGCATTGCTTTTCCAAAATTGCAATATGCAATATAAGGTTTGTTTTTAATATTTCGTAACGCTTGACAAAAAGATATGAAAAGGATATACTTACATCACAAGAATTGCATAATGCAATTTATAAGGAGGTGATTATATGACGCAAAGAAAAATTGCATTATCCATCGAAGAAGCTGCTGACTATACGGGAATCGGCAGAAACACCTTAAGACAGCTTGTAGAATGGAAGAAACTTCCAGTATTAAAGGTTGGTCGCAAAGTCCTGATTAAAACCGATATTCTGGAAATGTTTATGGAAGCGAATGAAGGTCGTGATTTGAGGGATAGAGGAAATGTAAAAGCCGTAACAAGAACTGCGGCAAATTAAAAAGGCGGCTTCCAAAGAAACCGCCAAAGGTTCTATCAGACCGAAGCCATGATATACCTACACGCAAGAAGATTATACCATGTGCTTCTTCTGATACGCAACCGAGAACTTATGTTTGCAAAAGAAAGGGGAATGTAATCATGGCAAAATCAACAAAAAGTTATGAAGAACGAATGCTTGAAATGGAAAAGAAGGAACAGGAAAGCCTTGAAAAAGCAAAACGATATGCAGCACAGAAGAAAGAACTTCTGAAACGAAAGAAAGCCGAAGAAAGTAAAAAACGAACCATAGGCTCTGTCAGGTTGGCGGTGCGGTGGAATCCGTTCTTGGTGTTCCTATTGAGGAAGAGGACATCCCAAAGCTGATTGGTTTTCTGAAAAGCAGGAAGCCAATGGGAAGTTTTTCTCAAAGGCAATGCAGAAAGAAGCCAATACCGATATGGAGGAAGTGTAATGGCGGAGGGGATGAGTTTTTCATTCCCTTCATTGCTTTTTCATGAAGGGCGCACTTATGGACAACCAGAGGTCGTCCCAATAAGTTTGCCACAAGTGGCAACCGGTCTGCGCTCACGCTTGCCGGGCTCGTTCCGTCGGCGGGGCTTTCAGCCAGACCTGCTCATGCCGCAGGAGGCACTCTTCGCCAGAGAGGCGCATTCCATGCAGGCTGCTATGCGCAGGGCACTCTTACGCAGAGGGAGTTCCGGCAATGCTGCTTTTTCTAAAACTGAAAGCAATGTTGCCGGAAATCTATGCCGGATACGTCAGAAAGGAGGAATCCAGACATGGCGATTTTTCATTACACAATCAAAATAGTCGGACGAAGTAAAGGGAAATCTGTTATCTCCGCTTCCGCATATCTCAATGGGGATGTGATGAAAAACGAGGAAACAGGGAGAATCAGTTATTACACTTCTAAAAAAGAAGTGGTCTACACCCGGCTGATGATGTGCGAAAACGCACCTCCTGAATGGCAGATAGTACCAGAAGAAAATATAAAACGCTTTCAAAAATCTGTCCGATACAAAAGGTCAGAAGATAAAGAAGCTGCTTTAAAAAAATTCAAAATCACATTTCAGAAACAGAGGTTATGGAATGAGGTATTGAAGATTGAAAAAAATGCAGATGCCCAACTTGGCAGGTCATTTGAATTTGCCCTCCCCAAAGAATGGAGCAGACAGGAACAAATTCAATATACAACCGACTATATCCAAAAAACTTTTGTAGATAGAGGAATGTGCGCTGATTGGAGTATCCACGACAAAGGGGATGGCAACCCCCATGTCCATCTGCTTCTAACTATGCGTCCTTTTAACCCGGATCATTCTTGGGGAAAGAAAGAAGTCAAGGATTGGGATTTTGTCAGAGATAAAAACGGAAATATCGTGATTGATGAATCCCATCCGAACTGGTGGCAGGATAAGAAAAACCCTGACCGTCATGGAATCCGTATCCCTGTATTAGACGAAAACGGAATTCAGAAGATTGGTGCAAGAAACCGCCTGCAATGGAAACGGGTGCTGACCGATGCTACCGGATGGAACAATCCAAAAAATTGTGAACTGTGGCGGAGTGAGTGGGCAAAGGTGTGTAATGAACATCTGCCTTTGCATAATCAGGTCGATCACCGTTCTTATGAAAAGCAGGGAAAACTCCAGATCCCTACCATCCATGAAGGTGCTGACGCAAGAAAGATTGAACAAAAGTTTCTTGCCGGGCAGGAAATAGAAGGTTCGTGGAAAGTAGCGGAAAATCAAATCATAAAACAACAAAACACATTATTGCAAAAGATACTGGACACCTTTGGGAAAGTATCAGGTGCATTATCATTATGGAAGGAGCGATTAAATGACATTAGAAGAAAGCTGGGAAATTATACCCTTAATGGAATCCATGATTGTGCAAATCGAAGAACAGCAGACCTTAATGGCAGAAATGCTTCTGGAAATGCAGAACCGGGACAATCAACTCTCTCTTATGCAGGAACAGAATCAGAAATTACAAAAATTAAACAGCGAGTTATCCGAGCTGCTCAACATTTTGCCAAATACCGAGGAACTGCTTTCCAAGATGGAAGAACAGAAAACGAAGATAGAACTTTTGGAAAACGAAAATCAGCAATGGCAGATATTGGCACAGAAGCTGAACAGCGAAAACAGTTTATTACTGAAACAGAACACCGAATTGCTGAACTGGAACAGCAGATAGAGAAAGGACGTGATATAGATGAACGAATCCAGAGAATTAAAGAACGCC
>ENA-OQCN01000246-OQCN01000246.1-human-gut-metagenome-genome-assembly--contig:-NODE-246-length-28242-cov-2.772684_pt1 | contig 28242 bp, 28 predicted proteins | sample MGYA00242497_ERZ504576 | MGnify/ENA primary metagenome ERZ504576 (study PRJEB26092, sample SAMD00036296) | human gut metagenome | host: Homo sapiens | study: EMG produced TPA metagenomics assembly of...
GAAACACTTTCAATATCATCTGCAGGGATTTCCGCAATCTGGCTTACCGAGCTTTCCACTCCATCGATCAAGACCATCGGATCATTGTGTTCAAAAGTTCCTACACCACGGATACGGATTTCGGGACTGTCATGACCGGCCTGGGCACCATTGTTGGTCAACATAACACCCGGCAAACGACCCTGAAGCATATTGGCAGTATTCGCTACCGGCATAGAAGCTACATCCTTGAAATTTACAGCAGCAACAGAACCCGTCAGATTTTCCTTCTTCTGCACGCCATAACCGACTACTACCACTTCGTCAATCATTTCCGTATCTTCCTTCAGATTTACATTCAGCACCGTATTGTCTTTCGAAATACGATATTCCTGATCGGAATATCCTATAAAAGAAATGACAATAGTAGAATTAGAAGCCACCGTGAGATTGAAATTACCATCCAAATCAGTCACCGTTCCATTGGTTGTTCCTTTTTCAACCACACTGGCACCGATGACCGGTTCGCCTGTGGCATCTTTTACAATACCGGAAACTTTAAACTTGTCTGCTTGCAGACTGGAAGCGCTCACATTCATCGCAGGGATGAAGAAGCAGAGACACAGCAATAGACTCAGTACCCGGAATGTACTGGTTTCTGTCAGAGTTTCATGTTCATAATACTTTTTTAAAGGTCTAACAAATAAAGATAATTCGTTTTATTTGCCAGCAAAAGTAAGAGGAACAGAAAAGAAACAGGGAGAATTATTACCGGAAAAAGGCTGTTTATTCCCTATAGAGCCTATTTCGGTAATAATCAGCCATCATACTTCATCATATACTCTGTAGGAGAAAGTCCGAATTTCTTCTTAAAGCAGGAACTGAAATATTTAGGGTCGTTGAAACCTACGGCATACGCCAAATCGGCTATACGGATTTTCTTTTTCTCGTCTATCAGCCGACAAGCCGCTTGCAAACGGACATTGCTGATAAATGCAGAGGGAGTAAGTCCGGTCAACAGTTTCAATTTATCTGCTAGTGTAGTCCGGGCCATACCCATCTCCGCCATAAACTGTGCATGTTCAAAATCACAATCACTCAAATGGGCATTCACACAATCCACCGCTTTCCGAATGAAAGCTTCGTCCATCGAGGTGTAATTTAATTCTTTGGCTTCAAAGACCAACTGCTTACGAAAATCCACCCCCATACGTTTGCGCCGTTTCAACAAGTTATCTATCTTGGCAAACAAGACAGAGAGGCGGAGCGGTTTACAGATATAACCATCGGCCCCAGACTCATACCCTTCCACATGGTCTTCATCACTAGTCTTGGCCGTTAACAAAATCAATGGAATATGGCAGGTCTCAAATTGAGTCTTCACCCGGCGGCACAATTCCATACCGTCCATTTCGGGCATCATAACATCGGAAACAATTAAATCCACTTCCTGTTTGGCAAGGATCTCCAAAGCTTCCGTTCCATTAGCGGCCTTCAGAATATGGTATTTGCCATGCAACAGACGAACCATCAAAGCCAATAATTCCTCATTATCCTCCACTAACAAAATAGTCGATGCTGCCGGTTTCTCTTCCAACATATCAATCTCCGAGACATTCTCCATTTCATCTGCCGATAAAACAGCATAGTCCACATTTTCAGTATTCTCGTCTACCTCATCTTCAGCAAAAGCCTCACGTCCTATAGGAATTTCAACCACAAAAGTATTCCCTTCCTCCTTATCGCTAAATACCTGTATCGTTCCATGATGCAACAATACCAAATCTTTAGTCAGCGACAAACCGATACCCGTCCCTATGGTATGGAATTTACGATACTCCCCTTCATAGAATCTCTCGAACATATGATCCAATTTCTCTTTTGGAATCAACTCGCCGGGATTGTTCACACTCAATTTAAAAGTTCCCCTTTCCTCATCATGAGCCTGCGACACCACAATAGTTCCTCCTTCAGGAGTATATTTAGCGGCATTGGAAAGCAGATTGTACACCACTTTATCCAATTTATCCACATCAAAATATCCCGAATATTCTTCAGACAAATCAAATTGTATGGACAATTTCTGCTTTTTAACCAAAGGAGCGAAAGCCGACACTGATTTTTTCAAGAACATACTGACATTTCCATGCGAAACTTTTAGCCGCAACTTGCCATTCTCCACTTTCCTGAACTCTAAGATTTGCTGAATCAACCGGATTAACCGCACAGTATTATCAGCTATTACAGAACAAACCGACGAACTTGCCGGTACTTCTTGTTTCAGTTCATCCACCGAAGCCGATATAATAGAAAGCGGAGTCAGCAACTCATGAGTGATATTGGTAAAGAACTGTAATTTAGCATGATTGATTTCCTCCATTTTCTGCCGTTCTATCTTCCCCATCTCTATGGCCTGTTTCATCCGGATACGGTTTCTGACAATCCGATAAGTATACCATGCCAATGAAACGAACAACAAGACATAAAGGCAATAAGCCACCACGATAACCAAGGCGGCGGAAGAATAGTTATACGCAGACATTTCATATCCGGAGACCAGATTCCATTCTGATTGGCTCCCTTTACACAAAAAGTATAAGTACCTGCCGGAAGATTGTTATAATAGGCAAACCGACGTCCAGCCTCAACGGACAACCATTCCTTGTCATATCCCTCCAACCGATATAAATAACGGTTCAACTCAGGATTGATATAGTTCAATATTGAAAAATCAAGACTGAAATTATTCTCCCGGTATCCTAATACAATTTTATCAATAAAATCAATAGCTCTGTTTGCAGCAATCCCCTCTCTGACGGAAAGAGGATAGGTACGTACCGATACATTATGTACCTTTATATCTGTAATTACTACCGGAGAATAGGCAGTATCCTGAACTATTTTATCAGGATAAAAACTGTTCAATCCACGGAATCCTCCGAAGAAAAGTTTCCCATCCGCCCCCTTGAAGCAAGAATTCCGGTTAAACATATGGTCTTGCAAACCATCATCTACCGTATAGGTATGTATTTTCGTGCAGCACCGTCCAAAGGTATATCAATGTGATACATTTCCGCATTGGTTAGTAAGCCATAAAGTATGCTCATCATCCTCCAGCATGCTGAAAACAACATCTCCATTCCGGAAATAATCATTCAAGACTGAAACAAAACGATCATTCTTCCGGTCATACAAATCGAGTCCGTTACCATTCGACCCCACCCATACTCTGTTGTATCCATCCACACAAACACTCATCGCCCCGACAGTGGATAATGTACCATCCGAGGCGTATAAAACTTAACCTTATATGTTTCTCCGGATGTATCTATCCGCCATACCCCTTCATTACTAGTCGCTATCCAGATAAAGCCATCTTGATCTTCCGCCATTTTGAAAATAGAAATTTGGGGCAATGCCTGATTTGTCAAAGTCACCAGTCATTCAAAGAATGAAGTCTTGATTCCGTATCCAAGATAAACACTCCCGAACGTGTCCCCAACCACAGATTCCCTTTCGAATCTTCCAACAAAGAATAAATACAAATATCACTCAGCTCCGGATTGGTAACGGTATTTATCACGTGTGCTTTCCCGGCTTTGACATTATAGAACCACACTCCATCATCCCAAGTGGCAAAACACAATTCATTTGTCCTTTTACGATAAATAATATCATTGACCGTCGATGTATATCCCATATTCTTCAATATAGGATGAGAGCGGTAAGGAACAATGGTATGCTGTTTCATATCATAAAATACCAGACCGAATCCCATGATTCCCATCCACAGATTCCCATTATCCTCCTGATAGACACTGCGGACAGAGCTGGTAGGCAATGCTCACGCAAAGCCTCCAAAGAATCATAATTAAACCGGAACTTATTTGTATTTACAGTACAAACACCTCCTCCCAACATACCCAGCCACATCAGCCCGTCTTTACTGCACAACAGAGAGTTCACCTCATTAAAAGGTAAATCTCCTTGAAGGTTGCCCGGAACAATATTGGTAAAATTCCCGTCTCCCGATTCATCTTCCAAAATACTGACCCCACTGCGTGAACCGATCCAGAGCTTCCCGGAATTTTTATCCTGAGCAATGGCGTAGATAATATTATCCAACAGAGAATGAGAATTTCCCTTGATGTTCCGGAATGTTTTAAATGAGAAATGTTCCGAATCATACGGATTAATGAGTTTCACCAGTCCATACCGCCAGGTACCGATCCAAATATTCCCGGCTTCATCCTGAAATATGACATGCGCCGAATTACCAGGGTTAATCCCGTCGTAAGTATAATACAATTCCTCTTGAGGACTATAACGCAGCAGCCCCTGTTCCCAAGTACCAATCCATATTTGACCTTTCCGGTCTTCGACAACAGACTTTATATCCATGTTTTTTTCACAATCGAAAGTACGGCTGCCGGCTTTTCTGCGAAACAATCCCTTGTTGCTTCCCACCCATAAATCTCCGTTACTTGCATAAAGGATACTTTCTACATTGCTTACCTGTAACAAAGGACTGATTATTTTCTCTATCTCATCCGTTTCTTTATGCAACACGTATAATCCATTGTGCGTACTATCCACAAATTATTCTCCTTGTCTTCGGCCACCATATTCACAAAACTATCAATGGAACGTCCATGATTCACTCCATCGGGTTTATATACAACAATAGAATAACCATCGTAACGCAAGAGACCATTGTAGGTCGAAATCCATATATACCCCTGGCTATCCTGAAATAACTTCCTGACTTCATTGGTAGGGAAGTTCACCGAAGTGGAAATGGATTTAAAATGATAAGCATTCACCTTATTATCAGCCAAAGCAAAACAGGAAAAACAAAAAGATAATATTACTCCAAGAATATATTCGCAGTTACGGTGTGCCAAGTGCATAGATTCAACTTTAAGATTTGATGCAATATTCGCAAAAAAAAGCATTTTAAGCAAATATTCCATAAGATTGTTCTAAATTTCCCCCATTTGCATACATAAGAAACTAAAATTATACTTCCAGAAACACTTAGAACAAAAAGGTTAGAGGCTGTTAAGATAAAAAATTGTATATTTGCCGATAAGTGTGACCTAATTTTAAAACAGAGAAACATGCATTACAACGACCAAGGCGCTGATTTTAAATACCTAATTGTCAATGAACGTGACAAGCGTTTCGGCTTGTCGGTGACTACCGTCGGATTCCAGGCCATCAGGGCCGGGAGCGTTTATCCACCACGCAACCACCCGGACGCTTATTATTTCACGGCCCAGAAAGGACGTGTGCTGCATGAATATCAGTTGGTATACATTACTAAAGGACGGGGAACTTTCGCCAGCGATACTACTCCGTCTGTCGACATATCTAAAGGACAGATACTTTTCCTGTTTCCCGGACAGTGGCATACCTATGCGCCGCTGCAAAAGACAGGATGGAACGAATATTACATCGGTTTTGAAGGCCCGATTATAGACAATCTGGTAAAAAACAGCTTTATCTCAAAAGAAAGCCAGATTCTGGATATCGGTATCAATGAAGAACTGGCCAGTCTTTTTGCCCGTGCACTGGAAGTAGCGGAAGCAGACAAGACCGCAGCGCAACAATATTTGTCCGGCATCGTTTTACACATTATGGGAGCCGTACTTGCTATCTCGCAGAACAAACGCTATGAGGTGGACAATGCGGCACAAAAAATAGAAAGTGCCAAAATCATCATGCACGAAAATGTGTACAAGGATATAGACCCGGAAGAACTGGCCATGAAATTGGGAATCAGTTATTCCTGGTTCCGCAAAGTATTCAAAGAATACACCGGTTATGCGCCCGCCAAGTATTTCCAAGAGCTGAAACTGCGCAAAGCGAAGCAGCTGTTGATTGAAAGTTCCATGTCAGTGAAAGAGATATGTTATGAATTGAATTATACCTCTACTGAACACTTTTTCTCGGTATTTAAAAAACGTACCAACTTCACCCCTACCGAATATCGTAACTTCGGACGGGGCGGAAAAGAAAAAGAGAATGAAAACGAATAAAGAAAAAATGAGAAAAATAACCATCAATCTGGCTGCTGTGGCAGCTTTTGCATTGTAGTTGCATCACCGGCCTTAGTAAGCAGCAGTTGCGCTACTCCAAAAACGGAGCAGGAAGATACCACTATCATACGGGAAGATTCAGGTATTACGGCATTGAAATACAGTAGTCCCGAAGTTCCCGCCAGTATTGAGTTCTGTGGCAAAACCATTGATTTGAGCCGCTTTGACCGCCACGAGCGTATGGACCGTGAACTATTGGCATTCACCTATATGCACAGTACTTCCTTGCAAATGCTGAAAAAAGCCAACCGCTATTTCCCCATTGTAGAACCCATACTGAAAGAAAACGGAATACCTGATGATTTTAAGTACCTGATGGTAATAGAAAGTAATATGAATCCCACCGCCCGTTCTTCTGCCGGAGCTGCCGGACTATGGCTATTCATGCAAGGTACGGGACGGGATTACGGATTGGAGGTAAACAACAATGTGGACGAGCGTTACCATATTGAGAAAGCGACCCGTGCCGCCTGCCGCTATCTGAAAGACGCGTATGCAAAATATAAGGACTGGGTGGCTGTCGCCGCCTCTTACAATGCCGGTCAGGCACGCATTGCCAGCCAACTGGCCAAACAGGATGTGGACGACTCGTTGGATTTGCAACTGGTAGAAGAGACTGCCCGGTATGTGTACCGCATTCTTGCCGCCAAACAATTATTCAATGCCCCCACTACTTTCGGTTTCCGCCTGCGTGCATCGGATTTGTATCCGCCTATTCCTTATACGGAAATCACTGTGACGAAAGGAATTGCAGACTTGGCACGTTTCGCACGCAGCAAAGGAATCAATCTGGCCATATTAAAGAATATGAATCCCTGGTTACGGGAAACATCCTTGTCCAACCACAGCGGGCGGACTTACGTGATAAAAATCCCTACCAAAGAAGGAATGACTTATGATCCGAAAAAGACGGTGGCGCATGATAAGCGATGGGTGATAGAATAACTTTCTATCATACAGCATTCCATAATCAATTTACCAGTTTTCCTCCACAGTATTTACAATAAGCAGCCCCGTCCTCATGTCCGTCCTTACCACAATGCGGACATTTCAGGGCCACCCTGCGTCTATGTTCCTGGATCATAGACGCAGAAACAATTCCTGTGGGGACTGCAATGATGGTATAGCCCAGTAACATTACAATGGCCGAAAGGAAGCGCCCTAACGGAGTTTCCGGAGTAATATCCCCATAACCTACTGTTGTCATCGTCACTATCGCCCAATAAATACTATTCGGAATATTATTGAAAGAAGTGCCCGGACGCTGTCCCTCAATCATATACATCAATGTACCGATCGAAGTCACCAATATCAGTACAAACAAGAAAAAAACAATAATCTTCCGACTGCTGAACACCAAAGAGCGCAACAAGAAATTACCTTCATTCAGATAATTGAAAAGTTTAAAGATACGGAACACACGAATCAACCGGAAAGTGCGGATCACCAGCAGATAACGTGCCGTGCCGAAAAGCCAGCCTATATATAGAGGTAAGGTAGCCAGCAAATCCACTATACCGAAAAAACTCAGAGCATACTTCCGCGGTTGGGGAGAACAATAAAGCCTCAACACATACTCTAACGTAAAAAAGAAAGTAAAAACATACTCCGACACCCGCAGATAAGGCCCGATAACGGTATCCCAACTCTTGATACTCTCGGCAATAACCACCAGAATACTCAAGACAATGAACCCTATCAACGCCACATCGAATAACTTTCCCATCGGTGTGTCGCTTTCAAAAATAATCACATATATTTTATGCTTTAATTTCTCATCATGCAGTAAATTCTGCCATTTACTCCAAATACGCCTCAGAAATGCCATAATTTTTTAGGATAGAACACAAATCATTCACAATTATAACAAATATTGCCCGATTTATGTCCCATCGGTAACTATTATTTTCACTATATTTGCACAAAACCAATAAAATAATAGCATGAAGAAACAACTTATGACAGGTCTGTTCACAGTCCTCGCCCTTACAGCAGGCGCACAGACCTTCCAAGAATGGCGCAACCCGGAAATAAATGCGGTAAACCGTGCGCCGATGCACACGAACTACTTTGCTTTTGAGAATGCAGATGCAGCTAAGAAAGCAGACAAAAAACAATCAACTAACTACATGACTTTGAACGGAACCTGGAAGTTCAACTGGGTAAAGGATGCAGACTCCCGTCCGACTGATTTCTGGAAAACCGGCTTCAACGACAAAGGCTGGGATGACCTGCAAGTTCCCGCCGTATGGGAGCTGAACGGATACGGTGATCCTATTTATGTGAACGTAGGCTATGCCTGGCGTAACCAGTTCCAGAACAACCCTCCCGAAGTGCCGACAGAGAATAACCATGTAGGTTCTTACCGCCGTGAAATTGTAGTTCCCGCCTCATGGAAGGGAAAAGATATTATCGCCCATTTCGGTTCGGTTACCTCCAATATGTATTTGTGGGTGAACGGACGTTATGTAGGCTACAGCGAGGACAGCAAACTGGAAGCCGAATTTGACCTGACTCCATATTTAAAACCGGGTCAGAAAAACCTGATCGCCTTCCAAGTATTCCGCTGGTGCGACGGTACCTATCTGGAAGATCAGGATTTCTTCCGGTATAGCGGCGTGGGACGTGACTGCTATCTATATGCCCGCAACAAAAAACGCATTCAAGATATCCGTGTAACTCCCGACTTGGACGCAGCTTACCAAAACGGCAGCCTGGCTGTCAATCTGGATTTGAAAGGCAGTGGTAAAGTCGATTTGGAACTGGTAGATGCACAAGGCAAGCAAGTGGCAACCGCTACCGCCAACAAATCCGGTCTGGTGACCATGAACGTAGAGAACCCCAAAAAGTGGAGTGCCGAAACACCTTATTTATATACCTTGCGTGCCAGCATGCAGGGCAGCAATGAAGTGATTCCTGTCAAAGTAGGTTTCCGCAAGATTGAATTGAAAGGTGACCAGATCTTGGTTAACGGTAAGGCAGTCCTGTTCAAGGGAGCCGACCGCCACGAAATGGATCCGGACGGAGGCTATGTAGTATCTCCCGAACGTATGCTACAGGATATCCAGATAATGAAGCAATTCAACCTGAACGCTGTACGTACCTGCACTACCCGGATGACAACTTATGGTACGATTTATGTGCCAATATGGTATTTACGTCGTGGCCGAAGCCAATATAGAATCTCACGGTATGGGCTACGGCGACAAGACGCTGGCCAAGAACCCCTCTTATAAGAAAGCCCATCTGGAACGTAACCAGCGCAATGTACAACGCGGATTCAACCATCCGAGCATCATCTTCTGGTCATTGGGTAATGAAGCCGGTGACGGCCCCAACTTCGAACAATGCTATAAATGGATTAAAGCAGAAGACCCCAGCCGTGCCTGCCAATATGAACAAGCACGCCAGAAAGAACATACCGATATCTTCTGTCCGATGTACTATGATTATAACGGCATGGAAAAATATGGTCAACGTACCGATGCTACCAAACCATTGATTCAGTGTGAATATGCCCATGCAATGGGTAACTCGCAGGGTGGTTTCAAAGAATATTGGGATTTGATCCGTAAATATCCGAATCTGCAAGGTGGATTTATCTGGGATTTCGTTGACCAGTCCTGCCGCTGGAAAGGAAAAGACGGCGTGATGATCTATGCTTACGGAGGAGATTTCAACCGTTTTGACGCTTCTGACAATAACTTCTGTGACAATGGTTTGATCAGCCCCGACCGTGTTCCTAATCCGCACATGTATGAAGTAGGTCACTTTTACCAAAATATCTGGACTACTCCCGCCGATTTAAGCAAAGGGAAGTAAATGTATTCAATGAGAACTTCTTCCGTGATCTGTCCGCCTACTATATGGAATGGCAAGTACTGAAAGATGGAAAAGTAATCCGCACCGGACGCGTGGATGATTTAAAAGTCGCTCCTCAGGAAACAGCCAAGATTACGTTGAATATCGGCAAGACCTGCACCTGCAAGGAATGGTTGCTGAACGTTTCCTACAAACTGAAAAACCGCGAAGGTTTGCTGCCCGCAGGTTTCACCGTCGCCAAGAATCAGTTGACACTGAATGATTACAAAGCACCGTCTATGGATTTGAAGAACGTGGAAACAACCAATGTAGCCACCGTTGTTCCGCAAATCATCGACAACCAATATCATTATCTGATCGTAAAAGGCAATAACTTCGTAGCCGAGTTCAACAAACAGAACGGTTACTTAAGCAAATATGCAGTGGACGGAACGGAAATGCTGAAAGAAGGCGCAGCCCTGACCCCTAACTTCTGGCGTGCCCCGACAGACAATGATATGGGAGCCGGCCTGCAAAACAGATATGCCGCATGGAAAAACCCGGGATTGAAACTGGTTTCCTTGAATTCCAAAACAGAAAATGACCAGATAGTAGTGAATGCGGAATATGACATGAAGAATGTTTCCGCCAAATTATATCTGACTTATGTCATCAACAACGAAGGAGCCATCAAAGTGACCCAAAAGATGACAGCCGACAAGAATGCCAAAGTATCTCCGATGTTCCGCTTCGGTATGCAAATGCAGATGCCTAAATGTTTTGAAACCGTAGAATATTATGGTCGTGGTCCGGTAGAAAACTACAGTGACCGCAACCACAGCACAGACTTGGGTATTTATCGCCAGAGTGTGGATGAACAATTCTACTCCTATATCCGTCCGCAGGAAACAGGAACCAAGACCGATATCCGCTGGTGGAAGCAACTGAATGCCGGCGGTAACGGACTGAAGGTAGTAGGTGATGCTCCATTCTCTGCATCCGCTTTGCATTATACCATCTGTTCACTGGATGATGACGAACAAAAAGACCAGCGTCACTCGCCCGAAGTACAGAAAGCAGACCTGACCAACCTGATCATCGACAAGGCTCAGATGGGGTTGGGTTGTGTAAACAGCTGGGGAGCTCTGCCGTTGCCTCAATATATGTTGCCCTACGGTGATTATGAATTTACTTTCATCCTGACTCCGGTAAAACATAGCGTCGAGATAGAATAAAACACAGGTTAAACAATAAAAACAAGGTGGCTGAATTTGTTTTCAGCCACCTTGTTTTTATTCCCTCTGTTCTTCATAGCTACTGCCATCTACAATTTTCATAAAACAAGTATCACACAAGTATCTGCCCCAACCATCTCTTCAAAACACATTTTCCACCTTTTTTCCTTCAAATTCTTCATACGCGGGCAAGACTTTGAACCTCAAGCCATTACAATGAACCATTCTTATTCCAATCCTTCATAAATTCTTCATAAAGTTATATCCGTTCCCTTCGCATGAACCAACCACGGGAATCCATTCCGACAACCCATCGAATCTTTTTCCTTATTTTACCGTACCCGATTACAAACCTCGGTTGTATTACTCATAAAGAACAATTAAACACTAGTAAAATGAGACCAGACGGCTATTTGAAAACAGCGTGGATCATGACCGTATTATTCAGCATCATCCTTCCGCTTCATTCACAAACACCCCGGCAATTCTCTATAGAATTAAAGGACAAACCACTTCCCGCCGCCCTTAAACTAATCGAAAAGGAAGGCGGAAAGAATATTATCTTCTCCTATAACGAAACAGAAAGCTACCGGGTTACAGCTCCATCCGGCAAAAGACCGAACTTGAAGCATCGGCACTGTCCTGAACGGCATTCCTTTCATTTGTAAAGAACGGGAAGAATACTTCGCCATACAGAAAAAGGGAAGAGACATACGCATTACCGAAATACGAGGACAAGTAACCAATGAAAAGAATGAACCGCTGCCCTACTCCAATGTACTCTTATTGACTCCCGGCGACTCCACCTTTGTAAACGGATGTGTCACCCGTGAAGACGGAAGTTTCCTGATGATAGCGGAAGAAGGGATACCTTACTTGATACGGGTTTCTTATATAGGCTATAAGACGGAAGTGCAACCTTGCCACCCTACTCTTACGTTTCACCTGCTTCCCGACACCCAACTGATGCAGGAAGTAACCATCAGCGCCCGACGCCCCATGATAGAAGTGGGTCCCAACGGACTAAAAGCCAACGTGGCAGGAACTTCCCTAGCCCGAATGGGGTCTGCCGCAGAAATGTTGCCCCATCTTCCTTTCGTCACCGGCCATAACGGCGAATACAATGTAATGGGATGCGGTTCTCCTGTAATCTATATAAATAATAAGAAAGTACGTGACATGACAGAACTGGACCGTATCCGGGCCAACGAAATCTTATCCGCAGAAGTCATCACACTCCCGGAGCCGAATATGCCCGGACGTAGCAGCCGTCATCCGCCTCCGCACCATCGCCGGCGCGGACAAGGGTTGAGCGGCCACTTCAATACGACTTATTCACAAGGACATTCCGCCAACGCCAACGAATATATGGCATTAAATTATCGCACCGGCGGTCTGGATCTCTTTGTAAAGGGATATATGGCACAGCAAAACTCGTATGGAAAAACCACAAATATGAACCGCATCAAGGGTTCCGCCATTTGGCAAACCAACAAAAATGATGTGCAGACCCATAAGAGCCAACGTTTTTTCCGGTGAGCTGGGATTCAATTATGAACCGGATGAACACCATTCTTTCGGTCTGCGCTATATGCCCGAAACCGGAATAGGGAATGCAGACAGAAATTCATCCGGTAAAACCGTCACCAGACGTAACGATGAAGAAACCGACCGGATAAACTTTACTACAGCAGAACAAATACATACAGGTTGGGATCACGCGGCAAACGCTACTACGCAGGAGAACTGGGCAAATGGAATATTGACTTCAACGCCGATTACCTGTTCAAACGCTCGCATTCCGACCAGAACGCCATGAATAATGACGATGCAACCGTGCAAGCAGACAGTCGTATGCGCAGCTCCCTCTATGCCGCCAAGCTGGTAGTCAGTGCCCCTTTATGGAACGGACGTTTTTCATTCGGTACGGAAGAAACTTTTACCAACCGCCATGATATCTTTACCCAAAACGGTTTCTCTGCTGATGCCGACGACCACATCAAACAATCCGTATATGCCGCATTTGCTGACTATTCAAGATCCATCCGCCATTGGAAACTGAATATGGGAATACGTTATGAACATCAACAAACAGATTATTATGAAAAAGGGATAAGGATAGATGCACAAAGCCCTACCTATAATGATATTATTCCTGTATTGGCCGCCAGTTGGTCACACAATGGCAAAAGTTTCAGCCTCTCTTACCGGTTACGTAAAAATAACCCCGATTATAGCCTATTGACCAATTCCATCCGCTATCGCAGCAAATATGAGTATCTCAAGGAAACCCTTTGCTGAAAACCCAAAAGACGCATCGCTTTTCGGCCGGCGCCTCTTGGAATTGGCTCTATTTCTCAGCCTATTTCAGCCGTATTCTCAATATGTATACCAATATAATTATGCCATACAAGGAAGATACACATCCGGGCGTCCTCTTATTTGCCACACAGACCATTCCTACAACCCATAATTACGGCATTAGTTTCAACGCCTCTCCCAAACTGGGGTGTTGGGAACCACAACTCAATGTGAATATGGCTTTTTTGGACATGAATGCGAATAAAATAGGAATCACCGAACACCGGAACCAACCCCGTTTCTATATCAGTCTGGACAACAACTTCAACCTTCCCAAAGGCTGGTTCTTCAATATGGAAGGATATCTCTCCACCGCTTCCCGGCAAGGATTTTTTGTAACGCGCACGGAAGGACAAATCAATGCACGCCTTTCCAAATCCTTTTTAAAAGAGACACTCACCATAACATTCACCGCCAATGATATTCTTAGAACAGGGTATTTCCATTTTGATTTATACGGCATAGATGCCTATATGGAAAATCGGATTTACCGGGATTTCCAACGCTTCGGCCTCCAAGTATCCTATAAATTCAATGCCACCAAGAGCAAATATAAAGGAACCGGAGCCGGACAAAGCGAAAAGAATCGTCTGTAACCCCAGCGGAGAAAAGGAAATTTCCGTACCTTTGTTCACGGAAGACAAGGAAACATGCAGATTTTATTCAGGAGAAGAAACCATAAAGAAGAGCACTTCGAACGACTGTTCGCAGAAATGTACCCACGCCTCGTCCGCTTTGCTACCACCCTGATGAGCAATACGGAAGAAGCCAAGGACATAGTAAGCGAAACCATGGAACAAGCCTGGAAGGAGTTCGACCAACTAAAGGAAAACACCCGTAGCGCCTGGCTCTATGCCACCGTGCGTAACGGATGCCTCAACCGCTTGAAGCATTTGAATGTGGAACAGCAACACATAGACCGCCTCATCGAAGCCACCCGTGCGGAAATGAATCAGGGTTACCGCGCACACGAGGCACTGTTGCAGCAAGCGGAAAACATAGCCCGCAGTTTGCCCGAACCGACTTGCACCATCTTGCGAAGCTGCTATTGGGAGAAAAAAACATATCAACAGGTAGCCGACGAATTGGGAATCAGCCCCGACACCGTGAAAAAACATATATCAAAAGCATTGCGGACTCTGCGCGAAGCGATACTGAAAAGGAGGATAAACAATGAAAAAGGAGTTTTCAACAAATGACCACATCCATCCGGACAACGGAAAGAATCCCCATAACCAAGACTCCCCCAAAAACGGAACTTGGAATGACCATCAATTGGAACAACTCTTTGGTGAAGCATTGGGGGATATTCCCACCGCAGACGAAACCCGGAAAGCCTGGCAGACATTCATCCGTCGTCACCGTATCAGACACCAATCTATCCGACGAATAACGATACCAGGTATAGCCGCCGCTGTCATCGCCTTGGTACTTGTATTCCAGCCTTTACTGCAACCTGAGCCGCAGGAAGTGGAAGTCTTCACTTCACTGGAAGTTCCTGAGGAAATTACTTTTCGGGAAGAAGGGAAAAGGATAATTGTAAGCACCCCGCCCGCTACCATTACCTCCGTTCAATTAAGCGACGGAAGCAAGGTATTGCTCAGCGCAAACAGCCGTCTGGAGTATCTAAAGGAGTTTACAGATACCATTCGCAGTGTCAAACTAAGCGGAGAGGCCCGTTTTGAAGTAGCCAAAGACGCTTCCCGCCCCTTTATAGTATGCACCGAGCAACTACAAACACGAGTACTGGGAACGGTGTTCGATGTGAAAGCCTATCCCCGTTACTCGCCGGATGTCATCCTCTATCAAGGACGAGTGAATGTAAGTCATACCAAGCGCAATCAAAGTAAGGAAATGCACCCGGGGGAACAAATATCCTTGGATAAACAAGGAAAACTCCAATTGAAAAGAGTTGATACGGAGAAGAGAAAAGGATGGGCGGAGAATGAATTTTCTTTTGACAATACCGACTTGAGGCAAGTCATGCAAGATATAGGTTCATGGTATAACATCAGCATCGTATTCCGTTCACGTCCGTTACTGGACGAACGCATCTATTTCCATATCAACCGCCAACTCCCGGTGAATACCGTACTGGACGCCCTAAATGATTTGAAAATCGCACAGTTCACCATGAAAGAAGGAAAAATAATAGTGGAAACACCACAAGACAAGAAACGATAACATCAATGGGAGTTCAATAAACAAGCCTGTATTTTCACCTGGAGATTAACATATCAGCGTTCTTTTCATCTTCAGGTGAGAACCATTCGGTTTATCCCCCTGTGCTAAAGAACTGACAGCACTATCTCTCTTTCCAGTTCCCTCGTGTGAAATCGGGAATCTCCACCGGTACACTGCCCTGCCGCACGGAACGCTCGCTCAGTTCCGTAATGCAGGACCATTCGGCGGCATCATACACATCCTGATCCAACGGCAAACCGTTCCTCAAACAATGAATAAGCCGATAGTCCATGATATAATTCATTTCATTCGGCATATTCTTCCGCCGCGCCTCCTCGCCGATAACTGCCGTAAAAGGATGTTTATACTGCTCCATCATCCGCTCAAACTGCTCACCGGACAAAGGTTCCTTGCCATATTCATCGAGCAGAAGACAGGGAACAGGATATTTCTGCATGAATCCCTTCGTGCCGCACACCGTCTGATGGCGGCTGTACGGGCGAGGAGTGGTCACATCATATTGCAACAAGATAGTTCTTCCTTTTGCAGTATGAATCAGCGTGGTATTCACATCCCCCATCTCATAACTCTGCGCCGCTTCTTCGGAGGATGCGCCAAACACCTGTCCGGCATAAGCAGACAGACCGGCCTGACGCGAGGACATGGAAACCAGATATTCCATACGGTCTCCCCGATGAATATTCATCCATTGGCAGACAGGACCCAAGCCGTGAGTAGGATAAGGATTCCCCGTATGCTGCTGGCTGTAAAGCTTTATCCAGTGATTGTGATACCCACCCGCTTTTTCGTCTGCAAAATAATGCTTGCGCAAGTCATGGATGTATGATCCCTCGGCATGAGTGATTTCGCCCAACACCCCCTGCTGCACCATGTTCAATGTAGTCAGGGCAAATGCATCGTAACAACAGTTCTCCAGCATCATGCAGTGACGGCGGGTTTCTTCGGCTGTATCCACCAAACGCCAGCAATCGGCCACACTCATGGCGGCAGGAACCTCCAACGCCACGTGACGGCCCTGCTGCAAGGCATAAACGGCAATATCAGTATGAGTCAGCCAGTCCGTACAAATATAAATGAGGTCTATCTCCTTGCATTCGCACATATTGCGCCACATCCCTTCTTCCGAATAGTTCTCGGCTTCGGGACGGCCGAACTCCCGTAAGATATGCTCTGCACGCTCTATATTCTCTTTCCGCAAATCACAAAGTGCTTTCACCTCAATGCCTTCCAGGTGCATATATCTCTCAAGTGCAAGAATGCCCCTGTTTCCTAATCCGACAAAACCGATCCGAACTACGGGGATGGCAGGGCAGGTTAAATTAAGTACGTTGGGTCGTTTCATGGACTGCTTTATTTTTCCGGCAAAGATAAAGAGAAAAATCGAGAGGCGGAGGACTGCCTGTTGAATAATTTGCCGGTATACCGTCTGATGTCTTTCCGTATCGGAACCTAACCTCTTTCAACAGCAAACATAAGCCTTTTTCTCCATACAACTAAGGTCTTTATTCCTATTATCTTCTATAGTCTGCCGGTGCAGACTGTACAGTCCACTGTAGCAGACCGTACAGTCCATTACGGCAGACTCTACAGTCCATTGCAATGACTGTAGAAGGTTTCAGTATAAAAGCCCTTAATCATCCGGAAGAAAACGCTTAGCCAAAGAGAAGACAGCACTTAAAAGCCGCTTTATAACCAGACAGTTCCCTTTCCCGGAAAAAGACAAAGAGGATGTGTCCGGGCCGAAGTGACAGCCACAGGACACATCCTCTGTTTTCGAATGAGAACAGCACAAACGGTGCTTAAATAATAGAAGTACGTTTGGTAAATTCTATAATTTCGGGAATATAACCGAATGCAAGACCGGTCACCGTGTCGGCACAACCATAATAAACGGCCACCCGTCCCGTTGCCGGATCATGCAAAGCCGCACAAGGGAAGCATACATTGGGCACATCACCCATGCATTCGTAAGGTTCACGCGGAGAGATAAGATAAGGTCCCGAACGGAATTTCACCTTCCAGGGCTCGTCCAAGTCAAGCAATGCCGATCCAAAGGCATAGACATAACCGTTGCAGGAGCGAAGCACACCGTGATAGAACAGCAACCAGCCCTCACTGGTTTCGATGGGAATGGGGCCGGCGCCAATCTTCAGGCACTGCCATGCACTTACTTCAAAAGGCGCGGGTGACATGACGTGACGATGGTGTCCCCAAAACTCCAAGTCGGGCGACTCGCTATAATAAATATCTCCGAAAGGAGTATGCCCGTTGTCACTGGGACGGCTCAACATGGCAAACTTACCATTGATCTTGCGGGGAAACAGCACGCCATTACGGTTGAAAGGCAGGAAAGCATTCTCCACCTGATGGAATGTCTTGAAATCCGTAGTCCATGCCACGCCGATGGTGGGCTGGCCCTTATATCCGTTACACCAGGTCACATAGTAACGGTCGTCGATAAAGCAGACACGCGGGTCATAACCATATACCCATTCACCTATCTCGGGAATATCACACTGAAACTGCAACTTCTCCGGATTGATGTCCCAATGAACGGCGTCCTTGCTGAATCCCACATGGAGCGCCATCCGGCGGTTTGTATCATCACAACGGAACACTCCGGCATACCCTTCGCCGAAAGGTACTACCGCACTATTGAATATACTATTGGATGTAGGCAGCAAATCACGGGGAATGATGGGATTCGCGCTACATCTCCACATTACATTTTTACAACCTTCGGGACGTTCCTCCCACGGCATACCGGGCAACGGATTGCCCGCAATCTTCAATTCACTCATATTCTCTTTTTTGTTAGGTTAATAGTTTTTCTCTATTTCTTGTCTTCGTGCGTGAAGGGTACAAACCAAGTCATCAGGAATGCCGGAATGGCAGCCACCAGCACAAAGATGAAAAACAGTTTATAGCCCAGCCAGTCGCTGACATATCCGGACATCATACCGGGCAGCATGACACCCAGGTTCATGATACCCGATGCAAAAGCATAATGCGCCATCTGATGAGGCCGGCAGCCACCTGTTGCATCATGAACAAGGTAAGCCCCACAAAGCCGAAGCCATATCCGAAATACTCCAGCACAATGCTCCGCCGATAAGAGGCGCACTCTGCGGTTGGAAAATGGCAAGCAGCGTGTAAGCCATAAAAGGCAGATTGAACACACAACACAAGGAGAACAAAGTCTTTTTCAATCCACGTGCGGAAATATAATATCCGCCCAGCAATGAACCGAGTACGAAAGCTGCCGCTCCGAAGGTTCCGTAATAAATGCCAATCTCCTGTTCTGTCAATCCCAAACCGCCCACATCACGACCGGCTTTCAGGAACAAAGGTACAATTTTCATCACAAACCCTTCGGCAAAACGATATAAAATAATAAAGCAGATGTAATAAACGATATGCTTTTTAGTAAAGAAGTTCCGGATGACATTCCATAACTCGGCCATACTCTGCGAAAAAGAGGTGACCGAATGGGCATGCTTGCCCGAAGGCAGCATACGGGTATGATAAAGTCCCAAAGCGAACATCACTCCTCCGAGGACAATCATAATGACCGTCCAGGAATAGAGTACCGCATCTTCGGCAGGACCTTCGTATTCATCTTTCAAGAAACCGGCCAGATAAACCAGCAGACCTGTACCGATAATCTTGGCTACGTTATAAAAAGCACCTTGCCAACCTATATACTTAGCCTGTTCCTGTGCATTCAACTCGTCCATATATACCCCGTCACAGGCCACATCGTGCGTTGCCCCGCTAAAGGCGACAATGGCGAACAAGGCGATAGTGATTGCAAAAAAGGACGGAAGATGAAGCGACAAGGCAATCAACCGAAAGTGACTCCCGAACACCATCTGGGTGAGGACGACAAAGAATTTCTTGGTACGGTACATTTCGAGTAGCGGGCTCCAAAGGGGTTTCAATGTCCAGGGAAGCATGATAAGGGAGGTCCAGAAGGCTATTTTCGCATCACTGACTCCCAGACCTTTGTACATCAGTACAGCTACCATATTGAGGACAACAAAAGGGAGCCCCATACCAAAATAAGCGGTGGGAACCCAAAAAATAGGACTACGGCGTCTGGCCGGAGTTGGGGTTTCGGTTGTTTTCATTTATATCTAAGTATTAAGGTTGTTGAATTCGGCTATAACCGAAGATAACTTCATCCCCTTTCAGAAGGAGATGAAGTTACCTTTCGGAATCTATAAACGCAATAGGACGAAGCATTTGGTAAATCAGTCAGTTACAGGAATAAAGCTTACCGCTTGTCCACCACCTTTTGCCATGACTACAGACAAGGTATCGGCTGCTGTCACCTCTCTGTCCTTAATCTGATAAGAAGTAGGATTTGTTTTCCAGTCGGCATCTTCTCCATCAGCATAAATCACCGCATGGTATTTTTTATCTTTCTCCAGGAAATCCAATGGAATGGTGAGTGTACGCGACTCTTCATTCGTGGTGGCTCCCAGGAAATATTTATCTTTCGCTTTCCGCACCACAGCTACAAACTCTCCCGGTTCGCCCTGCAAGGCTTCGGACCAGTCACAGTCCGCATCAAAATCCCGGAAGAACTGGAAGGCAGGATGCCCTTCATAGTTCTCAATCATATCCGAAGCCATCTGCAACGGAGAATAAATGACAACCCAATTGGCTATCTGCTTTGCCAAGGTGGTATTCACACGGCTGTTTCCTTTATCCAAGTCATTCCACTTCTTGCGGCGTGGGGAATTGCGTGTCTTTTCATAAAGAATATCAAAAGTACCCGGTGTATAATCCATCGGACCGCCCAGCAAGCGGGTAAACGGCAATAACTCGTGATGTTCGGGGGGATTACCTTCACTCCATCCGTTCCACTCCATGCCGCGGGCGCCTTCGCGCGTCATCATATTGGGGTAAGTACGACGAATTCCTGTATCTTTGATAGGTTCGTGGGCATTAACGGTTGTATGATAACCGGCGGCAGTCTGCACCACCTTGCGGTAATGGCGTACATTGAACTGTCCATGATGGCTGTGACGCCCGGCAGTCCTCCGGCATAACCGGTCTTCACGCTGTGCACTCCCAGGTCTGCATACCATTTGTAAGCATTGTCCAGCTGGCGTTCGTAATTAAAGATATTGCCACCCGTTTCGTGGTGACCGATTATTTCAATCCCTTTCTCCTTGGCATAACGTGCCACCTCTGCCATATCGAAATCGGCATAAGGTTGGTATAATCAAAAGTCTGCATACCGCCCCAACTTTCCCAGCCTTCATTCCAGCCCTCGAACATCACCGCTTCTATGTTATTGGCAGCAGCAAAATCTATATATCGTTTGGCATTAGCGGTGGTAGCGCCGTGGCGTTCATCCATCGTCCACGTTTCAACCCCCAGATGCATTCCCCACCAGATACCTACGTATTTCATAGGACGTATCCAGCTCAAATCACCCTCCAGCGCACAAGGTTCATTCAGATTCAGTATCAGGCCGGAGTTTATCAGACCTACCGCTTTGGGAGCTATCTGGATACTGCGCCACGGAGTAACGAAAGTTCCTCCGGCAAAACGGGCTTTTACCCCATCGGCCAGGAGGCCAGTTCCGATTTGAAGTGACAACCTTCGGTATGCTTCAAAGTCATTTCGGGGAAATCGGTCAAAGCCGCTTCGTGAATACTGGCATATACCCCGTTATCTGTTTTGAAAGTCATCGGGGTGTTGGCATTATCCACCTTGCTGACGGGCAGGGTACGATACAGCAACTCGTAGGTTTCAAAACTGGCGGGAATAGACCATGACTTGCCATCCTGCGCCAGATTGAATGAAGTGAGCTCGTCCATCACGAACACACTGTCCACTTGGGGTACTTGATATTCATAACGAAAGCCCAGACCGTCTCGAACACGCGGAAACGGAGGGTCAGCCGTGTATTCGCCGGATCTTTCAGGCGCACAGCCATCTCGTTATAATGGTTCCGGATAGATTTATTCTCCCCCCAAGGCTGGGTCCAGGTTTCATCCTTTGTGGTAAACTCAGTATTTTCTATCTGAAAATCTTTGGAGAGATTGAGCCCGTCACGGCCTTCAAAGCCATAACAGAAGGAGTGATGAACGGTTTTCCTCCTACAGAAACTCCATAGGTCATCGCTCCTGCCTCATTCAGGTTGAATACTAATTTTATATTGCCATCCGGCGATGTTAATTCCGTGGGACGGGAACATCCGCAAAACACAACTAACAAAAATAATACATAGTAACTGTATGTCTTCATACTATTAAATTGGATTAATGATACAAATATAGAACAATTAAGTAAGGTATCACACTTATCGAAGGAGGAAAATTATTTTAAATGGGAGAAGATTACATATAATGAGAAGTATCAACAGAATAAAATAACAAACGCCGATAAAGCCCTTTTAAAGACTCTACCGGCGTAAGTTCACCTATTTAAAAAATCAGAATTCCAAAGTCAGCCAACTGAGGATTATGATCGGAAAGCAAAGCTTCCGGTACTTCAGCCGGTATCTCACAGTTCTTTACCAGAACTTGCGGAGTGACAAAGATGAAATCAATCTTTTCACAATCCTCGGCCGGAATACGGGCAAAATCATGAAAAGTATAATCAACGCCGGTCACACGGGCAGCCGTCTTATAAGCATCCTTCATCACAAACTCGTTGGTGGTGATTGTTTCGTATGCATCGCTCGCATCGGTCACATTAAAGTCGCCCGTAACCACTGCGGGACGTTCGCCTACGATCTCTTTTATCTTACGGATAATGAGCAATGCGCTTTGACGGCGGGCCTCTTCACCCACATGGTCAAAATGAGTATTGACAGCCATGAATATCTTTCCGGTAGCCTTGTCCTTAAATTTTGCCAAGTGGCGATACGGACACAAACCGCATCCCATCCCATCATTCCTACGCTATCGGGATTTTCGGCCAACCAGAAAGTATTGGAGTCCAACACCTCATATTTGTCCTTACGATAGAAAAGTGGCGCATATTCACCTGCTGTCTTCCCGTCATCACGTCCCACACCGATACCATCGTATTCGGGCAAGCCTGCGCGAAGATCCTGAAACTGGTTATGCAAGACTTCCTGCATACCGACAATATCCAGCTCATGGTCCTTAATAAACTGGCACACACGGTCTTTCCGATATTGCCAATTGTTCAAACTGTCCTGCGGATTGTCGTAACGGATATTGAAAGTAGCCCAACGAACGTCGGTCTTCTTCTCTTCCGCACAGCCGCCCAATAACAGGACGGCTGCCAATAAAAATAGAATTTGCTTCATTTTGTTTCTTTTTATGTTCCCTAGGATACAAAGATAGCAATTTCTAGCGGAAATTATTCGGAGTATGCCACTGACCTCTATCATTCATCGTATCGGTCACATCCCACCATACACGGCTACCCTGGTTCACATTGCCCGGTTTATTGGGGTTACGGGACTCGCTGTTAGGATAGTTGATGCGTTTGATAAGCTTGCCGGACGCCACTTCTCCATTGGAATTGTTTCCATTGACCGGAGCCAGCAGATAACGCGGATAGTCGGTACGGCGCACTTCCGCCCATCCTTCATTTCCATTCGGGAAAACGGCAATCCACTTCTGAGTAATAATCTGTTCCAACTGTTCTTCCTTGCTACCACCGGCAAATGCTTTTACGCCATCCAGATGACTGATGTATTCATTGGCCTTGTCCGCATCAATTTCATAATAATCCATAGATGCCTTGATACCTTTCAAATAAAGGGCTTCGGCTGTTTCATCCACCAATGACGGCCAGCGCAATGCCGCTTCCGCTTTCAGGAACAAGCTTTCAGCATAACCCATCCAGACAATTTCACGAGCCAGATTCCACCAATAATCCTTGTTCATGGCATCAGATGACAGAATACAGCGGTTGGCAGAATATCTGTTCAGATAAGAACCGCCTACATTGGTTTCTCCATTCATCACTCCGTTGAAATCTCTCTTCAGATTCTCTGTAGGAAGCGGACTGGTAGTCAACGAATCAAACGGAGTAGGACGGAACCATAAAACTTCACAACGAGGGTCGAGATAACAGTTCTCAGAATTCTCATTGAAAGTAACGGCATCGGCTGCCGCACCTTCTTTCAAAGCCTGATTCTTATAAGCCCGTTCCATTTCTTTCGACAATACAGCATTGCCGGTCCAACTGAACAACAACGCGTAGATATTTTCATTACCGCCGGCGATATACTGACGTTTCGGAGTCTGCTTCATATTGTCATCCTGACTTTGCATCAAACCGGCAGGGTCTGTCAAAGCCGCCTTTGCCTGAGTCTGGGCCAAAGCCGGGTCTACATTGGATACACGCAAAGCAAGGCGCAAACGCAGTGTATTGGCAAAACGACGCCATTTGTCCACATCACCCCCATAACATTTGTCATTGTCACCTAAATCATACTGACTGACAGCAGGAAGATTTTCCTGATGCAACTCTGTTATTGCCTGATCCAACAGCTGGAAAAGGATATTATAAACTTCCTTTTGAGGTGTATAGGTCACATTTTCTTCCGGTGGCATGGCTCCCTTCACATAGTAGGCTACAGGAATATCTCCGTAAGTGTCCGTCTGCATGGACAACAAGAAAGCATAATAAATACGGGTGATATAGAATGCCGTATGGTAATAATCCTTATTGCAGAAATAGAATGTCTTGACCAACTGGCTGTATTCCGAAGTGCTGCGGTCATCATAGAAATGCTTCCAGCGGCTGGCCGACCATCCATCCGTATAAGAATAGGTAGGCGCCTGATTCACAAAGCCGCTGACATTGTTTCCCCAATAACCGGCATAGATATCATGAGTCAGATTGGTTGTTGTCTGATAATCATTGTAAGGACCTTCGTAGGTGAAGTTGGCAAAAATACTTCCGATAGCACCTTCCATCCCTTTCAAACTTGCCATGGCATGTTCCGTCAAAGTATAATCAATATCTATACCGTCGGCCGATACATTCTCCACAGTCGGGTCGTAAATCGGTGCGTAAGGATTTGTATTCAATTCCTCAAAATCATGGCATCCGGCCAAAGCCAGTAACGAACATAAGGCTACGGATTTATATAATTTGATTTTCATAATCAGTTTTTCCTTTTAATTAATTAGAAACCTAAGTTGATAGAAATACCGAAAGTACGTGTAAACGGCAACGATGCATAGTCAATGGCTTGTGAGAACATCGTAGTGTCATAGCCACCTTCGGGGCTTGTACGGTGTGTGCTTCATCAGATAGCACAAGTTACGTGCAACAAATGAAACATTCAGCGAGTTGACAGGAGTCTTCTTCAGCATAGATGAGGGGAATGAATAGCCGATTGACAATTCTTTCAGCTTAATGAAAGAAGCATCGTAGATGAAATCCTCAGCCTGCAATGCACCATAGTATTCTGAAGCGGACACCTGTTTTGTATTCACCTCGCCTGACTCTGTCACACCGGGAAATACCATCATATAGTTGTTTTCCTCACCACGGTTCAAGGTACGTTTAGCCAAACCGTTTCCGGTAGCCAGCATCTCGGAATAAGAGAAGATATCACCACCGAATTTCATATCAAACAGTGCGGACAGTGTAATCCCCTTATAAGTAAAGGTAGGAGATACAGACATGGTCAGCTTTGGCTGGATATTACCGATAGGTTTGTTCACATATTCGGACTCATTGGTCACAGTCATGGGCAACCCATTCTCATTTACGATAATATCACCGTTTTCATTGCGCTTATAAAGCGATGTAGCATAAATCTCGCCTAATTTGTGTCCGGCGCGTGTACCTACTTTTACAGGGAAGTTTCCGTCACCGTTAAAGAACATATAGTTCACATTTTCTTCCGGAGCCAGTTCTTTCACCTTCGATACGTTGTGAGCCATATTCACATTCAAGTCAAAAGCGAAATCCTTTGTTTCTACCAGAGTGGAATACAACATCAGTTCCACGCCTTGATTGGTTACCATACCTGCATTTACCCATTGTCCTCCACTCCAGGGAGCTGCTGCGGGTACTTTCATAATCTGGTTCTTTGTCTTGCTGTAATAATAAGTAAAATCAAATCCCAGGCGATTGTTCAAGAACTTCATATCCAGACCCGCTTCGTAAGAAGTCGCGATTTCAGGCTTCAACTGGTCGTTCATCTTCACATTGTCTTTGGTCGGGGTCAATACACCATTATCGAATTTGAAAGAGTAGGTATTGTATAACTGATAAGGGCTTGTATCCTTACCTACCTGTGCGGCAGACAGACGTGCTTGGCAAATGTCACCCAGCTTGGCAACGGTTTGTCGATAGAGCGCAAGAAGTCCGACACTACGAAACTGAGGTTGGCAGACGGATAGAAGAAAGAATTGTTACCTGACGGAAGAGTGGATGACCAGTCGTTACGGGCTGTCAAATCCAAAGACAGATATTCCTTCCACGCCATCTGTACAGAGCCGAACACCGAGTTCATGGCACGCTTGTAGCCATCCTCACTACCGGTTCTCAACAAATTGGCCGCATTCAGCATCCAGTTACCTTTGTCCACCATATTACCTACGCCCACGCCCAAAGTTTCCGAACGCTGGTACATAAAGTTACCACCGACATTGAAGCCCAGACGGAAGTTATCAGTCAACTGACGGTCACCCATCAAAATGACTTCAGCATTTGACTCGAAGAAGTTTTCTTCACTACGGTCCATTGAATCATTCGTAATCATGGAAGTATTGGCTTCTCCATTGATACCATCCCCGCATTGGTGCTTTGCACTCTGGTACGGTAGTAGTCAAAAGCGTATTTGGCAGATAGATGCAGCCAATCAGTGAAATTGATTTTCATGCTATAATATCCGAAAGCACGCCAGCGTTCATCCGAATTCTGACGCTGATGCAATACATAATAAGGATTACGGATACTGGCAGTAGGCCCTGTCCAATTCACATGCGCATGAGTTTCATCAGAATATTGTTTCAAGTCATCCAGACGGACGTTGTTAGGGATTCTCATCAACTGGGAAATAGCACCGTAATCTCCATACAGTGGACGGTTATCGGCTTTTGTACGTGAAAGAGAAATCTTTCCGTCCATAGACACCCATTTGTTCAATTCCGTTCCTGCATTCAGATCGGCATTCACACGGCTCAAACTTTCAGTGGGGAATACACCGTCATTGTCGGAGTATCCGAAAGAAGTACGAAAATGTGATTTCTCTGTACCGTTGCTGATAGAGACGTTATGCGTATGCGAGAAACCGGTATCAAAATAATCTTTCAACTTATCCCCATAGTTAGAGTAAGCGTACGTTTCTCCGTTCCAAGCCTCTTTCATGCTTCCATCCAATACCGGGCCCCAGCTTCCGCTATCCGTTTTGTCATACACCGCAGTCTTGGCATCTTTTGTATCAATATGTCCTTGTCCGTAACGGCGTTGCATATCCAATGTCTCGCCGATAGCTGTCCAAGTGAAATTACCACTATAACGGATTCCGAAACCATCCTTCTTACTACCTTTCTTTGTCGTAATCAAGATAACGCCATTACCTGCACGTGAACCGTAAAGAGCAGCCGCATTCGGACCCTTCAAAACAGAAATACTCTCGATATCATCCGGATTAATGTCCATGGAAGCGCTACCACGGTCCACACCATCATAGCGGGATGCGCTTGAAGTGCTAGTGTCGCTGAAAGGAACGCCATCCACAATCCACAACGGCTGGTTATTGTCTGTCAGAGAAGAGTTTCCACGGATGGTAATCTTCGTAGAGCCGCCCAGACCGGTAGCCGAGGTATTCATCTGAAGGCTGCCACCTTGCCCTGCAAGGCACTGGTTACCGAGGGGTCACCTGTCTTGTTCAGTTCATCGCTCTTCAGTTCCTGAACCGCATAACCCAACATTTTCTTCTCACGTTTGATCCCCAAAGCGGTTACCACCACTTCGCCAATCTGCTGTGTATCTTCCTGCATGGTTACATTCAGTACATTCTTGCCATCGGGCTTCAATGTTTCCGAACGGTAACCAATGTATGAGAACACAATCTCACCATTTCCGGGAACGGACAAAGAATAGTTACCTTCAAAGTCTGTAATCGTACCGGCTGTGGGATTTCCTTTCACTTGTACGTTTACACCAATCAAGGCTTCGCCTGTCGCATCAACCACTGTTCCGGTCACTGTATGTTCCTGTCCTGTCTGTTGAGGTGTCTGAGGCTCTCCGGATGCTGAAAGATAGACAATGTTATCCTCTATCTTATACGTAATTCCTTTGCCTTGCAAAGCCGCATCAAGTACAGACTGTAATGAACCGTTCTTCACATCAATGGCATTCACCGGCATTTCAGCAGCTTGTCATCATAGAAAAACTGATAGTTAGACTGTGATTTAATGTTCTTGATCACTGCTCCAAGCGTTGTCTTGGGAGTTGAAAGAACGATTTGCGCGCGGGTCCATTGTATGGGTGCAGCCACAAACAAAAGAATCAAAAGCGCCCTGAGTAATTTGGGCTTTCTCATTAATTGATTGCCTTTCATAATTTATAAATTCGTTAACACTGACTTGTTT
>ENA-OQCN01000247-OQCN01000247.1-human-gut-metagenome-genome-assembly--contig:-NODE-247-length-28223-cov-2.847345_pt1 | contig 28223 bp, 29 predicted proteins | sample MGYA00242497_ERZ504576 | MGnify/ENA primary metagenome ERZ504576 (study PRJEB26092, sample SAMD00036296) | human gut metagenome | host: Homo sapiens | study: EMG produced TPA metagenomics assembly of...
CATATAATACTGAATACCATACTAAAAAATTCCACTATCCTGATTGCTCGGCAGTAAAAAGAATGAAAGATTCCAATAAAGAGGAATTTACAGGCACTCGTGATGAAGTAATAAGCAGAGGATATGACCCGTGTCAAAAATGTTTTCCGTAACAATAAATAATTATCAAATAATAAATAACTGTAAAACATAAGGGAACTTCTCGGTTGAAAAGTTCCCTTAATTTCATGCAAGTGCTTTTTTATTTTTAAAGCCTTTCATTTTTATATAGTAAACCGCAAGCATTAACAGCATACTTGCCGTCCATGCGGCAGGACCTGCAACGCAGATTGATATATAACCGATTATTGAGCTTAAAATAACCGGTGCACATATTCTCATAAGTACCTCGATAAGCGAGCCGATCATCGGAATAATGCCGTTTTTAAGACCCTGTATTGTGCCTCTGTAAATGAACAACATTCCGAGAGTAAATTCAAACGGGCAGTTCCAGAATATGAATTGTACGGAATAATCTATTGTTTGCTGAGAGCTGTTGCTTGTGAATATTCCCGTAATCGGTGTGGCAAACAACATTGTTAATGCGCCTACTGCTATTGCGTATGTTATGCAGAGAATAAGGCAGTAGTTTACGCCTTTTCGTATTCTGTCATATTTTCCTGCGCCCTCATTTTGTCCCGCAAAGGTAGCAATTACCATGCTCATTGAGTTCATCGGATTTTGAACAAGCATCTGCACTCTGTTGCCGATAGTATATCCTGCAACCGCATATGAGCCGAACTGATTTACAAAATACTGCAAAACCATCATACCTATAGAAATTACAGAGTTTTGAAGTCCCATAGGACAGCCGACTTTAAGTTCGTCAGCAACCATTCTGCCTATACTTGTAAAACTTTCTTTGGTCGGCAAAAGAAGTTTAACTTTAAAACATATGTAAATACAGCAAAGCACTGCGGAAATTAATTGTGAAACTACAGTTGCTATTGCCGCACCTGCAACATCCCATTTGAATACTACTATAAACAGCAGGTCAAGTCCGACATTCAGAACAGAAGAGAACAACAGTAAATACAACGGAGTTTTGCTGTCACCGACCGATCTGAGCAATGATGCTGTAAGATTATAAAGCATAGTTGCCGGTATGCGAGGTAGATTATTGTAAGATACCGGCTTGCGTAATCAAAAGTTTCTTTTGTAGTGCCGAGCATTGTTAAAAACGGATTTACTAAAATACAAAAGCAACTGTAAGTACGGCAGATGATATAATTCCGATTAATATATGTGCGGCAACACTTTTTTTTGATTTGCTTAATATTTCCTGCACCGAAGTGCTGTGAGGTGATTACCGAACAGCCTGCCGATAAACCTATGAAAAAGCCGAGCGCAAAAAAGTTAAGAGAGCTTGTAGAGCCTACCGCCGCAAGTTTGATTTCGCCAAGCGTTTGCCCCACTATCAAGGTATCAACTACATTATATAATTCCTGTAAAAGGTTTCCTATAATTACGGGAATGGCAAAAAATAAAATCTGACTGAATATTTTACCCTGCGTCAGATTTCGTACGGATTTTGAACCGGTCATAATAATTCACACTTCTTTGTTAAAATTTATTGTAAAGAATAATTATGGACTACAATATCCTTAAATTCGTATGAATTATAGCATAGCAGAATAAAAAAAGTAAATCCTAAAATTTTGAAAAATACACTGATGTTTACTTAAAAAAATTTTTACAAAATGCACAGTTGTGTTTATAAGAGAAAAGTAAAATTACAAGATGTTTAGTTGTAGTGTGAAATATTTACGCAAACAAAAACAGGCGAAAAAATCACGCCTGTTTATCGTAAAAATATTTAGGTTAAATGTAAAATGTTAATCAAAAGCAGCCATACCATACCGTAATATGTCACAACTGCAACAAGGTCGTTTATGGTTGTAATCAATGGGCCTGACGCTACGGCAGGGTCGATTTTCATTTTGTTGAAGAACATAGGAACAAGTGTGCCGATAAGGCTTGAAATTACCATAGACGCCAAAAGCGAAAATCCTACACAGCCCGATACAATAAACGAGTAGGCAATATCGTTTCCTTTAATAAGGAAAATATACAGACCGACAAAAATCACTGCCATTACACCGAGGAAAATTCCGTTTGAAAATCCGACTTTCATTTCTTTGACGGTGAGTTTTAATTTGTCTGACGCTGTCAGATTTTCATCCATAAGTACACGGATTGTAACCGCAAGCGATTGAGTGCCTACATTTCCCGCCATATCAAGTATGAGCGACTGAAAGCATATAACTATCGGAATAACGGCTACCACCGATTCAAAAATGCCTACCACCGAAGATACTCCCATACCGAGAAAAAGCAGAATAATTAGCCAAGGCAATCTTTTCTTTGTGCTTTGAAAAGTGGTTTCGTTTAAATCTTCTTCTGCGGTCAAACCACCGAGTTTTGCGTAATCCTCACCGAGTTCCTCGTCCACAACCTGAACAATATCATGGGCGGTAATAACGCCGAGAATATGTTTTTCGTCATCAAGCACAGGGATAGAATCTTCAGCATAGTCTTTTAATTGTTCAATACAATCCGTAATTTTTTCGTGTGCCGTTACAAAAGGATATGACTTTACTATGATGTCATCAAGATTTTGATAATTCCTTGCAACAATTAAATCTTTCAAATCAATAGCGCCGAAAAAACAGTTGTTGTCGTCAACAGCGTAAATTGTATTGATATTATCATTTTCACCTGCCTGCGAGATAAGTTCGTGTCTGGCTTCTTTTATAGAAAGATTTTTGCTTATAACGATGTAGTTGGTAGTCATTTCACTGCCGATTTCATCATCGTCATAAGATAAAATCATTCGTACATCTTGTTTTGCATCGTTGTCAAGCAAGGCGACTATTCTTTTTCTGTCGTCATCGCCGAGCTTTTCAAGAATATCTACCGCATCGTCGGAGTCCATTTCCGAAAGCAGATTAGCAACTTTATCGGAATTAATTTCTTTCAGATACTCTTCCGAATCTTCAATGTAAGAAAATATTTCCGCAACAAGTTCCACACCGAGAACAGGGTAGAGCGCTTTTCTTTCGTCGGCAGTCATTTTTTCAAGAGCGTCGGCAATATCGCTTGTATGGTAGTCGGAAATTTTTTCTATAAGCTCGTCTTTTGGAAGTCCGCTCCTGAAAAATCTTTACGATTTCATCTGCATACATTTGGTTTGTTTTAATACTTTCTCTGTCATAGCATTACCTCCCATTTGCCTCAAAAGGGCATAAAAATACCACCGCTATTCCCACAGCAGTTTAACAATTGATTGTTGAGCAGTATAGGATAATATTCGGTGGAACAGAAAGTAATATTATGTTTACAAAAGGCTAAACATCAGTCAGAATTTAACAGACAGCCTTACATTGAGTATTTCCGTAACACCTGTTTGAATACTTCGACCAAAACTACTGCAACTGTCCATTAAATCTCACCTCCGATTAAACTTTATCATATATTAATTTATCACCTAAATATATTTATGTCAAGTAAGTATAAGAATTTAGATTTAAAATTTACAATCCGATAACAATATTATGCACAAGTTGTTTGCAGCTTATAAAATATTATGAATTGTGACAGATTTCCCTATAAAAAGTGATGCTTTATATTTGCAATTTGTGCCGCAGCACAAAGAAATTTGTGCATAAAAGTGTTGCGCTCATAAAATATCGTGGTATAATAATGGCATAAACAAAAGAGATTTCAAAGCAATGGGGCTTCGTTGAACACGAAGTCCCATTTGTGATTTGATAGGGTATGATTTGAAAGGATGATAATTATGACACCTGAAAAAATTGTTGAAAACCATAAGAAATATGTACTTCAGTCATGGAGCAAGCAGGGTAACTTAAATCCTATTCCTGTTGCAAAGGCAGAGGGAATTTACTTCTACGATTTTGACGGTAATAAATATACAGATATGTCTTCACAGCTTGTAAACCTTAACTTAGGTTACGGTAACGAAGCTATCGGAGATGCAATTAAAGAACAGGTTGATAAGTTTTGTTTTGTAGGCCCGTCATACGCAACAGAGGCAAAGTCAACACTTGCGGAAATGATTATTAATCTTCTTCCGGACAGTTTTGGCAAAGTATTCTTTACAAATGCAGGTGCAGATGCAAACGAAAACGCAGTAAAGATTGCAAGAATGTTTACGGGCAGAAACAAGGTATTCAGCCGTTACAGAAGTTATCACGGTTCTTCATTCGGCGCAGGCAACCTTACGGGCGAGCCGAGAAGATATCCGCTTGAGCCGGGTATTCCGGGATTTGTAAAATTTTTTGATCCGTATGTTTACAGAGAGGCTGTTGAATTTGAATCCGAAGAGGCAGCTACAAAATATTATCTCACTAAATTGAGAGAGCAGATTATTTACGAAGGCCCTGACAGTGTAGCCGCAATCGTTATGGAAACAATTACAGGTTCAAACGGTGTAATTATTCCTCCTAAGGGTTACTTACCGGGAGTAAGAAGGATTTGTGATGAGTTCGGTATTCTGATGATTTGCGATGAGGTTATGGCAGGTTGGTGCAGAACAGGTAAAATGTTTGCATTCCAGAATTTTGATGTAGTTCCAGATATTGTATCATTTGCAAAGGGCGTTACCTGCGGCTATGTTCCGCTCGGCGGCGTTGCGGTATCGCAGAAAATCGCAGATTACTTTGACGATCATCTTCTTTCCTGCGGTCTTACATACAGCGGTCATCCGCTTGCTTGTGCGGCAGGTGTTGCCTGTGTAAACTACTACAGCGAGGCTAACATTCTTGACAATGTAAACAAGGTTGGCAAGGTGCTCGGTGAAATTCTTGAAGAAATGAAAGAGAAACATCCTTGTGTAGGCGATGTAAGATATATCGGCTTGTTCTCTGCTATTGAACTTGTAAAGGACAAGAAAACAAAAGAACCGTTAGTTCCGTACGGCAAGGATGAAAAAGGCATTATGGGCAGTCTTGTAGGAATGTTAAAGAAGAAAAAGTTTATGACTTATTCACACGAAAATATGCTCTTTGTAAATCCGCCGCTTATCATTACAGAAGAACAGATCAGGGAAGAAATGGTAAAGATGGACGAAGTTCTTACATATGTTGACAATGAATTGATTTGATACTATAATAGTAAAATTCTAAAATAACGGGAGATATTAAAAATGTCACATTTTTGTAGTTCCAAATCACATAGTAGTCGGCAAAGGCGTGCTTAACGAGGCTGCACCGCTTTTAAAAGAAATGGGCAGAAAGGCTTTTATCGTAACAGGCAGACACATTGCGGTTTCGGATATGATGAAAAAACTAACGGCATTGCTTGACGAAGAGGGTATAGGATATGTAATTTTTAACGGCATTACAGGTGAGCCTGACGATGTTATGATAAATAACGGTGTAAAGATGCTTAAAGAGTCCGATTGTGATTTTATTATCGGAATCGGCGGCGGAAGTCCTCTTGACTCGGCAAAGGCAATCGCAGCAATGGCAGTAAACGATGGCAGTATTGCGGATTTCAGCGGAAAAGAAATTACAGGCGAAATTTTGCCGCTTGCTGCAATTCCGACTACCGCAGGTACAGGCAGTGAGGCAACTAAATTTACGGTAATTACGATTCCAAAAAGCAGATAAAAATGCTTTTGAAAGGTGATGTGCTTGTTCCAAAACTTGCAATTGTAGACAGTGAATTTACTGTCGATGCACCCAAAAGTGTTACAGCCGCAACAGGACTTGACGCTCTTACACACGCAGTAGAGGCTTATACCTCTAAAAAAGCTTTTTCTATGACAGATACGCTTGCGGTTTCCGCAGTAAAAAGAATTATGAAATATTTGCCGATAGCTTATAAAGAACCCGACAATGCAGAGGCAAGGGAGCAGATGAGCATTGCGGCTTTGGAGGTAGGCATTTGTATAAATAATTCAATCGTAACCATTGTTCACGGAATGAGCCGCCCTATCGGTGCATTCTTCCATGTGCCGCACGGTATGTCAAACGCAATGCTTTTAAAGGAATGTTTAAGTTTTGCGGTATCGGGTGCATATGAAAAATTTGCAAATTTGGGCAGAGCAACAGGTATTGCAGACAATGATGATTCGGATTCGGCAGCAGCCGAAAAATTTATTGATTCATTGCAGAATATCTGTGATGTATGCGAAATTCCCACTCTTGAAAAATACGGCATAGACAGAGATGAGTATTATTCAAGAATATCTAAAATGGCTATTGATGCGGTAGCCAGCGGAAGTCCCGCCAATACGATTAAGACGGTAACCGAGGACGACTGCATAGAAATTTACAAAAAACTGTATGCTTAAAGCATTCGGTAAAATTTAAGATTACAGGCACAGCAAAGGCGCAGTGAAAACTCAACTTTGCTGTGCTTTTTTATTATTCGGGAGGTAAGATATATGAATTTGAACAGCGAAGCAATTATGAAAAATGATGTTGAAATCGCTATAAATAATGTGTCGGTGGTGTTTAAGGATAATCAGGGCAACGATGTTAAGGCACTCGACAATGTGGATTTTGATATTCACAAGGGAGAATTCATTTCACTTCTCGGACCTTCCGGCTGCGGTAAAACAACCCTTTTAAGAACAATTGCCGATTTGCTTGAACCTACATCGGGCAATGTCAGAGTAAGTAATATGACTCCTAAGGAAATAAGACTTATGCAGAAATTCGGAATTGTATTTCAGAATCCCGTACTTTTTGAATGGAGAACAGTTAAGAAAAACATTGAACTTCCGCTTGAAATTATGGGCTACTCTAAAACAGACAGGTCCGACAGAGCAGACGAAATGCTTGAGATGGTAGGACTTACAAAGTTTGCAGACCATTATCCGCAGCAGCTTTCGGGCGGTATGCAGCAGAGAGTAGGCATTGCGAGAGCCTTTGGCATAAGACCCGAAATACTTTTGATGGACGAGCCTTTTTCGGCACTTGATGAGTTCACTAAGGAAAAGTTACACCTTGATCTTTTAAATATCTGGGAAAAGACAAACAAAACAATTGTATTTGTAACTCACAATATTCAGGAGGCTGTTTTCCTTTCAACAAGAATTTGCGTTCTTTCTCCACATCCGGGCAGACTTTCGGCTGTCGTTGACGCTGATTTGCCTTATCCGAGAACGATTGATATGAGAGATACTCCTCATTTTGGCGAACTCGTTTCAAAGGTAAGAAACAGCTTTGAGGGTGGTAGCTTATGATGAAGATAATTAAAAAGATAAAAAGCTCCAAAGCATCGGTAACTTTGGTTTGGGTGCTTGGAATACTTGTAATATGGGAGATATTTGCTTTTGTGGTAGCCGCCGCAAACGAACCCCCGAAAACATTATGCCGCATATATGGCAGATAGCTTATTCGTTTATTGACCCTAAACCTGTAGCAAACGGTATGAGCTGCTTGCAGGTTGTGCTTGTAAACGCAGAGCAAACGCTTTCAAGAGCAGGGCAGGGCTTTTTGATTGGTACATTAATCGGATTCGGACTTGCAATTTTAATGAAACTTTCAAATACAATCAATAAAATTGCCGCTCCGTACCTAATGCTTATACAGCTTATACCTATTCTCGGTATGGCACCAATTATTCTTGCAATGACTCACGACATTGGTTCAAGCCGAATTATCATTGCGGCAATCCTTACATTCTATCCTGTGGCTACAAATACACTTGCAGGACTTAACTCGGTGGAAAAACAAAAGTATGAACTAATGTATTCATATGTGGCAAAGAAATCCACAGTTTATTTCAAGATGCTTATCCCGTCCTGTATTCCGTATTTCTTTACAGGATTGAAGATAGCGGCACCGATGGCAATTACAGCTTCAATCCTTGTAGATACCTTGCAGGGTGACGGCGGACTCGGTTGTATGCTCTCACAGTCGCTTAAACACGCAATGTCAATATATGTATTTTGGGATATTGTAGTATTCAGTGCGGTAATCGGTGTACTTAGCTGTTCACTTATGGGCTGGATTGAAAACGGAGTTTCACCGCTAAAGCGTATTGAACGCAAATCAAAAAAGAAAAAGGAGGCGGTTTAATTGATCAGAAGAAGAAAGAGCTTATGGCAAAAACTCAAAGAAAACCGAGCTGCTCAGACAATCAGCAGCATACTCCTTCCGGTATTGTTCGGTGTTCTGATTATTGTTTTGTGGCAGGGACAAATATTGCACAAATTTTTTAATACCGACACAAACACACTTCCGCTTCCGTCAAGAATATGTCACATTATTTTAGATAATATTCCCGCTTTTTCACAAAATGCACTTTATACGATTATAGTTGCTGTTGTGGGACTTCTGATAGGCTCGATTATCGGATATTTAATTGCCGTATTTGCCGCAACCTTTCAAAAATGGGGTAAAGGCGGACTTACAATAGTAGGTGCATTTAATGCTATTCCGATTGTAGCACTTGCTCCTGTAATGACAAACTGGACAAAAGACATCAGCAGTGACCCGAACATAAGAAGTATGTTTGCAAAAACTTTTGTTGTTATGATTGTTTGCATTGCAAGTATGAGTATTAACGCTTACAGAGGTTTAACGGAATTAAAGCCGTTTGCACTCGATCTTATGTCATCGTATGCGGCAAAGAAAAGTACGGTTTTCTTTAAGCTAAGACTTCCAAATTCTGTTCCGTATATATTTACAGCACTTAGAGTAAGCGTTCCTATCAGTATTATCAGCGCAGTTGTTTCTGAATACTTTGCGGAATACATAGTCGGTGTCGGCAGAGAAATCAGAGAGAACATTGTATTGGGACAGTATCCTACAGCGTGGGCATATATAGTTGTTGCTTGTCTTATAGGACTTTTAATGTACGGTGTGCTTATGCTCGTGGAATCAATTGTACTTAAAAAACGCAGAATAAAATAATTTACAGCTGTTTACCGAAAAACGGTTTACATAAAATCAAGTATATTGGGGGAATTTCAAATGAAAACAAAAATGAATGTCAAAAGATTGCTTGCCGTTTCGCTTGCAGCAATGATGACTGCAACAGCTTTTGCCGGTTGCGGTAATTCAGGCGGTTCATCATCTGATTCCAAAGCGGATTCAGCTTCAACAGGTACACCAATGACAAACGAAGAGATTATCAAAAAGGCCGCAGCAGAGGGCAAAATCGGTAACTGGGGACTTGGTAACGAATACGAAATTCTCGCACTTTTGCAGAAATATGATCTTCCTACAACATATCTTTCGCAGGACTTTACAATGGACGGTTTTGACCAGGACGATATTACACTTGCATCGGCAATGACATTTAACGAACTCGGTCTTGTAATTAACGATTATGACGGCGGTTACAAGTACGGCGATACAGTAGGCACCATTGATATGAATGACGAGGGTGTTGCAATGCTTGAAGATAATATTTTCTGTACAAAGGAGTTTGCGAAGAATAATCCTAATACAGTAAAGGCATTTGTTTATGCATCAATGAAAGGTTGGAAATACGCAGTAGAAAATCCGGAGGAGGCAGCGCAGATTGTATTTGACGCAGGTTCTTCGGTGTCTTCCGATCACCAGCTCTATATGGCACAGCAGGTTGCAAAACTTGTATCTACAGATACAAAGGGCAATGCGGTAAGCGACTACGGTAATATGGACGAAGAGGCAATGCAGCAGACTCTTGACCTTTGTAAGAAGTATGTACAGCTTGATGATTCGTCGGCATCTTCTAAACTCGAAAGTTTTACACTTGATGATATTCGTGATACACAGTACATTGAGGCAGTAAACGCATCTGCAGACGGTAAGTTCGGTACACTTGAAAAGACAGATGTAACAATTCAGCTTAAGTGGTTGCCACAGGCTCAGTTTATGGGTTACTATGTAGCACAGGCTAAGGGTTATTATGACGAAGTCGGTCTTAAGGTTACTATCACACCGGGTGGCGGCGATATTTCGGAAACAACAGCAGTAAACAACGGTACGGTTGATTTTGGTGTAACATGGGTGGCAAACCTTACTTCTGCAAATGCAGGCGGTATGGATCTCCTTGAAATCGCACAGGTATATCAGAGATCGGGTCTTGAACTTGTTTACAAAAAAGACCTCTTTACAAAGTAAGATAATAAAAACCGTGCGGCGGTGAGTTTTCCGCCGCACGGTAAAAAAGAAAGGAAAGGAACATTATGGATTTATTAATTAAAAACGGAACAATAGTTACCGCAAAGGGCAGCTATAAGGCAGATGTAGCCGTTAAGGACGGTAAAATTGCAGCAATCGGAAAAGACCTTGAAGTATCTGCTACTAAAGTTGTTGACGCAAAAGGCAAACTTGTATTGCCGGGTGCTATTGATGTTCACACACATCTGGCAATGCCGTTTGGCGGAACAGTATCTGCCGACAGTTATCTTTCGGGTACTCGTGCAGCAGCGTGCGGCGGTGTGACAACAGTTTTTGATTATCCTGTTCAGCACAGCGGCGAAACTATTATGGGACTTATCAATTCAAAAAAAGCTGTGCTTGAAAAAGAGGCTTGTGTAGACTACGCATTCCATTGCTGTATCACTGATTTAAACGGCGGAGAAATTCTTGACGAAATGGAAACAGCCGTGAAAGAGGGTATTACAAGCTTTAAGTGTTTCTTTGTTTATAAAAAAGAAAAGATGATGGTTGATGACGCAACATTTGTAAGACTTCTATTAAGAGCAAAGGAGCTTGGCGCAAAAATTAATCTCCATGCAGAAAATCCCGATCTTATTGATATGAGAACGGAGCAATTCTTAAAAGAGGGAAAAACAAGCGCATGGTATCATTATCTTAGCAGACCTGAATTTGTTGAGGCAGAGGCAGATAAACGAGCAGTGCATTGGGCAAAGCACCTTGAAGCACCTCTTTACATTGTTCATATGGCAGACAAGGAAGGACTTGAAGAATGCATTAAGGCAAAGACAGAGGGCCATGAAATTTACATTGAAACCTGTCCGCAGTACCTTGAATTTACCTGCGATGTTTACAAGCGTGAGGACGGCAGAAACTTTGTATGTTCACCTCCTATGAAAGGTAAGGAAAGTCAGGATGCTTTGTGGACTGCACTCAAGGCAGGACTTATTGATACGGTTGCAACGACCATTGTCCGTTCCAAAGTTACGAAAAGGATTGGGGTAAGGATGATTTTACAAAGATTCCAAACGGTTGTGCGGGTATTGAAAACCTTTATCCGTATATGCTTGACGCAGCAAACAGCGGTAAGATTACATTTGAAAGAGCAGTTGAGGTTTGTTCGACAAATCCTGCAAAAATCTTCGGCTGTGATTCAAAGGGTGCAATCGAAGTCGGTAAGGACGCAGACATTGTAATTTACGATAAGGACAAAGATTTTACTGTCAGCGTAAATAATATGCATTCGGATTGCGACCATACAATATGGGAGGGCAAAAAGCTCCACGGCTATCCTGTTCAGACATATTTAAGAGGCAGCCTTGTTTATGACAACGGCAACTTACAGGTACACCCGGCAGCGGTATGTATATTAAGCGCAGTACCTCAAAATAGTTTTGAAAGTGGTTGATATTATGGGATACAGAGAGGTAGTTTTAAAAAGTGAAAGCAGCAGATGTCTTCTTTGTGAAAACGCTCCTTGTGCCAATGCTTGTGAACACGGAGTAAGAATTGACAGAATTATCCGTTCAATTAATTTTGAAAATCAGGAGGGTGCAAGGTATCTTCTTGCAGACAATCCTTGCGTAAGTTGCATAGACGGCAGTTGTATGCAAGAGTGCAACAGAGCAAAATTTGACGCACCTGTCAGGATTGATAAAATAACAGAACTTGTTGCAAAGAAAAAGCCCGTTGCTCCTAAAGAAATTGACCTAAGCACAGACCTTTGCGGAGTAAAGTGTGAAAATCCGTTTTTCCTTTCTTCGTCGGTAGTCGGCAGTAATTACGAAATGGTTGCCAAGGCTTTTGACGAGGGATGGGCAGGAGTTGCGTTTAAAACAATCGGTATGTTTACTCCAAACGAGGTTTCACCGAGATTTGCTGAACTTGATAAGGAAGATACAGCTTTTGTCGGTTTTAAAAATATTGAACAGATATCAAACCTATTCTCTTGAAAGAAAACCTTGAAATTTTTCAGAAAGCTAAAGGAAAAATTATCCTGCCAAAGTAATTATTGCCTCAAATTATGGGCAGTAACGAAGAGGAGTGGACAAAACTTGCATCTCTTTGTGAAAAAGGCGGGAGCAGATGTAATCGAGTGTAATTTCAGTTGCCCGCAAATGGTAGGCGAGGGACTTGGCAGTGATGTAGGAATCAATCCGGAGCTTGTATATGCTTACACAAAAGCTGTAAGAAAAGGAACTAAACTTCCGAATTCTTGCAAAAATGACTCCGAACATCACATCAATGCTTCCTCCGGCTTTAAAAGCGGTAGAGGCAGGAGCAGATGGACTTGCGGCAATCAACACAATAAAAAGTATTATGAATGTTGATTTAAACAGTTTTTCCACTTCTCCTAATGTAAGCGGAAAGTCCTCGGTCGGCGGTTATTCGGGCAAGGCTGTAAAGCCGATTGCACTGAGATTTATAAATGAAATGAAGTCTGATGAAAGACTAAAAGATATTCCAATCAGCGGTATGGGCGGAATAGAAACATGGTATGATGCGGCGGAATTTATATCACTCGGTTGTTCAACGGTACAGGTTACAACTTCGGTTATGCAGTACGGTTACAGAATTATAGACGATATGCTTGACGGACTTAAAAGATATATGTCGGAGCACGGCTTTAATTCAATCAACGATTTTTTAGGCAAGGCGGAGTACAATATTATTCCCGCCGATGATCTTGACAGAAGTTACATATGTTTTCCGAGTTTTGACCGTGAAAAATGCGTTGGCTGCGGCAGATGTTATGTATCGTGTTTTGACGGCGGACATCAGGCAATTAAGATGAACGATAAAAACAAACCCGTACTTTTGGGTAAAAAATGTGTCGGCTGCCATTTGTGTAAGGTTGTTTGCCCTGTAGGCGCAATTTCCGCAGGCAAAAAAGTAAGAAAATCAGCATTAAAGAAACATTAAGTCATAGAAAGAAAATTATCAAGAAGGAGTTTTGTGTTATGTATAAGTGTAGTATTGAAAGAATGCAGGATAAGATTTCAACATTCAGCAAATTCGGTGATGCGGGTCACGGCGGAATTACAAGATATTCTTTATCTCCGGAGGCTTTACAAGCAAGAGGTGAATTTGTAAAGAGAATGAAAGCAATCGGTGCTGAAATCAAAACGGATGATGTGGCAAATGTTTACGCTACACTTAAAGGTTCAGACCCTACATTACCTGCAATCGTAATGGCTTCTCATTGTGACTCGGTTAAGAACGGCGGCAACTATGACGGTATCCTCGGTGTAATGGGTGCTATGGAAGTGCTTGAAACAGTTGCGACAGAGAACATTCCTCATAAACACGATTTGGTGGCTATGATTTGGACAAACGAGGAAGGCTCGCTTTATCCGCCGGCTATGATGTGTTCGGGTATTGTTTGCTACGATTATCTCCCGGCTGATATTGCAAAGAATTTTAAGAAAGAAAATATGCTTGCATCAAAGTCAATCATTGACCCGACAAAGACTTTTGAAATGGCTCTTGACGCATCGGGTTACAAGGGCGATGAGGCAAACAGACTTAATCCGAAGGATTACAAGGCAATGTTTGAACTTCATATTGAGCAGGGTCCGATCCTTGAGGCGGCAGGCAATGACATCGGTGTAGTTACCTGTGTACTCGGTATGGTAAACTACCGTATTAAGTTCTCGGTCAGGCAGACCATGCAGGCACAACTCCTATGAAGTACCGTCACGACGCACTTTTCGGCGCTGCAAAGTTGCTTGAATACCTCCACACAGAGTTTGATAAACTCGATTCGGAGCTTGTGTATACAACAGGAGAAATTCTTTGCCACCCTGATGTTCATACGGTAATTCCCGATTATGTTGAATTTTCACTTGATGCCCGTCACGAAGATCCTAAGGTAATCGAGCAGGTAGTTTCGATTATTGAAAATATGCCTAAGGAAATTGAGAAGTGCAAGACAGGTTATGAAATTGCTTGGACAAGAGATACCGTATATTATGACAAGCAGCTTGTTGATTTTGTACAGGAGTCGGTGAACGAACTTGGTTATTCTAACCAGAAGATTAATTCGGGCGCAGGTCATGACGCACAGTTTGCATCATATATGCTTCCGACAACAATGGTATTTGTTCCGTCAAAGGACGGTCATTCACATTGTGAGCCGGAGTTTACTTCTACAGAACTTTGTACAAAGGGTGCGTCGGTTCTCCTTAATGCAGTGCTTAAATGTGATGCAGCAGACTAAAACAATCGGAGGTTTCTATGGACAATTATATTATTACCATAGCCCGCAGCTTTGGCAGCGGAGGCCAAGAGATTGCCTCCCTGCTGTCAGAAAAACTTGGTATTCCGTGGTATGAAAGGCAGATACTGACGATGGCGTCACAGGCAAGCGGAATAGATGAAAGCGAGTTTGTAGAGGTTGACGAAAGATTACACGGCAGCTATCTCATAAAATCGCTTACAAAACTTCCGACAGCCAATGTTTTACGACCGGAATCAAGAGATTTTGTATCGGATTTAAATTTATACAACATTCAGGCAGAAATCATAAAAGAACTGTCGCATACGCAGTCATGTATAATTGTCGGCAAGTGTGCGGATTACATATTAAAAGAAAAATCAAATGTATTCAGCGTTTTTGTCGACGCATATTACGATGACTGCGTTTCAAAAATCCGTTCGAGAATTTATGTATCTGATGAAAGAGCAAAGGATATGAAAAAGCGTACCGACAAATATCGTACAGCGTACTATAAATACTACACAAGAGGTGAAAATTGGAAAGACCCATTAAATTACGATATGTTTCTTAACACATCGAGAGTTTCAACAAAGGCTTGTGCAGAGATAATTGCAGATGCAGTTAAGCAGAAGTTTGGAGAATAAAATCTGCGGAGGTGAAGAAAATGGCAGTAACACTTGCGTCACTGTGTGAAAAATCAGGTTATCTTTACGGTATGAGGGTAATTGCCGGAAAAGACGGAATGACAAACATCGTACAATGGGTTCATTCGGTTGAAGATACGGAGGTAAGTGATTTTCTGCACGGCGGTGAGCTGATATTTTCAACAGGCATTGCCAACAAAGGGCAGGACTGGATGCTGCCCTTTGTTAAGAATCTCATAGAAAATCAGGTCAGCGGTCTGGTTCTGAATATAGGACCTTATATAAAGAGTATACCGCAGGAAGTGATAAGTTATTGCAACGAAAAGCATTTTCCTCTCCTTGATATTCCGTGGAAAACAAGAATTGTCGATATTTCAAGAGATTTTTGTAACAGAATTATTTTAAACGAACGCAAGGAAGAAAGCATTGGCGATGCGCTCAAGAATTTTATATTTTTCCCGAATGAATATGATAAATATATTCCCGTGCTTGAGTGCAACGATTTTTCTGTCGATGCCGATTATGCAATAATCGGAATAAAAGCCGATATGGCAGATAATATTTCTACTCTGAAACCCGAAACTGCATTTGAAAGAATAATTTATTCATACAAAAAGCATTGGGGCGGCTTTAAGGTAGATAATATGCTGTTTTATGTGCTAAGCAATTTTACAAATGCGGAAATCGAAGTCTGGTTGAAAGTTGCAGGCAGAGCAGGAGAAGTTTATGAGCGTTAATAAACTTTATATTGCGGTCAGTAAAACCGATTGTAATATAAAGTCGCTGTCAAAAACATATCAGATTGTGCTTAAGATGCTCAAACTTTCTCAACGCAGAAATATCAGTCCGATGTTTTATGAAAAACTTGAAATCAAAAAACTCATTCTTGCCGTAGACGATAATTCGCTGCTTGAGAGCATATACAATGAAAACCTCAGGAAACTTGAGATTTACGACAGAGATAACGGAACCGATTATCTGAATTTTTTACGGTTGTATCTTAAGTATGACGGCAGTGTGCAGAAGGTGGCGGAAGAAACATTTGTGCACCGCAATACAATAAATTATCAGCTTGCTAAAATCAAAAAAATCCTCGGCAATAACCTTAAGACCTTTGAGGAACGCTTTAAACTCATTTTGGCTTTTGAGATAAAAGATGTGCTGTGATTTTATAAATTATTTTGTTGTCATAAAATACAAAGCTGACATTGCAATGCAAATTAGCAATGTCAGCTTTGTTTATTTTAATTGTGATTATATATGCAATAATCTTAATACGGGAAATCCCTTCTTTAGTGCGTTCCAGAGTAATATCAGCGCCGAGCAGGCAAGAATGTCAACTATTGTCATAATCCACCAACAATAGCTTATACTTTGCAGTACAGGAGTATTGCTCCAAATTTGGTTTGAATAACTGTTTACTGCGTAATTTAAAGCCATAATAATTATGGTGTTTTGCCTAAGAATGCTAAAAATTTAAAATTATTCACATATTTGTAGCATATAAAAGAGTATTGCAGAGGAAACTGTAATTGACCCCAAAAATGTAAGGAAAGTGTTGTTAAGTGTATTGTTGCAGAGGTCAACTCTTGGGTTTGTTACTATGCATAATGCACCGAGAGCTATCATAGAAAATATAAAAGATATACCGTGGGTGATATTTTTCAGCAGATTTGATTCTTTGATTTTAAGTCCTATGAACATAAATGTCATACCGATTAGAGCAACATTGATGTGCCAAGGTAATTGAATATTTATAAATAAGTACAAGATATAGTCAAGTGTTACAGACAATATACAGATAACTGTCTGTACGGCTGTGTTGTTTATTTTATTGAGAAAATAAAAGCAAATACAGCAGATGAACATACAGGGCAAAAACCATAACGGAGTGCAGTTAGGCATTTTGTCTATTGCGCCCCAAGAGTAAAATATCCATTGCAAATGATTCATTGTTGAGTCAAATAATTCCTGACCTTTCAGCCCTTTAATTTGTTCAATCGGTATATTTATGAGTAAATTGAAAAAAGCCAAAATAAAGTAAGGCACTATGTAAGCTTTAAATTTGGATACTGTGAATTTTTTGAAACCGAGTTCGGACCATTTTGTTTTATTATATAAAAATCCGGAAAGTATAAAGAAGAAAGGCATATGAAAGCCGAAAATTGCTTTCACAAGTGGGTCAGGTGCATTTGCGTGACCTATCAGCATTAAAATAATTACAAATCCCCTTGCCACATCTATATAAGCCAATCGTTCGGTTTTGCTGTTTTCCATCATATTTCCCCACACATTTTCATATTTTTAATTTTACATAACTACTATTATACCTCTGATTTTTCGTTTTTCAAGTTTGTAATAATATTTTGGCTTTTCTGATATGATTATTGTGATAAAAAAAGAAAATATTAGTATAAATGTCTTTTAATATTAAATTATTATGATATAATTATTAAAAAATAAAGATTAATATTTTGCAAGGTGGTGCTTTTATGAAAGAAACATACGAAGAGAAAATAAACAGACGATTAGGTGTAAAGCAGAGAATCATTGCGGTTGCTTCGGGCAGAGAAAAGGCTGACCTTGTACTGAAAAACGCAATGTATCTCAATGTCTTTTCAAATGAATTTTTGCAGGGCGACATAGCCGTAGCAAACGGTCTTATAGCCGGTATCGGAGAGTATGAGGGAGAAAACGAAATCAATGTAAACGGCAAACTTGTCTTACCCGGTTTTATAGATGCACACATTCACCTTGAAAGCTCAATGGTAACTCCGAGTGAGTTTGCAAAAGCGGTTGTTTCTCACGGAACAACAACCGTTATTACCGATCCCCACGAAATAGCAAATGTAATGGGAACTGACGGCATTGAATATATGATACAAAGCTCGCAGAACCTGCCTGTTGATGTGCATTTTATGTTGCCGTCCTGTGTACCTGCTACCGAGTTTGACGAGAGCGGTGCAGAGCTTGGCTACAAGGATATTGATTCGTATTTTGAGCATAAAAAAGTCCTCGGTCTTGCGAGATGATGAACTATGTCGGAGTGATAAACGGTGACGATGATGTGGTTTCAAAAATAGTTGCCTCGCAGGCTCACCATAAAAAGATAGACGGACACGCTCCCGAACTTTCGGGAAACGACCTTAACGCTTACATAGCCGCAGGTGTTTACTCCGACCACGAATGTTCAACATTTGAAAATGCACTTGAAAAGCTTAGAAAAGGTCAGTTTATTATGATAAGAGAGGGTACTGCCGCTCACAATCTAAAGGCGCTTATGCCGTTGCTGAATCAGCAATATTATGCACGCTGTATGTTTGCCACTGATGACAAACATCCGAGTGATTTGCTGTATGGAGGACATATTGATTACATAGTAAAACAGGCGCTGAAAAACGGAGCAGACCCGATAATCACATTAAAAGCAGCAACTCACCATGCCGCAAGATATTTTGCACTTAACAATAAGGGAGCAATTGCACCCGGTTATCTTGCCGATATGGTTGTTGTAGACAATTTGACGGATTTTAATGTGGAAACTGTTTTCAAGCGTGGTAAAGTGATTTTTGACGGTGAGGTAAAGGAGTTTGAAATCCCTGCCGCAGACGACAGGCTTATCGAAAAATGTCATAATACATTCTGCCTAAACGAAGTTATGCCAAACAGTTTTAAAGTTGACGGAAAACTCGGTCTTATCGGACTTGTCAGCGGAGAACTTCTCACGCATAATCTCGGAACAGCCGATAAAATTGATGTGGAAAACGATATTTTAAAAATTGCCTGCATTGAGCGCCATAAAAATACGAACCACATCGGTGTCGGCTATGTAAAGGGATATTCTTTAAAATCGGGAGCGGTTGCAACTTCCGTTGCGCACGACTCACATAATATTATTGCGGTAGGCTGTACCGACAGTGATATATCCATTGCCGTTAATGCGGTCAGAAACAGCAAAGGCGGTATAGCGGTTGTCGATAACGGAAAAATTAAGGCATTGCTTGAACTCCCAGTTGCAGGACTTATGTCGGAAGAACCTTTAGAAAAGGTAAACGAAAAACTTGAAAAAGCCAAAACCGAGGCATACCGCCTCGGTGCGGACAAAGGCATAGACCCGTTTATGACGCTGTCATTTTTAAGCCTTCCTGTAATCCCGTCACTGCGAATAACCACAAAAGGTGTATTTGATGTTGAAAAATGCGAGTTTGTTGAGAAAAATAAAATTTAATTATAAATTAAACAACAGCTCTCCTGTCACGGTAATAATGATAGGGGAGCTATATTGTGTAATATATCAGAAGTTTTTATTTACCGATAACCTCTCTGTAAAAATCTATAAATGCGTTTAGGGCAGGGGAGCGCCATTTGTTTTTGTGTATTAATAATTGAGTCCATACAGAAACATCACAATCAGCAATCGGCAGATGTTTAATATATCCGTTGCGGTATGCGTCTTCCGTAATAAAATCAGGTAGAAAGGAAATCATTTTGCTGTTTTCTATGAGTGTGCAGATTTGCAGAGGATTGCCGATTTCAAGAATCGGGAGAATTTCCAACGATTGCGTGGCAAGCTCATGATTCAGAAGTTTTCGGTAGCTCATATTGCTTTCTGTAAGCACAAAATCTTCGGAGCATATTTCTTTTAACAATAGTTCGTTTCGCTGTAAAAGCGGATGATCTGCGGCGGCTATAAAGTGGACTTCCTCTTTATGTTCGGCACAGATAATAAACTCCGAATCGTAAATATGGCTGTCCAAAGTAAATATTAAGTCAACTTCGTTTTTCCTTAGCATATCAAACATTTGCTCTGTACCGCTCTCCAATACAACAAAATGAATATCGGGAAACTGTTTGCGAAATTTCAGAAAATCATCTTTAAAATAACGATTACATACCGAACTTGACATTGCAAGTCTGATATTTCCTTTTATTATTTCGGGAGTTTTAAGTTCTTCAAGCATTTTTTCGTGAAATTCGAGTATATTTCTTGCGTGCTGCAAAACGATCAGCCCGTCCTCTGTAAGGTTTATTCTGTGATAAAACCTGTCAAAAAGAACAGTGTCAAGCTCATTTTCCAATTGCTTTATTTGTGAAGAAACCGTAGATTGTGTATAACCGAGTTTATCGGCAGCCGCTGAAAAACCCGAGTATTCGCATACGGCAACAAAAGTTTTTAATACATTGGTATCCATATTATTTATCCTTTATAAACGATATTTTCGTTATTATAACATAATATTATCAATTTTACAAATAATACAATTTTTGCTATACTATAAATTATATTGTGTTTAATTTTAAAGGAGATTTACTATAATGAAGCGTGAACAACTTGGAAGCAGACTTGGCTTTATTATGCTTTCGGCAGGGTGTGCAATCGGATGCGGAAATGTTTGGAAATTTCCGTGGATGTGCGGGCAAAACGGCGGCGGAAGTTTTATGCTGGTATATATAATTTGCTTAATTGTACTCGGTATTCCGTCTTTGATTATGGAATTTGCCGTCGGAAGAGCGGCGCAGACAAGTCCTATTCATATGTATAAAAAATTAGAAAAGCCGGGGCAAAAGTGGGGCGGCTTTGGTTGGGTGTGCCTTGTGGGCAATCTTGCGCTGATGGCGTTTTACACAGTTGTGTGCGGATGGATTATCTACTATTTTGTCAATTTTCTTATAGGGAATAATGCCGACCTCGGCTTTAATTCTATGATTTCTCAGCCGTCTGTAAATGTTATTTTTCTGCTGGTTACGGTAGTTATTGCTTTTGTAATTCTTTCGTTCAATATTCAGAACGGACTTGAAAAAGTAACAAAATATATGATGTGCGCATTGCTTGTGCTGATGGTAGTTTTGGCGGTAAACAGTCTGTTGCTGAAAGGCGCAGGAGAGGGAATGTCATTTTACCTCAAACCCGATTTTTCAAAGATTGACGGCTCGGTTATAGTGGCGGCAATGAATCAGGCATTCTTTACATTGTCAACAGGTATGGGCGGAATGGCTATTTTCGGAAGTTACATAGGCAAAGACCATTCCCTTATGGGCGAGGCTGTTAATATAATTTCTTTGGATACTCTTGTTGCCATTCTTGCAGGTGTAATAATTTTCCCTGCTTGCTTTACTTATGGTGTTGAAGTAAATTCAGGCCCGAGCCTTTTATTTGACACTATGGCAACTGTGTTTAATAATATGGCAGGCGGCCGCATATGGGGAACTCTCTTTTTCCTGTTTATGGTTTTTGCAGCTTTGTCAACCGTTCTCGGCGTGTGTGAAAATATCCTTGCAATGATTAGAGATTTAACGGGTTGGTCACGCCGCAAAGGAAGTTTGATTTGCGGAATTGTTGTATTTGTCCTTGCACTTACAACGGCGCTCGGTTTTAGTGTGCTTCATTTTCAACCGTTTTCCGAAGGAACAACATGGCTTGATTTCTGGGATTTCATAGTATCTACAAATATTCTTCCGCTGGGTTCGCTTGTTCTTGCTCTTTTCTGTTGCAATAAATTCGGCTGGGGCTGGGATAACTTTATCAAAGAGGCCAACGAGGGCAAAGGACTTAAGATTAAGTCGTGGATGAAACCGATTTTTAAATATGTTGTACCTCTGTTTATAGGATTTATTTATGTTTACGGTTTGATAACTTTCAATTGGAGATAAGCTGCGAAAAATTTACACTTTTTGTCGGTTTGACAAAAGAATAGCGTATAAATTATAATATCAAATATATCAAAGTTTATCGGTGATGGTTTGATGTATAATCCGCAAATTGAAACTTTTATAAGAGCAACAGACGCAGGCAGTTTTAATAAAGCGGCGGAAGAAGCAGTTAAAACTAAAAAGCAGTTATAACCTTTAAGTATATACAGATGAACAAAAACAAGACTTCTCATGAGGTCTTGTTTTCTTATAATATAAACAGAAAAAATATTTGGAAATGTAGCTATGAATGAGCCGACCCAAAAAGTTAGACTAAGAATCTAACATTATTTTTAAGACAAAAATCAATAAATCCGTTGACTTCATTTCCTGTAATTATCGCAGAAAAAGAGAGAGTATAAAATTTAAATTTTCCCGATCTGTGTCCGTTATCTATATAACTATGTTTTCGGCACACTATACGATAAGTTGAGCTTTATATTGTCTTTGTATATTTCTCCGCTTTTTGCTGTGAGTGTTATTATTGTTGGTTTGGCGGATTCTTTTCTGATTTTTTTCGACCTTTTTACCGACCATATTCCCATAGGTATTACACATATAAATTCAAGCAGAAACGGTATCACAAGAATATATAAATCAAATACGCACATCAAAATAAATGTGGCAAAAATTAAAACTGCCCATGACAATGCAGGCACTGCCTGTCGAAAAGTATCTTTGCCGCTTAGAAATTGAGGTGTAACTGTTACTTGATACATTTTTTACCTTCCTGAAAATTATTGTATATTTTAATTTTTTTTGCAATAAATACATTGTACCTTATGATACAAGCTTGTTTTCTTCCGTATTATGATATTTAAAACTGTATTTTTCCTAATAGTGTTTAGATTTTTTGTTATCGTCATAGTAGTTGCCTTATATTGCGGTATGCATAAAACATTAAATGTGTGGCGTTGCGGAGTTTTTATGGCTTTTGAAATATATATGTTTTCATAATATTTAATTCAAGGTTACAACCTGAACGAAATTTTGCGTTGGATATGTTTCCATAAGATATACCCGAGTGCTTTTGATGGTTAAATATATAATTTTAGATTTAGAAAAAGTCAGCAAACAAGCCGAATTATAGATTGTTTGATTATTTCCTTGACATCAATACTATGGTTTCAATATGGCTCGGTTGTTCAACGAAAAACATACTCACCCCCTATTGTACAAGGGAATGGCGGAACGCACCTTTTCCCTTGAAATCCAGTGGTTCGAGCCTGTGATAACCTTGAATTGCTCTATCATTTGTATAGGCAAACAGGGAAAGCTCTATTCCTTAAACTTCATTTTTCATGTCATCCCTACAAACTGGAATTTAGCACTTCCATACCATTGTAAATTCCTTTTCTCCCGTATTATCATCTACACATTCAGATTGGATACTAAATTCTTCTCGCAGATAAAATTGAATTGCTCTCTCATTTTTTTGATAAACGTTCAATTTTAGAGTGGACTTGATTTTCTTCACCTGATCCAATAACTGTTTTCCGGTTCCCTTTGACTGTGCTACATCTTTTATAAAGATTCCTTCAATATAGTCGTTATTTAATCCAATAAATCCATCTATCTGATTTGCATTGTCAACTTCATGCACATATATTTCTGCAAGTGGAATACCTCAAATTAAGTTTGGAAAAAGCTGATTAATGCTAAGCATTCGTTTCGCCGTTTTGAGCAACGCTCGAAAATACGTCACTGAGAGGACTGTGAACAAACGACAGAAACGATTTATTCAGCGTTTCCTTTGTTTATATGAAATTGCAATATAACTGCATATAGAAATCAGGAAACTTATACAGTACAAAACAACCGCTCCAAAACTAAACAATATTTCTCCCAAATAAGTTAGTCCTGGCATAAATCCATATCCAGGAAGATTATTAAAGTAAATCATCAGTCCTATGGATATAAGCAGCGGAATTAGTTCTGACGAAAACAATATCCGCCAAAGTTTTTTTGTTTTCTTGCGAATGGTTATCACAAATAATATTATTTGAAATGTAAAAATTACTATATATGTAATCAGTAAGAACAGTGCCATTACTATTTTCCTCCGTAAATTCCGATTTGTCAATTTCATTAAATATGAAATTTGTCTCTCTATCGTGGATACAGATATGTAATCGGATTCTGTGCCGACTGATTCAACTTCAATCCGGCTATCGACTTTCCAATGTAGAATGTTTCATTCTCATCCAACGGAAATCCCTGCTCATATCTTTCATCCACGAAGAACACTCTGCTTTTAGTGCCTTTTCCAATATAGAAAATTTGCTTACTGCGTGGATCTATGAGTCCATACACATAATGATCTCCGAGTGAAAGAAGACTCTTCTCTGAAAATCTATCCATTCGTTTCTCCTAGTGTGCTGTCTGCATTCCCTTATTTGTATCCAAATCAAAGCCAATCTGCCAAAACAGCACAGCCTGACCAATACGCACAAACCACACCGTTAAGCCACCTATCCCGATTTACTCCTCTTTCCTTGACATCACCACCACGCACTCAATATGCGCTGTATGTGGGAACATATCTACGGGTTGGATTTTTTGGATTTTATATGTGCTGTTCTTATCTATGTATGCCAAATCTCTTGCTAAGGTTTCGGGGTTGCAGGAGATGTATACTACTGTTTTTGGCGACATTTTTATAAGGGAAGAGAGGAATTTTTCGTCACTGCCTGCTCTCGGCGGTCCATAAATACTACATCGGGCTTTTCGCTTTCTTCTGCGACTGCTCCATAAATTCGCCTGCATCGCCCTGATAAAATCTTATATTCTTCAAATTGTTTGCTCTTGCGTTCTGCACCGCATCCTTGACTGCGTCTTTGTTAAGTTCAACGCCTATAACTTCGCCTGCACCGTGCTTTGCGGCAACAATTCCGATTGTGCCGATTCCGCAGTAGGTGTCAAGCACTGTTTCTTTGCCTTTCAAATTTGCAAATTCAATTGCCTTGTTGTAAAGCACCTCGGTCTGCACAGGGTTAATCTGATAAAAACTCTTTGGTGAAATTCTGAATTTACATCCGCACAAAATATCTTCAATGTATCCTTTGCCGTACAGTACCTTTTGCACATCGCCGAGCACAAGGTTTGTTCTGTACGGATTTATATTTTGAACAACTGTTTTGATTTCGGGAAACTGTTTGGTAATCGCTTTTACGAAATTATTTTTTGACGGAAAAACAGGAGTGCCTGTTACCAAAACAAGCATTACTTCGTTTGTTGCAAAGCCTCTTTTTACAAGTATATGTCTTAAAAAACCTCTCTGCTTGTCCTCGTCATAGGTTGTGAGCTTGAAAGATTTAAGCATTTTTCGTACGGCAACTATGATTTTATCCGCCGTTACATCTTCTGTCATACATTCGTCAATGCCGACGATGTGGTGAGTTCCCGATTGGTAGACACCCGAAATTATTTTACCGTTTTTATCTGTTCTGAATGCTGCCTGAACCTTGTTGCGGTAATGATAGGGTGTGTTCATACCGATTATTTTATCTGCCTTGCAAAATTTTGAGAGCAGTTTTTCAACTTTTTTCTGTTTAAAGCTAAGTTGCTCGGTGTAGGTGAGATTCTGCAACTGACATCCGCCGCATTTTTTTATATACGGGGCAGCTGCCTCTTTTTATGTTTTCTTTTGTATTGCTCATAATTATTCTCCGTATCAATATCTGAAAAGAGCCAAGGCTTTGGGTGCTTGGCTCTTTATTTTGTATGTATTATTCTTCTTTTTCTTTTTCGTCTGTTGCTTTTTCTTCGTTTGTATTTTCGTCAACAAGTCTTTTTACAACAACACGAATAATTCTCTGATTTGCCACTTCCATAATCGTAAAGCGGAAACCGCCTGCCTCTACGCTTTCACGCTTATTCGGAATACTGCCTGCATTTTCAAGAATGTATCCGCCGACGGTTATGCTGTCACTGTCAATGTAATCTTCGTCAAGATCGAACAGCGCAAGCATATCGTCAAGTTCGAGGTCGCCGTTTACAAGAAATTCATTCTTGCCGATTTTGTAGTAGTTGTGCTCAATTTCTTCGTCCTCGTCCCATATATCGCCGACGATTTCTTCAAGCAGATCTTCCATTGTGAGAATACCGAGAGTTCCGCCGTATTCGTCGGTAACGATTGCAAGGTGAACTTTTATTCTCTTGAAAGTGCTGAGAATTTTTGAAAGAGGTTGAGTTCTGAATACAAAGTACGGCGGCTGCATTATGTCACGCACATCCGGTGCGATGCCGTCCGCAAGTTTTTCGAGATAATCTCTTGTGTGAAGTACGCCGACAATGTTGTCAACGGTATCTTTATATACAGGAATTCTTGAATATCTGTTTTCAATAATTAAATTTTTAATTTTCTCCGGCGAATCGTCCACGCTTATGAATGTAACATCAACTCGTGGTGTGATAACTTCTTCGGCGGTTTTTTCGTCAAAGTCAAGTGCAAGGCGAACCATCTCGCTTTCGCTTTCTTCAAGCACGCCTTCTTCTTCAATGCTTTCTACTATATATTTAAGCTCATTTTCGGTAACGCTCGGTGCATCCTCTGTTCCGCCTGCAATCTTAAGGGCAAGGCTTTTGAATTGTACAAGGATAAACACAAGCGGGGTTAAAATGAACATCAAGAACTTTATTATGCCTGCTGTTTTAAGAGAAAAGCTGTCGCAATTTTCTTTTGCCAAACATTTAGGAAGCACCTCACCGAATGTGAGTACAAGCAAAGTAGTTGCACCCGTTGCAATAGCTGAACCGTAGTCGCCGAAAAGTGCCATACACAATACCGTTGCAAGTGATGAACAGCTAAGGTTTACTACATTGTTGCAGATAAGAATGGTGGTAAGTGCTTTGTCAAAATTTTCAATAACAAAAAGAGCGGTTTTTGCTTTTTTGTCGCCGTCTTCGGACTTCTTTTGAATACGGATTTTGTTTACAAAAGAAAATGCCGTTTCCGTTGCGGAAAAGAACGATGACAATGCAATAAGTACGAAAATTACTATCGCCATTACTATGTTTGATGCCAATTAAATTCACTCCAAAAAACATTATTACTTTTATACTACTATAATTCTTTTATATCATTATTGTTTTTAAGAAAAAAGAGCAAAAAGATTGAAATATATTGCTATAAATGCTATAATATTTAATTGCCAAATACATTATTAACGCATTTTTTGGAAAAAATATTTTTCGGAGGTGCATTAATATGGCACAAAAAGCAAAAGAAAAGAATACCACAGCAAAAAAATCGGGTAAGTCAAGGGTTGATAATACAGTAAAAAATCCGAACGAACAGCCCGAAAAAAAGTCGCTTGAAAAAGACAGTCCCATTGACGAACAGCATACGGATCAGGTAGAAGAAACAGGTTCGGTGCTAACTACGCATAAAGACAGCGTAATTCATTGTCTGACAATTATAGGACAGATTGAGGGACATTACATTCTTCCGCAACAGAATAAAACGACCAAGTATGAGCATGTTATTCCGTTGCTTGTATCTATTGAAGAGGACGAAAGAATAGACGGACTGCTTATTTTAATAAATACGGTCGGCGGAGATGTAGAGGCAGGTCTTGCCATTGCCGAGGTTATTTCGGGAATGAAAAAGCCCACGGTTTCAATTGTGCTCGGCGGAGGACATTCCATAGGCATACCGCTTGCCGTTGCGGCAGACAAGAGTTTTATTGCACCGAGTGCGTCTATGACGGTGCATCCTGTGCGAACTACGGGACTGACGCTCGGCGTTCCGCAGACTTTTGAGTATTTTCAGCGTATGCAGGACAGAATTACAACCTTTGTTGCGGAAAATTCCGATATTTCAAAAGAACGGTACAATGAGCTTGTTCTCAACACGGGCGAACTTGTAATGGACATCGGAACGATTCTTGAGGGGGAAGAGGCTGTCAGTGAAGGCCTTATTGACGAGGTCGGCACGGTTTCGGATGCAATTGACTGCCTGTACACAATGATAAAACGCAATAAGACCCGTAAAAAACGTGCAGATAATTTTATTTTTTACAGTAACCGCATATAAATAAATGCGGTTATATGGGCGGTCAAAAGTCGCCCTTACATATTTTATGGTTAAAGGAGTACATATTATGTCAATTATTGATGCAATCATTCAGGGCATCGTGCAGGGCTTAACAGAGTTTTTGCCTGTATCGAGCAGCGGACATCTTTCGATTACACAGCATATTTTGGGCGCAACGGAAAATAACCTTTTCTTTAATGTTATGCTCCATGTGGGAACACTTGTAGCGGTAGTTGCTTTTTACCATAAGCTTATATGGAGTCTTATCAAGGAATTTTTCTCACTTGTTAAAGATGTATTTACAGGTAAATTTAAATGGAAAGAGATGAATTACGAAAGAAATCTTATTATGATGCTCATTATAGGACTTCTTCCGCTTTTCCTGTTATTCCTGCCTATTCCGGGCACGGATATGAAAATTAAAGATCTTGCCGATGTTCTTACAGGCGAAAGATACTTGATTGTGG
>ENA-OQCN01000248-OQCN01000248.1-human-gut-metagenome-genome-assembly--contig:-NODE-248-length-28149-cov-2.908500_pt1 | contig 28149 bp, 42 predicted proteins | sample MGYA00242497_ERZ504576 | MGnify/ENA primary metagenome ERZ504576 (study PRJEB26092, sample SAMD00036296) | human gut metagenome | host: Homo sapiens | study: EMG produced TPA metagenomics assembly of...
GGACAACCAGAATTTCCTGCTGATGTACTCCATCAGTGTCACGTCTCGGGCCAGATAGCCTCTGTCATCGCCGGCGGACTGCTGCTGACCCTGCTGAGCTAAAGGAGGGACTGATATGCTGCATCTTACTTCGTGGATGACGACTCTGCCCATCATGGTCATCGGGATGGTGAGCATCGTGCTGGTCATCGGCGTCATCGTGCTGGCGTGATGCTTTTGAACAAGCTGGCAAGCCGGAAATAACTGCAAAGGGCTGCTGTACCGTGTTGTACAGCAGCCCTTGTTTTATTTATCAGCCCACGCCTTTCAGATAGCCGCTCTTGGCGTTCTGCCCGGTGTCATCCGGCTCGTCGCAGCGTCGTAAGGAGCATTCGGATCGTGAGCCTTTTTCTTTTTGAAGGAAACATTCGATTTTGATGCCGTCGATGTCCAAGATCTGGCCGCCCTTCAGGAGGACTTTTTTGTTGTTGATCCTCAACCGTTGGGGTTGATGATTTTTTCTACCGTCAGCTTTCCGTCTGCATAAGTCATCTCGAGGATGCCGCAGTTGCCGATAAAGCCGGTGATCTCGCCCGCCTTTTCCGGGAATTTAGTCAAAAAGCGCCGGATAGCCATGCCGTGGGAGACGATAAGGATGCACTCCCCTGCCGCGTGTTCGGCAATGCCCTTCACTGCCCCGTATACCCGCTCGGTGAAGGCATCCAGGTCTTCGCCGCCGTACTTCACGAAGTAGTCGCCGTAGGGGTACGTCGGGTTTTCACGGATGGGCGAAGCTTCCTTTATGCCGAGGAAAATTTCCTTGAGGTCTTTGCGGCGGGTGTAGGGCATCCCGCCTGAGACGATCTCCGCTGTGTCGCAGGCCCGCTCTGACGTGGAGCTGTAGACCGCATCAAAATGGACGTTGTGGGCATCGAACCACGCTTTTGCCGCCTTTGCCTGCCGGATGCCGTTTTCTGTCAGAGGCGAATCACACTGGCCCTGATTGACGTCCATGGTGTTGAAAAGCGTTTCACCGTGACGCATGAGGTAGATTTTTTTCATGAAAGAGTCTCCTCCCCGCTTTTTTACCAGTATAGCACACCGCCTGCATAGACTGCAACAGCGCACAAAGCTTCTGTGCGGGCTGTGTTTCGTTACGTTTCCTGTGTATCTGCTTTCCGGTCAGGTGCTCGATGGTGATTTCATAAAACCGGACGGCCTTTGCAATTTCAGCCTCAATCTCCTCTGCACTGGGATAATATTTCGCCGGTGGGGCCGTTTTCTTGTTTTATCTGTTCCAGCAGGTCTTTTTGTCCTCATCGGTGATGGCACGGATGACATGGCAGGGATTGCCGACAGCCACCGAGTTATCGGGGATGTCCTTCACCACGACGCTGCCGCCGCCGATGACCACATTGCTGCCGATGGTCACGCCCGGCATCACCTGCACGCCTGCGCCGATCCAGACATTGTCCCCCACCGTGATAGGGTAGGCATACTCAAACCCGGCGTTGCGGCGCTCGAAGTCGATGGGGTGACCAGCGGTGTGGAAACCGCAGTCCGGCGCAACAAAGACGTTATCGCCGAATTTCACCTTAGCACAATCAAGGATGACCAGGTTGTGGTTGGCGTAGAAATTTTCGCCCAGTTCGATGTTGTAGCCATAATCGCACCAGAACGGCGCAGTGATGTAGAAATTCTCCCCCGTCTTGCCGAGAAGTTTCTTCAAGACCGCTCTCTGGCCCTCTTCGTTCGACGGGCGGAGCTGATTATACTCCCAGCACAACTCCTTGGCTGCAATGCGCTCATCGTGCAGCTCATTGTTGTAGTTTGCGTCGTACATCTGATGGGCCAGCATCTTCTCTTTTTCGGTCATTTCTTTATCTCCTTCAAAAGCTTGGTATAAGAACACGTCAGACTGCCGCAAAGCACCCCGTACACCGCAGCACCTCGTCGTGGCATCAGTCGCCGTCCGACAGGTCGGAGTGGCAGATAATGCAGTTCCTCAGAACAGGTCGAGCATATTGTCCAGATAGATGGCTTCCCGGACATGCAGCTGGTATTCCGGTTTTGTCATGTAGTAGAGCAGAAATTCCAGTACCAGCGCACTGCCCAGGCCCCGGCCCTCGATCTTGAAGTTGGAAAATCCCATCGGCATATAGACATCCTGAATGTCCCTGATGCCGATAAACCCCGGATTTTCCATCGCCTTCGAGAAGCGGTAGCCTTCCTCCGCACCCGGTGCGGTACAGATGTGTTCGGGACAGCTTCGCCGAGATTTTTTCGGCTGACATTCTCATAGCAGCGCTTTCTGTCCCGGCATCCGACCCAGCAGCACTCGTTGCAGAGAAATTCCACCTTGTCTTTCTGCGCCTGCGGCAGACTGTCCAGCTCTCCAAAGGCCTTGTTCAGCCGGAAGTCCGGCACCACATAGCGGAACTCTTCCCGGCTGTCTCCGCCCGGAGCTGCTGAAACTCTGTCAGCACTTTCGTCGTGGAGGACACGAAATAAAGCTGCGGATAGTGCGTTTTCAGGTAGTCCAGCAGCAGCTCCGAGTGGACGATGACGCCGCTCTGCACCTGGTTTTCTCGCTCAAACAGGGCGCAGAGGGCGTTGCACTTTTTATCCGAAAGATGTTCCTCCCGGAGGAGCGAGTTGCTGAAGGTCAGCCGCGCCGAGATGCCGTATTCCCGCGTCAGGGCAAGGACTTCTTTGGGGTCATGCTCCCCGAAGCCAGCCCGTCCCCCGCCCCAGACGCAGTCGGCCGGTGCGCCGTAGATGGAGCCGATTTCGCACCAGTCATAAAAGTATTCTCTGTGCGCCCGGAACAGAGGCAGGAACTCCCGGTACAGCTCGTAGAACTCGAACAATCCGGGCAGATGGTAATAGGCTTTTTCCTGTTTCATGGCGTATCCACCTTCCCGCAAAAGTTTTTTCCTATTATGCCATGAACGCAGTGAAATGGCATAATTGCGCATCCAAAGCCGGTTGCCACGCAGCTCCGCAGGAGCAAGCGGCGAGGCGCTGCGCATAAAACTAGAATATCGCGTTAGCATATTATACCACGTTTTCTCCCATTGCAAAAGCCCCCGAAGAGTACAGCTTGATTTGTTCACGATGCCCTTCATCCGGCGGTTGATGTTGTTGGCAAAGCGGCGGACATAAAAGCGCTTGATGAAGCGTGACGCCTGCACCAGCAGGGTGACGAGGATATAGCCAGAACCAGCAGCGCCATTTGGGCCGCTGTTTCGCTGCCGCTCAGGATGTCCGCCAGGCACTGGGCCAGACGGCCCTCGAACCACGGGGTGGCCAGCAGGCCGATGTTATAGATGAGGCCCGACAGGGTCACGAAAGCCAGCGGGAGCCACTCGACCCGGAAATAGGAGAATATCCGGTCCGGGCGGAAGGTCTTCTCATTTTTCATCGGTCGTCTCGCTCCCTGCGGCATTTCGGAAGTGCAGGAAGCCCGCACGACTCTCGATCTTGGACGCCGTATAAAGCTTGTTCAGCGAAGCGGCAAAGGCGGCGGCTTCTTCCTCCGTCAGTACACTCGTCAGATACTCGTAAAAAGCGGCCTCAATTCCGGCCTTGGAGGATTTCAGGCTCTCGGCCTTTTCTGTGGGGAAAAGCAGCTGCTCCGCCGGTCGTTCGGGGCGTCCTCGCGGGTCAGATAACCCTTCCCTTCCAGATTTTTGGTCCGCCGGGCGATAGCCGCCTTGTCTGCGTGCAACAGTTCGGCCAGCTGGGCCTGCGTACAGCCGGGATGGTGGCGCAGCGCGTGGATGAGGTCGATCTCCGCTGTGCCGACGCCCTCTTCCCGCATCGTGAGCAGGACGAGCTTTTCAGCCTCCCGCGCGATTTTTGTGATTTTTCGTTCGGTAATATCCATAGACAGCCTCCGGGTCTTATCTCAAGAAGATGTATCTACATCGTTGTATGTACAACCATTATGATACAAAACCACTCTTTGTCAAGAGCGGCAGTGGTTTTATTCATCAAAAAAATGTTCTTCCAGCATCAGGCACAGGCAGTGATAAATGGGCAGATGAAGCTCCTGTATCTGATAGGTCTCCTGCAGCGGCACCCGGATGCAGACGTCGCACAGCGGCAGCAGCGGGCTGTCTGCCCCGCCGGTCAGGCCGACCACTTTCATGCCCAGAGCGCGGGCCGTTACCGCCGCGTACAGGATGTTCTTGCTCTTTCCGCTGGTGGAGATAACCAGCAGCACATCTCCCGCCCTGCCATAGCCATTGACCTGCTGGGCAAAGCACATCAGCGGGGCGCAGTCGTTTGCATATGCCGTCGTGAGAGCCGGATGACCGTCCATAGCGATGGCCGGCAGTGCCTTCTGCAGATGCTGGACAAGGTCCGGCCCCAGTTCCGGGCTTTCCCGGAGAAGCCGTTCCGCCAGTGCCTCATCCAGCCTACGGGTCTTCTTGAACCCCTTCATCAGCTCGCCCACGATATGCTCCGCATCCGCTGCCGAACCGCCGTTGCCCGCAATGAGGAGCTTGCCGCCCGCCTCGTAGCTGGCCGCGATGATCTGGTAGGCACCGTCGATCTCATCCCGCTGCCCGGCGAGGATGGGATAGCGCTGCAGCAGAAGCTCGAGCTGCTTTTTTGCCCCGTCAGTCTGTTTCATCGTTTCTCTTCTCCTCCTTTTCCACACAGCACCTGCTCCACGAAGTCGTATAAGGATGGTGCCGTCCTCTCCTGCCCCAGCTCCGGCGGTGTCCCGTCGGCACAGAGCAGCGCCGTCCTGCACCCCGCATTTTTTCCGGCGAGGACGTCATTTTTCCCGTCTCCTACCATCCAGGAGCGGCTCAAGTCGATGTTGAACCGCTGTGCTGCATCCAGCAGCATCCCCGGCGCGGGCTTGCGGCAGCTGCAATGGATTTTCAGCTCCGGCCTTTCGCCGGGAAATCCCTTGTCCGGGTGGTGGGGGCAGTAATAAATAGCATCCAGCCACGCACCCTCCCGGCCAAGCAGGGTCTCCATCTTGCAGTGGATGGCTTCCAGCTGCTCTTCCGTCACCTCGCCCCGGGCGATGACCGCTGATTCGTCACCACGACAGCAAGCCAGCCCAGCTCGTTGATTTTGCGGACAGCCTGTGCCACGCCGGGCAGAAGTTCAAACTCGTCGATATTCCGCAGAAAGCCAACGTATCGGTTGATGGTCCCGTCCCGGTCCAGAAAGACGGCTTTCTGCTTCCGGCGCAGATTCCGCGCCGCCGCATGGCCGCTGCGCACATCCTCGCAGACTGCCGCATAGCGCTCCGGCGTTCCCATATCCTTGACGTACTCCGGGCTGTCGTAACAGAGCAGCTGCCCCGTCCCCGCCAGCGGCTTCAATATCTGCCGGTCCAAGTCTACCTTTCCCGCCGGGATGTTCCCTTCCAGCAGCTTCGGGCTGAGGATGTGCAGCCCTGCATTGACCCGGTTGCGGTAATACTGCGGACGGGCATCCTCCTTGGTCAGCCACTGGGTCACCCGCTGCTCGCTGTCCGCCACGATGAGGCCGCTGTCATAAGGGTGGCCGTTCGGGTGGGTGAACAGGGTGGCCAGCCCGCCATGAACCTTGTGGAACGCCGCAAAGCGCTGCAGATCCACATCGAACATCACGTCTCCGTTCAGCAGCAGAAAATCTTCGTCCAGCCGGTCCCGGATGCGGAACAGCGCGCCCGCATTCCCCAGCGGCTCTTTCTCCACAAAATACTCGATGTGAACGCCGAAGGCCGGCCCGTCTGCGGCGAGCATCCGCTGCCATCGCCGAAGTACTCCATGATGGCCGGGGCCAGATGCCCCACTGTGATGAGCACATCCGTCACACCCTGCTCCCGCAGATCCCAGCTCCCGCTCCAGCACAGGACGCCCGTCAATGGGCAGCATCGGCTTGGGGAGATCCCCTGCCAGCGCGGCGATGCGGGTGCCGCGGCCTCCGGCATGATAACAGCCTTCATAATGCCGGCTCCTCCTCGGGCGCATAGTAGATGACCCGCGTGCCACCGTTTTCAAAGCGGAACGGGATATAAAGCAGCTCCTGCATGGCCTGGCGCACGGCGGCCTGATGTTCCGGCTCCACGTAAAATACCAGAAATCCACCGCCGCCCGCGCCCAGCAGTTTTCCGCCCAGCGCACCGGCGGCAATGCCTCTGGCGTACAGCGCGTCGATACAGTCGGTAGAGACTGCTGCGCCGGTGCCGCGCTTCAGCTTCCAGGTGTGGTCCAGCAGACGGCCAAATTCGTTCAGGTCTGCCTGCTCGTCGGTCAGGATGGCTTCGGCTTCATCCACGAGCGCCAGCATCTCCTGCAGCCGCGCAAGCTTGTCTGCCCCGTTCCGGCTGTTGTTGAGCTTCTGGATCTCCGCCGAGAAACGGGTAAATCCGGTAAAGAACATCATCAATCTGCCGTTCAGACGCCTTTTGCGCTCCGGCGACAGCAGGACTGGGCGCACTTCGTACCCGTCCGCGCTGAAATCAATGCGGTTGAAGCCGCCGAACGCCGCCGCGATCTGGTCCTGCCAGCCGCCGGCCTCTGCACAGAGCACCCGCTCCAGATAGATGGCCTCCTTGGCCAGTTTTTCCTTGCTGGCATACTGCCCTTTCAGCGCGTAGAATGCGTTCAGCATCCCGACGGCAAATGAGCTGGACGTCCCCAGTCCGGACCGCGCCGGAAGGTCGGCCTCGTAGGTCAGCCGGATATGATGCATATCCAGCATCTTCATTGCGTTCCGGATGGCCGGATGCTCGATCTCTTCCAAGCTGTTCACCCGCTCGGTCTTTGCGTAGGAAAGCTCCGTCGCGTAGGAAAAGAAGGGCGGCAGATGCCGGACGTTGACATAGCAGTATTTGTCGAACGTCGTGGAGAGCACAGCCCCGCCATATTCGCGGAAAAAGCTCTCCATGTCCGTTCCGCCGCCAAAGAAGGACATCCGGAAAGGTGTTTTGGTAATGATCATCTTCTGTCACTCATTTCACATCTGAATCGTGTTCCGGTCCGGCATTCCGGTACTTCCATGCCAGACGGAATATCTGCATATCATCCACAAAATAGCGGTGGAACAGCCGTTTCGGCTCCTTCACAAAGCGGTAGAACCATTCCAGTCCGTTCTCGCTGAACACCTTCGGGGCGCGCTTGATATTGCCTGCCAGAAAATCCACTGTGGCACCGGCGCAGAGCGTGACGCCCGATGCACAGTCGCGGTAATGTTCGCTGACCCATTTTTCCTGCTTGGGGCAGCCAAAACAGGCCAGCAGGATGTCGGGCTTCACCTTTTGCAGCGTCTCTCGGATATATGCTACCTCCTCCGGCTTTTTCTCAAATCCCATGCTGGGCGAGAGTGCGCCCGCCATCACCAGACCCGAATAACGGGCCTTGATGTTTTCTGCTGCCTTGCGGGCCGCGTCTTCTTTTCCGCCCAGCACAAAGACAGAGCGGCCTTCCTTTGCCGCAGCCTGCAGCAATGTCGGCACGAGGTCAGAGCCGGACACTTTCATCTTCAGTGGTCGGCCATACAGCTTCGAGATCCAGATGAGCGGCTGCCATCCACCAGCGTCAGGTCTGCGTTGTCGGTGATCTGCCGCAACACAAGGTCTGTCTCCATCTTCACCACGACATCCACGTTGACTTCCACCACATAGGCCGGGGTCTGTTCCCGTATCTTCTGCAGCAGAAATTCCACCGCTTCGTCCAGCGTGACGTTGTTGACATAGGTATTCAGCAGCCGCATTTTTTCCATTGTTGTTACCCTCTATCGTTATTCTGATGAGCACCGCCGAGTTTTTGAAGTGCAGTCATCAGGAGTTCGTTTTTGGTATGGTACAGATAAAGCACATACAGGATGCAGTAGACGCTCCCTCCCACGACAATTTCCAGCAGGAGCCAGGAGACTGTGATCTCAGCCCGTTGGTCGAGCACCCGGACAGCCCCATACATCAGAAGACCGGCCATTCCAAAGAAGGCTGTGCTTTTCAGGTAGGCCAGGATGTCGATTCGTTTTTTCACCGCAAGACACTGGGCAGCGCAGACGACGCCCTCAGCGATCACCGTACCCACTGCGGCACCCAGCGCTCCGCAGCGCGGGATGAGCAGCGAATTTGCCGTCAGATTGGACACTGCGCCCAGGATGACCGAGAGGATGTAAGCTCCGTCCATCCCGTTCGGGATAAGTACTGCATCCGTATCACATTGGCAAAACCCGAGAAGGGAATGGAGAGGGCCAGAGCGCTCAGGATATAGGCACAGGCGCGAAATCCTCGCCCCAGAAGATGGGCGCAAAGAGCCGCGAGACGCTGACGATGCCCAGTGCGATGGCAAAGGCGATGGCCATGATGGCATCCACCGACAGCTTCATGTACCGCTGGCTCTCCCTGAGGTCGCCGTCCGAGAACAGCTTGGTCATCCGTGGCATCATCACGGTGCCAAAGGCCGTGATGACCGAGCTGGCGCAGAGGATGATGCGCTCAGACGCTTCGTAGAAGCCATCTGCGCATTGGTGCTCATGGCCCCCAGCATCAGCTTGTCCATCATGGTGTACAGGCTGACGGCCACCACCGGGATAAAGAGGATGAGCATCGGCTTTACATGGGCCAGGACCCTCCCGCCGTCGAAGACCGGTCTGCCGACGAGCTTCCGGGCGTAAAACCAGAGGAGGAACTGGTTGATAAAAGTGCCTCCGCTCATGATAAGGCAGTATTTCAGCAGGTCGCCCGGTTCCCGTATCATCAGGAACACCGCTGCCGTGGTCAGTATCTTAACGACCATGCTGCACGTCGTGGTCTTTTTGAACTGCTCCATGCCGAACAGAAACCAGCTGATGTCGAGCATGGAATCCACAATGAGGATGGCCTGCACCGCCGTGACAGCCTGGTCTTCCCGGACGAAGAAGAACGTATATCCGAGATAAACGATGAGCATCAGCAGAGACGCCAGGAACTGGACGGAATAGATGCTCCAGAACCAGATATTCAAATCGCCTGTATCCCGATGCACCGAGATCTCGCGGTTGCCGTAATTCTTGACGCCCAGCATCCCAAATAAACCGAAATAGGTCGCCAGTGTGCGGGAGTAGGAGTATACGCCCAGCATATCCGCACCCAGCATCCGGGAGATGAACGGTGCCGTGAACAGCGGCAGCAGCATGGCAAACACTCATAGGAGACCTGATAGAGGATGTTGCCTATGATATTTGGTTTTTTCACAGGGTCTCTCCCCCTTTCTCCCGGCGTCGTTCATTATCCTTTCAGCACCTGCTCCAGATACTGCCGGGCCGTCTTCTGGCTGGTCATTTCCCGGATGGTCTTCAGGCCCGCGTAGGCAGCCGCCTGATTTTCCGCCGCAGGAGCCTGTGCAATGGCGTCCAGACGCGCTCTCAGCTCCTCCGCATTTCCGGGCTCTACCAGATAGCCGTTTTTCCCGTCCACAAGGATGCCGTCGATGCCCTCATTCCTCGAGCCGATGGCGACGCACCCTTGAGACATCGCTTCCAGATAGACCAGCCCCAGCGTTTCCGGGCTGCTGATCATCACGAACACCTCCGCTTTCCGGAACTCCTCCAGCGTCTGCTCCCTTGTCAACCGGCCAGTGAAGCGGCAGGAGTCCGCAATGCCAAGTTTTTCTGCCAGACGGATGCAGGGCTGCAGGCACACGCCATCTCCGATGATGGTGAACTCAAACGGGCGCTTGTCTTTCCAGCTGCTCAACGCCGTCAGGACGGCGTCCACATTCTTGTCCGGGAGCAGATTTCCCGCATAGACGACCCGCATGGGGTGCGGTCCCTCTGCCCATTTTTTCCGGAACTCCTCGTCCGTCATGATGATGTCTTCGTCAATGCCGGACTGTGCCAGAAAGTCGTCCTGATGCCGGTCTTCGCCAGCTTTTTCTGCAGCTGGCTCGTGCGGGCGCCCAGCACATCGTAGGTCTTGCGGAGAGTCGGGCAGACTTCCGGCTTTGCCAGCACCGTTCCCAGGTCGGTCTTATGGAAAACAGCCGCCTTTTTGCAGTGGATGTCCAGCCTCTCCACGATACCGACATAATTGGTCGGGAAATGCACCAGTAGAACATCCGGCTCATATTCCTTCTCGTGGAAATACTGGTTGATGGCCACAGATCTTCTTCTGCTGCACCGGCAGATACCATTTGGCGTTCCGGAGCCAGAACTGCTCTTCCAGCAGAAGCACCCTGACGCCTTCGTTGTTCGGACACTCCTGTATCTTTCCGTAACGCCGGAAATCGTGCTTTCCCAGCTCCTTGACCAGCTCCCGGAAATAGTGTCCGTAGCAGTGCAGCACCGTCACCTGATGGCCCTGCTTCACCCACTCCCGTGCGATGTAGTGAACCGCAGAGGTGTCCCGCAGCAGATCTTTCCTCTCGGGGTGTGGGTAAAATGTCGTTATGACCAGAATCTTCATTGTTTTTCTCCCGCAGCGATGGACAAAAATGCATCCGCACAGGGTTTCCAGTTGTAGCGCTGCACCGTTCGGGCCGCACTCTCATGGAGCGCCTCTCTCGACGGATGCTCGGCCAGCAGCCAGTTTTTCACGTCCTCGTAATCGCGGCACAGCTTGTGTCCGGGCATATCCTGCAGCGTCACCGACGGCCCCGGGGCCACCAGCGCCGCAACTGAGACTTCATAGTACATGGCCTCCAGAATCGCCATGCCGAAGATCTCCGTCCGGCAGAGATTGACAAAGTAATCCGCAGCAGCGTAAATTTTCCAGATCTGGTCGTTGGGTATCCGGTCGATAAGGATAATATCCGCTGCCCATTCGCAGGCCGCTATCCTGACTTTCAGCTCATCACTCTGGATGCCCTCTCCTACCAGGAGCAGCTTACAGGGCTTCTGCCTGCGGACCTCCCGATAAATATCCACCAGGTCCAGCGGATTTTTCTCCGGTCCCATTCTTCCGACGGTACAGATGACGGTATCCTCCGGCATCAACCCCAGTTCCCGGCGCAGCTGCGCCCGGTCGTACTCCCGGAAGTTGGACTTCATGACAGAGAAATCCAGCCCCACCGGAGCCACCGTCACATCCTTTACTCCGAGCTGCAGAAGCTCCTGCCGCACTTCTTCGATTTTGGAGATGACCGGCCCGCGCCGGAACCAGCGCAGCGTCCCCATATGAAACAGGGCATTCATCACGAATCCGTGGACGCCCCCGCTGCTGCTGTGCGTTCTGCCGATATACGGCACGAGCTTTATCCCATGCCGCACACAGAAGCGATGGATATGCGGAAGAAAGATTTGATTATCCGCAAAGCAGAGCGCCGCATCCATGTCCGGGTCCAAAACTGCCGTGTCCAGACAGCCATGGGCACCAAAAGAAGAGACCGGGATGTACAGGATGGACAGCCGGTCGCCCAGCTCCACACGCTCTGCTTCGCCTGCGCCCTCTTTTTTCACGCACTTATAAATGGTGACCGCGTGGCCCTGCCGCACCAGTTCCCGGCCCAGACCGATCTCTTGAGTATTGTAAAATCCTCTTCGTCCGAACCCATTGATCATGGTGCAGATGATTCCAAGCTTCATGCGAACTCCTATCACTTTCTGTTTCTCAGTTTCCATACCGCCAGTTCCAGCTTCGGGGAGATGCAGGACAGCAGCACCGAAAGCTTCTGGCTGCGTCCGGAGTTTTCATCCCTGAAAAACAGACTCGCTCCCCGGCGGAGGATGCCCTTGAGCCGGGCATGATCGGCTCCATGGTAGCCTGCCGCTTCCATCGAGCGCAGGACGATGCCCGCTTCCCGGACTTCATGGAGACGGCAGGCTGCGGTCACCGCATCGTCCTTATACAGGTCTGCCATATATTCTGTCATCTCAAAAACGCTCATCCATTTCGGGTCATACGCCTTCCTGCCGGAATACCGGCCTCGGTTTGCGCCGCCGCTGACCTGACGGTAGCAGTACAGGCATTCCTCTGTGACGCAGACCCGGCTGCAATGGTAGAGATAGCTTCCCACAAACATGGTGTCTTCACAGGCCGGATAGTCCGCGTGGAACCGGATGTCGTTTTCCCGGATGAGCTGCAGATCGAAGAGCTTGTTCCAGACATAGCCGTTGAAGCTGTTATACCCCATCAGCAGCTGCATCGCCTCCCGGCGGTCTACAACTGCAGCTTTCAGTGTCTTTACCTGAGGCGGGTGCTCCACGCCGACCGCCTCAAAGCAGCAGGATGCCAGCTGACCGTCTCCGGCCTCAAGCGCAGCCTCCATCTTTTCGAGGAAGTCCGGGTGGTACCAGTCGTCTCCGTCCAGAAAGGCGGCGTACCTTCCTTTGCTGTGGTCCAGACCTGTATTTCTCGCCGCAGCGACCCCTGATTCTTCTGATGAAACGGAACGATGCGGCGGTCGGTCTGTGCCAGCCGGTCCACGATCTCGCCGCTTTTGTCCTTTGAGCCGTCATCCACTAAGAGCAGCTCGAAATTTTCATAGGTCTGTGCCAGCACCGAACGAATACACTGCTCCAGATACACTTCGACATTATAAATCGGCACGACCACCGTGATGAGAGGCTTCTCGTTCATCGTTCTTTCTCCTTCGGAGCTGTTTTCGGTCGGGGATATGATTGCACGCAACTGCGAGCAGAATAAAGAACATCACCACGCGGTACGCATACGCATTTTCGAAATCGCTCCGTCAGTCCGCAGAGCATCAGGTAAAAGAAGAGCGAACTGACCCGCATATACTCATTGAGCTTCATGTTTTTTGCGTACCGCATGGAGCCAACGATGGCAAGGAAGTAAGAGGCGATGCCAAACAGACCGATATTCAGCCAGAGTTCCATGATCTGGTTGTGCGCACCGGTGGACATTCTGCTGAAATAGGATTTGTGGTTGTACATCAGGTGCAGCTTCTTCACGTTCGACTTGTTCATCCAGAACTGGCCGTAGCCGTAGCCTGTGAGCATATTGTGCTGCTGCATGAACTTGTAAATACCGTTCCACAGCTCTGTGCGTCCCGTCAGCGTCGCGTCCTTGCCCATGCTTTCCAGCAGAGGGGCAAACAGCGGCAGGATGGTAAAGGCAAACACCAGAAAGCCCACACTGCCCGCAACATAGAGCCATCCCAGCGGGAGCCGCAGGTCACGCAATTTCCGGAAGACCAGGAAATACATCGGGAGCAGCATGGAGATGAGCAGTGCGCCCGTCGCCTTGGCCATCAGCAGCAGGATGCCCTGAAATGCGATGGCGGCAAGCCAGAACGGCGAGAGATTCTTTTCTTCCTCCGCCTCACTGACGATATGGAGGAACATCACGATAAGGCCGAAGGCAAGCTCCGACGCCAGTGCATTTTTTGCCTCATACACGCCCCTGAGCGCGTGGGAATAAGTATCGCCAGACTGGAACGCGATGCCGGGCCGCAGGACGATGATGCCGACAATGGCCAGGTCAAGCAGCACCTGTGCGTAGGAAAACAGTTTCAGGATACGGTTCAGCGTGAAATGCTCCACCAGCCATATCGCAAACAGGATGGTCACAGAAAGCCGCAGACTCGTCACCACCTGCGCCTTCGGCACATCGGTCACCAGCATCGACTCCGCAAATGTAAATATCATGAACTGGTATATCGCCCGGTATTTCGGCTTCATATCCAGCAGCTTGACATCCATGACAGTCTCTCCGCTGGATGTCAGCATGATCACGATCTGCATCAGAAAGGAGAGGTACTCGTACAGCGTCTCTATAAAACCGCCAAATATCTGGCGGTAGGTCCCCGGAAAGCCGATGCTGCCCAGAAAGATGAAGACGATGACGATCTCCGTCCGGAATTGTGTGAGGTCACTTTTCTGTTTCATGGATGCACGCTGATGCTCACAGCCGCTGCCGCGAACGGAGCCCGACTCCTTTCCTGCAAAATCACAGCCGCCAGAACCGCATTCCGGATGCTTTCATATCCTTTACGGGATAGATGCCTTTGACGTCGATGAGCACCTTCTGGCCGTCCGGGACGTCCCGGTACAGGGCTTTCAGCTCTTCCACCGACAGAGCGCGGAACTGCTCATGGGCAACTGCCGCAATGATGCAGTCTGCCTCCCGGACGTCCGAAAGGTCCACCAGCTCTACGCCGTAAAAGCGCTTAGCCTCTTCCCTGTCCGCCCAGGGGTCCACGACCACAGGCTCTATCCCGTAGGTGCCAAGCTGCTTGATGATGTCCACCACCTTGGTGTTCCGGATGTCCGGGCAGCCCTCCTTGAAGGTCAGGCCCAGAACGACCACCTTCGCCGCTTTAGGCGTCTGCCCGGCCAGAATCATCTGCTTGACGGCCTTGTCGGCGATATAGGCGCCCATATTGTCGTTGAGGATGCGTCCGTTCAGGATGATCTGGCTGTGGTAGCCCAGCTTTTCGGCTTCATAGGTGAAGTAATAGGGGTCCACGCCGATGCAGTGGCCGCCCACCAGTCCCGGCCGGAACCCAAGCGCATTCCACTTGGTGTTCATGCCGTCCACGACCTCGTTGGTGTCGATGTCCATCCTGTCAAACACCATCGCCAGCTCGTTCATAAAAGCGATGTTGATGTCGCGCTGGCTGTTCTCCACGACCTTGATGGCCTCTGCCGTCCGGATGTTCGACACGGGATAGGTCCCCACCTCGATGACAATATCGTAGATATGCTGGATCTCTTCCAGAGACTCTTCGTCCATACCAGAAACGATTTTCCGGATGTTTTCCAGCCGATGGGCCTTATCACCGGGGTTGATGCGCTCCGGGCTGTAGCCGATCTTGAAATCGGTGCCGCAGACCATGCCGGAACCTTTTTCCAGGATGGGGATGCAGACATTCTCGGTGCAGCCCGGGTAGACCGTGGACTCATATACCACGATGGCACCCTTTTTCAGGTTCCGGCCCACGATCTCCGACGCACCGATCACCGGGGTCAGGTCTGGCGTATGGTCAAAGTTCACCGGCGTCGGCACAGCCACCACGATGAAGTCGGCCTTCCGGAGCTGCTGTTCCTCGTCCGTGAACTGCACGGTGGTGTTCCGTACCTGCTCGTCGCCCACTTCCTTCGTCGGGTCTGCGCCGGAGCAGTAGGCTTCTATTTTTTTGCTGTTGGTGTCAAAGCCAATGACATTCAGGCCCTTCTTTGCAAATGCCACCGCAATAGGCATTCCCACATAACCAAGACCGACCACAGCCAGCACTGCTTCTTTGGCAATCAATTTCTCATATAGCGACATGATATTTCTCCTCATCCTGCTCGTCATAGCCGGGCATATTCCATTTTCTGCACGCTTCCCGCACGGCTGCGGACCAGTGGTTCCAGTGCTTTTCCCCGTGCAGCGACCTTTCCGTCCGGCAGATGCTCCTTCTTTTCCCGGTCAATGAGCACACCGTCCGAATCATGATCCGGGTGTACCATCATTTCCGAGATGCCGGGAAGCGTTTTCTCATACATCCGGATGCTCTCAAAATGCTCCGGGCTGCGGAAGCCGTTCTGCCTCAGCCGTATCCCATAGATGTGGGCATACAGCCCATTCCACAGCTTGAATCTGCCCCGGACATTCTTGTGACATCTCACGCGGCAGATACCATGCTCCCGGCAGACCCGAAAAAAAATCGGTGCAAGCATCCAGTTCCAGTGGATGTGGTGGTGGGAATCGGCATGGGTAAGTTCTATCCCTCCGGCAATGAGCCGTTCCATCTGTGCCGTCAATTCTTCGTAGATGTCCTGCTTATCCTGCGGGGAAAGGCGGCGGAAGTAGTTCGAGCGGGTCTTGAAATAATCGGTAAACCGCCCATTTGAGACAAATTTCGCATTTTTCCGCATCGCAGGTGTCAGGGCAGGGCCTTCCGTCAGGTTCAGGTGCGCTCCGATATGGCCCCGCATTTCGGGAGCCATTGCGAATGCAAGCTCCATCGCTTCCCCGTTCGCCACCATCGTTGTGTCGGTTATCAGGCCCTTCTGAAAAGCCTCATAGATGGCTCTTGTACACGATTCGGTCTGACCGAAATCATCCGCGTTGATGATGACTGCATACTCATCCTTTTTCATGCCTGTACCTTCCTGTGCCGTTATTTTCTGCTGCTGTGGTGGACGATTTTGTACAGCACCAGGCCCAGAAGAGCGCCGAACGTGTTTGCCAGAATATCGTCCACATCGCAGTTTCCCAGCCGGAAGATGAGCTGACAGCTCTCGATGATGGTCGAGAGCATCACGCCGATGCCCAGCACCTGAGCGGCGTCGCCCAGCTTCCGGGGATGCATCTGCACGAACAGATAGCCCAGCGGCATGAACATCACGACGTTCAGGATCATGTGGTTCAGCTCTTCCACATCCCCTTCCAGCAGAAAGCTTTTTACCGAGGCGAACAGCTCCGTCTGCAAGACGGTCTCCGTCCGGGTCTGCCGGGTGATGAGGGTCACCACAAGAATCGCAAGGATGTAGAGGACGAACAGCACCGCGTACTGAGGCTTTATCTCTCCGCGGCTGTGGGAAACAGTCAGGAGGACGTTTCCGATCTCCACCAGAGCAAAGAGCAGGCAGAGCGTATACAGCACCATTCCGAGGTCACCCGACATATAGGCTGCCACTGTAAACCCGCCCGCAAAGCAGGAGTATACAAAAAACAGGACCACCCGTATCATCATCCGATTGCCCGGGGCGGCAGATTCGGGGACGGTCCGCTTTGCAAGCAGATAAAATCCCACAAGATACAGGATGATCGCTAACAGGATGGTCATGTTATTTTCCTCTTACTCTTTCCCAGTTCCGGCCTTCCTGCGGCATACCGCCGGGAACCTTCTGCCCAAAAGCAGGATGACAGCCTGCGCTGTCATCCTGTGCTCAATGCTTTGTTTTTTTGCCGAAAATGCCAAGCCCCTGCGGGACGACGGCTTTCCGTGCTTTTCTACTGCGGCATCCGATCCTGCCTTATAGATATATTTGTGTTCCGGAGCAGACTTGCGCTCGTGCTTGGGTGCCGGTGCCGCTTTTTGTTCAGGTTCCGGCGGCAGCTCTGCCGGGAGCGGCTGCTCCAGAGGAGCCATGTCAGCTTCGGCCTTCTCAGGCTCGGCCCAAATCTCTTCCGTTTTCTGCAGTTCCGGCTCTGCTGCGGCAGATTCTTCCGGCTTTTCAAACACAGGCGGCTCCGGAGAGATGCTGCTTTCTTCCTCGGTCGGCTGCATCTCTGCGACCTCTGCCGGGGCGGCAGCAGCTTCCTGCGGCTGTGCCTGAGAGGCTTTGCTTTCCGGTTTTTCCGGGTCTGTCTGCTTCCAGCTTCCGTCTTTGCCCATGCGGAGCAATTCCCACATGGCCTCATTGTCGCTCAGGCCGCCCTTTGTCTGGTACAGGTCGTCTGTCAGTTCGTCCAGCACGCTCTGGCTCCCTGCACCGGACGGTTTCCAGTCAGCGGCCTTCTCCTGACCGTCCGCCGGGCGAAGCAGATCTTCCGGCAGCGAGCCGCCAGTTTCTTTTTCGTCCGTATTTTCGTTCTTTTTCAGTGCGTCCGAAACTGCAGTGCGCTCCGGATAGAACTGGAAGGTCCCCAGAGACTGCGTCTCATTGACCACACAGCCCAGCACACGCACACCGGATTTATCCAGCTTTTCAATGGCATCCTGCAGAGCGGGCAGCGGCGTCGCATCGTAGCGCACCACAAACAGCACATTGTTCGCCAGTTTGTTCAGGCGCAGCACGTCCGAGGAACGACCCACCGACGAAGCGTCGATGACCACGTACTCGTAGGGCTCCATGATTCTTTCCAGAAGCTCGAACAGCGTACCATCCAGAGGCACGGCGTTGCGCTCCAGCACCATCGGCAGCAGGTCCAGAAAGCCCGTCAGCGAAACGATGGCCTCCTGTGCAGCAGACTCGCCTTATACAGAGCATTCAGAGTCCGGCTGTAATCCACGCTCCGCAGAAACATTCCGCCCAGACTCGGGGCGCGGGTGTTCAGGTCCAGCAGCAGAGTGCGCTTTTCCATATCCGAAAGCTGCAGAGCCAGGTTCGCCGCCACCGTGCTCTTGCCCTCGCCGTCCTCGGCAGAGGTCACATAGAATCGGTGCTGCTTTTCCTTCGTGCCGAAGCGATTGGTCAGGATATATGCCGCCGAGGCAAAGTTCTGCACAGCTTCGCATCCGAGCGGTGCTTTTCGCTCAGGAGCTGGGTATTCTTCTGGAAATAGCCGTCGTCCTTCGGGACATTGCCCAGCGTTTCCAGACCCAGAACATCCTCCACGTCTTTCAGGTTCACCAGAGTGGGCCGCATAAGCAGTTCCAGAACTGCCATGCCCACACCGGCCATCAGGCCCAGCAGGCTGAAGATGATCCAGAGGCTGGCATAGCTGCCGCCACCCATCAGGTACTTTGCCTCCGGGGCGTCGATGACCGCCACCGAGCCCACCATCAGCGTCTCCGGCAGGATCGTCCTGCTGCGTCCAGAATGGCGTTCATCAGCCGGATGCCGGCGTCCGCATTGTTCCAGCTCAGAGTGAGCTGAAGGACCTGTGTCTCGTTGTACCGGCTCACCTCCAGATTCTGGTAAACATCCTTCGTCGAGACCGACACAAGGCCCGTGCTGTCAAGAGCCGCCTGCAATACACGGTTGCTCTTCATCACAAAACTTGCCGCGTCTACCATATCCTCCGCCAGATGGAAGTCGTTGGTGCTCAGGTAGGAGGAGTTGTTGGTAAAGGCTCCCGTCGATGATTGGGAGGTGATGGCAATGGAACAGCTGATCTCATAGCTGGTGTAGTTGCCCTGCAGATAGGAGACACCGCTGAGCGCGAATCCGCAGATGAATCCCAGCAGGCCCAGCGCCAAAATCATCTTCCAGCGCTTGAAAGCCGCATACAGCAGGTCTCCTACACGGAGCTGAACATTGTTCATCGTTTCTCACCGCCCTTTATGACTCTTTTTTATTCGAATCTTCTTCGTTCTTTTCTTCTTTCTGGGCCTCTGCTGCCTTCCGCGCCTTGCGGCGGGCCAGCACGCCCCACAGGAATACCAGCAGCCAGATGACGCCTGCCGCGATGACAGCCAGCACAGCCAGCGCGATGGCACTGCGCAGCGTGAATACCGGCACGTTCCAGTTCTGTTGTCTTGCCGTATCCTGTACGGTAAAGTTATATTTCTTTGCGTTTTCTGCATTCGGCTCACCGCGCACGACATAGTAGCTGCCCTCGGTCAGGTCGGTGAACATCTCGCCGGAACCGTTGGTCGTCCAGGTCTGGATGAGCTGGTCCTGAGCGTTGTACAGCGAGAGCTGTTCGTCTGCCGTGTCACTGCGCAGGACCATATCCACTGCGTGGATGGACACCCGCAGCATCCGGTTGGTGATGGACAGAGCTGCCGTGCTGAGGCCGTCGATACGGCCATCTGCCGCCACCGTCATGGTGTAGTCCGTATTGTCCAGGCGGTAGTTCTCCAGCGTCTGCTGCTCACGGATGTGATAGGTCGTGCTCTTGTCCAGGTCGGTCAGCAGTACATTGCCTGCGGCATCGGTCGTCACGGTCTGAGTGATGCCAGTGCGCTCGTTGCTCACAGCAAAGGTCACACCTTCCAGTCCGGTGGAGTTCAGTTCATCGGTGACGCTCAATGCGATTTTGGTCTTCTCTGCGTCGATCTCATGCAGCTCCGGATCCTCGCCGTTCTTCTTCTCCACCTCGACATTCAAATCTTCCTGCATGGTGGTGTAGTAGTTCGGTGCGGTCTGCTGCTGCACGGTGTAATTGCCCAGATACAGCTCCTTGCTCTCGCCGTAGCCGTTCTCATCGCAGACGATGGTATCTGCATACTGGCCCTGCGTATAGCGCACCGTGCCGTCCTTGGTCACGATGTCCTCAGCCGCGATGACGCGGAATGTACCGCCGCCCACAGGCAGCTGCGTCTCGGCGTCGTTCATCTGGATACGGATGATGTTTTTGCAGGGCGACAGCCGGATCTGCACCACATAGGGGTCGGGCCAGTCGTACATCCGGTTCACATCATAATAGGTGTCCCCCGCCGCATCGTAGCCCTCCGGCTCGGTCAGCTCGTGGAAATAGTAACTGCCCTGCCAGATCTTTTCCGGCAGATAAAAGACGCCTTCCTCGGTCGTCTCATAGTCGCGGTAGTTGATTTTTTCCGGATAATAGGTATTCAGGGTTTGCAGGCTTCCGTTCTGCAGATGGGTCGTATCGGTGCGGTACAGCTCGAAGGTAACGCCCGCTTCCGGGATGCGCCGCTCCGTCTCATCATCGACCACTTCTACGAACACGGCGGTCTTAATGCCGTCCTCGCCGTAGCCGCCTCCACCGCCGGTCTGGATGATCTGCTGGTCGAACTGACCGTTGCCATCTCCATCACCGTCGCCGGTGCCGCCGTCATAGTACCAGCCGCCGGGGTCGTTATTGTTCCAGCCGGTGCCGCTGGACGAAGGCCCTTCGCTGGAAACGGAGGACGCCTCCTCATAACCGGTGTAGTCGCTCAGAAGATAGAGACCCAGCAGCGCAATGATGAGCACCAGCACAAACACAAGGCCGCTCATCATATCGGTGGCCGGCTGCCAGAAGTTGTACTCCTCATTCGGTTTCTGTCTGTGTCTTTTCATCCTGCGTGCCCCACTTTCAGAATCTTGGCGAACTCATCCACCGACAGCGGTCGGGAGAAGAAATAGCCCTGTCCCTCGGTGCAGCCTGCCTTGCGCAGCACATTGAGCTGCTCTGCGCTCTCGATGCCCTCTGCCAGCAGGTTCAGCCGGAGCGTCCGGGCCTGCACAAAGATACCGGGCAGTGCGTTCGTCCGGTTCTGCATCTCGGCGCTGCACAGGTCGAGCTTGAGCACGTCGGTGCCGATGTCGCCCAGAGCACTCAGCTCCATATAATTTCCATCAAAGCCGTCCAGCACGACCCGGAAGCCCATCTGCTGCAGCTGAGCCACTGTCTCGCTCAGAACGTCGTGCGTTTCCAGATAGGCAGTTCTCGAAATATCAATGTCCAGATATTTCGGCGGGATACGATATTTCTTCAGCATTCCCGAGAAGAATTCTGCCACATCAATGGCCAGAATATCAGTCTTGGTCACGTTGACCGTAATAGGCATTGGACGGACACCCTCGTCGATCCACACCCGGATGGTCTTGCACACTTCCTCCCAGATATACTGGTCCAGCTTCGTGATATAGCCGTTGCTTTCCAGTACCGGGATGAACACTGCGGGCGAAACGACGCCCAGTACCGGGTGGTTCCAGCGCACCAGCGCCTCGGCACCGATGACCTTGCGGGTGTTCAGCTCATACCGCGGCTGCAGGAAGAAGGTGAACTCGTTCTTGCGCAGGCCGTCCAGGATCTGCGGCATCAGTACGCGCTCATTGCCGCCATTTCCGCTCATGGCTTCGCCGGTCAGAGCGCCATTGCCCGTGTTCTTGGGCAGACGGTCCAGCAGTTCCAGGATCTGCCGCACCTCGCGGCGGCTGCTGTAGCGAGCCTGCTCGTCCGTGGTGGGGATGACCGTCTTGTGGAACTCTTCGAGGAACAGTCCCGTCTCGCGGTTCATGATGTTCCTCAATACATTATTTATAATATTAAACAGGATAGACAGGATAACGCCTGCAATGGAGGTATAGAATGCCGTATCGATACCGGCCAGAATGGACTGCACGCTGCCCAGAGCGGCCTCCACCGTGACGAAGCTGATGTTCCGCAGGCCCAGCAGCAGACCCACGAAGGTACCCAGAATGCCGAGGCCCGTCAGGTGCCGGGGATCTGGGCGATGACGCCTCGCCATGTGTACAGCGCAAGGACATCCTCGTTGAGGACCTCATCGATGTCGCTGACGATCTGCCCCGTCTCCCGCTGGTGCTGCACTTTCTCGCGGTACTCGCCAAACAGCTTGTCCAGCCGCTTCTGCTGGAAGAACGCTCGATCCGCAGCGCCGCGACCCACGCCGAGCTGCCTTCGGTCCCGGATGCCTTGCGAATGCTGTTCTGTCCGTTCAGCAGTCCGCCCGTAAACGAGATCGTCGCAAAAGGCCATAGATGCACCCCGCCAGTGTGATCATACACATAAAGCCGACGATGACCATGGAAAGCAGGTCCGGAGAATACGCTGTGAGCACAACACCGCTCACAAGCAGCACTGCCACAGACAGGTAGGAAAACAGCCTCATACTTCCATCCTTTCTCACCATTGAAAGCGCAAAAAGAAAAAGGCTGCAATAGTATCTTCCCCAAAAATAAGGGAAAATCCTTTTGCAGCCGAACCACCTTTTGGTTTTATAAAACAACTTCCAGAAGGCTTCAAACTTTGCGTCCTTGACTCACATCAAGTTTGCCCAGATAATTCAATTACATTAAAGGAGCAAAGTACCCTTACGATTACAAAAGACGCACTACTCACCTTATTCTAGTGCTTGTGATACCATTCTTAAAGTTCAAAGTCAATACAAAATCTCTTTTGGCAGACTTACTAGCAATTCAACTTTTTAGTGCAACAGCAACAGCGTTGAATTGCATATCGCAAATATGCTGTTATCATGTTGTGTTATATTCTTGACTTGCGATAGATTCGGTACTATTTGGTTTTTATTCTACCACGCTTTTCTCTGCCGAAAAGATGCCGGAACGCAAAAAGCCCCCGGAGAGCCTTGGGCAGCTCTCCGGGGGCAAGTTCTATGCACCGGTGTTCCTCACACCGATGCACAGGCATTATTCAATTTCAATGAGGTTGGGATTGACCGGCAGAGCCTTCTGCTGCTGAGGTGCAGGCAGCATGATGTGCAGGATGCCATCCTCAAACTTTGCGTGGATGTCCTCCTTCTTCACGGTGTCACCCACATAGAAGCTGCGGGCGCAGGTACCGGAGAAAGTCTCGCGGCGCAGATAGCGGCCCTCTTTATCCTTCTCGTCATTGGAGTGGCTGCGGACGGCCTGAATGGTCAGGTAGCCGTCGTTCAGCTCCATCTGAACGTCTTCCTTCTTGCAGCCGGGCAGATCAACAGCAACGTCATAGCTGCCGTCGGCGGTCTGCTTCACATCGGTCTTCATCATGTTTGCACCGCGCTTGCCGAAGGTCTCACGCTCTTCACGGTTCATCGCACGCTCCAACGCGCCATCGTTCCAGAACGGGTCAAAGAAATCATCGAACAGGTTTTCATGAAAAATAGTCGGCATAAACATAAATCATTCCTCCAATCCCGGCGTTCGGGTCGGGTAAAAAATTTATGAGATGTGCATCAGGAGCGGAGTCTTCCCGGGAGCCTTGCGGCTCCCTCATGCCCCTCTCTCCTGAGCACGGCTTAGTTATAGCACATACTTTTAGCACTGTCAAGCATAGAGTGCTAAAATTCACAAAAGAATAATACTTTGATAAAATCTCATACAATCTTTTCAAAAATCAGTCGTATCATCGTCTTTATGCAGTAAAAGCGCCAGGCACACAGTCAGCATAGCGGTCCGGCCAGAGAATCTCATTATATTAGCGATAACTCTGCTCCCCTGTCATATAGGCCACCATTTTCTATAAGCAGAAAACGATTCTGAACCCTCTCTCCCCGTTCATACTGTATAGAAGAACGGTTTTGGAGGTGTTCCGTATGCTGTTGACCCTGCTGCAATTTTTCGCGTCCAAATTCCTCGTGCTTGCGCTCCATCTGGAAGCGGGCAGTTTCCCCCGCCCGCTGAGTCCACAGGAAGAGATCAGGGCCTTCGCCGATCTGCGGGCCGGTGATTCATCCGCCCGGGAAAAGCTCATCCGCCACAATCTGCGCTTAGTGGCGCACATCGCAAAGAAATACTATGCTCTCCCCTCTGAGCAGGACGATTTGATTTCCATCGGCACCATTGGCCTGATGAAAGCCGTGGACACCTTCGACTCCACCGCCGGGCGCGCTTCTCCACTTATGCCAGCCGGTGCATCGAAAACGAGCTCCGGATGCACTTCCGGCGGGAGCGGAAGAACGCCCCCACCCTCTCGCTTCAGGAGACTCTTGATGCCGGAAAGGAAGACTCTGCCTCACCCTTGCCGATGTGCTGCAGGACGGCTTCTGCATGGAGGACAGCTGCGAAAAACAGGACGATGCCCAGCGCCTGCGCCGCCTCATCGAGGGGTTGCCTGCCCGGGAGCGGAAACTCATATTATTAAGGTACGGTCTGGCGGGCCAGCCGCCGCTGACCCAGCTGGAAACGGCAAAGCTGCTCCAAATAAGCCGGAGTTACGTTTCCCGGCTTGAAACACACGCACTGGAGCTTTTGCGGGCCGGATGGGAGCAGCCTTAGCTTCCTCTTGCATTCCTCACCGAACTGTGGTACAATACTAAGGCACACGAATCGTGTGCCTTGTCGGACAGCGCCTGCTGCGTGGTTCGGCATACGGATGCGGGTCCTGTACGATGGAGCCGCAGTGAACCAGGTCAGGTGGGGAACCAAGCAGCCTTAAGCGGCGCGCCCCGTGCGTTTCAGTCAGCCTGCATCCGTATGCGAGTTACGCAAGGCGGGGGTCAAACCCCGTCAGCGCTGTCCGATTTTTTATTACTGACGGGAGGGAAGCACCGATGTATCGCGCATTATACCGCAAATGGAGACCCCAGCGGTTCGAGGATGTCGTCGCACAGCGCGGCATCGTCACGGCGCTGCGCAATCAGATAGCGTCGGGCCGCGTAGGCCATGCCTACCTGTTTACCGGCGTGCGCGGCACGGGCAAGACCACCTGCGCGAAGATTTTCGCCAAGGCGGTCAACTGCCTCCACCCCCATAACGGCGACCCCTGCGGCGAGTGCGAGATCTGCAAGGGCATCGACAACGGCAGCATCCTCGACGTGGTGGAGATGGACGCCGCGTCCAACAACGGTGTGGACGACATCCGCGACCTGCGTGATGAGACAGCTACACTCCCAGTGCCTGTCATTATAAGGTATACATCATCGACGAGGTACACATGCTGTCCACAGCGGCCTTCAACGCGCTGCTGAAAACGCTGGAAGAGCCGCCCGCCCACGTCATCTTCATCCTCGCCACGACCGAGATCCAGAAAGTCCCGGCCACCATCCTCTCCCGCTGCCAGCGGTACGATTTCACTCGCATCGGGCCGGAAGACATCGCCCAGCGGGTCGAGTATATCGCCGGACAAGAGGGCTTAGAGTTGACGACCGGTGGTGCAGAGCTGATTTCTCGTCTGGCCGACGGTGCCATGCGTGACGCCCTCTCGATCCTCGACACCTGCGCCGGCGTGACCGCAAAATCGATGCTGATGTTGTCCGCCGGATGGCGGGCGTCACCGACCGGAGCTACCTGTTCCATATTTCGGATGCTCTGGAAGCGCAGAACGGCGCAGCGGCGCTGGCTCAGCTGGCCGCACTGCGGCAGCAGTCGGTGGATGTGAAGCGTCTGACGGAAGAGCTCATCGCCCACTACCGCGCCTGATGCTGGCGGCTCTGCCCGGCGGGCAGAGCCTGCTGTCCGGTGTTTCCCCCGAAGAGGAACAGCAGTACCTCGAAAAAGGCCCTCAGCTGGGCCAGCGGGAGCCATCCGGGCCATCCGTACGCTGGGCAATGCCCTTGAGCATATGACCCGGGGCAGTGACCAGCGCATTGAGCTGGAACTGGCCCTCTTCACCCTCTCGGAGCCGCCGCAGGCCGCAGCTGTCCCCGTGGCGGCAATGCCTGTGCAGACTGTCGCTCCTGCCGCACCGGTCGTCCGGCCCTTTGTTGCGGCACCGGTCCAGCCTGCGCCGCAGCCTTTCATGAGTACACCTGCTGCACCCGTGGAACCTATGGCCGCACCGGCAGTGGAAAAGGAGCCTGCTCCCGCGCCCGCTGCAGAGCCGAAGGCCGCTGCCCCGGATATTCCAGAGTCCCCCGCGCCCGCAGACGAGGAGCTTCCACCACCGCCCGACGAACCGCCGGTGACGGAGTCGGCCCCCCTGCCCTGGGATGAGCCGACTGCGCCGGTCACTGCGCCTGTACCGCCCGTACCGGAAGAGAGACCGGTGGAGCCCGCTGCAACGGTCTCGCCGGCAGCACCTGCCCCGGAGTACACCGCCGACCCGGCTCTCAGCCGACCCCGCAAGGTGGCCGCAGAGGGCGTCAATCCCTTCGAGCAGTGGAGCGAAGTCGTCAAGCTCTTACAGGAGAAGGACCCGATGCTCCACAGCTACCTGCGCAAATCGAAGGCGTACTTCGATGGCACACGGGTGCTCATCGACGGCGGCAAGACCTTCCGGGATTTCATCCGTGTCAACAAGGACAGCCAGCGGCTCATCAAAAAGCTCATCGCACAGGTGTCAGGCGTCGCGGTGCCTATCGGCCCCTACGAGCCCCGCACCGCCGCAAAGCACACCTCCAATGCCGAACAGTCACTCCACGCGCTGGAAAAGCTGGGTCTGGACGTGAGCATTGAGGACAGCGCGAAGAAAAAAGATAAACAATAACTTTTAAGGAGAACCAATTATGAAAGCAAGAATGCCCGCAGGCTTTGGCCGCCCCGATATGAACGCCTGATGCGTCAGGCTCAGAAGATGCAGGATGACATGAAGGCCAAGCAGGCCGAGCTGGAAGCCGCCGAGTACACCGGCAGCGCCTCCGGCGAGATGGTCACTGTCCGCATGAACGGCAAGCACGAGATCCTTGGCATCACCATCAAGCCCGAGGCCGTTGACCCCGACGACATCGAGATGCTGGAAGACCTGGTGGCCGCCGCCGTCAACGCCACCGTCAAACAGGTGGACGAAACTGCCGAGGCCGAGATGGGCAAGCTGACCGGCGGTCTGAACATCCCCGGCCTCTAAGCGGGAGGGATACGCATGGGTTACACCGCAGCGCCGCTGGAAAAGCTTATTGAGCAGTTCAGCCAGTTCCCGGGCATCGGCCGCAAGGGCGCGACCCGGATGGCCTATCAGGTGCTGAGTATGTCGGACGCGGACGCCGCAGCACTGGCCGAGGCCATCCAGAACGCCCACACCCGGCTCCACCGCTGCCGCGTCTGCCAGAACTACACCGAGGCCGAACTCTGCCCCATCTGTTCCAGCGCCAAGCGGGACCGCTCCACCATCTGCGTGGTCGAGACGCCCCGCGATGTGCAGGCCTTTGAGCGCACCCGGGAGTACCACGGCCTGTATCATGTCCTCCACGGCCTCATCAGCCCCATGGACGGCATCGGTGCCGAACAGCTCTCGGTGAAGGAGCTGTTGGCCCGGCTGGGCAGCGGCGAGGTGAAAGAGGTCATCATGGCCATGAACCCCACCGTCGAGGGCGAGGCCACGGCCATGTATCTGGCAAAGCTCATCAAGCCCCTGGGCATCAAGACCACTCGTCTGGCCTACGGCCTGCCCGTGGGCGGCAGCCTCGAGTACACCGATGAGACGACGCTTTACCGCGCGCTCTCCGGCCGCGACGAGCTGTAAAGAGCAGATTTTATAGAACCTTAACGATTCTTTCAAAAATCGCTCTTGAAAATCCAGCAAAATGTGATATAATGACAAGACAGTAAAGGAAAGGAGGCGCGCTTCATGGCACCTGCCAAGGAACGTCCGGCGACAAAGACCATCGCCACAAACCGCGAGGCGCGTCACGAGTATTTCGTGCTCGAAGCGCTGGAAACGGGCGTCGAGCTGAAAGGCACCGAGGTCAAGAGCCTGCGTGCCGGCGGCGTCAACCTGAAAGACAGCTGGGTCGATATTGAGGACGGCGAGCTGCTGGTCAAGGGAATGCACATCACTCCCTACGACCACGGCAACATCTTCAATCAGGACCCTCTGCGGGTGCGGCGTCTGCTGGCCCACAAGACCGAGATTCGGCGTCTGCACCAGCAGTGCAAGCTGCAGGGCTATACTCTCGTTCCCCTTTCTCTCTACTTCAAGCATGGCCGCGTCAAGATGGAAGTCGGCCTGTGCAAGGGCAAAAAGCTCTACGACAAGCGTGCCGACGCCGCCAAGCGCGACGCCAAGCGCTCCATCGACCGGGCTGTGAAGTCCAACGGCAAATTCTACTAAATCTCTTTCAGGCAGCATTCCTGCCCTGAGAACACCAAGCTTTCTGCGCATGGCAACATGCGCTTTATGGGGGCGTAAAGGTTTCGACGGGGGGAGCGAGGCCTGGGCAGCGGGTAGCAGTGGGGGAACTGCTCTAAACTCCTCCAAAAATTAACTGACAACAATAATTATCAGTTGCTCGCAGCCTGAGTGCTGCGCGTTCCGCCCACTCTTGTGTCGTGTGGGGCCGGGGCGTCCTTTAGACACAGCACCTGAACGGACCTAAGCTTTGC